>Ga0209051_1000116_pt1 | contig 150182 bp, 123 predicted proteins | sample AraplaCvi_mMS_r2_2_FD_184286 | JGI IMG/M metagenome (GOLD analysis project Ga0209051, IMG submission 184286) | Arabidopsis root microbial communities from North Carolina, USA - plate scrape MF_Cvi_mMS_r2 (SPAdes) (version 2) | ecosystem: Host-associated > Plants > Roots > Endosphere | place...
GTTTCGGGGACGGCTTCATGGAGGACGTGGAGATCTGGAAGAACAAGACCCGGATCGAGAACCCGTTGCTGACCGAGGAGGACGGCCCGGTGTACCAGCATCGCCGCTGGTATGAGCAGTTCTATGTCGATGTCGCCGACATCCAACCGGACATGGTCGCCCGCTTCGAGCAGGAAGTGGACACCAGCCACGCCAACGACCTCTGGCACGAAGAAGTCGCCCAAAACCTGGCCAACCGCACCACCGTCGGTAAGGCCCACGTCGTCCAATAGTTGCCGAACAGCACTGAGCCGCCCTCGATTTTCGAGGGCGGCTCAGTGGTAGATCGGGGTGGTGGAGCCTAGCGGGCCGGGTGCGCCTGCGGGCCCTGCACGATGGCGGCGAGCTGGCCCAGGTTCTGCAGCTTGTCCATGTCCGGAGCGGACGGGACCGGGACCGCGGAGAACGTCGGCAGCACCGGGTCGGCCGGTTTGTCCTGCAGCATGCCGAGGGCCATGTAGCCGGCCACGCCCAAGCCTGCCGCCGTCAGCACCACCACAGCGGTGGAACGCCGGAACAGCTGCCGCAGGGGGCCGATGTTTTCGGTCGTCTGATGGGTCAGGGTGGTCATTGCCGTGCCTCTTCTCGGTGAAGATCACGACCGAGGTGGTCGTTGGTCTGTTCAACAACCATGCGCCCCGAAATGCTTCCCCGCAAGGGTTTATTTGATTGGCTAATATTTCAAAAAGCGTCATTGACCTGCATAAACATCAATTAGATAGTATGAACTAAGTAACGAAGATCACGCTCTTCCCGACGCTGTGGCGCGGGATCGGCAGTGTCGCAGCGGGGTTGCGGCGGCCGGAAACCGGCATGGCGGGAAGTTGAGTTAGCCGATGGTCAGCCGACGACGGCCGGGTTCAGCAGCGGCCGCAGGAAATCCACCTGGCTGGCGAAGAACGCGCGGGCCACCTGAGTCTTGGCGGCGACACCGTCGAACCCGTGATAGGCGCCCGGCACCACTTCCAGTTCGCACGGCACGCCCGCCGCGCGCAACCGCTCGGCGTACTCGACGTCCTCGTCATGGAAGACGTCGAACGTCCCGACCCCGACCCAGGCGGGCGGCAGGCCGGTCAGATCGGCCCGGCGTGCGGGCACGGCCACCGCCGGATCGGCGCCGCCGAGGTACGCCCGCCAGCCGAAGCGGTTCGACTTCTGAGACCACAACCGCTGCCCAGGGTGGTCCAGCCCCGGCCGGCTGCCCGACCTGTCGTCGATCATGGGATACACCAGAAGCTGTGCCGCCAAAGGAATTTCACCCCGGTCGTACGTCAGCTGCGCCAGCGCCGCGGTCAGGCCGCCGCCGGCGCTCGCACCGCCGATCGCCACGCGGGCGGGGTCCACGGCCGGCAGGTCGACCAGCCAGCGCAACGCCGTGTAGCAGTCCTCCAGCCCTGCTGGATACGGATTGTCGGGCGCCAGCCGGTACTTGACCGCCGCCACGGTGATGCCCAGTTCGTCGGCGAAGCGGCGGCACAACTTGTCGTCCTGGGCCGGCGAGCCGATGAGGTAGCCGCCGCCGTGGATCCACAGCAGCGCGCCGCCGCGCCCGGTTCCGGTCGACGGCCGGTGCAGCCGGATGCCTACTCCCGACGGGAGCGTCAGCACCTCGACCCCCTCCGGGACCCGGCGTTCCTGCAGCAGCGTGAGCTTGCGGACCAACCGCAAGTTCAGCGGATTGACCGCGCTGCGTGGCATGAACCGTGCGGCCCGCGCCAGCTCGGGGTGAAAGTCGACTGTTTGGGAGAGGCCCGGCATTCGACCGACACTACCGACCTGGGCAGAATCTGCGCGTTCACACACAGGAAACTCGTTGCCCTGCGCGAAACTGCGCATCAGTGTTCACTGAAACGCTATGACTTCCACGCCGCACACGCATGTCGAGCCACCCGGTCTGACGGCCGAGGACGCGGGTTACCACCACACCCTCAAACCGCGCCAGCTGCAGATGATCGCGATCGGCGGCGCCATCGGCACCGGCCTGTTCCTCGGCGCCGGCGGACGGCTGCACAACGCGGGGCCGGGGCTGTTCCTCGTCTACCTGATCTGCGGCGGGTTCGTCTTCCTGATCTTGCGGGCCCTCGGTGAACTGGTGCTGCACCGCCCGTCGTCGGGCTCGTTCGTCTCCTACGCGCGCGAATTCCTCGGGGAGAAGGCGGCTTACGTCGCCGGCTGGATGTACTTCCTGAACTGGGCCATGACGTCGATCGTCGACTCGACCGCCATCGCCACCTACTTCCACTACTGGAAGGCGTTCGACGCCATCCCGCAGTGGCTGATCGCGCTGATCGCCCTGGCCATCGTGCTGAGCATGAACCTGATCTCGGTGACGCTGTTCGGCGAGCTCGAGTTCTGGGCGGCCCTGATCAAAGTCGTTGCGTTGGTGACCTTCCTGGTCGTCGGCACGGTGTTCCTGGCCGGCCGCTTCAAGGTCGACGGTCAGTCCACCGGCGTCAGCGTGATCGCGGACCACGGCGGCCTGTTCCCGACCGGCCTGCTACCACTGGTGGTGGTGACCTCGGGTGTCGTGTTCGCCTATGCCGCAGTCGAACTCGTCGGTACCGCAGCCGGCGAGACCGCCGAACCGCACAAGATCATGCCGCGCGCCATCAACTCGGTGATCTTCCGTATCGCGCTCTTCTACGTCGGCTCGCTGGTGCTGCTGGGCCTGCTGCTGCCGTACTCCGCCTACAAGCCGGGGGAGAGCCCGTTCGTCACGTTCTTCTCGAAGATCGGTTTCGAGGGCGCCGGCACCCTGATGAACGTCGTCGTGCTCACCGCGGCGTTCTCGAGCCTGAACGCCGGGCTGTACTCGACGGGCCGCATCCTGCGCTCGATGGCGATGAACGGCAGCGCCCCGAAGTTCACCGGCGTCATGTCGAAACGCGGTGTGCCGTATGGCGGTATCTGTCTCACCGCGAGCATCGGCCTGCTGGGTGTCATCCTCAACGGCATCGTGCCGGCACAGGCGTTCGAGATCGTGCTGAACATGGCGGCGCTGGGCATCATCGCGTCGTGGGCCACCATCGTGATCTGTCAGCTGCAGCTGTTCCGCTGGTCGCAGCGCGGGGAGATGGTCAGGCCGGCATTCCGGATGTGGGGCGCGCCGTACACCGGATACGCCACGCTGGTCTTCCTGGCCGCGGTGCTGGTGCTGATGGCGTTCGACAAGCCGGTGGGCACCTGGACGGTGGCGACGCTGGTGCTCATCATCCCGGCGCTGATCCTCGGCTGGTACGCGGCGCGGGGCCGGGTGCTCGAGATCGCCAAGCAGCGCCAGGGCTTCACCGGCCAGTTCCCGGTGGTCGCCAACCCGCCGCCACCTGGCGAACGCCAACCTTGACGCGTTGACGTTTACCGCCCGCCGATTCGGGGTTTACTTGGCGGGTGGAGATCATGTCGCCAACCGATGCCATGTTCCTGCTCGGTGAATCGCGGGAGCATCCGATGCACGTCGGCGGCCTGCAGCTGTTCACCCCGCCCGAGGGGTCCGGTCCCGAGTTTCTGCCCGAGCTCTATCAGGACATGTTGGGGCACACCAACTTCAACCCCACCTACCGCAAACGCCCGGCGCGGATTCTGGGCGGCATCGCCAGCTTCGGTTGGGCCTACGACAACGACGTCGACGTCGACTACCACGTGCGTCGCTCGGCGCTGCCCGGGCCGGGCCGGATTCGTGAACTACTGGAACTGACCTCCCGACTGCACACCACGCTGCTGGACCGGCACCGACCGCTGTGGGAGACGTACCTGGTCGAAGGACTCGAAGACGGCCGGTTCGCGGTCTACTCGAAGGCCCACCACGCGCTGCTGGACGGGGTCTCGGCGCTGCGGATGGCGATGCGCACCCTGTCCGACGACCCGGCCGAGCAGGAGGTGCGGGTGCCGTGGGACCTGCCGTCCCGCAAGCGCGCGCCGAAACAGGGCCAATCCCTGATCGGTTCGGCGGTGGGCGCCGTCGGTGCGGCGGCCGGTCTCGCGCCGTCGACCTTCCGGGTGGCCCGCGCGGTGCTGCTGGAGCAGAACCTGACCCGGACCTTCAGCGCGCCGAAGACGATGTTCAACGTCAAGATCGGCGGCGCCCGACGGGTGGCGGCCCAGTCCTGGCCGATCGCCCGCATCAAGGCGGTCAAGCAGGCCGCCGGCAGCGTCACTGTCAACGACGTCGTGCTGGCCATGTGCTCCGGCGCATTGCGCGCCTACCTGCTCGAGCAGAGCGCCCTGCCCGACGCCCCGCTGATCGCCATGGTCCCGGTGAGCCTGCGGTCCGAGGCCGACGCCGACGCCGGCGGCAACCAGGTCGGCGCGATCCTGTGCAACCTGGCCACCGACGTCAAGGATCCGGCGGCGCGGCTGCAGACCATCGCCGACTCGATGCGCGGCAACAAGCAGGTGTTCTCCGGGCTGTCGAAGACGGAGTCGATGGCGCTGTCGGCGCTGCTGCTGTCCCCGATCGCGCTGTCCGCGGCACCGGGTTTTGTCGACGCCACCCCGCCGCCGTTCAACATCGTCATCTCGAACGTGCCGGGACCACGCGTGCCGATGTACTGGAAGGGCGCCCGGCTCGACGGGAATTACCCGCTGTCGATCGCGCTGGACGGCCAGGCGCTGAACATCACGCTGGTCAACAACGGCGACAACCTCGACTTCGGCCTGGTCGGCTGCCGGCACAGCGTGCCGCACCTGCAGCGCCTGCTGGGCCACCTCGAAGACTCGCTCGCGGACCTGGAGGCCGCGGTCCGCTAGCCGCCGAACGTGAAGAAGATGGCGACTTTTCGCTGATTTCTCGCCATCAAGCTCACGTTCGACGAACGGCCTACAGCGGCGGCGGCGCCCAGGGCAGGGTGATCGGGGCCATGCCCGGGATCTCGAGCACGTGCGACGGCGGTGCCGGCTCGGCGGGTGGTGCCGGTTCGGCCGGGGGCGCCTGCGGTACGTGGGCCGGGTTGTCGACGGGCGACGCGGGAGCCGCCGGCGCCGCAGTGGTGTCGGTGACGGAAGCGCTTGGCGCCTCGGCGGTTTGGGCCACCGACGACGCTGACGACGAAGCCGACGTCGACGACGAAGACGGTGCCGCCGCCGTACTCGGGGCCACGGCCGGAGCCGCGGCGGTGGTCGGTGCGTTGCTCGTCGGAGCGACGGTGGTCGTCGTCGTGGCCGGCGGGGGCGGTGCGACCGGATGCGCGGCCACGGGAGCGGGCACCGCGGTAGCGCCGCCGGGGGCGTTGACGCTTCCGGTCATCGGGCCGGGTGTCCGCGGCGCCAGGGCACAGAGCGCCTGGTGGCTGCCGGCGGACCAGCTGGCCGCCCCGATCGGTCGGTGGTTCAGGGTCAATGCGCTGCCGGACAAGGTCTTTGGCGCCAGATACGCGGTGGCCATCGTGACGCAGGCGGGCCGCAGCACCTCATCCTGCTCGGCATCTGAGGGCGGCGGGCCGTCGTGGAAGTGTGCGCCGAGGTCGATGGGGCCGACGGCCTCGACCGAGTGCGGCTCGGCGCAGTCCACGGGCACCAGACCCGTCTGCCCGCCCTTCATGTCGGCTCCCAGGCAGGTGCCCGGCGGCCACACCCGTGACTGGTCCTGTTCGGCGACCAGCCCGCGGAACGGCAGCTGCGCGCCGTTCGGGCCGGGCAGTTGCAATCCGCACAGGGACAGCCGCGAACCCGAACCGGAACCCACCGAGCGCAGCAGGCCGTACGCGAACCGGCCGTTCGGGTCGTAGTGCGTTCCGAGGTACCGGCGTCCCGACACCGCGCAGGATTCCTGGTCACCGTCGCCCTGGACGGAGTTGACGACCTCGAACAGGTGCGGGCTGCTGCACTGGACGAAGGCGGGGCGCTGTGGCGGCTCAGGTTGCCAGGTCAGGCAGCTGCCGGCGTGCGCGCTGCGGAAGACGGCGTCGGTGTGGTCGTCGTCGGTCGCGCCGCCCGCGGATGGGCCGACAGCGGCCACGGTGACCACGCCGGCGATCAGCTGGGCGCACAGCAAAGCCGCTAGCAAAGCGCGGCGCTGCGTCCAGAACTTGACCGATAGCACACTCATCGGTGCCTAGCGTGACATATCCGGCCGATCGGCGCAGCTTGGCACAGCTATCTCCACCGAGTCTCTACCGACTCGTGACGGGTGAGTGCCTACTTGAGCAAAGGGTCGCGGGGCAGCCCGAGAATGCGTTCGGCGATGGTGTTCCGGGTGATCTCCGAGGTGCCGCCGGCGATGGTCATGGCGCGGTAGCCCAGGTAGGCCTGGGTGAGCGCGGGAGTTTGCCCGGTCACGGCCGCGGCGCCGGCCAGCTTCATGCCCAGCTCGGTCTGTCGCTGCCCCTGTTCGGCGACCACCAGTTTGGTGACGTTGCCCTCTGGTCCCGGACCCGTGCCCGCGATGGCCCGGCTGATCCGGCGCAGATTCAGCAGCCGCAGGGTGTGTCCCTCGGCGATCACCGCGCCGGCCCGGTCGCGCAGCCCGGCCGCCAGCTCCGGCGGGGCCGCGTCCAACAGGGCGATCAGATCGTCGGCGCTGAATCCGGATTGCGCGCCGGAGCCACCACCGATCGACAGGCGCTCGTTCCCCAGCGTCGCGCGCGCCACCAGCCAGCCCTTGTTGACGTCGCCGATGACGTCGGCGTCCGGGACGAACACCTCGTCGAAGAACACCTCGTTGAAGTGGGCGTTGCCGGTCAGACCCTTGAGGGGGTTGACGGTCACGCCGGGCGCCTTCATGTCGATCGCCATCATCGTGACGCCGGCGTGTTTGGGCGCGTCCGGATCGGTGCGCACGGTGGCCAGGCCCCACTGGCAGTACTGGGCCAGGCTGGTCCACACCTTCTGCCCGGTCACCAGCCAGCCGCCGTCGACCTTCTTGGCGCTGGTGCGCACCGCGGCGGCGTCCGAGCCGGCCTCGGGTTCGGAGAACAGCTGGCACCACATGATCTCGCCCTTCAGTAGCGGGTACACCCAGCGCTCACGCTGGTCGTCGGTGCCGGCCTGAGCGATGGTCAACGTCACCCAGCCCGTGATGCCCATGTCGGGTCGCTCGACGTCGCGGAACTCCTCCTCGATGGCCAGCTGCTCCAGCACGCCCGCGTCGCGGCCCCACGGCTTGGGCCAGTGCGGCACCAGATAGCCGGAGTCGACCAGAAAGTCGCGCTGCTTGTCGTCGGGCAGCGACCGCAGGGTGGCGACGGCGTCGCGGGCGGCGGCGCGATATTCGGCCGCTTCCTCGGGCAGAGCGAACGACGCGCCGTGGGCCCGGCCGGTGCGCTGCCCGTCGACCACGTCGGCCAGCGGGTCGGCGCCGTCTCCCGTCAATGCGGACAGTGTGAGGGCGCGGCGCAGATACAGATGCGCGTCGTGTTCCCAGGTGAAGCCGATGCCGCCGTGCAACTGAATGTTGTTCTCCGCGTTGAAGACCTGGCTGTGCATTGCCTGGGTGGCGGCCACGGCCGCGCCGAACCAGGCGTCGTCCAGATTGTCGGCGCGGGCCGCGTCCCACGCTGCGGCGGTGGTGAGTTCGGCCGCCACCAGCATGTTGGCGGCGTGGTGTTTGACGGCCTGGAACGTGCCGATGGTGCGGCCGAACTGCTCGCGCACCTTGGCGTACTCGACGGCCATCTCCAGCGCCGCCCAGCTGATCCCGACGGCCTCGGCGGCGGCCAGAACACGAAAAGCGGTGTGCGCCTTGGTAGCTGCATCGCGGATGACGGCGATGGCCTCGGCCTGGTCCAGCGTCACCGAGCCGATGCTGCGCGTGGTGTCGGCCCCGTCGAGCGGCGTGACGGTGACGCCCGTGGCCTGGGTGTCGACGACCACCACGTCATCGCCGGCGACCAGGACGAGCAGCGTGGCATCGGGGGCGCCGAGCACCGTCGGGCTCTCGCCGAACACGGTGTGGCCGGCGATGTGGACGTGGCCCGACAAACCCAGGGCGGCGACGGTGCTGCCGTCGGCCAGTCCGGGCAGCAGTGCGGCGCGCAGCTCTTCGGTTCCGCACCGGTCGATGACGACGCCGGCGGCGACGGTCGGCAGGAACGGCCCGGGACACAGTGCGCGGCTCTGCGCCTCGAGCACCACGGCCAGCTCGGGCAGCCCGAAACCGGAGCCGCCGTACGCCTCGGGGATCGCCAGGCCCTGCCACCCCAGGTCGGCCGCGGCCGTCCAGAAACCGGCCGGATGCGACGGCCCACCCTCGAGCGTGGCGCGGGCGGCGGCCCGGCTGCCGAGCCGGTGCAGTAGTCCCGCCGCGGAATCCGCGAGGTCGTTGTGGTCGTCGGTGATCGCCAGCGCGGATGTACCCATTGCTCGACTGTAAGCACGACGGTACGACTTCGAATAGGCCCTGATCAGCTGTGATGCACTTCACAAATGAACAGTCGCCGAAATGTGACCACTAACTTGCCTTGCCGCCGAAACCGCGTGGTCAGGCCGGTGTACGCTCGCGAAATGACTGCTCCACAGGTCAACGTCGACCACAGTCCGTCCTTGGCGACCCGGCTCCGCTGGTTCATGGCTGCCAAGCCCTCCGATCACCTGTTGGCGATGGCCACGGCTGCCGCGTCGCTGCCGGTGATCGGCAAGAGTCTCGAGCCGCTCGGCGGTGCCACCGCGATGACCCTCTGGGGCATGCGGCATGTGCCGAGCTTCTGGGCGTCGACGTCGAAGGCGCTGTTCACTCCCAGCGTCGCCGAGATCCGCAAGGCCGAGCGCGACTGCACCAATGAGGTCGTCCGGGCCGCGCTGACGGGCGTCGTGCCATCCAAGGAACTCGACATCGAATGGCCGGCGCCCGAGCGCACGCCGCCGTTCTGGCGGGCCCGCGAACACCGGCGCCAGGTGCACCGCACGTCGGTGCGCTACGGCGACAGCCCGTCGCAGCTGCTGGACGTCTGGCGCGCCGACGACCTGCCCAGCGAGCCGGCCCCGGTCCTGATCTACCTGCCCGGCGGGGCCTGGGTGCACGGCAGCCGGCTGTTGCAGGGCTATGCCCTGATGAGTCATCTGGCCCAGCAGGGCTGGGTCTGTCTGTCCATCGACTACCGCGTGGCCCCGAATCACCGTTGGCCGCAACACATCACCGACGTCAAGACCGCGATCGCGTGGGCCCGGGCCAATGTCGACAAATTCGGCGGCGACCGCGACTTCATCGCGATCTCCGGTGGCTCGGCCGGTGGGCACCTCGCCGCGCTGGCGGGTCTGACAGCGGGCGATCCCGAACTGCAGACCGAGCTGCCCGAGGGTGCCGACACCTCGGTCGACGCCGTCGTCGGCATCTACGGCCGGTACGACTGGGAGGACCGGTCCACCAAGGAGCGCGAGGAGTTCGTCGACTTTCTGGAGCGCGTCGTGGTCCGGCGCCGCATCGACAAGCACCCGGAGATCTACCGCCAGGCCTCGCCGATCGCGCGCGTGCACCGCGATGCGCCGCCGTTCCTGGTCATTCACGGCAGCGGCGACAGCGTCATCCCGGTGGCGCAGGCGCGGGACTTCGTGCACGAGCTGCGCGCGGTGTCCGCGTCGATGGTCAGTTACATCGAATTGCCCGGTGCCGGACACGGTTTCGACATGACGGACGGTGCCCGCACGGGGTCGATGGCCACTGCCATAGGGTTGTTCCTCGACGAGGTTCGCCGGAACCAGAACCAGCACTGTGTCGAAGAGGTCGTCTAGACCGATCGACTGGCCGAGGTTCCGACCCGAAGCGCAGGAGAGGTCGAGTGAAACGACTGAGTGGGTGGGACGCGTTCCTGCTGTATTCGGAAACGCCCAACGTGCACATGCACACCCTCAAGATCGCCGTCATCGACCTGGCCGGCCTCGGTGATCGGACCTTCGGGATCGACGAATTCCGCCGCGTGCTCCGCGAACGGCTCTACAAACTGGAGCCCTTCGGCTACCAACTCGTCGACATCCCCTTCAAGTTCCATCACCCCATGTGGCGCGAGCACGCCGAGGTCGACCTCGAGTACCACGTGCGGCCGTGGCGGGTCGCCGCTCCGGGCGGCCGCCGCGAACTGGACGAGGCGATCGGCGAAATCGCCAGTACCCCACTGGATCGCAGCCGGCCGCTGTGGGAGATGTACCTCGTCGAAGGTCTGGCAAACGGACGGGTCGCCGTGGTCGGCAAGATCCATCACGCGCTGGCCGACGGGGTGGCTTCGGCCAACCTGCTGGCCCTCGGTATGGACATCACCGAGGGACCGCAACGCGACAACGATCTGTACGTGACCGATCCGGCGCCGTCGCGCGCTCAGCTCGTCCGGTCGGCGTTCGCGGACCACCTTCGGCAGATCGCACGCTTTCCCGGCGTGGTGAAGTACACCGCCGACGGCATGGCCCGGGTCCGCAAGAGCAGCCGCAAGCTGTCGCCCGAACTGACCCGGCCATTCACGCCGCCGCCGAGCTTCATGAACCACGTCCTGACCCCCGAACGGCGTTTCGCCACAGTCACTTTGGCGCTCGCCGACGTCAAGGAGACCAGCAAGAAGCTCGGGGTCACCATCAACGACCTGGTGCTCGCCACGTCGTCGGGCGCGTTGCGCGAGCTGCTGCTGAAGTACGACGGCAAGGCCGATCACCCGCTGCTGGCGTCGGTGCCGATGAGCTACGACTTCTCGCCGGATCGCATCTCCGGCAACCGATTCAGTGGCGTGCTGATCGCCCTGCCGGTCGACGTCGACGACGCTGCGCAGCGCGTCCAGCAGGCCCGCGAGGCCGCGCTGCTGGCCAAGGAGAGTCACCAGCTGGTCGGCCCGGAGCTCGTCGCCCGGTGGGCGGCCTACATGCCGCCGGCGCCGATGGAGTCCATGTTCCGTCGGTTGTCCAACAAGGACGGGCAGAACAAGGTGCTGAACCTCAACATCTCGAACGTCCCCGGGCCCCGGGAAGTCGGCAAGGTGGGCGGCGCGACCGTCACCGAGATCTATTCGGTCGGACCGCTCACCGCGGGCAGCGGCCTGAACATCACGGTGTGGAGCTACGTCGACCAGCTCAACATCTCGGTGCTCGCCGACGGCTCGACGACCGACGATCCGCACGAGGTGACCGCGGGCATGGTCGAGGACTTCAAGCAGATCCGCAGGGCCGCAGGGCTTTCCGAGGAGCTGACGGTCGTCGAGACCGCCATGGCGCAGTAGGGTCTGGCCTGTGAGGGTGCACAGTCAACGCGGATCGGCGTTGAGTGTGCGTGGGCGCAGACAAAAGTCGAGTGGCGATCTGCTGGGACGCACGGTCAAACCCGGCCTTGTTTGAGTGTGCGTGGGCGCAGACAAAAGTCGAGTGGCGATCTGCTGGGACGCACAGTCAACCGTGCGCGCCGTCGCCCTGCCGCGACCGCAGCCGAGTCCGCGCTACCCGACCTCGTCCGCGGGGACGGTGGCGTGCCCTTTCTCGACCCGCACCCATTCCAGGAACCGCGTGATCGCCTCGGCGGTGTAGCGGCCGTGTGCCGACCCGAACACGTCGAATGCGTGCTGCGCGTTGGGGATTTCGGCGTACGCCACCGGCGCCGGTGACTGCGCCCGCAGCGCGGCGACGAAATCCCGTCCCTCCTGGACGTCGATCAACGTGTCGTTGGTGCCGTGCAGCACGAAGAACGGTGGGGCGTCGGGGCCGATCCGCTTGATGGGGGAGGCGTCCAGGAACACCTGCGAATCGTTGGCGAACCGCTTCTTGATGATCAGCTGCTCCAGGGCCCGCATCATCTCGGCGCGCCCGGGGCCCTCGAAGCCGAACCAGTCGTACCGGCCGTACACCGGGACCGCGGCTACCACCGAAGTATCGGCGTCCTCAAAGCCCGGCTGCCACTGGGGATCCCCGGGAGTCAAGGCTGCCAGCGACGACAGGTGACCGCCCGCCGAGCCGCCGCTGATCGCGACGAAGTCCGGATCGCCGCCGTACTCGGCGATGTGTTCCTTGACCCAGGCCAGGGCCTGCTTCACGTCGATGATGTGCGCCGGCCATTGATGTTTCGGGCTGACGCGGTAGCCGATGGACACGCAGATCCAGCCGCGGTCGGCCAGGGCACCCATCAGTGGGTAGGCCTGCGGCCGGCGGTCGCCGAGCATCCAGCCGCCACCCGGAACCTGAAGCAGCACAGGGGCTTTACCGTCGCGCGGCAGGTCGGGGCGGCGCCAGATGTCGGCCAGGTTGGCACGGTGCGGGCCGTACTTGACGGTGTCCTTGTTGTATTTGCGGCGCGACAACATGGTGCGCCCGATGCCGGGCAGGCGCGGGACACCCGGATCGGCGGGGTTGCGCGGACCGATCACGTCGGTCAGCGGCTCCTCGAACGCCGGCTGCGAGCTCCGGCTCCGGGCGAAGATGTATCCCAGGATGGCCCAGGTGATCGCGTTGATACCCAATGCGATTCGGCCGCTAGTGCCCGAGAAGGCGCCGCGCCGGCCACGGCGGATCGCGGACAGCACCGAGGAACTGAGCACGAAGCCGGCCGCTTCACTGGAGGGCCAGCCGTAGGCGAACGCGACGATGCCGGGGTTCCCGGACCGCGCGAGCGGGCGGGCCGCGTTGGTGGCGTTGATGAGTCCGAGGACGGCCCGCAGCAGGGTCACCGGTTTACGCGCCATCGACCAGCGCCTTCAGCTCGCGGCGGTCGATCTTGCCGGTGCTGTTGCGGGGCAGTTCGGCCAGCACCGTAATCGATCGTGGCACTTTGTAATTGGCCAGGTTGTCGCGCACATGCTGCTTGAGGGCATCCTCGGTGACGGCTGAACCGTCGGTCAGCACGACGAACGCCACCAGCCGCTGGCCGTACTGCTCGTCGTCGACACCCAGCACGGTGGCCTCGGCCACCTCGGGATGGGTGGACAGCGTCTTCTCCACCTCGATCGGATAGACGTTCTCGCCGCCGGACACGATCATCTCGTCGTCGCGGCCCACTACGAACAGCCGGCCCGCGGCATCGAGATAGCCGACATCGCCCGACGACATGTAGTCCTGGTGGAAGTCCTTTGTGGCACCGGAGGTATAGCCGTCGAACTGGGTCGAGTTGCGCACGTAGATGGTGCCGACCTCACCCGTCGGCAACTCCTTGAAATCGGCGTCCAGGATCTTGATCTCGGTGCCCTCGGCCGGGCGGCCGGCGGTGTCCGGTGCGGCGCGTAGGTCGGCCGGCGTCGCGGTGGCGATCATGCCGGCCTCGGTGGCGTTGTAGTTGTTGTAGATGACGTCACCGAACTGGTCCATGAAGGACGTGACGACGTCGGGACGCATGCGCGAGCCCGAGGCCGCGGCGAACCGCAGCGAGCGGCCGCTGTAGCGGTTGCGGATGTGGTCAGGCAGTTCCATGATGCGGTCGAACATCACTGGGACAACACACAATCCGGTCGCCTGGTACTTGTCGACCAGCGCCAGCGTGGCCTGCGGGTCGAACTTGCGCCGCGTGACGACGGTGCAGGCCATCGATGCCGCGAACACCAGTTGCGAGAAGCCCCAGGCGTGGAACATCGGCGCGACGACGACGGTCGTCTCCTCCGTGCGCCACGGCGTACGGTCCAGGATCGCCTTCAGCGCGTCCACGCCGCCGCCCGAATGCTTGGCGCCCTTGGGAGTTCCGGTGGTTCCGGAGGTCAGCAGGATCACGCGGCTCTTCTCGCCGGTACGCCGGGGCTGTACGCCCAGATGATCGATGATGAGCGACTCGACGGTCAGCGGGTGGTCTTCGGTGTCGGTCCAGGCGACGATGCGGCTGACGGGCCGGCTTTGATCCTGCAGAGCTCGATCGACCGTCGCGGTGAACTCTTCGTCGTAGACGATGACGTCGACGTTCTCGCGAGCCACGACCTCGGCCATCGCCGGGCCGGCGAAGGAAGTGTTGAGCAGCAACACATCCGCACCGATGCGGTTGGCCGCGATCAGGGAGTCGACGAAGCCGCGGTGGTTACGCGCCATGATGCCCACGACCTTGGCCGAGGGCAGCGTCTGCAGTGCGGCGGCGAACGCGTCGCCGCGCTTGTCGAGCTCACTGAAGGTCAGCATGCCGAGTTCGTCGATGAGGCCGGGACGATTACCGCAGCGCTGCGCGGAACTCGCGAAACCCGAAGTGACGCTCATGTTTTCGCGCGCCATGGCACCGGCGATCCGGACGTACTTGTCCGGACGGAGCGGGGCGATGACGCCGGCCCGGACCATGGTGTTGACCAGGCCGGCTGTTGCGGTCAGCTTGTCGGTGATACCCACGGCCGGTCAGCCCAGTACCGGGAAGCGACGCTCTTCGGCGAGTTCGTCGAGGGCGTCCTGCATGACCTTGCGGACATGCGCGTCGACCGCGTCGATGTCGGGCTCATCGCCGGACTCGGAGGCGATGGCCGTGGGATCGACAGGCGGCAGCACCTGCATGACGATCTTCGAGGGCAGCGGCACGTTGAACGGCAGCACGGCGGACAGCCCGAACGGCAGGCCGATGGACAGCGGCACGACCTTGGCGCGGGCGGCGCGCGCGATGGGGCCGAGCGCCTTGGCGATCTTCTCGCCGCGGGTGAGGAAGATTTGCGTCTCCTGGCCGCCGATGCCGACCATCGGCACGATCGGCACGCCGGCATTGATCGCCGCCTTCACGTAGCCCTTGCGGCCGTCGAAGTCGATCTTGTTGGCGTCGGTCGACGGCCGGTAGACGTCGTAGTCACCGCCGGGGAAGACGACGACGAGGCCGCCCGAGCGCAGGGCCTCGTCGGCGTTCTCGTGGCTGGCCAGGATGTAGCCGGTCTTCTTGAAGAAGTCCGCGGTCGGGCCGACCATCAGCATGGCGTGGCTGAGGGTGTAGACGGGACGGTCGTAGCCGTACTTGTCGTAGAAGTGCGACGAGAAGATCGGCACGTCCATGGGCAGCATGCCGCCTGAGTGGTTGCTCACCACCAGCGCGCCGCCGAGGGGAATGTTCTCCAATCCGCGGACCTCGGATCGGTGATACACCTTCAGCAGCGGGCGGAGAATCCCCATGACCTTCTCGGTCAGCTCCGGGTCGAATTTGGTGATTTCGGGCAGCTTGGCCACGGTTTCTCCTCTGGCTGCGGCAAAAACTAGAACGCGTTCTAATTTTCGATTATTCACTGGTTGACCGCCGGACGCCAATCCCCTGTGGCTAGCATCACCGTCGTGACCGAAGAAGCCACCAGCGAAGATGCCGTCCTCCTCGAACAGCGCGACCGCATACTGATCATCACCATCAATCGGCCCCAAGCCAAGAACGCTGTCAACTCAGCGGTCAGCAACGGCTTGGCTGCTGCCGCGGACCGCCTCGACGAGGACCCCGGACTGTCGGTCGGCGTGCTGACCGGCGCGGGCGGCTCGTTCTGTGCCGGCATGGATCTCAAGGCCTTCGCCAAGGGCGAGAACATCATCTCGAGCCGCGGTTTCGGTCTGACCCAGCGTCCGCCGGCCAAGCCGCTGATCGCCGCCGTCGAAGGTTATGCGCTGGCGGGCGGCACCGAGCTGGCCCTGTCGGCCGACCTCATCGTCGCCTCCAACGCGTCGGCGTTCGGTATCCCCGAGGTCAAGCGCGGTCTGGTCGCCGGTGGCGGCGGGTTGCTGCGGCTGCCGCAGCGCATCCCCTACGCCATCGCCATGGAACTCGCGCTCACGGGCGACAACCTCACCGCGACGCGGGCCCATGAGCTGGGGCTGGTCAACGAGCTGACCGAGCCTGGTGGCGCACTGGATGCCGCCCTCGCGCTGGCCGAGCGCATCACGGCCAACGGCCCGCTCGCCGTGGCCGCGACCAAGCGCATCATCGTCGAGTCGCCCGACTGGTCGGACGCGGAGAAGTGGGAGAAGCAGGGCGCCATCCTGGGCCCGATCTTCATGTCGAAGGACGCGCGTGAGGGCGCGGTGGCCTTCGCCGAGAAGCGCGCGCCGCAGTGGACCGGTAGCTGATCCTCGCTACTTGGGTTTCTTCTCCGGCTGCTGCACCGGGCACTGCTGCTCAACCCAGTTGTTGAGTGTGCGGCTGAACTGGCTGCGGTCGGGGTCGCTGCTGTGCAGGCCGTTGGTCTTGACGAAGTGCGTCACGGCGGCCTGCACATCGGCCGGCGGGTGGAAGCCGTTGATGGTGTCGCCGGCCGCCTTCGCATCGTCGGGGGACGCCCCGGACATCAGGTTCACGACCGCGCCGGTGAGCTGTAGGCAGGTGCCGCCGTCGAGCTGACGGCTGGTCGGGGACGGCGGCGCACCGGCGTCGGGTGTGCTCGGGGCAGCCGAGGGACTCTGTGCCGGAGCGCTCGACGTCGAGGTGCTCGGCGGGGCCGGCTGCTTGTCACCCGAACATCCGGCCAGCAGCAGCGCGGCTGCCAGCACCGCGGCCTGACGGCCATCGAATCGCCGCGACGTCATGTTCTTCCGGTAGCGCATGTGATTGTTCTACCGGGAGACGGCTGCCGTCGGCCAGTGGGGTCAGACCGAGGCGACGAAGTCGCTGCTGTAGAACTCGGCAGGGCTCTGCGAGTGCGGCTGGGGCAGATCGACCGCGACCCAGACGCCGGTGGTGCCGGGGGCGACGGAAAGCTGCACGGTGGAGCTGCCGTTGCCGAAGCCGTCGGTGCTCAGCGCGCCGGTGCCGATGCTCGGGTCACCCGGCAGGCAGCCCAGCGCGGCATGCGGGGCCGGGATGACCCGGACGGTGTACTGCGCGTTGCGCGCACCGTCGAGCATCTCGATGTGGGCGACGGCGGTACGGCCGTCGGAGGTGATCTCGGCGGTCGGCACCGCCGGGAACCGGAACTTCATGTAGTTGATCGGCTGCCGGTCGCAGGTGTAGGTCCGCGACATCAGGGTCTGACGGTGCGTGCCGGCGGCCTGGGCGGGCGCGGCGACGACGGCCGCGGCGGGCAGGGCGGCACAGACGGCCAACGCGGCGAAAGCGCCACTCTTTTTGGACATGTGTCGAGTTTTTACCGAGACCGCCGGTAGCGCAGTGGTGGCCGTCACAAGCGGACGGAACGCACTTTCAGCGCGGATATTGACTTAGGTCACAACGGGTTTCCGATCCGTCCCACCGTCACATCCCAGGGCGCCGTCGTCGCCGTGCGGCTCGCCAGTCGCCGAGCATGCGCCCTGGCGCTGCCGAACTCGTCGGCCCAACTGCGTGCCCGCATCGTCGCGCGCCAGAGCGGATGTTCCGCGGTGGTGCCGATGGCGCCGTGCAGCTGATGGGCGATGGCCGTCACCGGGGCGACGGCGCGGCCGACGGCGACCTTCGCCACCGTCGTGGCGTAGGCGGTGCGGTCGTCGCCGAAGCCGTACTGCGCGGCGGCGGTGACTGCCAGAGCGGTTGCGGCTCGGGCTCGCTCGATCTCGCCGAGCATCGTAGCCAGCGAGTGCTGCACGGCCTGGAACGCCGCGAGCGGGCGACCGAACTGCACGCGCGCCTCGGTGTGCGCGACGGTCAGTTGTGCGGCGGCGTCGAAGGCGCCGACGATCTGCACGCAGCGGCACCAGGCGCCGCGGATGGTCAGCTCGTCAGCGACCGCGAGCGGCAGCTGGACGACATCGGCTGCCGCGGTGTCGAATTCGACCACGGCCCGGGGTTCGCCGGCGAGGTTGTGTCCGTCGTCGATGAGTGTCGGTGTGTCGTGCAGCGCGACGTACAGGGCGTCCGGCCCGCGCGTGGCCACCACTACGGGTCCGCATTGTGGCCAAGTGGCGACGCCGTCCGGCGCCAGTGCGAGCGGTCCCGATTCCGGCAAGCTCAAGCCGGCTTCGGCGGCCAACCATGTTGCCAGCACATCGGCTTCGGCGATCGGGACCGCGGCGCCGTGGCGGGCCAGGGTGCCCAGCACGACGGCCGCAGCGGCGGGTCCGGCGTCCGCGTCACCGCTAAGCCGCGTCAGTCCCGAACTTTCGGCGGTGCGCCACAGGGCGTCGTCGAACGTCAGCGGCAGTGTCCGGGCGGGCGCGGCCGTCCGGCCGATTTGCTCGGCCAGTTCCCGCAATTCGGCGTACTCATCCGAATGCTGCTCGGCCGCAGCCTGTTTGGTCCAGTTCTTGGCGACGATGCCGCGCAGGACCTCATTGGTGCCGCCGCGCAGGGTGAACAGCGGTGCGTGCACGCGGGCGGTGTCCAGCATCGCCTGTAGTCGCGGACGGTCGGGGCCGTCGTACCGATCCAGCAACTCGGCGGCGATCTCGACGGAATCCTGTTCGAACCGCGTGCCGAGGTCCTTCACCAGTGCGGCGGACACCGCGGCGTCCCGGCCGGCGGTCAGCGCCCGCGCGACCGAGATGGACAACTGGCGCAGCGAGATCGTCCGCGCCAACAGGTCACCGACGTCGGCACGCGGGTCGTCCCGCAGGGCCTCGACGAGCGCGAAAAGCAGTGTGGCCGTGGACAGGAAGCGCTCCGGACCGCTGCGCTCGAAGCCCAGTTCGGACGTCACCTGATGCCAGCCGGCGCCGACGGTGCCGAGCAGATCGGCATCGGTCAGCGCGACGTCGTCGAACAGCACCTCGTTGAAGTGGTGCTCGCCGTTCATCTGGACGATCGGCTCGATGGTGACGCCGGGTGCGTCGGTCGGCACGATGAACTGGCTGAACCCCGCGTGCCGATGTTTCGGGTCCAGGGGACTGGTGCGGGCGAGCACCACGATCTGATGTGCCAGGTGGGCGCCGCTGGTCCAGACCTTGCTGCCACTCAGCAGCCAGCCGGTGTCGGTGTGCGTGGCCTTGGTCGTGACGGCGGCCAGATCGGAACCTGCCTCGTGCTCACTCATGCCGATGGCGGAATACAGAGTGCCGGAGGCGATTCGGGGCAGGAGACGGCGGCGCTGGTCTTCGCTGCCGTAGGTGAGAAGCGCGGGCGCCACCTGCCGGTCGGCGATCCAGTGGGCGGCCACCGGGGCGCCGTGGGCCAGGAGTTCCTCGGTGACGACGTAGCGGTGCATGTGGCTGCGCCCGTGGCCGCCGTACTCGACGGGGATGGTCAGCCCGACGAAACCGGCGGCCGCCAGCCGCACGCTGAAGTCCGCGTCCCATTTCGACAGCCAGCAGTCGACGCCGGGTTGCCAGCCGAACTGCGTCGCGTCCTCGGCCAGGAATCGGCGCAGGTCGTCGCGTAGTTTGGCCAGGTCACCGTCGTCGGCGCGAAGTGCGTCGAAATCGTCCATCGGGCAACAGTAATCGCGGCGTGCCGGGATGTCGGTGGGTCCCGGCATACTCGGCTCTATGGCGACCATTTATTACACCGCGTCGAGTTTGGACGGATTCATCGTCGATTCCGCCGGCAGTCTGGACTGGCTGCTCTCGCGTGACATCGACGTCGACGGCCCGTTCGGCTACAAGGCCTTCGAGAAGTCGGTGGGTGCCCTGGTGATGGGGTCGACGACGTACCGCTGGGTCGTCGAGCACGAGCCGGGTGACTGGCCGTATCCCCAACCGACGTGGGTGCTCACCTCCCGGCAGGGCGTCGTCGTCGATGGCCATCCGGTGCAGGCGGTGAGCGGTGATGTGGCGCAACTGCATCCGACACTGGTCGAGGCGGCGGGCGAGCGTGACGTGTGGGTGCTCGGGGGCGGCGACGTCGCGGCGCAGTTCGTGACGGCCGGCCTGGTCGACGAACTCGTGGTGTCCTACGCGCCGTGCTCGTTGGGCGAAGGCGCACCCGTGCTGCCGGTGCGCTCGGAGTGGAAGCTGTTGGAGTCCGCGGTGAACGGGGACTTCGTCTGCGCACGCTGGGCTCGCGCGAGCGGCTAACTGTCGGCGGTCGGCAGACCGTTGTTCTTGACGAAAGCCTTTGCCTTGATGAGGAATTCGAGTTGAGTGGCGACGTCGTGCAGCGGTTCGACGCTGTGCGACGAGCGGCTCAGGACCACGGCGCCCTCGAGCGCGGCCAGGCAGGTGACCGCCAGCGCTGACGAGTCGCTGTCGCTGAAGCCTTCGGCACTGAAGGCGTGTCCGAGCGCGGTGCGCCACCGATCGAAGATCTCGGAGGCGATGGGCGTCAGGGTCGGCGCTTCGTCGCCCGCGCCGACTGCAGCCGCGACCACCGGGCACCCGGCGGTGAAGTCGCTGTCGGCGAGGATGCGATCCCAGAAGGTGACGAATCCGCGCACGAGGGCGATGCCGCCGTATGCGGCGGACGCGTCGATATGCGCGGCGATCGCATCACCGGCGAACTGCAGCGCCTCGATCAGCAGCTGGCTGCGGCCCTCGGGAAAGTGGTGGTAGACCGAGCCGCGCGGGGCACCGCTGCGGACCAGCACCTCGTCGATCGTCACGCCTGCCGCGCCGCGCTCGCGCAGCACAGCGGCGGCGCTGCGCACCATGCGTTCCCGCGTCGCGCCCCGCTTGTTGACCGTCTTGGTGACGGGCTCAGCTGACGTCAATGCGTGACCCGGTTCCGCAGGCGCGTCATCCGGTCCTGCATGCCCCGTGCGGCTTCACGCAGCCGCTCGTTGGCACCCAGAACGGTATGCGTGAAGCGACGGCCCTTCACGTTGACCTCGACCACCCACATGGCGCCTCCTTGATATGTGACTTAGCATAAAACGCCGACCACATCAGGCCAAAGAATGTTGTTCGAGTCACACTACGAGCTGATTTGGCGCAACTCCAGAACCGTATTGGTGAGAAACTATGGTCTCTTGCATAATTTGGGGATCAGGAGTTCACTGCTGACATGACGACCGAAACCGCCTTGCAGACCGTCACCCTCAAACGGGACGGACATGTGCTGGTGATGGGTCTCAATCGGCCCGACAAGCGCAACGCGTTCGACCGCGCGATGCTGGCTGACCTCTCCCGCTCGCGCGCGGGCCGCGTGAGAATTTCGTTGACTGCGAACCTACGCATCTGCGCACTCGAACTTTTCCGACCTCAGTTCGCACTCAACTCTCGAGGTGCCGCCGGCCTCTGCCGGCTCGGCGCGAAAACCGCCGGGGAAGTACGTCGCGTCAACCGCCCTGCGCCCATGGCTGCCGCGATTGAACGCAGGGATCTTTCACGAGCTGCATCGGTCCCTGAGTGCTAAACCACCGGCAGATCCCAACCGGGATTGCATCCACGTACTTTCCATTCGGGATCCGATACCCAAGCCGAGCCGACGCTGAGGACAGGCGCTCCGCCCGGCCCGGTTAGCGTCCGTCTGCACCGGTGCCGAACTGGGGGCACCACCTGCTGGGGAATGTGAAAACCCCCAAAACCAAGCGGTCTTGGGGGTTTTCATGACTGCTCGCGCAGAAGAACTAGCCGGCGTTCTCCAGCGCGACGAGCGCGGCGGCGACGGCGAAGTACTTGCTGGAACCGAGCTGACGCACGGTCTTGATGTTGAACGCCGCGGCGAGGTGCTCGGCGTCGGCGTCGCTGACCCCGGCCAGCGCGGCGGGTGATGCGTCGAGGATTTCCTTGAGGGACTTGCCCTCGTACGCCTTGTCGAGTGCCTTGTCGAGATCTACAGAGACAGCCATACGTTTCCTCCCAGATTGTTTGCCAGACCTTCGGACGGGCGTGACGGTATCAGCCATTGCTGGGTGTCGCCTGGGTTAAAAAACGTGTGCCGAAAAGCCGAATGGCCACCCGGCCGAGTCCCCCGAGGGGCGAAGGACAAGGCGCGGGCGGCCATCCGGACGAAGGCGGTATTACTCCGGGGTGTAGCCGAACGGCATCAGCACACTCTTGGCCTGGCAGTACGCTTCGATGCCCTCAGGGCCGTTCTCGCGGCCGATGCCCGAGTTCTTGTAGCCACCGAACGGCGCGCCCGGATCGAACGCGTACATGTTGACCGCGTAGGTGCCGGTGCGAATCTGCGAGGCGATCTTCATGGCCCGCGGGATGTCCGTGGTGTAGACGCTGCCGGCCAGGCCGTAGTCCGAGTCGTTGGCGATCCGGATGGCGTCCTCTTCGGTGTCGAAGGGGATGATCGCGAGCACCGGGCCGAAAATCTCTTCCTGCGCGATGGTCATCGAGTTGTCGACATCGGCGAACACCGTGGGCTGCACGAACCAACCGGAGTCCAGGCCCTCGGGACGGCCGCCGCCGGTGGCGATGCGGGCGCCTTCTTCGACACCCTTCTTGATGTAGCTCTCGACGCGCTCGCGCTGCTTCTCGCTGATCAGCGGGCCGATCATGGCGGCCGGGTTGTCGGGCAGGCCGACCTGCATGGCGGCCGCACCGGCGGCGACCTTCTCGACGACCTCGTCGTACCGCGACCGCGGCGCCAGGATGCGGGTCTGTCCGACGCAGGCCTGGCCGGTGTTCATCAGGCCCGAGAACAGCAGCATCGGGAGGGTGGAGTCCAGGTCGGCGTCTTCGAGGATGATCGCCGCGGACTTGCCGCCGAGCTCCAGGGTGCAGGGCTTGAGCCGCTCGGCGGCGACCTTGCCGATCTCCTTGCCGACGGCCGAGCTGCCGGTGAAGGTGAACTTGTCGATCTCGGGGTTGGCGGTCAGCGCGCGGCCGGTCTCGGGGCCACCCGGCACGATCGACAGCACGCCTTGGGGCAGGCCGGCGTCGGCGAAGGCCTGCGCCATGGCGAACACCGACAGCGGCGTCTCGGCGGCGGGCTTGAGCACGACGGTGCAGCCGGCGAGCAGCGCCGGGCCCAGCTTGTTGGCGGCCAGGAAGAACGGCACGTTCCACGCGGCGACGGCGGCGACGACGCCGATGGGCTCGCGGGTCACCAGGGTCTGGCCGTAGATGCCGTCGCGGATGTCGCTCCACTGGAACTTGTCCGCGGCGCCGGCGTAGTAGTTGAACGACGACATGGCGGCGCCGTACTGCATCATGTCGACGATGCTCGGCGGCTGGCCGGTCTCGGCGGAGAGCAGGAACTTCAGCTCGTCGGCGCGCTCGGTCATGATGCGCGACGCCTCGGCGATCACCGCGGCACGCTCGGCCGGGGACATCTTGGGCCACGGGCCCTCATCGAACGCCTTGCGGGCGGCGGCACAGGCGGCATCCACATCGGCCTTCGAGGCCAGCGGCACCTTGCCGACGAGCTCGCCGGTGGCCGGGGAGTGCACCTCGATGACGTCCGACGTCGAGGGTGCGGTCCACTGACCGCCGATGAACAGCTGATCCCACTCGGTTTTGAATGCCGTGCTCTGTGTCATGGCCGTCACACTACCGAGTTTTCGGCCAAACGAGAACATGTTCCAATTAGGTCATTCAGCTGGGCCGGAGCACCAACACCAGGTTGCTCGTCAAGAACTCCTGTAACACCGGTACAGAAGTCGCACGCCAGGCCCATTGCGGGTGGTAGCGGGGGAATGCGGCGACCAGGGCCCCGGTGCTGCGGGCCCAGTCGAGCCCAGCTGCGGCCGATACCGCGAACAACGACGATCCGTAGTCGTTCTTCGGCCGGTGACCGTGTTTGCGGGTGTACATCTCGGCGGCCCGCCTGCCGCCGAGATAGTGCGTCAACCCCATCTCGTGCCCACCGAAGGGCCCAAGCCACACCGTGTACGACAGGATCACCAGCCCGCCCGGCCGGGTGACCCGCAACATCTCCCGGCCCATCAGCCACGGTTCGCGGACATGCTCGGCGACGTTCGACGACAAACAGACGTCGACGCTGTCGTCGGCGAACGGCAGTGCCAGGCCCGAGGCGCGCACGAAGGTACCGGTGCCGTCGGCTTGGGCAGCCGGGCCGGCGTGCATCTCGCGCGGGTCGGGCTCGACACCGATGTATGTCATTCCGGCGCTGGAGAATTCGGTGGCGAAGTAGCCAGGGCCGCCGCCGACGTCGAGCACCGTCATGCCCTCGGGTGCGGTTCCGTTGAGGTCGCGCCACAGGCCGTCCACCAAGGCGACGGTGTCGCGGGCGAGGCCGCCGTAGAAGCGGGCCGGGTCGCTCTGCTCGAAACGGAACTCGCTGAGCAGTCGGATCGAGCGAGCGAGGGTGGCCCGCTTGCGCGTGGTGACCAGTCGTTTGGCTGCCCAGCGATTCACTCCGCAACCCTACTGACCGGTACCCTTCATTCGATGCCAGACCACCCCCAGCAGCCTGCTGGATCTCCTGACGAGATCCGGTCGGTGCTGCTGCTCTGCTGGCGCGATACCGGCCATCCCCAGGGCGGCGGCAGCGAGACGTATTTGCAGCGCATCGGCGCACAGCTGGCCGAGTCCGGGGTGCGGGTGACGTTGCGGACCGCTCGCTATCGCGGAGCGTCGCGCACCGAGGTCGTCGACGGCATCCGCATCAGCCGCGGCGGTGGCCGGTTGTCGGTGTACATCTGGGCCGGGCTGGCTATGGTGCTGGCCCGGGTCGGGCTGGGCCCACTGCGCGGCGTCCGGCCGGATGTGGTGATCGATTCGCAGAACGGCATCCCCTTCCTGGCTCGCTTGGCCTACGGCCGGCGCGCGATGGTGCTGGTCCATCACTGTCACCGCGACCAGTGGCCGGTAGCTGGGCGCGTGATGAGCAAGTTCGGGTGGTTCGTGGAGTCGCGGCTCTCGCCCCGGCTGCACCGCAACAATCAGTACGTGACGGTGTCGCTGCCGTCGGCCCGGGACCTCGTGGACCTGGGCGTCGACGCTTCGCGGATCGCCGTCGTGCGCAACGGCGTCGACCTCGCTCCCGCGGCGTCGCTGTCGCTGCCGCGGGCGGCTGAGCCGCGCATCGTGGTGTTGTCGAGGTTGGTGCCGCACAAGCAGATCGAGGACGTGCTCGACGCCGTCGCGCTGCTGGCGCCGGTGGTGCCGGGGCTGCGGCTGGATGTCGTCGGCGGCGGCTGGTGGGACGAGCGGCTGGTCGGGCACGCCCGGCGCCTGGGCATCAGTGCCGCGGTCACGTTCCACGGACACGTCGATGAGGCCACCAAACACGAAGTGCTGCAACAGGCTTGGGTGCACGCACTGCCGTCGCGCAAGGAAGGCTGGGCGCTGGCCGTCATCGAGGCCGCGCAGCACGGCGTGCCGACGGTCGGCTACCGGTCCTCGGGCGGCCTGACCGACTCGATCGTCGACGGCGTCACGGGCCTGCTGGTCGACGACCACCGCGGCCTGGTGACGGCGCTCGAGACCCTGCTGACCGACGCCGTCCTGCGCGATCAGCTGGGCACCAAGGCGCAGGTGCGGGCCGCCGAATTCTCGTGGCCGCAAAGCGCTTCCGCGATGCGGACCGTTGCCGAGGCCGTCCGGGGCGGCAAGTTCGTCAACGGGATCGTCTGACGTCTCACGGCGCGGCCGCCGGGCGTCAAGGCCGATTCCGGAAAAATCTTCGCAACGAGGAGCCAAATCCGCCGTTTTGCTGTTGGACATCGCCCTGCCGCATAAACTGACGGCCAAGTCAAATTTAATAGTAGCGAGGGCCGCCTTCGGGGTTCCGGCTTTCAGGTGTCCCTCGAATTTTGCGGATCCAGGCAACTGGGCCCGGTGATGCAGTGCGTTCGAACTCCGTTCTCATTCAATGTAATTGGATATTCCGCTCCATCGATGTACCACCAGGTCTGAGGAGTTGAGCATGTGGAGTTGCCGATGACGCTTTCGACGTTCGGGCTCACCCGGCTTTCGAATTCACGCACGGTCTGGCAGCCGCATTACGCGCGTCGCGTGCTGATCACCGACACCGTGGCCATCGTCCTCGCCATGCTGTTCGCGCAATGGGTCCGATTCGGCGGAGCGGGTTACGGCCCGTCGGCCTCCATGCTCTATACCGGGTACTCGCTGGCGCTGGCCTGCCTGTGGCTGGGCGTCCTGACCCTGCATCACGCCCGCTCCGCGTCGATCCTCGGCTGCGGCATCGAGGAGTATCGCCGCGTCGTCGCCGCGTCCTTCTGGACGTTCGGGGTCATCGCGATCGTGGCCCTGCTGGCGCGGCTCGAGATCGCGCGCGGTTACCTGGCCCTGGCATTCCCACTGGGCACCATCGGGCTGCTCATCGGACGCAAGCTGTGGCGGCGCCGGGTTCGCGCGCGCCGGCATGCGGGTGAATGCCTGACATCTGTTCTCGCCATTGGTGATCGGGACGCCATCGCGGTGCTGGCGACCGAGCTCATGAACGATCCCGGCGACGGATACGTGGTGGTTGGCGCAGGCATCCCGGGTGACCCGGGCGCGCGCGGTGACGTCATCAGGATCGGGGACCGGGTGATCCCGATCTTCGGCGACGAGAACGACGCCCTCGGCGCCCTCGGCGACCGCTGCGCCGCCGACACCGTGGCGCTGACGGACGCCGAACATTTCGGTGTCGCCGGAATCCAGCGGCTCACCTGGCGCCTCGAGGCGTCCGACGTCGACCTGGTGGTGTCGCCCGGCCTGCTCGACGTGGCGGGCGCGCGGCTGGCGATGCGGCCGGTGGCCGGCATGCCGCTGCTGCACGTGGAGAAGCCGCAGTACCACGGCGCCAAGAGCTTCCTGAAGAAGACGTTCGACTTCGGATTCGCGCTGGCGGCGCTGATCGGGACGGCGCCGTTGCTCGTGCTCACGGCCATCGCCATCAAGATGACGAGCCGCGGTCCGGTGTTCTACCGGTCGGAACGCATCGGGTTGGACGGTGAGCCGTTCACCATGATCAAGTTCCGCAGCATGGTGGTCGACGCGGAGGAGCGCCTCGACGACCTGCTTCCGTCGAACGAGATGGCCGGCGGCGTCATGTTCAAGATGCGCGACGATCCGCGGGTGACGCTGGTCGGAAAGGTGTTGCGCCGCTACAGCATCGACGAGCTTCCGCAGTTCATCAACGTGCTCAAGCAGGACATGAGCGTGGTGGGACCGCGGCCGCCGCTGCGCCGGGAGGTCGAGACCTACAACGGCGACATCAGGCGCAAGCTGCTCGTCAAACCGGGCGTGACAGGGCTGTGGCAGATCAGCGGCCGGTCCGACCTCACGTGGGACAAGGCGGTGCGCCTTGATCTTTCGTACGTCGACAACTGGTCGATGCTCACCGACGTCGGGATCATCCTCAAGACGTTGACGGTGGTGGCACGCGGCGACGGGGCGTACTGAGTCCCCGCCACCGCTGAACGGCCATCGCGGTCAGGGCGCCGATCAGCATGCCCAACCACACCACGTGTGCGGCGATCAGCAGCGCCCGACCCGACGCCGCGGGCGTCGTCCCACCCACGCGGTACAGCGCAATGTCGTTGTCCCGATAGGCAATCGGCAGCGACAGTGGGGGAGCTTCGCCTTCTCTGCCCTCCACGACCACCCAGCCGACCCCGGCCGCGGCCAACTGGTGCACGTCGGCGCCCCGCAACAGCAGGTCCTGCACGCGCCGTGCCCGCACGCCTTCCCCGGGCACGGTCCGTCCGCCGATCACGAGGTCGCCGGTCGCCAGCACGTCGGCGGAAACCCAGCGGGGCAGCGGGTCCAGCACCGCGGCGGGGCCGGCCCAGGGGAACTGCCGGATGACGTCGGGCGGCAGCACCGCAACGGGCTTCGGTTCGGAATTGATCTGTGCCGCAACCGAATACCAGCCGGCCGGGTATTGCACGGACCGCAGCTGGCCGCCGACGCCCCAGGCCAGGTCGGGCAGTGCCGCCAGCACCACCACACAACAGCCCGCGGCGGCGAAAGCCGTTGGCAGCCAGCGCCGCAGCACCGCCACCGCGGCGGCCCCGGCCAGGGCATAGCCCGGCATCGCCAGGGCCACCCACTTCTGGCCGTCGCGCAGCACGCCGGTGCTGGGCACGGTCCGGATCAGCCAGTCGAGGAACGCGGACCCGGCGTGGGTCGCCAGCAGCGCGGGCACCACCACGGCGACGACCGCGAGCACCAGCAGCGGGCGCGCCGCGGCCGCGGACCACGCCTTCCGCGCTCCGCAGGCCACCACGGCCAGCAGCGCGACGGTCCCGATCAGGGCCCACAGCGTCGCGCGGGACGCCGGTATCGCGCCGGCGTTCCAGATGCCGCCGAGCCCGGCCAGGCTGCCCAGCGTGCCGAGTCCCGGCTCCGCCCGCGCCGCGAACGCCGGCACGCCGGCGCTCGCCACCGGCAGCACAGAACGGGCGACGACCGTCGCCACCAGCCAGGGCAGCGCGGCTCCGACCGACGCGGCCAGCGCCACCCAGACGCCGCGCCAGGTCCGTGAACACACCAGCGCCACCACCAGCGCGAGCAACAGACCCGTCGGCGTCAGCCCGGCCAGCGCCACCCAAAAGACCAGGCCCCAGGGATTTGTGCACGATTGTCCGCGCTCACCGCGGAAAATCGTGCACAGATCACTGGAGAGGGCGACCCACGGCAGGCAGCCGTAGCCGACCAGCAGGCTCCAGTGCCCCTGCAGCAGTCGCTCGGCGACGTACGGGTTCCAGACCGCGACGGTGACGGCCACCAGCTGTGCGCCGAGACCGGCGTCGAGAACGGCAGCGGCCAGCTTCGCCGCGCCCCAGCCGGCGAACCACAGACCCAGGATCAGCAGCGCCTTGACCAGCACCCCGCCGTCGACGACGGGCGAGAGGACGGCCAGGAAGAAGTCCTGTGGCAGGGCCCGGGGCGCGGCCTCGGACAGGCCCAGGGCAGCGTCGGACAGGTAGGACCGCGGCGTCGAGACCGCGTCACGCAGCAGCAGATAACCGGGCGCCAGCAGTGGCGCGGTGACAGCGAGCGTCAGCCCCAGCGCGTACAGCGCCGGCAGGGATTCAGGGCGAGCGAAGCGACGGGTGATGCGCGGACGAAAAGCGATCAGATCCGGTCCGGTGGCAGATCGGTCGGCCGCTGGGTGGGCAGCTTCTCGGTCATGGCCTCAGCGGCCGGCATCGGTCCGGAATCGGTGTCGCGCCGGCCGAAGAAGCCATGCCCGGCGGCGTCGAGGCCCGGATCGATCAGCGCCGCCTGCGACCGCAGGCTGTAGCCGGCCAGCAGCACGCCACCGACCAGGAACACCAGTCCCAGACCACCGAAGGTGATGGGCAGGATGCGGTCCCACAGGGCCAGCTTGTCGCGTTCGTCGTGGGCGGCGGCGACCTGCGACTCGACCGTCTGCTCGTTGGAGGTGACGGTGTAGTCGGCGAACGTCACTTCGGGCTTGAGGGCGTCACGCGAGTAGTAGTGGAAGCCGCGGTCCTTCTCCTTGACGATGGTGCCGGAGACCGGGTCCACCCAGAAGGTGCGCGCGGCGGCGTAGTAGCGCTGCATGGTGATCGGGTCGGTCGGTTCGGCGGACTGCACGCCCCACAGTTCGGCGCGGGCGGTCACGGAGCCGTCTTCGTCCTTGTCGTACAGCGACGAGTACTTGATGGGCTCGACCAGCTTGCCGTCGGCGTCGAAGCCGACATTCTGCGTGAACTTGTAGACCGAGAGGCCGTTGACGTCTTCTTCGCCCTCGTAGTTGGCGTCGTACGCCTTCTGCGCGATCGGATCGAACACCTGATAGGTCTTCTTCTCCGTGCTGAACGGGAAGCGGTAGCTCAGCCCGGTGTGGGGCAGCGCGATGTTGGTCGGCGGGTTCTGGTCCTCGATGGTGCGCGGCTTCTGCACGGAACCGGCCGCACCCGTCACCGCGGCGGCGGTGGTGCGGTTGAGCGTCACGGTGTCGACGAGCGCGAGCAGCAGGCCGTTGTCCTGTTGCTTGTCGGTGCGACGCACGGTGTTACCCACCTGCAGCGTCACCACATCGGCGTTCGCCGGGTTCTCGACGCTGAGCTGGCGCTGCAGCACCAGCGGCACGTTCTTGTTGACGACGAACTTCTCGCCCAGCAGCGACGCGGGGTCCAGTGCGGTCCCGGTGCCGTTGCTCACCAGCGTGGTGTCGATGTCGAGCGGAATCTTGGCGATCTTGCCCGACGTATAAGTAGTCAACAGCAGAGCAGCAATCAGCAGGGCAGCGCCGAGCCCCATCAACACGCATGCCGCGATTCGCAACCCCACAGCGCGGTTCAACCCGTGCTCCTTACTTTGTCTGCCAGCCACACAGCAACCCGACTGACCCTAACAGCCCTTACTAAGGCACACCCTCAGAGTGGTGTGCGGGTCAGCGTGAGATTCGCCGACGAGACCGGGCACCCGGCACACTGGGGTCGTGGGCGACCAGGGACACGACACCGCAGACAGTGCTGAGGTGAGCGGCACCCGCAGTTTCCTGCCCGCAGTCGAGGGCATGCGCGCCTGTGCCGCCATGGGGGTCGTCCTCACGCACGTGGCGTTCCAGACGGCCAACAGCAGCGGCTGGTACGGCCGGCTGTTCACCCGTTTCGACCTGGCCGTCGCGGTGTTCTTCGCGCTGTCGGGCTTCCTGCTGTGGCGCGGCCACGCGGCCGCCGCGCGGGGTCTGCGGCACCGGCCGCCGACGGGTCACTACCTGCGCTCACGCATCGTCCGGATCATGCCGGGCTATCTGGTGGCCGTCGTGGTGATCCTGGCACTGCTGCCCGACGCGCACGCCGACCTCACAGTGTGGCTCGCCAATCTCACGCTCACCCAGGTTTATGTGCCCCTGACGCTGACTGCCGGGCTCACGCAGATGTGGAGCCTGGCCGTCGAGGTCTCCTTCTATCTGGTCTTGCCGCTGCTGGCACTGCTGGCGCGCCGGCTGCCGGTGGACTGGCGCGTGCCCGCGATCGCGGCGCTGGCGGTCGCGAGCTTCGCCTGGCCCGCACTGCCGTGGCACCTGCCCTTCGGCGTCAATCAGATGAACTGGCTGCCGGCGCTGTTCTCGTGGTTCGCCGCCGGCATGCTGCTGGCCGAGCTGACGGTCATGCCCGTCGGCCGCATGCATCAGCTGGCCCGGCGCCGCTGGGTGATGGCGGCCATCGCCGGGGTGGCGTTCGTCATCGCGGCGACGCCGCTGGCCGGCAACATCGGGCTGGCGCCCGGCACCGTCGGCCAGGTCGTGGTCAAGACGGCGATGGGTGCCGTGGTCGCCGGGGCACTGCTGGCGCCGCTGGTGCTGGACGCGCCCGGAACCCCGCACCGCATCCTCGGCAGCACCACGATGGTGACGCTGGGTCGCTGGTCCTACGGTCTGTTCATCTGGCACCTGGCGGCGCTGGCCATGGTGTTCCCGGTGATCGGCGAGTTCCCGTTCAACGGCCACATGCCGATCGTGCTGATCCTGACCTGGGTTTTCGGTTTCGCGATCGCCGCCGTCAGCTACGGGCTGATCGAGTCGCCGTGCCGCGAGCTGCTGCGCCGCTGGGAATCCCGGCACGCCCCGTCGCCACGCGACAGCGCGATCACGGACATTCCGGAGCCGGCCGCGGTCGGGTAGCCGCGCTCCTACGCGTCACCGGAGCGCGTCTGGTGGCGGAGGTGCCGGCGCACGACGGTGCGGACCACGCGGCGTCGGGTGCGGGCCACCGGGCCGGTCGCGCGGATCTTGTGTGCGAATCGTTCGCCCGACTGCTGCAGCCGGTCCTTGACCGCGTCGACGTCCGTGTCGACCAGGGCATGGTGGCGTTTGCGCCAGGTGCCGGCGATCATGACTGCCTCGATGTTGGCGATGCTGGCTTGCAATGCCGCGGCGATCGGGTCGTGCGCGGGCCACAGGTTCAGTGCCCGGGCGTCGATGACGACCAGATCGGCTTGCATGCCGGGGGCGAGGTGGCCGACCCGGTCGGACAGGCCCAGGGCGCGCGCGCCGTGGACGGTCGCCCACGACAGGGCCTGCTTGCTGGTGGGAGCGGCGGTCGGTGCGCTCAGGCCGGTTCGACGCAATTCCAGGTCGTGGGCCAGCCCGCGTTGGTGGGCCAGCGTGATCCGGGCGGCGGTGAGAACTTCGCCCGCGACGGCGGTTTCGGTGTCGGTACCGAGCGACGGCGCCGAGTGGGCGCGCAGTAGTTGTTCGGTGATCGATGTGCAATGGCCTTGCCCCAGTTCGTTTTCCGGGGTGGAGGTGAAACTGGCGCCGGCGCCGACGAGCCTCTTGACCCATTCGTCGGTCAGGCCGGTGCCGTGCACGACGTTGGCATGCGGCCCCCACAGGCCCGCCGCGCCGACGGCTGCCCAGCCCTTGCCGGGGGCTCCGGCGCTCTGGTGCATCGACGCGGTCACGCCGCGTTCAAGTGCGGCCCGTAGGTCCGCGATCGCCACGTCGGGTGTCGACAACTGGGGGCCCTTGATGGCCATACCCAGGGTGAGCAGTGTGCTCCTCGAGATGGGCCCGTCGAGGAGCCGGTCGACCTCGCGCACGTCATGAGGTTTGGCCGGGCCGCCATGCGGGGTGCCGTGCAAAAAGACCGCGCGGATGCCGGCGGCGTTCAGCGCGTCGACGGCGGCGTCGGCATGCGCCGGAGTCAGGCAGTTGTGGCACCAGTCGCCCACGGTTGTTGTGCCGCAATTGATCTGGTTCAGTGCACCCGCCAGTGTGCCGATGTGCATGTCTTCGGGACGGTATCTGCGCGCGACGTGGCCGTGGGTGTGGGCCAGGTATTCCAGTAACGACCAGTCCGCACCGGCGAACCGGAGCGCGGTCTGCCAGGTGTGCAGATGGGCATTGACGAGCCCCGGTATGACGATGCGGTCGGTGAGGTCGACGACGTCGGCACCGGCGGCGTCGAGACGGTCGCCCATCATCGCGATCCGATCACCCTCGATGAGGATGTCGATGCGCTCGGTGTCGGGCCGATTGGGAGCCATGGTCACTATGCGCGCGCCGCGCAACAGAATTCGGGTCACTGGTTGTCTCCTGTACGGCCTGCGCGGGGCGCCGCCGGCGCTGATGTGATCGGTGCCTCAGCGCGAGTCGCCCAGACGTCGATAGCCACACCAAAATTAATGGATACAGTGTGTCCGATAATGTGGTGCGATGTCAACAGGCAATCGGGACCGGGTTGCCGTCAGGGCTCAATTGCCTTGGTGTGCAACCTGGCTCAAGCCGTTGATGAGGAGTTGCAGGCCGAAAGCGAACTCCTGCTCCAGTGGCACGGGCAGATGATCGGCGACGCTGACGGTGGCCGGAAATGCCTGTGGGTCGAGCGTGTGCCAGACCTCGTCGTGGTCCGCGGCGCCCGCATCCGGCGGGGACAGCTGGGTCGCGAATCCCAGCACGTAGCGCGCCAGCGTGGCGCAAGCCTGTGCGGCCAGGGGTGCCGCGAAGCCCGATTTGAGCAGCAGCGCGATCGTCTGTTCGCGCTGGGCCATCGCGTTGGGCCCGGTCGGAATCTTCTCGACCAGCAGCGGCGCGACGTGCGGGTGGCGCCGGAACACGTCGAACAGGCTGTGCGCCAACGCTTCACAGGCTTGCTGCCACGTCATGGCGTCGAGTGCCGCGTCGTCGACGTGCGCCTCGGCCAACACGCTGTCGATCACCTGGGCGACCAGCTGAGGCCGGCCGGTGAAATGCCGGTACAACGTCGCGGTACCCGAGTCGAGGCGCTGCGCCAGGTTGCGCATCGACAGCGCGTCGGCGCCCTCCTCGTCCAGGAGCGCAATAGCTGTCGCGATGATCCGGTCCAGCGGCACGCGGGGACGGCCGCGCGATCGCCGCGGGCTCTGCTCCAGCTCGGCGCCGGTACCTGACGTGCTCACGCGGCCCAGTATGCCGACCCTTGACAGCAATCGCAATAACGGCAACACTGTAGCCATTATGAACCTTCGCGATATCGATGTGCACGCGAACTCGCGGTTCGCCACCGTCGACGGCATGCGGATCCACTACCGGCGGTCGGGCACGGGCCCGACGGTGGTGCTCCTGCACGGCAGCGCGTCGTCGCTGTACGGGGTGGAGGCGCTCGCCCAACGGCTATGGCCGTCCTTCGACGTGATCCGTCTGGACCTGCCCGGTTTCGGGGTGACGGGGCCGCGCCCCGACCGCGACTATCGCGTCACCACCTACGCCGGGACGCTCGCCCGCTTCTTGGACACGATCGGCGTCGAGCGATGCGCCGTGGTGGGTAACTCGTTGGGCGGCAACATCGCCTGGAACCTTGCCCTCGATCACCCCGAGCACCTGCACCTGACCGGTTTGGTGTTGATCAATGCCACCGGCTACCCGGACAAGGAACTGCCGGCCGCGATGGCACTGGCGCGCAATCCCGTCGTCGGTCAGCTGTTGCGGTGGTTCATGCCGCGGCGCGCCGTCGAACGCAGTCTGCGCCAGGCCGTCGGCCCCGACTCCGACATCGTCGATGCCGCGATGGTCGAGCGCGCACACCGGCTGTGGAACCGGCCCGGTAACCGCTCGGCGTTCGTCGACTTCCTCTGCACCGACCAGCCCGACCGCAGCGCCGAGATTCCCCACATCAGCGTGCCGACCCTGGTGCTGCGCAGTGCCGACATGGACGGCCAGCACTTCACCCGCGACATCACCGGCAGCGTCGAAAAGGTCCATCCCGGCGGCGGGCACCTGCTCCCCGAGGAAGACCCCGCCTGGGTGGCCGATGCGATCACCGAATTCCTGCAGCCCTTCCAGTCTGGGAGCGCCGAATGAAGTACTTCGTCGCGGCCGGAGAAGACCGGCAACTCGATGCCGCCACGCGGCGCACCCTGCGCGGCGACTACATCCGATTGTCAGACGGCGTAACACATTACGAGCTGGCAGGGCCTGCCGGCGGCGACGTCGTCGTCCTGGCCGGCGGGCTGACCATCCCGTTGTTCTACTGGGACGAACTGGCCGTCGAGCTCCATGCCCGCGGCCTGCGGACCCTGGCCTACAGCGGTTACGGGCGCGGCTACTCCGACCGCGTCGTCGCCCGTTACGACGAGGCACTGTTCGTCCGCCAACTCCGTGAACTCGTCGAGCACCTCGACCTACCCGCCTCCCACGTGGTGGGCACGTCGATGGGTGCGCTGATCGCCATGGCCTACGTGGGTCAGTACGTCGGCAGTGCGGCCACCCTGACGCTGGTTGGCCCCGCCGGACTGAGCCGTCGACCCGTCGCACAGAAACTGTTGCTGGGCAACGACATCGCGGCCGGCGTCGCCGCCAAGGGGTTCGGGCGCCGCTTCCTCGAACAGCATTTGGGTCACAACGTGGCGGACCCCTACCGCGCTGCCGCACTGGCGGCCATGATCGGCGACGCCTCGCGCTACGAAGGGTCCATCTACGCTCTTTTCGAGACGCTGCAACACTTTCCGCTGTTTGATCGCGCCGAGCTCTACCGGCACACCGGCACACTTGGTGTGCCCACCCAGCTGATCTGGGGCCGACAGGACCAGGTCACGCCGATCAGCAGCCTCGACCAGGTCCGCGAACTGCTCCGGCCCAGCCAATGCCACGTCATCGAAAACTGCGGCCACATGGCTCCTTTCGAACGTCCCCTCGTCGTCGCCGACCAGTTGGCGACCTTCTACAGATCGGCTTGACCCATGACCACAACAAGCACCACAGACGTCTTGATCATCGGCGCAGGACCGGCCGGTACCGCGCTCGCGATCGACCTCGCCCGCCGCGGCGTGGCGGTACGCCTCGTCGACAAGGCACCGCACGCCTTCGACGGGTCGCGCGCCAAAGGCGTCCAACCGCGCACCCTCGAGGTTCTCGAGGACCTCGGCGCTCTGCCCGACGTCATCAATCAGGGCACCCTGTATCCGCCGATGGGCATCCATCTCGGCCCCCTCACCGTCCCGTACCGCGCGATGGCCAAAGGCAAGCGCAGTGCCGACGTCCCCTACCCTGACACCTGGCTGATCCCCCAGTACCGCACCGACCGCGCACTGCATGCCCGCTTCGAAACCCTGGGCGGCCGTGTCGAATTCGGCACCGAGTTGACGGAATTCACCGACCACGGCACGCATGTCACCGCGCGCGTCACGACCGCCGACGGCGGCGAGGACATCACCGCGCGGTACCTCGTCGGCGCCGACGGCGGCGCCAGCCGGGTCCGCAAGATCGTCGGCGTCGAGTTCAGCGGCTCCACCGACGAGGCCGACCGCATCCTCATCGTCGACGGCGCGGTCTCGGGTGGGCTCTCGCGCAAGTACTGGCACGTGTGGCCCGGCGTCAAGGGCCGCTTCGTGGGCGCCTGCCCGCTGCCGCACAGCGACACCTTCCAGTGGATGATCCGACTCGCGCCCGACGAACAACCGCCGCAAGACCTGGCTCAGATCAACGCGCGCATCCAGGCGCATACCCGCAACAAGCGCCTCGCGCTGCGAGACATCCAGTGGCAGTCGGTGTTTCGGCCCAACATCCGGTTGGCCGAGAACTACCGCCGTGGCCGCGTGCTGCTGGTCGGTGACGCCGCGCATGTGCACACCCCCGCCGGCGCCCAGGGCCTCAACACCGGGATCGGCGACGCCTACAACCTGGGCTGGAAACTCGGCCAGGTCCTGGCCGGAGCCGACGATCGGCTCCTCGACACCTATGAACAGGAACGCCGGCCCATCGCCGCCGGCGTGCTCGGGCTCTCCACGAAGAAGTACGAAGGGATCGCCAAGCTCGACCCCTCGAGCATGCGGCGCGGCAAGGACGAGAAACAACTCGCCCTGACCTACCGCGGCGGGCCGCTGGCGCCGCCGGCCGCCGACCACACTGCGACGCTGCGCGTCGGTGACCGCGCGCCGGACGCCGACCTAGTCACCGCGGACGGGCGCCGCGTGCGGCTGTTCGACGCTTGCCGCGGACCGCATTTCACCGCGCTGGCCTACGGTCGGCACGCCGCCGACGCGTTGGCGGCACTGGACTGGCCCACCGCCGGCGCGCCACTTGACCGGATCGTCGTCGAGGCAGGCCGCGGCGGCCCCGGCGGCACGTTCGGCGACCCGACCGGAGAATTCGCCAAGATCTACGGCTTGACGCGGGACACGCTGGTGCTCGTCCGCCCCGACGGTTACATCGGCCACATCGCCGTCCACGATCTCGCCGGAACGACGCGGGCCGCTGTGCAGGCCATGACGCCGCTGTCTGCCGCGTCAGCCCCGTCAGCGCCGTCGAAGCAGTCATGACGGTCGACGCCGAGGCACGCACGTCGAGCGGCCGAAACCGAAGGGCCAGTGGCGCAGTGGCCACCGCGCTGCTGGCGTACGCGTTCGCGGTGATCATGGCCGGCACCACGTTGCCCACTCCCATGTATGCCCTCTACGCGGGCACCATGGGCTTCACCGTCCTGACCGGCACGGTGATCTACGCGGCCTACGCCGGTGGGGTGCTGGCGGCGCTGGTGCTGTTCGGGCGCTGGTCCGACGCAATCGGTCGACGACCGGTTCTGCTCGCCGGGGTCGCCCTCGCGGTCGCCAGCGCCGCGACGTTCTTCGTCGCCGGTGATGTGACGACCCTGGTGGCCGCCCGGGTGTTGTCCGGACTGTCCGCCGGCACCTTCACCGGCACGGCCACCGCCGCGATCATCGAAGCCGCACCGCCGAAATGGCGCGGCCGGGCCGCCGCCATCGCAACCGTCGCCAACATCGGCGGCCTGGGTGCCGGTCCCTTGCTGGCCGGTGTTCTCGTCCAATACTGCCCGGCGCCGCTGCAGCTGGCCTTCGCGTTGCACATCGTGCTGGCGGTGGCGGCGGCCGTAGCGGTCATCGCGATGCCCGAAACATCAGCCAGGACTGGACAACTCGGCATCCAGCGGCTGCAGCTTCCCGCGGAGGTGCGCGGCACCTTTGCCCTCGCGGCGACCGGGACATTCGCGGGATTCGCCTGCATGGGGCTGTTCGCCGCGCTGGCACCGTCGTTCCTGTCCACCATGATCGGCAACGGCAATCACGCCGTGGCCGGGGCGGTCGCCAGCTGTGCGTTCCTCGCCTCTGCAGGGGCCCAGGTGGCGGCCAACCGGATGCCGCCGCACCGCGCGATGGCCGTGGGCTGTGCCGCGCTGGTGCTCGGCATGATCACCTTGACCGCGGCGCTGGTCACCAGTTCACTGGCCGGCCTCGTCGTCGCTGCCGTCATTTCCGGTGCGGGACAAGGCATCAGCTTCAGTCGTGGCCTGGCCGCCATCACCGAGGCCACCCCGGTCGATCGGCGCGCCGAAGTCAGCTCGACGCTGTTCGTCGTGGCCTACCTGGCCATCTCGCTGCCCGTCATCGGCGAAGGCCTGGCCGCGCAGCACTGGGGGCTACAACGCGCCGGAATCGGTTTCGCCATCACTATCGGCGTGCTTGCCGCCACCTGCCTCATCGCGTTGCCGGCCCTGCGCCGCCGCTGACGGCGACCCGCTCTTCGTGCGCGGCGCGTCCCACGACGACGCCGCCAGCGCGGCCACCGAGATGAGCGCCAGGAACTGCACCCACGGTGAATGCCCGACGTAGCCGTCCACCGACCGCCACGGGTACGCGCTGAGCACCGCGCCGGCACAGATGAGGCCGCTCGCCGAGGCGATGACCGTCCAGCTGTCGAGCCACCGCTCCCGAGACCGCAGCAGGTACCGGATGCCGATGGCCGCCCCGACGGTCGCCAGACCCGCGAATCCCGCGACCAGGAAACCGAATCCGGCGAGGGCCACGCCGACGACCGCGGGCCCCGGCTGCCAGGTCTGTGTCGGCTCGTCATCGACGCGTCGCCGCATCGGTAGTAGCGCCAGGAGCGCCAGGAGCGGCAGCAGCGCGAGCCCGCCGAACAACCCGATGCGGTATGGGGTGTTCAGCCCGAATGTCAGCGTGACGATGCCCGCGGTGCCGGCCGGCAGCACCCAGCCCTGTTGCCAGCCGTTGATGGTCACCGGCGTCAGGATGGCCCCGTTGGCGGTGTGGGCCGTCCAGCCGGGGTTGACGCTCTCGGGCACGACGAGCACCCGCTGCACCGGAGATGGCGTCACCTCCACCTCGCGGCGGTCGGACGTCCACTTTTTCAGCTGCGCGGGAGTCGTTGGGGCGCTGTGGATATGGGCCGCGAGGGGGCCGGTCAGGCGGGCGCCGACCACGGTGAAGAACGGGCCGGGGCTGATCAGCAGCTCCTGTTTCCCGGCGGGCAGTTGCAGCGGCGCGGATTGGCACGGCTGGGCCGCTATGGGCTCGCTGTCCAGTAGCGCGCCGACGGTGGTGTGCACCGAGGTCTGCAGGAACTGGCCGGCGATCGCGACGATCGGTCCGCGGCCACACGGCAGCGTGATGACGCGGCGCCGGTTGGCGGCCGCGTCGGCGGGGGCGATCGGCGCGCCGCGGTCGTCGAGGGCGGTGACCTCGGCGAGGCCGGGCGGCTTCACCTGGTCGAATCCCAGTGACGTGCGGTCGATCAGGTCGTGCCAGTCGAGGATCGACAACTTGATGGTGTCGGTCTTCGCGGGGTTGAGCTTGATGGTCTGCGGGCCGTCGCCGATGCGTCGCACCTGCGGTCCGTTGCCGAGGTCAATGGCGACGACGGTCGGATGCGCCGGCAGCTCGGAGGCGCTGGGGGTGAGTCGCAGGGCGCTGACGGTCGTCGGCGCCGGCAGGTGCACGGTCAGGTTGGCGCCGCCCCGGAACTGGACGATGCCCTGCGGCGCGACCCAGGCGGTGCGCGGATCGCCGTCGGTGGCGGCGTAGGCCGATCCCGCGACGTCGATGACATCCGAATCGCCGGACGCCCGGGTGGTGCCGGGCTGGCTCACCAGGTCGGCCAGGTGCGGTCCCTGCCGGGCCTGCACCCAGATCGTCGGGACGACGGCCGTCGGCGTCGGCACGGTGAGGGTGCGGCTCATGTTCACGGGCTCTTCGGGCGACTGCGCCATGGTGGCGGCGCACCGGACTCCGTTCAGGCCCTCGGCGCAGCCGGGCCGGCCCAGCTGGTCATTGCCCAAATCCCATTGCGCGACAGCCGATCCCGCCGGCGGGCCGGGTACGTCGACGGTATGCCGCAGGCTCACGGCGTGGGCGAAGCCGGACGCGTCGTACTGCGTCACGGAGAAGTCGGTGATGCCGAACTGCACGCCGGGCGAGCCGTCGTCGGTGCCGGTCGCGGTGAACCGGACCCAGGACGTCTCGCCGTAGGGCAGGGCCGCGGTCAATGGCTTGCCGGGCTGATCGAAGCGAATTGTGCTGGTGCCGTTGGCTGTTGCGACTTCGATGCGGCGTACCTGGGCACCGACGGCGGTGGCGCTGGGTGTCAGGGTGATGGTCGCGTTGGTCACCGGATGGTCGAAGTCGACCTGAAGCCATTGCCCCACCGCGGTTTGCAGCGAGCTCGACACCCAGCTCGTCGAGGTGTCGCCGTCGATCGCCGCGGCTGGCCCGGCCGCCGTCGCCACGTTGGGCAGCGCGGTGGAATCGGACGACGAACTCGACGTGGTGATCCGCCCGCCCGGCCATTGGCCGTAGGCGGTGGTGGCGCCGGGGCTGGGGTAGTCCATGACGCGGTTGAAGGTGCGCCGCGGGTCGTCGGGCGCCCGCACTGCCGACGAGTGATCGTCGACGCGTCCGTAGTCGGTCTCGCGGGCCAGCGGGGTGTCGGTGACGGTCACCTCGGGCTCGGGCAGTCCGGCGCGTTGCGCGTCCTGCGTCAAGATCATGGGGCCCAGCGGGTTTCGTCCCATCAGGCGGCGACGTTCGTCGATGCGCAGCAGCGATTCGGGTCCGCCGTCGACGCGGGCCATGGTGTCGGTGTCGGCGAGGTACGGCACGGTGGTGGCGGCGCCCGTCACGCGGTAGATCTCGACGGCGGGGTAGCGCGGCCGCAGGCCACTGTCGGAGACGAACCCGTCCAGCGTGCCCGGGCCGACGGGGTCACCGAACTGGGCCACCTTCGTCAGGCCGCGGGAACCTTCGATGGCCCGGTGCACCAGCAGCGGTCGCGCCGACCGCGAGTTGTCGGGGTCCAGGTCGTTGCGTACCACGACGAACGAAATACCTTGGCGGGCCAGGGTATCGGCCAATCCGGCGGACGGCCGCCCGGTGGCGAACAGGCGTTGCACGGAGTCCAGGGCGCGGATGGTTTCGGGCGGCGTCAGCGGAATCGAGTCCCGCACACCCCATGCGCCGCGTTCGAGGACCTGCAGCGGCTCGTCGTGCGTGTTTCCCCAGACCTGGTTGGCGAACGGCGCGCCCGGCGCGACGAGCACGCGACCCGGGGTCTCGGTGTTGTGCGCGTCGAGCCAGTCCGCGGTCTGGTGCCAGTACTGCGGGATGGCGCGGTAGGCACCCGGTGCGGCGAGCCGGCCCGTCCACGCCAGCGACGTCCCGGCGACCAGCGCCGTCAGCAGCACGACGGCCACGGCCATCCGCTTGTCCCGCTCGAGGTGCGCGAACGCGTTGATCCACTCCCGCCGCGGCGCGGTGCCCGGCAGGGGAATCCGGCCCAGCACGTGGGCCAGGCCCAGCGCCAGCGGCAGCCGCAGCACGGGCTCGAGCTTGTGGACGTTGCGCAGCGGGGTGCCGGCGGCGTCCAGGAACGTCCGGACCTCGTGCGCTACCGGCGAGCCCAGCCCGCCCGCGTACGCGACGGCGAGCAGCAGCAGGCCGAACAGCAGCATCGCGATGAGCCGTCCCCGGGCCGGCATGCTGCGCATCGCCAGGCCCGCCATGCCGCCGGCGGCCACCAGCGTCGTGGCCAGTACCGCGACCGAACCGGTCACCAGCGACGAACCGGCCGTCGCGTTGGTCGCGACGAACGCCGTCCAGCCGTAGGTGCCGCGTAGCACTTCGGTCAGCGACAGCCACTGCGTCGTGACGCCCGACGATTCGATGAAATCCAGGAACGGCGGGCTGATCCGGCCGAGCAGCAGCAGCGCCACCGCCCACCACAGGATCGCGAGCAGCGTGCAGCCGAACCACCAGGCCGTGAAGCGCCACCAACGCCGGTTGGGTCGGTGCGCGGCCCACCAGATGATCGCGGCCAGACAGCCCGTCAGCGTGGCGACGGCGTTCACCGCGCCCATCAGCGCGACGGCAACCGCCGAGCGGGCCGCCAGCTGCCGAATCCGCGGATCACCGCGCAGCGCCAGGATCACCGGCAGCAGCACCCACGGCGCCAGCATCATGGGCAGGGTCTCGGAGGAGATGGCGCCGAGCGTCGTCAGTGCGCGCGGCGACAGGGCGAACGCCACGGCGGCGAGCACGCGCGAGGACCGGCTGCCGATGCCGAGGGCCTCGGCGACTCTGATGACGCCCCAGAACCCGACGACCAGCAGCAACGCCCACCAGAGGCGCTGCGTCACCCAGCCGGGCAGGCCGATGACGTCACCGGCGAGGAAGAACGTGCCGTGCGGGAACAGGTAGCCGTAGGCCTGGTTCTGCGACTGGCCGAAGGGGAGGTCGCTGCTCCACAGATTCGCTGCCCGCGCCAGGAAGCGTGCGGGATTGGCGGTGAGATCGAGTTTGGTGTCGGGCGAGACCCGGCCCGGTGACTGGGCGAACGTCAGGACCAGTGCGGCCGCGCTGACGACCCATAGGCAGCGCCGGGAGAGCGGCGCCGCGGGATCAGCTGCGGTTGCCGTATTCGACCCGGTTGAGCACCGATGACGCTGGATCGCCCGATTGCAGCGTCGGCTTGGTGTCCTGCTCCAGCATCAGCGTGGTGCCGAAGACCGCTGCGGCGCCGAGCAACAGACCGACCACGATGCTGGCTCCGGCGGGCACGAGGAAGCGGTCCATGGCGCCCAAACTAGCATGGCGACCTGCCTGCTTCCGTGTTCGCCGGCCTGCGTGCAGGTCATCGCGAGACCAATGTGCCCCGGTTGCGTGACTCGTCGCACGGCTAGGCTCGGACCCCATGTCCCTCACCCGAACCCTCGGCGCGCTCGCACTGGTGTCCGGATTGGTCGCCGGTTGCTCGTCGTCGTCCGACAAGCCGGCCGCATCCAGCACGACCAGCACGGCCACGAGCACCGCGTCGTCGAGCAAGCCGATGGACGCGCCCGCCCCGACCGCCCCGCCGTGCGATCCGCACGCGCTGCTGAGCACCCTCACGCTGCGGCAGAAGCTGGCGCAGTTGCTGATGGTCGGTGTCAAGGACGCCGCCGACGCCCGTGCCGCGGTGACGCAGCAGCAGGTCGGCGGCATCTTCATCGGTAGCTGGACGGACCTGTCCATGCTGTCGGACGGTTCGATCCCCGCCCTGCAGGCCGCGTCGGGCGCGCTGCCGCTGGCGGTCAGCATCGACGAGGAGGGCGGCCGGGTGTCCCGGCTGAAGAAGCTGATCGGCCCGCAGGAGTCGGCACGCGTGCTCGCCGCGACCAAGACCCCCGCCGAGGTGCAGGCCATCGCCAAGGACCGCGGGCTGCAGATGAAGGACAAGTTCGGCATCACCGTCGACTTCGCGCCCGACGCCGACGTCACCGAAGAACCCGACGACGAGGTCATCGGCGACCGCTCCTTCGGCTCGGACCCGCAGAAGGTGACCGAGTACGCCGGCGCCTACGCCGCGGGTCTGCGCGAGGCGGGGCTGGTTCCGGTGCTCAAGCACTTCCCGGGGCACGGGCACGGCTCGGGCGACTCGCACACCGGTGGCGTGAAGACGCCGCCGCTGGAGGCGCTCAAGGACAACGACCTGGTGCCGTACCGGACGCTGACGACGCAGCAGCCCGTCGCCGTGATGGTCGGTCACCTGCAGGTGCCGGGCCTGACGCTCGGGGACGACCCGGCGAGCCTGAGCAAGCCGGCCTACGACCTGCTGCGCAGCGGCGAGTACGGGGGCCCGCCGTTCGACGGTGTCGTGTTCACCGATGATCTGACCGGCATGGCCGCCATCACCCAGCATTTCGGCGTGGCCGACGCGGCGCTCAAGGCGCTGCAGGCCGGCGCCGACGTCGCCCTGTGGATCACCACCGATGGCATCCCGGACGTGCTGGACAAGCTGGAGGCGGCCGCGAAGGCCGGGCAGCTGGACCAGGCGCAGGTCGACAAGTCGGTGCTGCGGGTGGCGGCCATGAAGGGGCCGGGCGCGAAATGCGTGAAGTGAGCTGTTCCTTGAATACCCTGTTCTGATGGCAGGTGGAACCAAGCGGCTGCCGCGGGCCGTCCGCGAACAGCAGATGCTCGACGCCGCCGTGCAGATGTTCTCGGTGAACGGCTATCACGAGACCTCGATGGACGCGATCGCCGCGCAGGCCGAGATCTCGAAGCCGATGCTGTACCTCTACTACGGCTCGAAGGAAGAGCTGTTCGCCGCCTGCCTGGATCGGGAGCTGACCCGCTTCGTCGACACCGTCCGGGCCGACATCAACTTCACCCAGAGTCCGCGCGACCTGCTGCGCAACGCGGTGCTGTCGTTCATGACGTACATCGACCGCAACCGGGCGTCGTGGATCGTGCTCTACACGCAGGCCACAAGCTCGCAGGCGTTCGCCCACACTGTGCGCGAGGGCCGCGAGAAGATCATCGACCTGGTGGCGCGGCTGCTCAGCACCGGTACCCGAAACCCGGAGCCGGACAGCGACTTCGAGATGATGGCCGTGGCCCTGGTGGGTGCGGGTGAGGCCATTGCGTCCCGCGTCAGCGCCGGCGACACCGATGTCAACGACGCCACCGAGCTGATGATCAACCTGTTCTGGCGCGGCCTGAAGGGCAAGCGCGCCGAGGCGTAATCCCGCGAGCAGTCCCAAGGGCGGGCGGCCCTCAGCTTCGAATGTGCCTCCAGATCGTCGATTTCGGGGATTCCGTGGTCTGCTCGCACATTCGCGAAACCGGTGAATCATGCAGCACTGCGACTGTGCAATGAGAGCGGCCTGCCGCTGGATTCAGCGATCTGGTCGCACACTCGTGAGTGAGACCTCAGGCGAACCCGCTTACGGTAGACCTCTCACCAGCGGTGGTGACACCGCGGCGCTGGTATGGTCCGTTTCGAGCCAGTCGAACCCAACGCGGTTGGGTCAGGGAATCCGGTGCGAACCCGGAACTGACGCGCAGCGGTGAGGGGGACAGGCGGAGCAACGGCCACTGGCCCCACGTGGGCTGGGAAGGCGCTCCGGCCTGGTTGATCCCGAGTCCGAAGACCTGCTGGCTCGGGCTCTCGCGGCCTGGCGGCGCGAGGACCCGCCCACGCATGGACTCCGCGATCTGAGTCCCGGATCGGAAGGCCCCGCCGTGTCTCGACGCACCGTTGTGCTTGTCTCGCTGGTTGTTTCGTTGGTCTGCTCGTGTGGCGGACCGCGGGCGATCGGAACTGTCGACGCCGGAACCGCCGGCTATCCCGTCGCGCTGGAGAACTGCGGACGCACGGTGACGGTGAAAGCGCCACCGCAGCGCGCGGTCTCGATCAATCAGCCGGCCAGCGAGCTGCTCCTGGCGCTCGGCCTCGCCGACCGGATGGCCGGTACCGCGTCCTGGAGCGACGGCGTGCGGCCCGACCTCGCCGCCGACAACGCCAAAGTGCCTGTGCTGAGCCGGGATTTCCCGTCGTTCGAGCGGGTGCTGAAAGAGAAACCCGACTTCGTGTACGCGACGTTCGACTGGTCGTTCACCGATCAGGGCGTCGCGCCGCGGGATCGGTTCGAGCGGCTGGGAGTGCCGACGTATCAGTCGTCCAGTGAGTGCGGCGGCCAGGATGCGGCGCAACAACGCGCGCTGACCCTCGACGATATGTACGCCGAAATCGGTGATGTTGCCCGGATTTTCGGCGTTTCAGAACGGGGCGACAACCTGGTATGGGCGCTGCGGGCACGCATGGCCACCGCCACCAACGGTCTCGAGGCCGACGACGTCTCCCTGATGTGGTGGTACGCCGGTACCAGAACGCCATACATCGCCGGCTGCTGCGGAGCGCCCGGCATCATCACCACCGCGGTTGGGGCACGCAACGCGTTCGCCGACAACCGGCAGCTGTGGCCCGAGATTTCGTGGGAGGCCATCCTGCAGCGCGACCCCGACGTGCTGGTGCTCGCCGATCTCACCCGGGGCAAGGACGGCGACAGCGTCGCCGACAAGCTCAAGTTCCTCGAAACCGACCCGGCGGCAAGCAAGTTGAAGGCAGTGCGAGAGCGGCGGTGGATCGTCTTGCCGGCCAGCGCGATGGATCCGTCGCTGCGCAACGTCGACGCCGTCGAGACCGTCGCGTCCGGATTGCGGTCGTTCGGGCTGGGCGGGAAGTCCTGACGGCTGTGCGCACCACCGGAATGGTGATGCTCGGTTTCGGGCTCCTGGCGCTGTCGATCGCGGCCGCCATGATCATCGGGCCGGCCGACCTCGGCTTCGGTGACGTGTATGCCGTCGTCGCGCAACATGTTTGGGGCGGACAGGTGGCCATCGCGCCGATCGACGACGGCATCGTCTGGGAGCTGCGGCTGCCACGGGCCTTGTTGGCCGCGATCTGTGGCGCGGGCCTGGGCATCTGTGGGGCGATCCTGCAGTCGCTGATGCGCAACCCGTTGGCCGACCCGTTCATGCTAGGCATTTCCTCCGGTGCGTCGACGGGAGCGGTGCTGGTCGTCGTGACGGGTATCGGCGGCGCCCTGACGCTGTCCGGCGGGGCGTTCGTCGGCGCGGTGCTCGCGTTCGCTCTGGTCCTCGCTCTCGCCGCAGTGTCCGGCGGCGGGCAGGACCGGGTACTGCTGGCGGGAGTCGCCGGCACCCAACTCTTCTCGGCGGCAACGGCAATCGTGGTGTTCTCGTCGGCTGACGCGCAGCAGACCCGCGGGGTGCTGTTCTGGTTGCTCGGCTCGCTGGCCGGGGCAGGCTGGTCTCAGGTGGCGCTGTGCGGCCTCGTGTGCGCGGCCTGCCTGGCGGTCTGTTGGCTGCAGTCAGACGCGTTGGACGCGTTCGCATTCGGTCGTGATGCGGCCGCCGCGCTCGGTGTCTCGGTGCGGCGCGTCCGCGCCGTTTTGTTGGCGACGACGGCGCTCCTGACGGCCGTGCTGGTGAGTGCCGCCGGCGCAATCGGTTTCGTCGGGCTGGTGTTGCCGCACGCGGCGCGGATGATCGTCGGGCCGTCGCACCGGCGGCTGTTACCTGTCACCGCGATCACCGGCGCCATCTTCCTGGTCTGGGTCGACGCCGCGGCCCGCACGGTGTTCGCGCCGCAGGAATTGCCGGTCGGCGTGGTGACGGCGCTCGTCGGGGTGCCGATCTTCATGTGGATTCTCGCTCGGCGCAGGAGGATTCGATGACCGGCACACTCACTGCTGATTCGGTCACCTGGTCGGCCGGCGGACGGCTCGTCATCGACGGGGTGTCGCTGGCCGTGGCCGACGGCGAGACGCTGGGGCTGCTCGGGCCCAACGGCGCCGGCAAGTCATCGCTGCTGCGGCTGCTTGCTGGGCTGCGACGGCCTGACGGTGGTGCCGTCCTGCTCGACGGGCGTCCGCTCGTCGACCATCGTCGGCGCGCTGTGGCGCAACGTGTCGCGGTGGTCGAACAGCAGGTCAGCACGGAGCTGGATCTCACCGTCGAACAGATCGTGCGGCTGGGCCGAATTCCGCACCGCGGCATCTGGTCTGGCGACACGGCGGCCGACCACCTCGCGGTCGAGCGTGCCCTGGAGCAGACCGAGACGACGGCGATGCGCGACCGGGATTGGCGCACACTGTCCGGCGGTGAGCAGCAGCGGGTGCAGATCGCCCGGGCACTCGCGCAGGAGCCCCGCGAACTGCTGCTCGATGAACCCACCAACCACCTCGACATCCGGCATCAGTTCGAGCTGCTGGCACTCATCCGCGCGCTGCCGGTGACGGCGGTGGTGACGCTGCACGATCTGACGCTCGCGGCGTTGTTCTGCGACCGGCTCGTCGTGCTGGACAAGGGCCGGGTTGTCGCGGCTGGCACACCCGCCGAAGTGCTTACCGCAGAGCTGATTTCGTCGGTCTACGGCGTCGCGGCACACGTCTCGGTCGACCACACCGGCCGCCCGGCGATCCAGCTCTTGCCGCCGTTACCCGCGAACACCTGAAATTGCCGACGGGCAGCCCCAGTTCGGTCACTTAATCTGGACAGTATGCACAAGCGGGCGAGGCGCATCCTGCTGGTCGTGGCTGCCCTGGTGCTGACGGGTGTCGCCACCCTTGTCGGGTATCGCGGCTACCGCGAGCATGTCGCGCGACCGGATTTCCCGGCCGTCGACACCTCGACGCTGAGCCCTGGGCGCGCGGCCGTCGTGCACATCCTGGCGCAGGAATACGCGTCGCAATCGAGCATGTCGAAGTACTCCGAGGGCAACGACGAGCCCTGGTGTGCGGATTTCACCAGCTGGGTGATGCGGGAATCCGGGAAACCCTTCGTCAATCCCAACTCCGGGCACTGGCGCATCCCGGGCGTCATGACGCTTACCGACTACCTGCACGCCGAGGGGCGCTGGGAGCCAGTGGATTACTCACCGTTTCCCGGTGACATGGTGCTCTACGACAAGCCGAGCCCGAAGGGCCAACATGTGAACATCGTGCTCATCAACGACAACGGCACGCTGACGACAGTCGGCGGCGGCGAGGGCGCCAATGTGGGCCTATCGACCTACAAGATCACCGATGACCCCGGCATCCGCGGTTTTGGCCGGTACGAGTGACGCGGTGCGGCGACTGGCCGCCGCACCGAACGTGAAGTAGATGGCCAGATTTCGTTGGAATCTCGCCATCGACTTCACGCTGGCGCGAGCTCGGCCGCTGCCTACCCGACACGCCCGGGCGCTTGAAGCGCCCCGTGCAGCTACAGCGCGGTGACCGTCGCGGTCAGGTGCGGGTAACCCTTCGGCAGGTTGCGCAGTGCCAGCTCCCAGCCGCCGTCGATGGGAGAGACGTACAGCCCCACCTTGGCCGGCAGCAGCACGGGCTTGCCGAACTTCACGGAGTACTTGACCGCATCCGGCAGCTGACCCTCGATGTTGGCCAGTACCGCTGCGGCACTGAACATTCCGTGTGCGATGGCGGTCGGGAAGCCGAACAGCTTGGCGCCGATCGAGCTGGTGTGGATGGGGTTGTGATCGCCACCGATATCGGCGTAGTGCCGAATCTGACCCGGCGTGATGCTGATGACCGCGTTGGGCGGCGGCAGCTTCGGTTGCTTGACCGGCTCCGGCTTCGGCTCACCCGACAGGCTGGTCCGCTGCTGGTGCAGGAACGTGGTGACCTGGTTCCACACCAGGTCATTGCCGACCTTGATGTCCGTGATGATGTCGACCAGCAGGCCCTTGCGGTGCTCGCGCAGGTTCTCCGCGCGGACCGCCACGTCCAGTTCGTCGGTCACCTTGATCGGCCGGTACTGCGTGATGTGATTCTCGATGTGCACCGAACCCATTGCGGCGAACGGGAAATCGAATCCGGTGACGAGCGACATCATGGTCGGGAACGTCAGCGCGAACGGGTAGGTCAGCGGCACGGTGTCGCCGAACCGCAGCCCGGTCACCGCGGCGTACTCGGCGACGTTTTTCGGGTCGATGGTCAGTCCCGACACCGTGACGGTGCGGGCCGGCAGGGTGGAGCCCCGCGACACGAACGGCAGCGCACCCGCCACCGCCCGTGCCATGTTCACAAGACCGCTGGGCTGCGACATATCAAGCTCCCAACAGGGCCTGGCCGCAGACCCGAATCGTGTTGCCGGTGACGGCATTCGACGCAGGGCTGGCGAAATAGGCGATCAGCTCGGCGACGTCGACCGGCAGGCCGCCCTGGAACAGCGAGTTGAGGCGACGACCCACCTCGCGGGTGGCCAGCGGGATGGCGTCGGTCATCTTGGTCTCGATGAAGCCAGGCGCGACGGCGTTGATGGTGACGCCCTTCTCGCCGAACACCTCGGCGTACGCGTCGGTCATGCCGATCATGCCGGCCTTGGTGGCGGCGTAGTTGGTCTGGCCGCGGTTACCGGCGATACCGGCCATCGACGACAGGCCGACGATGCGGCCACCCTCGCCGATGGTGCCGTTCTCCACCAGGCCTTGCGCAAGACGTTGCGGCGCAAGCAGGTTCACGGCGATGACCGAGTCCCAGCGGGCGTCGTCCATGTTGGCGAGCAGCTTGTCGCGGGTGATGCCGGCGTTGTTGACCAACACGTCGGCCTTGCCGCCGTGATGTTCGGTGAGGTGCGCGACGATCTGGGCGACGGCGTCGTCGGCCGTCACGTCCAGGGCCAGCGCGGTGCCACCGACCGCGGCGGCGGTCTCGGCCAGCGCGTCGGCGGCCTGCGGGACGTCGATGGCCACGACGGCAGCGCCGTCCCGCGCGAACACGCGGGCGATCTCGGCACCGATGCCGCGGGCGGCACCGGTCACCAGCGCGACCTTGCCGGCCAGCGGCTTGTCCCAGTCGGCCGGGGCGACGGAGTCGGCGGCGCCGACGTAGAACACCTGGCCGTCGACGTACGCCGACTTGCCCGATAGCAGGAAGCGGACGGTCGACTCGATGCCCGAGGCGGCGGGCGCGGCCTTGGCGGACAGGTAGACGAGCCCGATGGTGGCGCCGCGCTGCAGCTCCTTGCCGAGCGAGCGGGTGAAGCCTTCGAGGGCACGCTGGGCGATGCGCTCGTCGATGCTGTCGGTCTCGTCGGGCGTGGTGCCGACGACTACGACGCGGCTGTTGGCGGCCAGGTTGCGCAGGACGGGCGTGAAGAACTGGTGGAGCTGCTTGAGCTGCTCGGGCTTGGTGATGCCGGTGGCGTCGAACAGCAGGCCACCGAACGAGTCGGCCCAGCGGCCGCCCACGTTGTTGCCGACCAGGTCGTAGTCGCCGGCGAGGGCGGCGCGCAGCGGCTCGGCCACGCGGCCTTCGCCGCCGATCAGGAGCGGACCGGCCAGGGCGGGCTCGCCGGCCTTGTAGCGGCGCAGCGGCTGGGGCTGCGGCACGCCGAGCTGCTTGGCCAGGAACGAACCCGGGCCGGAGGTGAGGACTTGGGAGAGGACGTCAGCCATTGCGGACCTTTCTGCGGACGTGTGTCGTATAGACGGAACCGTCTTGTCAGAGACGAACTTACTCCAGAGTAAGAACGGTGGGTAATATAGGCGTCAAGCAACATCTTGCCTCAGTCATCGAACGTCAACGAACTGGAGAAAAACCGTGGCCGAGACCAACAGCCGCCGCCGCGTGGCCGTCCTGGGTGGTAACCGCATTCCCTTCGCCCGATCCGACGGCGCGTACGCAAATGCCTCCAACCAGGACATGTTCACCGCGGCCCTGGACGGCCTGATCGACCGCTTCAACCTCAAGGGCGAGAAGCTCGACATGGTCATCGGCGGCGCCGTCCTCAAGCACAGCCGTGATTTCAATCTCATGCGCGAGTGTGTGCTCGGTACCTCGCTGTCGCCCTACACGCCGGCCTTCGACCTGCAGCAGGCCTGTGGCACCGGCCTGCAGTCGGCCATCGCGGCCGCTGACGGCATTGCTGCCGGCCGCTACCAGGTGGCCGCTGCCGGTGGTGTGGACACCGCGTCGGACGCGCCGATCGCCCTCGGCAACGACCTGCGCCGCGTGCTGCTGAGCCTGCGCCGCGCCAAGTCGAACGTCGACCGCCTGAAGCTCGTCGGCAAGCTGCCGGCGGCCGTCGGCGTCGAGATCCCCGTCAACAGCGAGGCCCGCACCGGCCTGTCGATGGGCGAGCACGCCGCCCAGACCGCCAAGGAGATGGGCGTCAAGCGCACCGACCAGGACGCCCTGGCCGCCGCCAGCCACCAGAACATGGCCGCCGCCTACGACCGCGGCTTCTTCGATGACCTGGTCAGCCCGTTCCTGGGTCTGTACCGCGACAACAACCTGCGCGCCGACTCGTCGACCGAGAAGCTGGCCAAGCTCAAGCCCGTCTTCGGCGTGAAGCTCGGCGACGCCACCATGACCGCCGGCAACTCGACCCCGCTGACCGACGGTGCGTCGGTGGCGCTGCTGTCGACCGATGAGTGGGCCGCCGAGCGGGGCATCCCGGTGCTGGCCTACTTCGTCGACTCCGAGACCGCCGCCGTCGACTACGTCAACGGCACGGACGGCCTGCTCATGGCCCCGACCTACGCCGTGCCGCGCCTGCTGGCCCGCAACGGCCTGACGCTGCAGGACTTCGACTTCTACGAGATCCACGAGGCCTTCGCTTCCGTCGTGCTCGCCACGCTGGCAGCCTGGGAGTCGCCCGAGTACTGCAAGGGCCGCCTCGGCCTCGACGCGCCGCTCGGCTCGATCGACCGGTCCAAGCTCAACGTCAACGGCTCGTCGCTGGCCGCGGGCCACCCCTTCGCCGCGACCGGCGGCCGCATCGTGGCCCAGCTGGCCAAGCAGCTCGCGGAGAAGAAGAAGGAGACCGGCAAGCCGGTGCGTGGCCTGATCTCCATCTGCGCCGCCGGTGGGCAGGGCGTCACGGCCATCCTCGAGGCCTAAACCCCGGACGTGCCGGAAATGGCCGCTGGACCAGCGGTTTTGCGGCCATTTCCAGAATTTTCCGCGGGCCTGTAACGCCCCGCGGAGTCGTAGCGATACCCATAGTGCCTCGTGTTTCCGTCCGACCCCCGACCTGACGGAGGCACGGGGCACTCTCGTGTTTCGGGCCCGGGCCAGCAGGTTGGTAGGTAACCGGCGCTGCTATGACGAGTGTGCAGCTTCGGTCGGCCAGATTCGTGATCTGGCGTCCAAAGCTGCACGTTCGGCGTAGCACCCCGGAGCAGACGTGCAACCTGATCTGCCGACCGCAACATCCGCGCGTCCTCGTATCGACCGAATTCCAACGGCCGTCGCGGCGGCGGTTCGGGCTTGCGTTCGAGCGCGCTCAAACTTTTAGCGTCGGGGCCATGACAGCTGCTACAGCACCACAGACCTGGATCATCACCGGCGCCTCGAAGGGCCTCGGACGCGCATTGGCCGAGGCCGCGCTCGCCTCGGGCGATCAGGTCGTCGCCGCGGTCCGCAATCCGGACAGCGTGGCCGACCTCAGCGCCACCTACGGTGACCGCTTCGCCGCCGTGGCGTTCGATGTCCGAGAAGTGAGCGGAGCCGCCAAACTCATCCAGGCGACCGTCGACCGTTACGGCCGCCTCGACGTCCTGGTGAACAACGCCGGGCGCGCCATCGTCGGCGCCGCCGAGGAGGTCACCGACGCGCAGCTGCGCGACCTGATGGACCTGCATCTCTTCGGTCCTGCCGCGCTGGTGCGCGCGGCGTTGCCGGTCATGCGGGCGCAGGGGAGCGGGACGATCATCCAGATGAGCAGTCAAGGGGGCCGGATGTCGTTCCCCGGTGTCTCGACGTACTCGGCGTCCAAATTCGCGTTGGAGGGGTGGTCGGAGGCCTTGGCCGGCGAGGTCGCGCCGTTCGGCATTCGGGTGATGCTGGTCGAGCCGAGCCGGTTCCGCACCGCCTTCAACGCCGCCGAGGTGCTCGACTTCACCACCGCCTCGTTGACCTACCGGGAAGTCCTGGCCGACGTGCGAGCCGACATGGCCGGCGCGGACGGGAAGCAGGAAGGCGACCCCGTCGCGGCTGCAGAGATCATCGTCTCCCTGGTCCGGTCCGAGGATGTGCCGCTGCGGTTGCCGGTGGGCGCCGAGGCCGTCGAGCGGCTCACGGCCACTTATCAACGCGGTCTGGACGAGGTCTGCCGGTGGGCAGCGCTGGCCCGCAGCGCAGACTTCGCAGACGCCGCCGCCTCATCGCGGCCGATCTAGGATCGAGTATGTCCTCCACCGACGACCTGATGAACAGGGCGCTCGCGGCGCTCGGCGAGATGGACGGCCCGATGTCGATCGAGGTGATCCACCGGCTCGCGGACACCGACGGCCTCAGCGAGCCGATGACCATAACCGAAGTTGCCGACCTGCTCGACGTCTCTGCGCACACCCTGCGCTATTACGAACGGGCCGGCCTGGTCGAGGTCGGCCGCGACAGCAGCGGCCACCGGAGCTACGGACCCGACGCGGTCCGCCGGCTTGTCTTCCTCACCCGGATGCGCTTGTCCGGCATGGCTATTCGCGATCTGCAGCACTACATCGCGCTCGTGGACAGCGGCGAACAGACCGTGCCCGAACGACTCGACATGTTGCTGGAACATCGCGACACCATCCGCCGCCAGATCCGCGAACTCACCCTGTCGCTGGCCGCCACCGAGTACAAGATCGCCACCTACGGCGGCACCACCGGCGACACCTGCTGACCGCCAGGGGTCTAGAGCAGCGCAGCCAGCACCGGCACGTGGCTGATGGAGACGTCCTTGGCCGAGGTCGTCAGGGTGACCGGCCCCATCGCCCGGAGTTTCGCCAGCTCCTTGGAGTCGGCCAACTCCTCCCGGTAGCGGGCCGCGAAGTCGTCGTACTGATCCAGATGCGCGTGGTACCACTTGCGCAGCTCATTCGACGGCGCGACGTGCGGCAGCCAGGTGCCGACGCGCGGGTCTTCCTTGGGGATCCCTCTCGGCCACAAGCGGTCCACCGTCACCCGGGGTGGCTGGGCTGGGTCAACCGGGTCGTACACCCGAGCAGTGTCGATCATTTCGGGTCCTTGCGGATGGCCGCCGGGGCAGGCGGCGGGGTGAACAGGCTGCCTCCGACACTGCCACGCAGCGTGCGGACCGCAACCAGCCCCCACGTGCACAGCAGGAAGACGTACGCCACGACGGCGGCGACGCGGAACGTCGGCAGGCCGGTGTGCAAAGCGAGCTGCGACGTGCCGGTGACGAAGGTGCCGACGGGGAAGGTCAGGCTCCACCAGGTCAGGGCAAAAGGCATGCCGCGCCGCATGGTCCGCACCGTCAGGGCGCTGGCCAGGCTGATCCACAGCACCGCGAAGCCCCACACGGGGACGCCGAACAGCACCGCGAAGATGTTCATGCCCGACGCCAACTCCGGGCTGATGGCCGAGGCCGCGGCTGTCCCCAGCAGTCCCGCGGCGGTGATGCCCTGTCCCAGCGGACCCAGGACGATCCACAGTGTCGGCACGCGGGCCGACCCCGAGGTGCCGTAGTGCGCGAGCCGGCTCCAGATCATCGTGATGATGATCAGCGCCGCGATCAGCGACAGCCCGAACATGGCGAAGCAGCCGTAGAACATCGTGGCGCGGGCCGTGCCCGGCGGCAGGTGCGGCAGCAGCAGCGCCCCCGACGCCGCCGACACCATCGGCGGCACGACGGGCATCAGCCAGCCGCCGAACGCGGCATCCGGCCCGACTTCCAGCTGCGTGAACATCAGGAACGGGATGGTCATCGCGGTGAACAGCCCGCCGATGGTGCCCGCGGTCCACAGGATCCAGTCGAGGTCGACGGCGAAGCGCGTGCCGATCAGGTCCTTGCCGATCAACAGGGCGCCGACCCCGACGGTCATCAGCGCCATCGGCGCCGCACCATAGAAGTGCGTCATCTGCGGGTTGCGGACCTGACTGCGCGCCACCGTCGGGTGGCGCACCCACTGCACCGACACCGCGACGATCAGCAGCACCAACAGAGCAGTGGCAATCACCCACACGCCTTCGGCGAAGCCCCGTAGCCCGGGCAGGTGCACCGGCAGCGACGCGGCCGCGGTGGCGACGATGCCCGTGCCCATGACCGACGCGAACCAGTTGGGGCCGAAATATTGCAGCCGGGCAGTCTCGGGCGCATCCATACTCATGCGCGATCCGCCTTCACTACTCGCTGGGAAGTCATGGTTCGATACAAACAGGTGACGCAATCCGACCTCAAGGAGCATGCCGTGCAGATCAGTGTTCTCGGTTCGTTGAGTGGGCTCAAGTCTCCCGTCGACGACACCATCGCGTACCTGAACCAGCTGCGTGACGAGGGATTCCGTCGGGCCTGGTACACCCAGATGCCTTACGAGCCAGACCTTCTCACGGTATTGGCGGTGGCGCTGCACGAGGTCGACGACATCGAGGTCGGCACCGGCGTGCTGCCGATCCAGAATCAGCATCCGATGCTGCTGGCGCAGCGGGCGCTGACCATCAGTCAGCTGTCCGGCGGCAGGCTGCTGCTCGGGCTGGGTATGACGCATCAGGCCGTGACCGAGGGCATGTGGGGCATCCCGTGGGACAAGCCGGTACGTCGCCTCAACGAATACCTCGACGGCTTGCTGCCGCTGCTCGCTGGTGAGAAGGCCAACGCCTCCGGCGAGACGGTGACGACCCGTGGCGCGTTGATGATCGCCGGTGCGCCGACCCCGCCGGTGTACATCGCGGCGCTCGGGCCGAAGCTGCTGCAGATCGCCGGACGGCGGTCGTCGGGCACCGTGACGTGGATGACCGGTCCGAAAACCCTTGCCGGACATGTCAGTCCGACGTTGCACCAAGCCGCTGCCGACGCCGGCCGAGCCGACGCCGTGCGGGTGGTCGCGGCGCTGCCGGTCGCGGTCACCGACGATGTCGACGGTGCCCGCAAGCTGGCTGCCGAGCAGTTCGCGATGTACGGACACCTGCCCTCGTACCGGGCGATGCTCGACCGTGAGGGATACGCGGGTCCTGAGGACGCCGCGATCATCGGCGATGAGCAGACGGTGCGCGACCGGCTCGCTGAACTGCAGGCCGCCGGCGTCGACGAATACGTCGGTGTGACATTCGATCCGTCGGCCGAAGGCCGGGCCCGCACCCGCGCCGTGCTCAAAAAACTGGAATCCTGACCAGGTTTGGCAAGGCTTCATTGGCTGGCGGATCGCCGCGCGTCCGCATAGCGTTGCCGGAATGGCGATCTCGTCCCATGAAGCCGAGCCCCACGCGGGTTCGGTTGCGTCAAAGCTGAACTGGTTGCGCGCCGGCGTGCTCGGCGCCAATGACGGCATTGTGTCGACTGCCGGCATCGTCGTCGGTGTCGCGGCCGCGACGGCCGAACGCGGGCCGATCTTCACCGCCGGCATGGCCGGGCTGGTGGCCGGCGCGGTATCGATGGCGTTGGGCGAGTACGTGTCGGTGAGCTCGCAGCGCGACACCGAACGGGCATTGCTGGCCAAGGAGAAGCGCGAGCTCAGGGAAGACCCGGCCGCGGAACTCGACGAGTTGGCCGGCCTGTTGGAGGGGCGCGGCCTGTCGGTGTCGACGGCCCGGACCGCGGCCGAGGAGTTGACCGACCACAACGCCTTCGCCGCGCATGCGGTCGTCGAGTTGGGCATCACGCCAGGCGATCTGGCCAACCCGTGGGCGGCGGCGTTCTCGTCGGCGGTGTCGTTCACCATCGGTGCGTTGCTGCCGTTGGTGGCGATCCTGCTGCCCCCGACGGCGCTCCGCGTTCCGGTCACCATGTTCGCGGTGCTGCTGGCATTGGCGATCACGGGGGTGGTGTCGGCCCGGCTCGGCGGTGCGCCGGTCGGAAAGGCCGTGGCACGCAACGTCATAGGCGGAGCGCTGGCGTTGAGTGCCACCTACCTCGTCGGTCATCTGGTCGGCGGGGTCGTCGCCTGAGCCTCGCAGTTAGGCGCGTTCGCCCGGCTCGTCGAGGAACTGAGTGATCACCGGCGCCAACTCGCCGGCGTTGGTGATGAGGTCGACGTGCCCGCCGGAATGCAGATGCAGGTGCGAGTGCGGCAGGAGGAAATTCATGATGCGGGCGTTGGCGACGGGGATGATCGGGTCGTCGGTACCCGCCACGATCAGGGTTTCCTGACGGACCGCGGGCAGCGCGTGGATGCTGGTCCATACCGCGCCGGCCAGCAGTTGGTGCACGTAGCCGATCTTCGAACCGGCGTGCAGCTGCTGCAGGAACAGCTTGGCGATGTCGTCGCCGTGCTGCCGGACGGTGCCACCGTAGAGTTCACCGGCGATCGAGGCGGCGTACGACGCATTCGAGAACCGTTTCGGCGTAACCATTTTGGCGAGCACGCGCGGATGCCCGGGCACCATGACCGCGCCCGTCCCGGTGGCCACCAGCACCAGCCGCCGGCAGCGGCGGGGGTTCTGGAAGGCGAACTGCTGCGCCAGCGCCCCGCCCCAGGACAGGCCCAGGATGTCGACGACGGTGAACCCCAGCTTGTTCAGCAGTCGGCCCAGCACCCAGGCCAGGTAGGGAAAGCCATAGGGGGCGAACGACGTTGGGGAACCGCCGGTGCCGGGGACGTCGAACCGGATCACGGTGCCCGGCAGGTGCTCGACGAAGGGGTCGAGCACCTCCAGGCTGGCGCCGATGCCGTTGCACAGCACCAGGGGAACAGCGCTCGGGTCGGTGCCGTGGTCGATGCGGACCCGCAGCCGCTGGCCGCCGACCGACACGTACCGCTCGGTGACCGTCATTTCTGCAGCACATACGTGCCGGGCGCCGGGCCGGTGGCGATGAAGCCTTCGGCGCCGAGCGTCGTCGGGGCGTCGACGTCGTCGCCGCTGCGCTCGGCCAGCCACGCGACGTAGTCTGGCCACCAAGAGTCGCTGGACCTCTCGGCTTCGGCGAGCCATTCCTCCGGTGTTCCGTCGGCGACCTGGGCGATCCGGTACGACGCCTTCGGGTTGCCCGGCGGGTTGACCAGTGCCGCGATGTGACCGCTGGTGGACAGCACGTAGCGGTTGTCCTTGCTGCCCAACAACTTCGCGCTGCGGTAGGTGGCCTGCCACGGTGAGATGTGGTCGGCGATGCCACCGATGACGTACGCGTCGCAGGTGATCTTGGACAGGTCGACGGGTGTGCCGAGCATGCTCACCGCGCCCGGGGTCACCAGCGAATTGTGCAGGCCCATCAACACCATGTCGCGGTGCAGGGCGGCCGTCATCCGGGTGGTGTCGGCGTTCCAGAACAGCACGTCGAATGCCGCGGGGCTGCGTCCCTGCACGTAGTTGTTCACCCAGTAGCGCCACACCAGATCGGTCGGTCGCAGCCACGCGAACATCTCGGCCATGGCCTTGCCGTCCAGGTAGCCCTTGCGGGCCGACGTGGCGATGGCGGCCTGGGCGGCACGGTCACTCATTGCGGCAGAAGCGAATCCGGCCCGGTCCTGGTCCAGTACCGTCACCGCCAGCGTGAGGCTGGCGACCTTGTCGGCATCGCCGGTCTCGGCCAGGTGTGCCGCGGTCATGGCGGTGATGATGCCGCCCGAGCAGCTGGCCATCAGGTGCGTGCCGGACGCGCCGGTGATCGCGCGCACCGCGTCGATGGCCTCGATGATTGCCGCGCCGTAGGCGTTGATGTCCCAATCCTTGTGCCGGGCTTGCGGATTGCGCCACGAGATCGCGAACACCTGCTGGCCCTGCTGCACGAAGTACTCGATCATGCTGCGTCCGGGAGCGATGTCCATGATGTAGTACTTGTTGATCACCGGCGGCACCATCAGCAGCGGCACGGTGCGCACGGTCGGGGTCTGGGGCGCGTACTGGATCAGCTCGAACATCCGGGTCTGCAGCACCACGGCGCCCTTGGTGACGGCCACCGTCTCGCCGACGGTGTAGGCGTCCGGCTCGACCATGGCCGGCACCCGCGGTGACGACATGATGTCGCGGGCAAAGGCTTTCAGGCCGCGGACGGCGCTGAGCCCGCCGGTGTCGATCATCGCTTTCCAGCCGAGCGGGCTGATCAGCGGGTTGTTGGTGGGCGCCAGGCCTTCGATGGCGTTGTCGAAGACGAACCGCATCCGCGCTTCGTCGCGCCAGTCCAGATCGGCGTCGGAGAACAGTTTCTCGGCGGTGTCCGACGCGGCCAGGTAACCCTGCATGATGCGGTGCAGCAGCGGATTCTGTTGCCACGCAGGGTCACTGAAGCGCTTGTCGGCGCGCTCGGGCGCCCGGTTGGACTCTCCGGAGGCGATGCTGCCGAGCTCGCCGGCCAGCTCCTTGCCACGCTCCAGCAGAGTGCCGGGCTGCTTGGCCAGGCTGACGGCCATGCGGGCCCAGGCCTGGTCGGGCAGCATCCGGCGGGCGAACGGTTTGGTGGCGCTGGTCAGCAGCAGGTCCAGGGGAGCGGCGAGTTCATCAGGGTGCAGGGTTGCCATCTCAGTTGTCGCTTTCCGTTGTGGGGATGGTGATTTCGCGACGGAGGAGCTTCCCGGTCGGGCCCTTGGGCAGGTCGTCGAGGAACCAGATGCGTCGCGGGTACTTGTAGGCGGCCACCTGGCTCTTGACGAACTCGCGGAGTTCGTCGGCGGCGACCTCGATGCCGGGCTTGAGACTGACGGCGGCGCCGACCTCCTCGCCGAGCGAGTCGTGCGGGATGCCCACGACCGCCGCCTCGGCAACCGCAGGGTGGGTGTAGAGCACCTCTTCGATCTCGCGGGGGTAGACGTTGAAACCGCCACGGATGATGAGCGACTTCTTGCGGTCGACGATGTAGTAGTAGCCGTCCTCGTCGGTCCGGGCGATGTCACCGGTGGCGAACCAGCCGTCGGCGTCGATGGCTTCCGCGGTGGCCTCGGGCAGGTTCCAGTAGCCCTTCATGACGTTGTGCCCGCGAATCTGGATTTCGCCGGGTTCGCCCTGCGCCACCTCGGCGCCGTCGTTGTCGACGACGCGCATCTCGACCCCCTCGACGGGCGTACCGATCGAGCCTGGCTTGCGCGGCCGGTTCGGGTGGTTGAATGCCGCCACCGGCGAGGTCTCGGACAGGCCGTAGCCCTCCAGCACCGGGCAGTCGAAGGTCTTCTCGAAGTCCTGCAGCACTTGTACCGGGATCGCGGCGCCGCCCGAGACGGCAATCCGCAGCGTGTCCGTCGACGCGGTGCTGGCCGCGGCCAGGAGCGCCGAGTACATCGTCGGCACGCCCTCGAAGATGGTGACGCCGTCGCGCTCGACTAACTCCAGTGTCCGGGCCGCATCGAAGCGCGGCAGCAGGCTCAGCGCCGCCCCGGCCAGCACCGCCGAGTTCAGGCCGCACGTCAGGCCGAACACGTGGAACAGCGGCAGGCAGCCCATCACCACGTCGTCGGGCCCGATGTCCAGCAGGGTCCGCACGCAGACGTCGGCGTTACGGCCCAGGCCGCCGTGGGTCAGCTCGGCGCCCTTGGGCTTGCCCGTCGTCCCCGAGGTGTGGAGGACGACGGCGGTGTCGTCGGGCGCACGCTCGACCGGCGCGGGTTGGGCCGGGAGGTCCGCGATGAGCGCCGCCAACCCGGCGTCGTCGACAATCCACCAGCCCGCACTCGCCGCCGCGGCACCGGCCCGCGCCTCGTCGGCGAAGGCCGGCGGGGCGAACAGGGCCTTGGCTGTCGTGTTGGAGAGGTAGAACTCGATTTCCGGGGCCTTGAGCAGCGGGTTCATCGGCACCGCGACGGCGCCGGCGTACAGGATTCCGTAGAACGCGGCGGCGAATGCCGGCCCGTTCGGCAGCATGACGCCAACCCGGTCGCCCGGCTCGATGCCGGCCTGCTGCAGCAGCGTGGCGACGCGGGCGGCGGCGTCGTCGAACTGGGCGTACGTGTAGGTCTGGTCGTCGCAACGCAGCGCGACACTGTCGGGGCGACGGGTGGCGCTGGCGACGAGGTTCTGGCTCAGGTTGGTCATGTATCAAGCGTGATTCCGCGCGGTCCCAGAGGCGATGGTGGCGGGAACAACAGTGGCCACCGTCAAATGTGACCGGCCACAATCGGCACCTCACCTAAGGTTGGCTGATGGCCGGGGTCGAGGAACACATGCGGGAACTCAGCCGGATCATGCTGACGCGCGTGGAGACTCTCGGTGAGCAACTGGCCGACCGCATCTACAGCCGCATCGACGGCTACCGCGCCACCCCGTCGGCGCGGGACAACGTGCGCGAAAGTTGCGTTGCCAACATGACTTTCGTGTTCCACACCCTGTGCGCTGACGGCGAGGCCGACCTGTCGCCGGCGGAAGCGACCGGCCGGCAACGCGCCGTCGAGGGCATCCCGCTGGCCGCGGTGATGACCGCCTATCGCATCGGTTTCCGGTTCATGTGGGAGAGCAGCGTCGCGGCCGCCCGGGAGGCCGGCATCCCGACTGAGTCGATCCTGGAGGCCAGCGCGCGCATCTTCCTGAGCCAGGACGAGTTCACCCAGGCGATGACCGGCGCCTACCGCGAGCAGCTCACCAGCCAGATCATGGACCGGGAAGAGGAACGGTCGGCTCTGGTCGAGGCCGTGCTGCTCGGGCGCATCACCGACAATCAAAGTCTCTGGGAGGCAGCCGATCTGCTGGGACTGCCGACGACGGGCCCGTATGTGGTTGCGGCGGCAGAGATTCCGGCCATCGGCAAGCTCGGGCTACCCGAGATCGCGAGCAAGCTCGCGGCCCGCGACATCCGCTCGGCCTGGCGCCTGCTGCCCGACCTGCAGGTCGGCGTCGTGCACCTGCGGCAGGACGCGACGTACGGCGTGCTGGTCGAGGTGCTGCGCAAGATCGCGACGGCGCGCGTCGGCCTCAGCCCGGTGTTCGCGAGCCTGGCGGAGACAGGCGAGGGCCTGCGCCTGGCGCGGCTGGCGGTGGCCGGCAAGCCGAGCCGTGAGGGCTTCGTCTGTGCCTTCGACGACGCGCCGCTGGCGTTCGCCGCGGTCAGCGCACCCGAGGTGATGAACCGCATCGAGGAGTCGGTGCTGGGCGGGCTTCGTGGGCTGCCCGCCGAGGAGCGGGCCGTCCTCTCCCAGACCTTCCAGGCGTGGCTCGACGCCGGCGGCTCCGCCAACGAAGCGGCTGCGGCAATCTTCTGTCACCCCAACACCATTCGGCACCGGCTGCATCGCATCGAGGAGCGGACCGGACGGTCCCTGTCCCGTCCCCGCGACGTCGCCGAGCTGTGCCTGGCCTTCGAGATCAGCCAGCGCCTGCCGGACTAGCTGCGGGGTGGCGGGGCTGGGCGGGTCGCGGCTCGGCTCGGCTCGCCGGGCGGCGCGGCGTTGATCGTGCGGCTTGGCAGACGGTCACTCGCAAAAGTTCTGCTGTGGCGCACGGTCAATGAGCCCGGGGATTCACTGTGCGTCTTGGCAGGCCTCCACTCGCAGAAGTTCTGCTGTGGCGCACGGTCAACCGGTGCCGGGATGACCGGGATTGAGTGTGCGTCCGGCATTACGCGGGCGCAGGCTATCCACAGTTCGCGATCCGTCCACAGGCAGCGTTCGCAGAGCGGCTGCCAGTCCTGTCGATGTCACTGTTCGCGGAGACAGTGCCGCCATGACCGAACCATTCATCGGCAGCGAAGCCCTGGCCACAGGCATGCTCAACCGCTACGAGCTCGGCCGGTATTACCGGCTGCTCATGCCGAAGATCTACGTGGAGAAGCGGACAGAACTGTCGCTCCAGCAGCGCACGACAGCCGCGTGGTTGTGGACGGGTCGAGAAGGCGTCGTCGCTGGAGCTGCTGCGTCGGCTCTCCATGGCGCGAGTTGGGTGGCCGACGACATTCCCATCGAACTGATCAGCGCCAAAATCCGCGCGCCTCGCGGTGTGGTGACTCGCCGGGACCTGCTCAACGACGACGAGGTCACTCGCATCAACGGCGTCTGCGTCACCAGTGTGGAGCGCACAGCATTCGACCTTGGCCGGCGTGGATTGATCGGGTCGGCGGTGGCGCGCCTCGACGCCCTGGCTCGGGTTACCGGATTCAAGGCCGACAACGTCTCGGTACTGGCTGCACACCACCCTCATGCCCGAGGCTTGAGGCAACTCGAACCGGCGCTTGACTTGTTCGACCCGGGCGGCCATTCGCCTCAGGAAACCCGGCTGCGATTGACGTTGATCGGCGCGGGGTTTCCCAAGCCTCAGACTCAGATACCGGTACCTGGGCCCGATGGCAACCCGAAGTACTTCCTCGACATGGGCTGGGAGGACCTGATGCTTGCGGTCGAGTACGACGGTGCGCAACATGCTGAGTCGCTGGCCTACGACATCGAGCGCGCCGACTACATCGCGCAGTCGGGTGGACCAATGTCAGGGTTGCCGCAGGGCATCGCAAGTCGTCCGTCATCGTCCGGGTGGATCGCGAGTGGAATCGCCTCTGGCGGCCAGGGCTTGGAGTTGCCCCACGCACACCGCCGCTTCCGGGGCCGCCGCTGGACCTCATGCGTTGACTGTGCGTCTTGGCAGAGGGCTACCCGGAAAAGTTCTGCTGTGGCGCACGGTCAATGAGGCCAGAAATTCACTGTGCGTCTTGGCAGGCCGCCTCTCGCACAAAATCTGCTGAGGCGCACAGTCAACGTGCGGGGCGGTCAACGCAAAAGAAAACGGCCCCCGCTGAAGCGGGGGCCGTTCACTTTCTGAGGATCAGAAGGACGCTTCGTCCAGCTCCATGGCCTCGTTGTCGATGGACTCGACGACGCCGCGGACGCTGGTGAGCAGCGGCAGCATGTTCTTGGCGAAGAACGAAGCCGACGCGATCTTGCCCTCGTAGAACGCCCGGTCGTCGCCGGTGGCGCCCTCGTCGAGCGCCTTGATGGCGACCGCGGCCTGCTTCAGCAGCAGCCAGCCGATGACCAGGTCACCGACGGCCAGCAGGAAGCGGACCGAGCCCAGGCCCACCTTGTAGATGGACTTCGGGTCTTCCTGAGCGGCCATCAGGTAGCCGGTCAGGCTGGCGGCCATGCTCTGGACGTCGCCCAGGGCGGTGGCGAGCAGCTCGCGCTCGGCCTTCAGGCGGCCGTTGCCGTCCTGGTTCTTGATCAGCTGCTCGATCTCGCCCGCGACGAACGCCAGGGCCTGGCCCTTGTCGCGGATGATCTTGCGGAAGAAGAAGTCCTGCGCCTGGATGGCGGTGGTGCCTTCGTACAGCGAGTCGATCTTGGCGTCACGGATGTACTGCTCAACCGGGTAGTCCTGCAGGAAGCCGGAACCACCGAAGGTCTGCAGCGACTCGGTCAGCTTCTCGTAGGCGCGCTCGGAGCCGACGCCCTTGACGATCGGGAGCATCAGGTCGTTGACCTTGAAGGCCAGCTCGGCGTCCACACCGTGAACAGCCTTGGCGACCTCGGGGTCCTGGAACGACGCGGTGTACAGGTACACGGCGCGCAGGCCCTCGGCGTAGGACTTCTGGGTCAGCAGCGCCCGGCGGACATCCGGGTGGTGCATGATCGAGACACGCGGGGCCGTCTTGTCCATCATCTGGGTCAGGTCAGCACCCTGGATGCGGGTCTTGGCGTACTCGAGCGCGTTCAGGTAACCGGTCGACAGGGTCGCGATGGCCTTGGTGCCGACCATCATGCGGGCCTGCTCGATGACGTCGAACATCTGCGCAATGCCGTTGTGCACCTCACCGACGAGCCAACCGACGGCGGGGACGCCGTGCTGGCCCAGGGTCAGCTCACAGGTGGCCGAAACCTTCAGGCCCATCTTGTGCTCGACGTTGGTGACGAAGGCGCCGTTGCGCTCGCCGGGCTCACCGGTCTCGGGGTCGAAGTGGAACTTCGGCACGAAGAACAGCGACAGACCCTTGGTGCCCGGGCCGGCACCCTCGGGGCGGGCCAGGACCAGGTGCATGATGTTTTCGAACAGGTCGTCCGAGTCGGCCGAGGTGATGAATCGCTTCACACCGTCGATGTGCCAGGTGCCGTCGGGCTGCTGGGTGGCCTTGGTGCGGCCGGCGCCCACGTCAGAGCCGGCGTCGGGCTCGGTCAGCACCATGGTGGCGCCCCAGCCGCGCTCGGCAGCCAGGACGGCCCACTTCTTCTGCTCGTCGGTGCCGTTGTTGTAGAAGATTTCGCACATGCCCGAGCCCATGGCGTACATGTAGGCGGCCGGGTTGGCGCCGAGCACGTGCTCGATGAGGGCCCACTGCAGTGCGCGGGGCATCGGCATGCCGCCGAGCTCTTCCTTCAGGCCGACCTTGTCCCAGCCGCCGTCGAGCAGCGCGCGCATCGACTTCTTGAAGGGCTCGGGCAAGGTGACGGTGTGGGTCGCGGGGTCGAAGACCGGCGGGTTGCGGTCGCCGTCGGCGAACGAATCGGCAATCGGGCCCTCGGCGAGGCGCGCGATCTCGTTGAGCATTTCGCCGGCGGTGTCGGCGTCGAGGTCGGCGAACTTGCCTTCACCCATTGCCTTGTCTACGCCGAAGACCTCGAACAGGTTGAACACCTGGTCACGGACGTTGCTCTTGTAGTGGCCCACGATTTCTCCTCGATGAGATGGACTGTAGGGGTTGGGTACTCAGGGCTAAGTTACCCACCAGTAACTGTGCCTAACTATACCGCCGGGTAACTTCATCGCAAAGCAGTCAAGAGCAAATTTTTCGCAGCTAACCAACCCAGTGGTTGAACGGGGTGGTTTCGCGGTCCGTTTATGGCCGCTGACCTGCAGTTTGGTCCGAATGTGATGTCCGCCACCGGAAACTTCCGGAACTGAGGAGGACGTGCCAATTGGGGCCATTGGGAGCCGTGTTGTGGGGTCTTCGCGGGGTTGCGAAGGCTTGCGGCCGCCGTGATCCCAGCCCCGGATGGCCGCGGCCCGACGGCAATTCTGGGGGGTTGCTGTGAGGTGGGTCACCTTGCCGTGGTTATGGTGACGAGATGCGTCGGGTAGCGGTGTGGGGAACAGGCAACATGGGGGCCACGGCGATCCGGTCGGCGGTCGCGTTCCCGGGGCTCGAACTGACTTCGGTCATCACCTCGAGTGAGGACAAGGCCGGCCGCGATGCGGCGACGTTCGCCAAGCTCGACACCGCGACCGGGAAGGTCGCCACCACCGACATCGACGCGGCCCTCGCGGACTGCGACGCCGTGGCCTATATGTCTTCCGGAGACATCCGGCCGGAGGAGGCCATCGCCGATATCGAGCGCTGTCTGCGGGCCGGCAAGCACGTCGTGACGCCGTCGCTGTACTCCCTGTATGACCCGGCTTCGGCGCCGGCCGAATGGGTCGAGCGGCTCGCCGACGCGGCGGCCACCGGCAACGCCTCGTTACTGGTGTCGGGTGTCGACCCCGGCTGGGGCAACGACGCGCTCGCCGTGACGGCGGCCGGCCTGTGCACCCGCATCAAGACCATCCGGTGCCAGGAGATCTTCGACTACTCCACGTACAACCAGCCCGAAGCGGTACGCGTGCGCTGTGGTTTCGGCGGTTCGATGGACGAGACGCCGCTGATGCTGATCCCGACCATCCCGACCATGGTGTGGGGCGGCAACGTCCGACTGATCGGCCGCGGGCTGGGCATCGAGATCGACGACATCACCGAGACCTGCGAGCGCCTGCCGCTGACCGAGGCCGTCGAGAACGTCATGGGCCGCTTCGAAGCCGGCACCCAGGGCGCCTTCCGGCTGGAGGTCATCGGATGGTCGCAGGGTGTGCAGCGCGTGATCATCGAGCACATCACCCGCATCGACCCGTCCTGCGCGCCGGATTGGCCGCAGCCTGACGAGGGCGTGGGCGATCACCGCGTGATCATCGACGGCGATCCGCAACTCACGATCGTGGTCCGCGCCGACGTGCCCGGGGGCACGCGCGCCGACGGCGGCAACACCACCGCGGCCAACCGGCTGCTCGGCGCGATCGAGTGGCTTGCGACCCAGAAGCCGGGTATCTACGACGGCCTCGACGTGCCGTTGCATCCGCCGCTGCCGGCCGAGGTCGAGGCGACGCGCTGGGCCTGAGGCGTCCCGCTAGCTGCTCAGCGCGACCACCGGCGGTAGCAGTGCGGCGATCTGTTCCCCCACCGCCTCGAAGGCGTCGAGGTCCCGACCGATCGGATCAGCGATCTCCACCGGCTGGTGTTCGGACAGGCGGACGCGTAGCGGCGCGAGGTCGGCCACCGTGCGCGCACCGTAAGTAGAAGCCAGGAGAGAGGCTTCGCCGAGTGTGAACGTCTTCCGAAGCTGACGCGGCGCAAGTTCGAGGACCGCCGTGCGGTGCGCCGCCGTCATCGTCAGCACGAGGTCGGCTTCCGAGGCGATGCGCGGCGTCAGCTGTCGCGCGGTGAAATTCGCGGGGTCACCGCCGAGCCCGATCAAGACCTCGGCTGCGAGCCGATGGACCGGATGGCCGATCACGGCGTGGGTACCGGCACTGGACGCGACGAAGTCCACGAGGCCCATCTGCGCGGCGATCCCCGCTGAAAGTCGTTCTGCCGTAGGGGATCTGCAGATATTTCCGGTGCAGACGAACAGGATGCGCAGACCAACCTCCCAGCGAACTCTAACGCAAACGTCAATAACCGTGTGCGGGTGATCCGTGCGTGCCACGATAAGCGCGTGAAGGGCATCATCCTAGCGGGCGGCTCGGGCACGAGGCTGCACCCGATCACGCTGGGTGTGTCCAAGCAATTGATCCCCGTCTACGACAAGCCGATGGTCTATTACCCACTGTCGACGCTGTTGTTGTCGCAGATTCGGGACATCCTGATCATCACCACACCGTTCGACGCGCCCAGCTTTGAGCGACTCCTGGGCGACGGCTCCCAGTTCGGAGTGGCGATCAGCTATGCGCGACAGCCTTCGCCGGACGGGCTGGCGCAGGCATTCTCGATCGGGGCCGATTTCATCGGGTCGGAGAAGGTCGCGTTGATATTGGGCGACAATCTCCTTTATGGGCCGGGGCTGGGAACCCAGCTCCAGAACTTCACCGACATCGACGGTGGGGCGATATTTGCCTATCGGGTCGCCGAGCCAAGTCAATACGGCGTCATAGAATTCGATGATCAGGGCATCGCGGTATCTCTCGAAGAGAAGCCCAAGATCGCCAAGAGCAATTACGCCATCCCCGGCTTGTATTTCTACGACAACGATGTGGTCGAGATAGCGCGGCAATTGAAGCCGAGTGAGCGTGGCGAGTACGAGATCACCGACGTCAACCGCATGTACCTCGAGCAGGGTCGACTGCACGTGCAAGTGCTGCCCCGCGGCACGGTGTGGCTCGACACCGGCACGGTCGACAGCATGACTGACGCTGCCGACTTTGTGCGCACCATGGAACGCCGTAGTGGACTGAAAATCGGTGTGCCAGAAGAGATCGCATGGGTACAGGGCTTCCTCAGCGACGACGAGCTCCGAGAGCGGGCCGAGTCTCAGGTGAAATCCGGATACGGCTGGTACCTGCTCGATCTGCTGGACCGGCGCGCGGATCGGCCGCGTGCTGCGGCGAGTGCTGTAGGTCGTTGATCCGAGGCGCAGCGTTGTGGACGGGCCTTTACCTCTTCTGCCGATCCCTCGCCGTCGGAGGAGGGGTGAATGACACTACTTCCTGAATGGCTCCGACACGACCCGAACCGCTATCCGCTGGGCTACAACCCTGGACTCGATGGACTGCGCGGCACCGCCACACTTTGCGTTCTTGCGGCTCACCTCGAAATCAATTGGTGTCCAGGCGCATTCCTATATATGGACATGTTCTTCGTGATGAGCGCGTACCTGATTACCTCGCTGCTGCTGAAGCGATGGAAGAAGACGGGAAGCGTCGGTTTTGGCACCTTCTATCTCCGACGAGTCCTCCGGCTCTTCCCTGCGAACTACGCGATGATTCTGACCTTCGTCGTTGTGGCGTTCCTTGTGCTACCCAGCTTTCGCTGGCAATTGAGGGAAGGGGCAGCAGCCGCCACGTACGTATCCAACTGGGTCCGAGCGTTCGAGCTCCCCGCGACCGGCTTTCTCGGCCATACTTGGTCGTTGGCCGTGGAAGAGCAGTTTTACCTCGTGTGGCCGGTTCTCCTTACGTTGGGGTTGAGGGTCGTGGGACTTCGCATGCGACTCGTTGCGCTGCTGGGGCTCCTGGCCCTGGGTTTTGCGGGCTGGCGTAGTTGGATGGCCTTCCACGGAGCATCCGAAGCACGCCTCTTCAATGGAACCGATATGCGCGGCGATGCACTTCTGATCGGCTGCGCGCTGAGTGTGGCGCTCGCGATTCCCCGGTTCCGTCAGAGTGCCTCTCTTCAGCATATTGCGAAGCTACTCGCAGTACCTTCGCTCGTTGCACTGGTTGCCGGAGGCGTCTTGTTGGACCAGCATGACCGATCCGTGTATGCCGGAGTATCACTGATTTTCACCTTGGCTTCGGCATGCTTGATAACTGCATTGGTGCTTCCACAAACTACGATTCCCCACTTCATATTCCGGCTGCCGCCATTGGTATTCCTGGGTCGAATCTGTTACGGGCTATATATCTGGCATTACCCGATATACATGATTTTCCGATTTCGTTTCGGAGTCGCAGACCCAGTGCTGCTTGGAATAATCGCCATTCCGTTGACATTTATCGCTGCGCTTTTGTCGTGGCGGTATATAGAAAGCCCGTTCCTGAAAGCGAAGGATCGACTGTCGATCGACGGGCCGAGACGTCCCGCACGCCAACACTGATCGCCGGTTGGCCGGTGCCAGTGCCAGTCACAGCGGCGACCTCGCCAGCAGGCGCCGTCACCGTCGTTACGCAACGTACCGGGTGTCCGCGGTGCTGGTCAGACGGGCACCAGGTGGCGATTCTCCGGGGCGAAGGCAGATCGACGATGGGTACGTGGCGCCGCGGGCATTCCGGGCCGCAACTGCCCTCGGACGCCGTCCGATACCCGGTCAACCGGCACTTCGTGCGGACTTCCGGCATGTTGCGGCTTGCCGGCACTACCTCACCTGCCGCAAGGCGACTTCCGTTCTGTCGGCGAGCTCTGTGTTGCTGACGGTCCGAGCTGGCGCGTGGCGATTGGCACTTGCGAAGCTCGGCGGGCTGCTCGACGCCGCGGGCCGCAAACGGTCGAGTCCCGTTGACCAGCGACTATTTGACGCACGGGTAATTTAGGGTGACCTCGCTGCGCCGGTCCCCGCAGCGATTGCAAGGCGGAAACGCGAAAGACGTCACCGGTTGCTGTTGGGCGAAATGCTAAATAGAACTAACAATATTGAAAGCAGGCATATTAACGGTTTAGCAAAAAACTTTGCAAAAGAGCTTCCTGGGGCTCCATGGCAGTCGTAGCATCGCTCTCGTACCGGGCTTCTGTGTGGGTTCCATGAGTAGCGCATTAGAGACCCGTTTAGTGGTGCTAGGTATTCGGTCTGGATCGGGGGCCTGATGTCTTCAGTGGCAATAATCGGAACGCGCGGATACCCCAGCTATTACGGGGGATTTGAGACGGCCGTCCGAAAACTTGCGCCTGATTTGGCTGATATGGGATGGGACGTCACGGTCTATGGTCGGCGAGGTGCGACAAAGCCGGACGACCCTACTTTGGACCCGCGCATCAAGCGCAGGATCAGTTGGGGTGTGGAGACTCAGAAGCTGAGCACGCTGTCGCACGGTCTGACGGCCGCCTTGGACGCTGCGGCACGCAAGCCGGACGTCGCATTGATCATGAATTGCGCAAATGGGTACTTTCTACCGATCCTGCGGGCACGCGGTATCCCGACGTTGGTGAATGTCGACGGACTCGAATGGGAACGCGATAAATGGAGTCCGTTGGCCAAGAGCGTCTTTCGGCAGGCCGCCGTATGTACCGCGCGGTGGGCCGACGGACTCGTTTTCGACGCACGCCGGATCGCCAGGTACTGGAAAGAGACCTTCGACGCGGATGGCACGTTCATACCCTATGGCGGCGATATCACGCCTGACCTACCGCTACCGGCAGGGCTGACGCATCGCGGATATGTCTTGGTGGTAACGCGATTCGTACCTGAAAACACGGTGTCGCAGTTCTTTCAAGCCGTACCCGCAATCGCTGAGCAGTACCCCGTGGTGATCGTCGGAAGCTCCGGATACGGCGGTGAGTTGGACGAGACCGCGCGCCGCCTGTCCGCCCATCCCTCGGTGACGTGGTTGGGCCATGTGCACGATGACTCGCTGCTCCTCGCACTGTGGCAACACGCGGGCCTGTACTTCCACGGACACAGTGTCGGTGGGACGAACCCAGCATTGGTGCAGGCAATGGCCGCGGGTGCGCCGATTCTGGCGCGAGACACCGACTACAACCGTGAGGTGCTCGGTTCGGCCGGCGAGTTCGTCTCCGATGACCCTGAGTTGATCGCCAAAAACGTGCTCCATCTGATGGACAACCCTGCTGTAAGGGAACAAGACTCGCACGCGGGGATGCTGCGGGCGGCGCAGCACTATTCGTGGGCATCGGTAGCCCGCAGCTATGACGGTGCAATGCGGGCAGTGATGGAGGCCCGTGGAGTGGCCGCGCATGCCGAAGTGCATCCGATCCTGAGCCGCGCAGCGGCGCTGAATGTTCCAGTGCCGCGGTCGGTGGTAACCCAGCGACTGGCGATGTAGTGGCCTTCCGATCGAATGCCGCACAAGGTCCTTTCAAATCGATCCCAAACTCTTCGGAGGAGGCTCTTGTGGGCAAGATGCTTGGCTGCGCCGTCGCGTTGGCGCTGTTCGGCGGGGTGCTAGCCGGCGCAGGAACCGCCAACGCCTTCACAATGCCGTCGATGGTCGGTAAGACATACAGCGAGGCGGCCGGCGCGTTAACGAAGTGGAAGTTTCCGTTTGAGGTTTCGACGACCGTAGGTACGGAGCTCGCACGGGACGATTGCATGGTCGTAAGTCAGGTACTTCGCGCGGCATCGAAATTCGGCTCGGTGAACAATCCTGCAAAGCTGCTGTTATCACTGGATTGCAATGCCCCAGTCGCAGACGCAATACATCCTGGTAACTCGGCGGGGAGTCCGACCGGTCGCAAAGCGAAAGCGGCAGCGGCACAAGAGAAATGGCTTCGGGCAAATCCCGATATATGCGTGAAGATGAAAGCTTCACACCCTGAGTGGTTCCCCCTGAAGGGTTGCGACGAAGTCAACAACCAAACCTGAGGCGTTCACGCTGGATGATCCGGTCGCCGAATCCGGTCCGCTTCACGTCGGTTCCATACGGGGTGAACCTCAGCCCGTATGGACTGAGCCACAGTCATCGAAACATACTGTTAGACAGGTTGTTTCAGCTAACTTGGACCCCCGCGGGAGGTCACGACGGAACGTGCGCGCGCAAGTCAATCTGCCACCAGAATAGATGCGGTCTCCGCGTCAACGCGGATATTATCCGCTGCTTCGTCGTCAGAGGCGACAGCGGCTGGACGATGTCGACGACAAAACCACACTCAGCGAACATCGCGGCGTATGACGACGGAGTGAACCACCGTAGGTGCGTCGCGTCCATGGGGCCTTCTTTCTCAAGCCGCCAGTCGCCCGCGATGAGCATTCGGATAATCCGCTGATGGGCGACGTTCGGCGAGCTCGCATAGACGACGGCGCCGGGGCTCAGGAGCGGCCGCACCTTACTCAATGTTGCCCATGGATCCCGCAGGTGCTCGAGCACCTCGCTGAGGATCAGCGCGTCGAACGATCCGGGCGTCCATGGCAGGTCGATGGCTTCGACATCCCCCACGATTACCTCGGTGAGCTTTGCTGCTGCACTCATGCCGGCCGACGGCTCTAGCTCGACGCCGCAATAGGTTGCGGCTCGACCCAACGAGAGCGCCAACTCCCCGGTGGCGCCGGAGCCGCAGCCAATCTCGAGAACGTTCGCGTCCTGCGGGAGTTCGGCGACGTAGTCTGCGCGCTCACTGCCGAAGTAGGCCGCACCCTTTCCGGCATAGTTCGCCCAGATGTCGCGTTGCGATTCGCTCCTCGGGGAGGTCACGGAACGTAGAATACCTAATGATTATCCGACGGTGGCCTCTAACGGCCAACTCCCTCAGGACGTATTCCGGATCCACAGGCAATCCGGTGATAAACCCCAGCCTCATCAACTGCGGACGCCGAGGCGTAGCGGGTTCGCTGGCATCGGGGTGCTGCAGAGGTCGAGGAGGTGAAGAAGGTGCCGGCGACCGGCGCGGACGTTTGGTCGTTGCACTCTCGCCGTCGAAACAGTCACTCTCCCAAGGAAAATTCGGTGCCGGCCCGCCGGTGCGTGCGCCGCGTAATTGTCTTCCTACGATGACCCGTTCTCTGAAAACCAAGGTATGCCTGTGGTGAAGTCGGGTAATCTAGCGGTCTACCAGGTACTGGTGATATCCGTGGTCCGGATCGGGCGATCGGCGGCTCCGATTGCGAACTATCGATGAGGTTTACAGATGGTGGCTGGGCTCATAATTGCTGGCGTCGGCAGAAGTGGCACTTCCACTGCGGCGGCGTTGGCCGAGCTAGCTGGTCTTCGTCCTCCGCATGGTGCGGACATGATGAGTGGCAACGAATGGAATCCGGACGGGCACTGGGAAAGTACCAGCCTCGTCGGCTTCAATGACCGGCTTCTTGCGGCCGCCGGCCAGAACTGGTGGACGCCCTGCCCTGTTCAGCACAACACGTCCGAGAATCTCGCGTCTATCTCTAGCTGCACCAAACGCGCGGGACAGATATTTCGGCACGCATTCGGAGAAGGAGGAGGGTGGCTTTGGAAAGATCCTCGTCTTACCGTACTGCTTCCTTTTTGGGACCGAGTACTCGGGATTCAACCACTGTTGATCCCATATCGCGATCCGTTAGAAGTTGCCGCGAGTATCGCTAGGCGCGACCGATTGAGCATCGATGTGTGCCTTGCGATTTGGGAGCGTCATTCACGCCATATGCTCACGACGGCTACTGGCCATCCGGTCCTATTTGCTGACTACGCTCTGCTGACCGAGCAATCAAACATCTGGTTTGGCAAATTGGTGGATTTCTGTGCGAGATCGGGGCTCGACGTGGCTGAGCCTGAGTCGGGCGCCACCACGACCCGGGTACACCGTATCGCCCGGCCATCTGTGGATGCGGCGCTCACTCGCAATCAGTCGGAACTAGCTGAGATGATCGCCGGTTTGGACGGGGTGCATTCGAACTTTCAAACCCCGCCTCTTCCGGAAGAAACGCCCGGTACTCAGCGTCTGATCAACACCCTGCCGAAGCCAAAGTCGATTGCGCGGTTCCGATCGCAGGTCTATGTACGCAGTCATTCGAGGGACCTTGCGCAGTGATCCGCCGACATGGCTGCTAGCGGCGGTCTGACTGCTGGGATGCGGTGGAGCATCGTTTCGATGTTCGGCCGAGAAGGCTCTCGCTTTGTCTTTACCGTTTTGCTGGCACGCCTTCTTGGGCCCCAGGAATATGGGGTGGCTGCGCAGGCTACAGTCCTGATTGCCATCGTGTGCATCCTCGTCGACCAGGGGTTCTCGGCAGCGTTGATTCAGCGTCCGTCGCTCGCAGACGAAATGCCCGGCGCAACCGTGTCTATCAATGTGGCGATCGGCAGTCTGCTCACCATCGCGACTGCCGCTGCTGCTCCGCTGTGGGCCGATTTCATGAATACGCCGGCACTCGGGCCTATGCTGGCAGTCCTTTCGGTCGAATTGGTGATCCGTTCTGCGGCTATAACCCCGCGGGCGATGCTGATCAGAAGTATGCAATTTCGAACCATCGCCATCGTCGATACGCTGGGGGTTGTCTCGGGAGGCGCGTTCGGTCTGGTCGCAGCGCTGATGTGGCACAGTGCATGGGCGATCGTGATCCAATTGATTGCAATGGATTTCGTCAGTCTGTTGGTGATGATCCTTATGGGGGTCACCTACCGGCCGAACCTCCATCTACGCCATGTGGCAGAACTGTTCGGGTTCTCGTGGCGGGCATCTGCGACGGGAGTGTTGCTCAACTCTGTGGCGACGAATGTGGACAACGTCCTGATTGGGTGGCGCTGGGGACCAGTCGCACTCGCGAATTACGCTCTAGCGTACAGACTGCTGATGCTCCCCGTCGCCCTCGCCACTGCAACTGTGGGACCGGTTCTGCTGTCGGCCTTTTCTCGGATGACCGACGACATCCCAGCTGCGGCTGCCCAAATGACCCGAACGGTACGTGGGCTCGCTACCCTTTTCATACCAGCTATGGCGCTTGTCGCCGTGGCCGCTCCGCAGTGGATAGAGATCTTCTTTGGACCGGAATGGCGTTCTGCAGTGCCAATCATTCAGGTCATGGCTCTGGCGGGTGCGGTGCAGACCGTCTACAAGTGTTCGACCGCGTCGCTGTTGCTTGGCTTCGGGAAAGCGGCATTTGCACTCCGGTACGCCCTACTGGTAACGAGTGTCACGACGGTAGGGATCCTTGCTGGTCTACCGTTCGGGGTTTTCGGGGTGGCTGCTGGGTTGACCGCCGCGACCAGTCTCTTGTTACCAGTCGAGTGGATCATCCGACGGCATGTCCTCGACGTTCCCGTCCGAACACAAATTGCGTCGCTGCTCCCTGCGATTCATGCAGGCGTCTGGGTGGTAGCGGTGTATATCGGCCTTCGGCAGGTTGTATCGAGCGAAGGTGCTGGTTTGCTGGTTGTTGGAGTGACGCTCAGCGGCGCTGCTGCCGTCACAGTATTGCGACTGTGCCACCGCGCCTTGTACGACGAGTTGTCGCACATAGTCCGGCATCTCGGCGGTCGCGCGACGGGGGTTGCCACCTGAGGACGGCCGACGACCGTTTGGCTAATGGGCCCGAAAGTCGGCTGCCGTTTCCACCGAGATTCCAGACGGCAGCTGCCTTGTCAGGCAGTTTTGCGCCAAAAGGCGCCGTAGCCGTCAATATCGACGATCTCCTCGTGGATACCGTGCGCAGATCGATAGTCGTGAACAGCGCGCCGGCACGCCTCGATGTTGCCGTAGTCATCGATGACGCAATAGCCACCGATTGAGAGCTTCGGATAGAGCGGTTCAAGCGCCTGAACTGTCGATTCGTACAGGTCGCCGTCGAGACGTAGCAGCGCAATCTGTTCTGCTGGAAGGGTATTCAGAGTATCTTTGAACCAACCTTTGACGAAATGCACGCTGTCGTCGAACAATCCGTAACGCTCGAAGTTCCGCCTGACGGCATCTTCGCTCACCCCCAAGAAGAACGACGCCTGGTCCAGTCTGATTCCAGCGTCGAGAGGAAAGTTGACCTCATCGGGCGGGGGCAGTCCCTCAAAAGAGTCGCACAACCATATTTCTCTCTTCTCGCCGTAGGCGGCGAGAACACCTTTCATGAAGATGGATGATCCGCCTCGCCAAACCCCAGTTTCCACCAGATCACCGGGGATCGCGTCGTTGATGATGTCCCTGATGCAGTTATGCAGGTTGTCGAGCCGACGCAAGCCCACCATGGTCTCGGCGTGCGCAGGCCAGTCGCGACCTAATTCACGTTCAATCGGGTCATAGGGCTCTGGGCGGGCCAGCACAAAACCGCGTTTTCGCAGCGATTTGGCCAGAGGGCGAAAGTACAGCTTCTTTCTGGGGCGGACCTCCCGCAGCGCACCCTCGCTGAACCCGTATCTGGTCAACATGCGCTTGAGGAGTTCGATGTATAGCTGTTGTTCGTTGGTGTCCGTCATGCTGCGCTGTCCTGTCCCGATTTCTGCTCGTCGGTCATCGAAATGCTACCGCCTTTTACGGCATGTCATGGCGGGTTGTTGTATCCCAGTCATGCCTGGAATGAGACCTATTGTTGGTCCCTATGTCCGCCGATGGTTATGGATGTTTCCCTAAACCCAGCCTTTCGACGTTCGATCGGATCAGTTCCGCTGGATACTGCGTGTGCGTTTCGATGAATTCGTCAAGGCTTGACAAAGAGTCATGCCACGGATGGTTGTAGCGGGGCAACGATGCTTTGAGGAAGGGGAATCGCAGCATCTCAATGAGTCCATCCCAGAAGAAGAGTGTGCTATTTCCGCGCTCGACAAAATGCGATGCGTAGCGATCTTCGTGCGACACCTCCCGGGCTCTGGAGATGGTCTCGGCAGAAAGGAATGGTTTGGTGACGAGTCCCGCATCACGTGCTCGCACGGACAAGCCGATTTCGTACTGTTTGATCAGTTCCCATTTGTTGACGGTGTACTGAAATCCATTCCAGAAATCCTCAAGGAAAGGCTTGGTGCGGCGATTGAGATCCCAGGCCAGGAAGAACGACTGGAGGTGTCGTACCTGTTCAAGGCTCTCTATGGCACCGTACATGTCGGCTCCGTGGAACGAATCCCACATTTCTTCGATCGGGTAAAGCGGTCCGAAAACACTGTCGTTGGCGATAACTAGGCGATCGAACTGATCAAGCGTCCACCCGGACTCCTTGAGGATATTCCAGGCGAGATGCCAGGAGCCGAAGTCCAGTGACAGCGTGCGCCGGGTGTATATCCCCGCACAAAGCGGGCGAATGGGCGCTACTGAATCGGACGTGATGTTGGGCGAGCCGGAGACGAAAATGATAGTTGCGTCCAGTCGCCGCAAGGAATCGAGGTAGTAGGCAACGTATGGATCGATAATTCCCTGCAAATCGAAGTGCGCGAAAAGAACCAGAGTGCGACTGCCAGAAGGTGGTTGTGGAGGGAGCTGCTGATGGGTTTCGTGCACGAATCGTAAAGCATTGCCGTTCACGCGGTACCGTGCGGCGCTTATATGAGCAGACAAGCGTTGGGGCAATTCGCGTGACTTCATTTGGCGCCTCGTGCTAGCTGGCGGAGAACCGGGTGATCGGCATTAGAAGACTGTATCGACGTTGTGAGATTCAGGTCCTCGTTCCCCAGATCACGGTTTCGAATCCGTACAGCGCCCACGTCCCTCGCATCACCTTGTTGCGAGTACGACTGAGCGGTTCGCTGACCAGTCCGAGCAGTGCCCAGTTGAGAGGTCGGAACCGCTCGGCCGCAAAATCGATCTTGATGCCGGCGGTAGTGAGCAAGCCAATTACTCGGTGATAGTCAGGTGGTCGGACGTGCGTATCGTCGTCGAAGAAGTTCAATGTGCCTTCCCTTGAAGGGAAGTTGACGGTATTGGCCGAGGGGAAAGCCAGGTAGATACGACCGTCGGGACGGAGCGCGCGCGCCATCGCGGTGACGACCTGGTCGGGCTCCGCGCAGTGCTCCAGGTTGTGAGAGCTTACGACTGCGTCGAACTCGTCGTGCCGGTCCTCGATCTCTCCGACAAATCTGTCGGGCGGGACGACAAGATATTGGTCGGCGTAGTCAGTGGGGTCGTGCTCGAGACCGTAATCGGCGATGTCGAGTCCGACGTAGCGGATATCCGGGCGAATGGACTTGAACAAGTACGGCGAGTCGTTGCCACAACCGATGTCGAAAACGGATGCGCCCATGGGTAACTCAGTGAGGAATCGGCGGCGGTTGTGTGCACGCATGACGACGTGCCCAAGCGACTTTGCGCGTCCGCTGATCTGGGGCATCTCAGTTGATGTCCTTGCTCGTCAAGATTGCTCCCGTCCCATCGGACCGCCGGCCGCGGCGCTCGGCAACGTCACTCCGGTCCAGACCGGTTGTTGCATCCCGATGTGCATCGAGCCTTGTGCTCCGGTATCCGCCACGTCACTGCACCACTCTTGGTGAACAGGCACGGGGCCACCGAGCCGCCGCATTCGTTCTCCAGCCCCCGAACCACCTCGATTCGGCGTCGCGGGTCGACGATCATCATGAGGAAGCCACCACCGCCGGCACCCGACACCTTGCCCGCGACCATTCCGTGCGAGGCGGCGACTTCATAGGCGCGCTCGATGTCCGGGTTCGAAATACGGGATGCCAACCGCTTTTTGGCCTCCCATCCGCGTAGCAACGAATCCGCGAACCCAGGGATGTCGCCAACCACAAGGAGGTCCTTCATCTCGAGCGCCTCGGCACGGATCGTGTGGGTCGCGTCAAGGGCGTCCTCGTGGCCTTCGACGACATTGCGCTGCTGCTCGGCGATGACTTCGGACGACAGTCTGGAGACCCCGCCGAAGTACAACAGCAAGGACGCTTCCAGTTCAGCGATGACGTCACGACGGATGCGGAGTGGATTCACGACAACCTCGCCGCCGCGGCGCGACTCCATGTAGTTGAACCCGCCAAACGCCGCGGCGTAGTGATCCTGCCAACCGCCCGCCATTCCCAGGTCGACCCGTTCAACCTCCCATGCCAGCCGTGCCAACTCATAGGGGCCCGGTGTGACGCCAATCAGCTCGCAGGTCGTGATCAGCATGGCCACGACCAACGCAGAGGAAGAGCCCAAACCGGATCCGGGCGGGGCATCCACTTGAGTGGCGAGGCGTACCGGGAATGGTGATCCGCCGTTGAACTCCGCCATCACCCGTCGGTACACGGCAACGTGAAGCGGGAAGTCGTCTTCGAGGTGGCGAAGTTCGGCGATATCGGCCTCTCCGGAACGATCGCGGTCCGGAGATTCGAACGCGATGTGTTCACCGCATCCGGCTTCCGCGAACGCGTACGCATATCGATCGATGGTGGCGTTGAGTATTCGACCGCCGTACTCAGCAGAGTAAGGATCGACGTCGGTGCCGCCGCCGCCTAAGCCCAAACGTAATGGGGCTCGCCCACGCACGATCTTCATGAGCAGTGTTCCTCCCTAGCGGAGTTCCTCCTGCGCCAATATTACCGCAGTCGTAAATTCTTGGAGTGAATTGAACGAAACGTCAATATTGCTGCTCGGCCCTCGATCGCCGACATGAACACCAACGCATCCACCAGTCACGGCAGCTACATTGTGGGCTAATTCAAGATCGCTGCCGCTGTCGCCAACCATGACGCTCAGCGCCGGGTCGACTTCGGGGTGGCGGGCGAGCCAGTCCAACAGGAGGCCGGGGCGGGGCTTTCTGCAGCAACAGTGGGTGTCCTCTAGATGGGGACATACCTGAAAAGTATTGATTTCAAGGCCGTTTCGACCCGTCTCGGCGCGGACGTGCTCGTGGATCGTGTCCACGTCCTCGGCCGTCATCAGGCCCTTGCTGATGCCTTGCTGGTTGGTGGCGACTACCACATAAGGTGCCCACTCCAGGAGTGCCCCGATGGCGGTCGCGGCTCCCGGCAACCATTCGAAGTCGGCCCAGCTACGGACATAGTCACCCTCAATTTGACGGTTAATAACACCGTCTCGGTCGATGAACAAACACCATTGGCGGCCGACTCTGTTGCGGACGATATCTCGAACAGGCGAATAATCAGCAGCGGTGCTGCAATTGTCCGAAAAGTGTGTATTCAACATGTTCTGAAATGGCGTGGATGAAAACAATATGGGATTCTTGGATTCGACCAGTGTCGGTTGAGGGTACGTTTATCAAAAAATCCGCAAATTCGGCTAGTTTGCCGCCAGTGGCCCCCGTCATGGCTACCACAGTCACACCGATTTCCTGGGCCTTCTCTGCTGCCCGAAGCACGTTTGACGAGTTGCCGGAGGTGCTGATAGCGACCAGTGTGTCGCCTTGTCGGGCAGATGCTTCAAGGGCGCGGGCGAAGACCGTGTCGTAGTCATAGTCGTTTGCTACTGCGGTCAGGTGCGATGAGTTTCCGTGCAGAGCCTCCGCTCCGAGGGGTGGGCGATCGAAGATGAAATGCCCAGTTAATTCGGCTGCAAAGTGCTGGGCGTCTGCGGCGCTGCCTCCGTTTCCGCACATGAACAACCGTCCCCCCGCGCGGTAGCTGGCGACAATCTTGTCCTCGACCGCCTGGATGGTGGCCAGCAGCTCGGGGTCTCCGAGGATGCGTTGCTTCACCGCGACAGTCTCGGTGAAGATTTCTTGGGTGCTCCTCATGTGCGCTCCTACAGATTCAACACGCGTTGCGACCTCTCCAAACAACAGTGGTTTCGGGCACTGCCACCTACGCGCTGCTGCTATTCTGCAGACAATAGACGTCCGCGATCAGATGCACTGCGGAAGGCCAGGGAATTTAGAGATGATTTCGAAAGTGGAGATCAGTTGACAGGGCCTGGCGGCGCCTGCGTGCGAATCTACAGTCCGCTGCACTACGTCTCCGAACATTTCGTCGAGCGTTTGACCGAATCGCTCGACGCTGGGGGCATTGCGTGTGTTCGCCTACCGTCCCGTAATGGTGAGGTGGGAGCCAATCGCATTGCGAAAGCGCAGGCGCTCGGTGCCCACGTACGAAATGTGCGCCAGTATGTCCGTACGGGAGGCCCCAATGTCGTCGCTTGGCCTCTGACCGGTTGGTGGGAGATGCCGTTGTGGCGCCACCGCAGACACCAGACATTCATCGCAATGCATGATCCGGAAGCGGTTGCGCGACAGGACGGACTGACGCCACTGGCCGCGGCGAATGCAATCAAGCTGTCCGGCTCCAGATGGCCGCATCTGGTGACCATGAGCCCGGAGGCGTACACGGCTGCCGCCCAGCATGTCGATCAGGATCGTCTCCATTATGTGGCTCATCCAATGCGGGCTCCGCGGCTAGACCAGGTGCCAGCGCGCCGACGATCCGTCCTTGTGCTCGGTCAGTACAAGCCGGCTCGTGATCTGGATGTGATGTCTGGCATCGCACCAGCGCTGCGGGCAGCCGGATGGCGGCCGGTAGTTGCCGGTCGGGGCTGGCCGTCCGTGTCTGGCTGGGACGTCATCGACCGCTTCGTCAGCGAGGCCGAGTTCTCGGAGTTGCTCAGCTCCGCCGCGGCGGTATTGCTGCCCTACAAGCACTACTTCCAAAGCGGTGTGGCGTTGCGTGCACTCGAGGCCGGCGTGCCGACAGTCGGACGGAGCACCGGATTCCTTACCTCGATCCTTGGCGCGAATTTCCCTGGCGCCGTCGCAAACTGGAACGATCCCGAGTCCTGGCTGCAGGCGGTCGCCGCGGCCACGTCCGCCCGCGAGTCTCAAATGCTGGCTGCGGCAGCCTATTCAGAGCGGGCGGCAGCAGCGTGGCGTGACCTCTTGTGCCGCTCGGAACAGATGTCGGTCCCATGAGTAATGTCGCAGACGGCACACTGCACGTTCTGACCGTCCACTTCAACACACCGGCTTTGGCTTCGAACTTGGTGAGGTGCCTTCCCTCGCAGACGCCGAGCGGGCGCAAAATCGTGGTCCACGTGCTCGATAATTGTTCGACACCGGAAAATCTCCGCGAGCTCCGTGACGATCTGGTCGGGCTGGGGGCTGTGACCCTCCATACCAGCGATCGGAACATCGGTTTTGGTGCGGGCATCAATTTGTTGGCCGGTCAGAACGACATTGGGGCTTCCGACGTGCTGTGGCTCCTCAACCCTGACACTCGACTAGAGGTAGGATGCCTCGAGCAGCTCGAGATTGCGCTGGACGACGGCCGCTTCGATGCCGTCTCCCCGTTCATCTTCAGTGGAGACGGAGACTCTGCCTGGGTCTGGTACTGCGGTGGTGATGTCGACAGGCTCTCGGTACGAGTGGCACATCGCCTATACGGCAGCGCAACCGCTTCCGTCCCGCGTGAGGCTTTCGAGACCGAATTCATAACTGGTGCGGCGCCGATGATGAGGGCGTCGGTGTTCCGCGCGGTCGGCGGGTTTCCTGGCGACTACTTCCTCTACTGGGAAGACGCCCAATTCTCTTGGAAAGCACGAGAATTGGGGCTCAGGCTGGGTGTTGTGCCAACAGCGCGGCTTTGGCACGCGGTGGGGGCTTCGTCGGGCAGCGGACAGAGCCGGACTTTCTATTATTGGGCCGCCCGGAACCGTTTCCTGTACGCACGCGACACCGGTGTGGCGTTGCGGAGCCTGATATCGGGTCGTGGCGCACTGGAGACACTACGGCTGATCGCTCGTGCGCTGCGCGAGCAGGACGAGCGAACCCTGAAGCTGGGGGCTGCTATTCGCGGCACCCGCGACGGGATTCGGCAATTTTCCGGGCCGAACATGCGAACCAGTAGATCTTGAGGGGCGGGTTTGCCGTCGCGCACACGCGGCAAGTTTGCGCGAATTGGGCAGCAGCAGCGGCGATCTCCCCGGCTGCTGGCTGCCGGACAGAGTCTGGCAAAATTGCCCGCAACGTCAGTATCGAGTCTTAACATGACAAGGTGGTCAACGCACTGAACCCGCACGCACAGTTGCGCGGGCGTCACGGTGACCCGCATCCCCGCGTCCAAGAGGTTGTCGATCAGGTGCTGGAGGGCAAGGATCGACCGCGTGTTCTGGAAGCTGGATGTGGTTCGCTCAGTCGGGTTACTTTGCCGCCCGGGCGTGTGCTTGTGGGCATTGACATTGAACAGCGGCAGCTGGACCGCAACGAGTCGCTAGATGAGAAGATCCTCGGCGACCTACAGACCATGGCGACGCCTGCTGCGGGCTACGACCTCGTGCTCTGTTGGGACGTCATCGAGCATTTGCCGTTGCCGATGAATGCTCTGGAGCGGATGACGGCGGCGCTCAATCCGGGCGGTGGCTTGGTGCTGGCCTTCCCGCACCTCTGGTCCTTGAAGGGCTTGCTGACCAAATTCACACCGTATTTCGTCCACGCGCTCTTCTATCGGTACGTCGTCGGGGACAAGCGCCGCTCCGACGAGTGGGACCAATTTCCTACCTTCTTTCGTGCGTGTATCGCGCCGGCGAAGTTGCGGGGCTGGGCTGCCGACCATGGCCTTGAGGTGGCTTACGATGAGATCTACGAAGGACCTGTTCAGACGGGGCTGCGCGCGCGAAACCTCTTGCTGGACAGAAGCTTCGCGATACTGGGTGCGGTTTCGCGAATGATCAGTTTTGGTCGGTTGGACTTGGGGCTGTCTGATTGTCTATTGGTACTTCGCCGACCGTCGGGCACCGCTGGGCTCTGAACTGAGCGTATGACGCTCAGCTGCATCGGTGTGCCGGGACGCCAGCGTGCCCGTTCTAATCCGAGCCGAGTACTCCGGATGTTGTCAGCGACTCCAGAATGACAGGGCGGATCTTCTCTCCGTACGCAATGGTCATGTGCACCATGTCGCGCTTGGTGAGTGTTGTTCCGACGAAGCTGGGACAAAGTCGTCCCGATGCGCAGAACCAAGGTTGGGAATCGATCCACGTCCCCCCGACAGCCTGCGCGAGTTGCTGCTCCGCGTTCGCGACCACCCTCCAAGCCTCGCTGACCCTCGATATGCAATCCTCTGGGGAGCTTGAGTGCTTTCCGTAGCACTCACTGATTGCGACGCCTCCAGGCGGCGGCGCGATGACAACGATCTTCTTGACGCTTGACCTGAACTTGTCGATGAAGCTCCTCAACGAATCAGCCCAGTCCTGCGGGCTCAGTACTTCCCCGGAATTCGCCAGTCGTTTGGGGCCGGAAAAATGCGAGATCATGACGACGTCCGGCTTCGTGTCATTGATGTAGTCGACAGCAATCTGCTTCTTTCTCGCACACGCGTCGACCATCGATTGGTCCTTGTATGAGACCGGCTGTTCGATGAAGTAGCACGCGTACTGCGCCTCGCTGTGAACCTGGAAGGCGCCGTTTGAGTTCAAGGCGATATCGCGCAGCGGACCCAGATAGCCAAGCGCGACGGAATCGCCGATAACGACCGCTCGTGTCTGCGCGGTTGGAGAACCCCAGGTGCACAGTTCAGGGCTTTGAACCACGGTGCCGCCGCACAGGTGTACATCGGGCGGCGTGATGAGGTCTTTAACGGCTACCTCAACCGGTGGGTCCAACTGTGGCCAGTCGGTGGCCCGCAGTGCGGCCAAAATTTCCTGGCGGAGTTCGCTTGCCAAAGGCGAGGTGGTTGTTGCTTCGTCCGGGATGTCATGTGATTCGGCGACCGAAAGGACTTCCGGTGGTACCACAGGCTGGCGATAGGCATCCGGACGCTGTGCGTACGCGGTTAGCGCCACAGCCAGCAGGGAAGCTGCCATTATCGCAGCGAACTGAGTTGGACGCCGCAGCGTGAGTCGGCGGCGCTCCAAGATGCGCTGTGCGCGGCGCAGCTGAGCCAAATCAATGCGGCGCAGGGGATCTTCGATGAAGTGGTAGGAGGCGATGGCCAACCCCAAAGACAGGGTTATCGCGGCCGCATAGTAAGCAATCGAGGGTGCCATGAGGACCCCGAGCAAGATGATGACCGGCCAGTGAACCAGGTAGAGCGAGTAAGAGATGTTTCCGAGGTAGGTGCTGACTGGGTTCCGCAGGAATGGCTGATACCGGGGTTCACCGCCGACGCCGGCCGCGATCACCAGTGCGGACCCTGCGACGGGCAGGAGGGCCCACGGCGCAGGAAAACCCATCGCCGGATCTGTGATGAGCACGATGCTCGCCACAATGACCGCCAGCCCCGCCCATGACAGCACTGTCTTCACCGCCGTGGGAATCCGGGCCAACAGACCTGTGGCCGTGGCCAATGCCGCGCCGGCACCCAATTCCCAAACCCGAGTGGATGTTTCGAAATATGCCCGCGCGGGCCACGCTACGGACTCGTAGACGGCCCATGCGAACGACAAGGTCATGATTATCGCCATGGCGCCGCCAGTGAGCTGCATCCTGCGCCGGTGGGTCCATGACCTGCGAATGACGACTAGGCTGATCACGAAAATCACGGCCGGCCAGACGAAGTAGAACTGTTCTTCCACCGAGAGCGACCAGTAGTGCTGGATCGGAGATGCAGAATCGTCGGCGTTGAAGTAGTCCGTACCAGTCGCGGCGAAGTGCCAGTTCGCCATGAAGACGGATGCAAAAAGCGCATCGACGCCGACTTCGTGGGCTCTGAATGGCTTGAAGACCAAGGTCGCCGCTGCATACGTGAGCAACAGAACAACGGTGGCCGCTGGGAGGATCCGCCGGACCCGGTTCCAATAGAACTGTCGGAATGAAACGGTCCCGTGTTTCTCCGCGCTTCGTAGCAGGTTGCCCGTGATCAGGAATCCTGAGATTACGAAAAACACGTCGAGTGTTACAAAACCGCCCTCTGGCCAGTGCCACAGGTGGGTGGCGAAGATCGTGAGCATGGCGAACATGCGCAGACCTTGTAGGTCCAGTCGCTGATGCGACGCCGAGGCGGCCCGATACCGCTCCCGGTTGAATCGGCGATACCGCTTGAGAAGTGACGGCACAGGCAGTCTCCTAGTGTCCGGGGAAGCGTATCGCCGCGAGCGTCAATTTTTCGGCGATCAGGTGAAGCTGTGAGAGCGTTCTTTGCATATGGCAGGTATCTGCCACGGAACGGCCAACGTGATGCTGTCGAGCACGTCCTGGGGTCGGTGGGCAGGAGAACTGCGCTGCCGAAGTCGATCGGCATATCCAGCGGAGAACGATGAAAACCGTTCCTTGAGAGCGGATTCTGATGCATTGCAGCTAGCACGGGCATCGACACGGTGAGTCGCGTTCGATACCTGTATGCGGTTGATCTGATCCCGAATCCACTGATCAGAGGGGGAGCTGCCCTCCTGCATCGTCACCCACGTACTCGGAATATCGAGTGTGCTGGAAATCGTGATACACCATCACCTTCTCCTGCCACCTGTCATAAGAAAAATCGACGAAGTCGTAACAGGGTGACAGCTTGCGGTGTTCGTTCCGCTCGTTGAATTCACGGATGGCGAGCCGAGCCCCGGTGTAGTCCGAGAAGACTTCGCCTGACCCGATAACATCATCCATGTTGCAGAACACCCGCGGCAGAATCGAATCTGCGCTCAGATCGAATATCTTGAACGCCTCTACCGTGGAGCTGTAGTAGTCCAAGTCGAAGGAAATCATCCCCACTGGAGCGCCTGCGCATCCCTGGGCGATGAAGCTCGGGAGGGTGTCCGAGATCGGGCCTATGACAAGTTCGGCCGTGTTCAGGCGGCTTTTCAAGGCGGGTACATCCATTTCGTAGAAGCCGCGTTTCCACGCGTAGGGTAGGTCGCGATAGTCGACAGGTGCCGGCAGGCCTGAGCCCATATCGAAGCCGACGATGCGGACGCGTACCGGAAGCGCCTCCTCGACTTGCGATTTGATTTCCTCCAGAACGAGCAGCCCGGCCCCGCCCGCCACGCCGAACTCGATCCAAGTGACTTCCTTGTGACCCAATCGCACGGCAGTTTCGCTAGCGCAAACCGCCGTGTATGCGTACTGCGGCCGCGGCAAGATGCCCAGCTGAACTTTCTGACGGAGCGAGTGCGCCGGACTGCTCGGAAGCGACGCCAAGAGGCGTCTGCCGATCAAGCCAACCGATGAGGAATCTTTTGCGGCCGCGCGAATCAACTTGTTGATGAGCGCAGCCTTACGATTCTTCATCTGCAATCCTCGTATCTAATGCGTTGGCGTTCGGCGAAAAACCGATATCAGTACTGGCGGCCGGCGTGTATCGAGTCGGTTCACTGCATGGAGATCGTGTCATCGGTATTCGATCGGTGGTGGTCGGAATCGACATCACCGCCAATACCAGGTAGATCGCCGGGATGAGACGATTCGGTTCCTTCCGTCTTTATGTATTGCACTGCCAGTCCGACGGCGATGAAGATCATGCTCTGGTATTGAGTTATTAGGCCTACCGTCAAGAACAGCGGGATCTGTCCGACCAACGCGATCTCTGGTAGAGATCCCCGGCCAGTCACGACTCGCGCCACAACGACCAACAACGGAAGCACGATCATCGCAGTAATGATCCAGCCCCAGGTGACACCGAGGTATAGGACGGCGCTGTCGACAGAGTCAAGCGATGTGTTTCCAGGGAAGAAATCTGGGCACCGACCAAACCATTTGATTATCGGCAAGTACGTCTCGTACAAGTAGCTTCGGTAAGTTGCGCTGACTTGTTCCTCTGTGGAGGAACCGGCGGCCCATTCTTCGACGATCGGCATGACGTGTGGGCCGATCAAGAATGTTGTTGCGACTCCAACTAGCACAGCGACAGTTCGAGATGCTTGTTCTCTGGCAAGGTAAGCCATGGTCAAGCAGCCAGTGAGCGCAGCGGCGAGCATCGCCCCCCTGCTGCCGGTGGTGACGATGCCGCAGCCTACTGCGATAAACATCAGTACTTTCCACGGCATGCGAAATGATGTATGCGCAACGAACGGGATGGCCAGCACGAGCGAGCCGCCGAGCGCGATTGAGTGCCCGAAAGCCCATGTGCTTCGATCGGTACCTCCACGTGACTGGATCAGGTGCCAAGTTTCGAATTCGGGGGATTTTGCATTCCAATCGACCGACCAGTTTACGTACGGATGCCAGGCAAAGAAAAATTCGATCACTGCGAGTCCGCCGACAACGGCAAGGAAAACAGACAGCACATCGACTGTGAATTGGAGCCCGGCAGCTGCCGCTAGTATGCGTACAACGAAATATGGAAGTACCCACCGCACAGCCATTTCCGCCAGCACGCCTCGGTTGACGTCGTCCATCGCGAGAGAAGCCACACCCAAGATCAAGATCAGGTAGGCATCGAAGGCGGTGAACTCGATGTGATGACTGCCGAAAATGATGGCGAAGACAACAATTAGGATGGCGACCATGCAATAGATCGGCACTGTGGCGAGGAAGTGAACGCTGATCCAAATCGGCACCATGGTGATAGACAGCAGCCAAATAATGAGGGCCAATCGTGGTGCGGTCAATCGTCTGAATGGGAGCGTGTGCATGTTACTTCTGCCCCTCGCGCTTAGTGTTCCGGAGCCGCTGCGGAAGCGGTGATGGGCGTCGTTGGTTGGCCATCTTCGAGAGCCCACACTTTGTCGAAATCGAAGACTTCGCCGGCCGGGGTCCGGTTTGGAGACTCGCGCCAAAAGCCAAATGTGCCAGGTGATATGGGTATCGGGAGCGGTTTCGATACGTTGACTCCGGGGCCCGAGACGCTCACCCGGTCGCCCGTCGTGCTGAGAACGAATATGTAGCGATGGTCGAGTTCCAGCATATGAGGGAAACTTCCGGAGGCCACTGTCTTCAGCGTGCCATTGACCAGTCTGCTTCTCAGCTCCCACAAGCTTCTGTTTGCGAGAAACACCACCACATTAGTCTCGAGGTTGTTGTCGCCGCCGGTTCCGATCATCATGGTGGTGTCGCCATTTGTGCTGTTGATGCGACGAAACTGTCCCTCTGCGCCTATGCGCTGTATCGGAGTTCGAAACTGCCGTACAGCAATCGCATCACTTTTCCCGGCATACGTGAACTGCCCGTCCTTGATATATCCATCCATCGCCGGCAGTAGCGGTGCGCCGTTCTGGGGCATACCGCGCAGATCCCAATTGTCTCCCAGCCCATTCGTCGTATCGGCCCGGTCGAAATCGTCGATGAACGATGCCTCGTTTGGTGGCGAGTCCGGCATCGTGCGATCAGGCATCGTTGCCGTACTTGTGAAGCTCGGTAGTACGACGTCGCGCGACTCGTACAGTGGTGGCGGTTTTGGCGTGCACGCAGTGAGGGTCAGCAGGATGCCGAATAGGCACCATGCCCTGCCGGTCGGCAATCGTGTTGCAGCCCAGGCGGAACCACCGTGAGTTGCGCCGAATCGGAGTGGATTCATTGCTTGGGTCGGCTAGGCTTTACGGGCGTGGCGGCTACTGTCAACACGGTTGTCGCCGTAGTAATAGTAGGCGCCACCATACGCGGAACGAGAACGCGGTGGCGTCATCACGAAGACCGAGCCGAGTAGGGCTGCGCCCACATTCTGAAGGGCGTCCGTAGCATTCTTTAGTTGATCACGCCTGGTCTGCCCGTAGCGTCCGAGCAGTAGTGCGCCATCAGCGTTTGCCGCTAACAAGGCAGCGTCCGTGACCGCAAGTAGTGGGCAAGAGTCCACGATCACATAGTCGAACTTGCCGCGAAGCTCCTCGAGTAGATTCTTGGCTGCGTGCGACGCCAGCAGTTCACTCGGGTTGGGCGGAGTTGCACCGGCGGCCAACACAGTTAGGCCGGAGAATTGTGTCTCCTGCAGCGCATCCGAAAGCGAGACAGCGCCGCTGAGGACGGTGCTCAGCCCAACTGCGCCATCTACATTCAGATGCTTGTGTGCGATCGATCGGCGCATATCGCCATCAACGAGCAGCACATTGTTTTCCACTTCGACCAAGGCCAAGGCGATGTTCACTGCTGTTGTCGATTTTCCTTCATTCGGAATCGAGCTTGTGACAACTATTACCCTCGGAGGATTGTCGACCGACAGGAAGCTGAGATTGGTGCGCAGCTTCCTGAACGATTCGGCAATCTGTGAATTCTCCGTACCAAATGATATGGCGGGAGTTCCTCGTCGCGCTTTGTCCATCGGTATGTCGCCAACCACGGCGACGCCGGTGATGCTCTCGAGATCATCGTGCTTCTTGACAGTGTTATCGATCACTTCCCGCCCCAGGGCGCAAGCGACGCCGAGCAGGACGCCTGCGAACAGGCCCAATGCCAGATTCCGCATCAGGTTCGGAACGGCGGGCGAACTGGCAATCGCGGCGGGCTGCTCGACTACTACCCGGGTGTCGGGAAGGCTTCCGTCGCCTGGGGTTTCGAGCTCGCGGACCATCTTGACGAACTGATCCGAAAGCGTGTTCGCGATGTCGCGTGCACGCACCGGGGACGGGTCGAGGACGTCTACGTCGATCAGAACTGTGCCCATTTTCGATCGAGCTGTTACTTCCCGACGCAACGCCTGCGCGGATATATCAAGGTGCAGTGCATCGACCGTGCGCTGGGCGAGTGCTTCTCCGGTTAACAGGATGGTGTACGAACGTACCCGTTCTTGCGATAGCAGATTGCCTTGGTACGTGTCCATCAGTGAGCTGCCGGCATACGTCGAAACGAACAATCGTGTCGACGATTTATAGAGTGGGGTCGTGGTGACGGTAATTGCAATTGCCGCCAGCACTGCTAAAACGACCACTGCGCTGATCGTCATCCATCTCAGTCGCAGTATTCTCAAAAATCTCTGGAGATTCAACGCCGCCCCCTCCTTCTAATCGTCGAGCGGGTCGATCCAGACGTCTGTTACGAGAGGTTGAGGTCACCCTAAGGGGCGTGTTGTTCAACGCATGGATCTTGCTACCTAATGTATGTCAACGCTCGCGACAATTATGTGGAACGGCGATCATTTCTGGGCACATTCGGGAACTCTGACGACGGGGGTGCTCTGATCGACCAGGGGTTGCTGGGGAACGCGCGCGGGGCCGGGGGCTGTCGGTTCGGACAGACGAAAAGTCAGTACTCCTGATTGTCGGGGCGGGATCGCTACCTGAATCTCGAAGGTCGGATGGCCGCGGTCCGACCCGGTGAACACGGGTATCTGCTCTCCGTTGGAGAACGCGGCTACCAGCTTCGCGCCCTTGGTGGCGACGAGTCGGACTGAAGTAAGCATGGTCCCGCTTGGGATGGAGAGCGGCACGCTGCGGTTAACACCTAGTGAGCCCGCCACGTACTCCGGTAAAGGCGTGTCCGGTACAACGCTTCTCAACTTCACGGTCACCGTCGAGGTACGCGTGTCTCCGCCGCAGCCCTCTGCTTCGTAAGTGACTTCCTGCCTGAGGTAGTAGTCCAGCTTGTTGCCGGCGAGGTTATTGGTAACAACGGCTGCGTAGGGCGAGGTGTCGTCGGGGATAGCGTGAGCGAGTGGAGTCTGCTCTAGCAGTTTCTCCTCTTCCTGTTGTGCGCTCCACATCGCGATTCGACGCTCGCTCACTGCTTTCCCGAGTGCGTCCAAGAGCCGCCGTGGCGACTCGATCGCGCCTGTCATCCTTTTGACCACAGCCGTCGCGATGTCCTGCAGGAATCTCTTGCGAGCACTCTGATCAGTCGGGAACCGTTGGTAGGCAGTCGATTCGGTGAGTTCGACGACGTTGTCAGCTCTGACAACCTCTCCGTCGGGCAACGTCAGAGGTCCAGTGGCCCCGAGTACGTAACTCAAGGCAACGGGGTCCAGCGCGATGACGCCGTCGACATTTGTACCAGCTTGTTGCGCCCACATGGAGCGCCATATCTGTGCTGCGTATGGAAAATGTGAACTGAGATTGCTGTTGCGGTAGTCGGTGCTCGGGTTGGTGTAGCCGTATTCCTCGCTGAACTGGGGTCCGAGGTCTAGTGGTTTGAAGGGTCCAGTCAGTTCGGTGTTGGGGCCCAACGCATTAACGGTCGGCACACCATCGTCGTAACGGAGGATTCCGAACCCGCCGAGTATGCCACCCGTCCCCCTCGCCTCGGCGTTGGTCTGAAAACCCATGAAATAGGTGCGCGGCCCGTCGATGCCCATCAGCGCCGGCGCAAGTTTGGCAGTAAGGGCGGCTCTGTCGAGGAGGGTGGTGACTTTGGTCGCTTGTGCATGAAGCTCGCGCCGTGCGCCCTGAAGAGAGGACAGGTAGGCCGGTTCAGATATCGCGGCCGCATCCGCTTCAAGTCGTCGTGCGTCGGCGGCGACCTTGGCTATCGTCGGTTCTTTGTCGCGGAGCATTTGCACGTCGACGTGCGACCCCTTGACCAGATGGGTCGGGGAGAGCGCGGTGCCCAATTCTGCTGCGGGCTTCATTACATCGGACGCCAGTTCCAGAACGACCTGGGAGATCTGCTGAGCGGTCTTGAAAGGACTGCCGAGCCACGGAACATGCGCTGCGACAGTCCACGGAAGTGACCGCGTTGCGCTATTCGCCTGCTTGGCGTCTGCTTCTGTCGCGGTTGTGAACCGTGCCGCAGCTTCCAGATCGCCGGCCGAGAGCGCTTCCTTTGCGTGCTGCGCATTGGCGCGAGCCTGCGTCAAGCTGGATTTTGCCGCAGCTCCTTCGAACCCCAACCAACACAGAAATCCGATTGCGGCGAGAAGGACGGCTAACCCGAGCAACCGGACGCGGCGTTTGCGCCCCCATGAGGATGAATGGCTGGGGGCGTCTGGCGGTCCGTCGTCACCAGCGGGGGTGTTCTCCGTCGCGCGTCGCGAATGTCTGCTCACTCAGGAACGTTCCGAAACTGAACCGCAGACGGTGCTGTGTCCACAGAGCTATCCACGTCTTGCCCGATGGGCCGCGACCTAGCAGCCTCGCGTCAGCGAGACGGTGATGGTGCCGTAGGGGCCAATCTTTGCGCCCGCACCGAAGACGCACACCGAGAAATTGATGTTCTGCGTCAGGCGTTTCCACGGGTCCTGGAGGAATCCGGGGATGATCGACAGCGGGGTGAACGTACCGACCAGGATGGGCGCGCCGGGGCTTGGGTTCGAGCCAGGCCCGACCCACCACCACGGATCGTTCTGCCACCAGGTGTTGAGCGGTGCGAACGACAGCGGACTTTGGGCGACGTTATCGAGGACGTGCGTGATGGGTGCGAGCGGAGCGGGCGCCGTGAAGTCAGCCTGTGCGACCGGCGTCAGTACGGCTGCGCCGGCGACCAAGCAAGAGGCTACGCCGACCTGAATTTTGACCGTTGCGTCCGACATGCGCGCTGCGAGAACAGACATGGTCCAAGCCTTCCGCCGAAGGGAGCTTGCCTAGCAGCTTCTCAGAAATTGTGTCCGGCGTCAATAGTGAACGACGCAGGTTGCGGGTCGTTTGGAGGGCGATGTGGTACAGGCTCTCTGTCCGGCCTCCTGTCTTTGTGGCGGGCGGGCTCGTGTTCCTGCTCTGGATGTTCCGCGCGCACAACGCAGGGCGAACTTGCCCGACGGGCTCGCTGCGGCCATTCGGTCTGTTTCGATCGGCGTTGATGTGCGGGCAAGGCGCACTTGCTGCGACGGCTGCACGGCGCGGTGTCGATTTCGGGTCCGGCTGCGCACCCTGAAGTTGAGGACCGCTCGTGTCGCAATTCGACGGAATACTAAATCCGATGACCGGAAACATGCGGCTACGTGAATCCGGGTGGCGAGTCGGATTTAGCTTTCATCTTGCAGCTTTGGCGCGTGTCGACCATGACCAGATTCGGCCGAATTTGCGTCCGAGCGGGGTCTCACGTCAATAGGTCGCTACGGTAAGACGGTCATCGTCGATCCACCTTCGCGACCGGTAATTGCCTGCCATGAGGAAAACCGTTCTACCTTCTCCGGGCGCTTGCCTTCAATTAGGCGACCAGCGCGCATGGTGATCCTGTTGTTGCGAGTGACATACCCAGCGGGCGGTTCTAGGCCGTGGTAGCTGAAGGCTGCGTAGGCGTCATCGAATACGTTGTCTTGAATCGTGATGTCTACGGGCGTTTCAAGCAGATACGTGAGTAGCTGGACTCGGACGCTTTGATCTGGCCGAACATCGGAGAATGCTCCATAACCTGCACGTTCGCACCGGTTCCCCTCGACTCGGACCTGGGTGAAGCCGGGCGAGGTCGGATTACTGCTTTGAGACCAGAATTCAACAGTCTGACTGCAGTCGTGGATGTAGTTGTTGCGCAGAACAAGGTCGTTCCAGAAGACGGGGGCATTAGCGGCATCATTGCCCTGCGCAGTCCAGGCGACGTCATAGACGTGCGCGATCTCGTTGTTTTCGATAGTCCAGTGTGAAACGTTGGTCCAACATTCGATTCCGTTACCGAAGCGCGTTCGTCCGTCGGGGGTGTCCAATAACGAACCCCCGATATAGTCAATCAAGCAGTCATAGATTCGTATGTTGCTGCTACCCACGCCGCGAATTCCATGGCCGCCGGAGCCGGTGATATGTATGCCATGAATGTTGTTCCCGTTCTCATTGCAGTAAATCGCCGCGCCCGTCCCGTCCCCGCGAGGCGCGGCCTTGATCTCCCGGGCCAACGTCGTGGGATTCGCAGATGCTTTGACGTACAGCAAGTGTTGTGAACGGTCGCAGAAGAAGTCCCAAGGGCGCTGCAGCTCTGAAAGATCGAATTTGAGTGCCGGCTTCAGGACTTCGTCAACCAACAGGAAACCGATATTGGCGTCGCTTGTTGTGTTGTACCCGTCGTGGGTCTCCGGCGATCCCAGGTCGATCATCCAGATTCCGGGTGAATCTTCGTTCCATCCGGCAGGCTTGTTGAGCCGTTTGTACAGCGTGAGTGTGGGTTTGGCGCCGGTCCCGTATGCTCCCACTTCGCATCCTGCCGGCAGGCTGAATTCACCGTAGAAGGTGTCCCCGCGCCGAAACAGAACGAGTGATCGGTCGCCCGGGACCGAGTCGTTGGCTTTCTGGATTGTCGCCCAAGCGGACTGTTGGCTGAGTCCGTCATTGTCGTCATCGCCGGTGTTCGATACGTAGTACGTCGGTATCGGCACCGCGGACCCTCTTGCTTGTCCTGGGCTACTGGCGAGCAAGCCAGCCGCAGCAGCTGCAGTAGTTCGTGCGGTGACTCGAACAAATGCGCGGCGCGAGAGTGGCATTCCCATTGTTCGTGTTCGATCCGATCATTCGAAGGGACCGGCAGCGACGGTGCGGTCCAATCGCCAAGGCTACCGGAGCGTCAGTTGCGGATCGGTCCGCAAAGCTGCACGGGATTAACCGGCTCAGGCGAATCCGGGTTCACTTGATGATGGCCAGCGGTCCGTTTTCATCCAGCGGCCTGCAGCTGTCGGTGCCGACGGTCGTCGAGCACTTCGCCGCGGGGATCACGGGCCGGTACCCCGGCGGCGTCCCACCGTCGTGGGTGATCTGTGTGTAGGTCTGGACGGCGTCGGTCGGCACTCGCCGCAATGCCGGATCGTTGACTGCGTCAACCGAATACAGGCCGAAGCGGGGCCGGTAGCTGCCCCACTCGTAGTTGTCGATCAGGGACCAGTAGTTGTAGCCGATGATCGGGATGCCGTCGGCTTTCGCTCGCTGGAGCCAGAACACGGTGTCGCTGAGGTACTGCGATCGGGTCACGCCGTCGGTGCGCGGTTTGGCGTTGTCGGTGACCATGCCGTTCTCGACGACGTAGATGGGCAGGCCGGGGTACTTCTGGGCGTAGTGCCGGGCCACGTAGTAGATGTCCTCGGGCTGCAGCTTGATGTGCCATCCGGCCACCATCCCTGGCGCAGCGGCTGGATTGTCCTTCGCTGTTCCGGTGTAGTAGTCGAAACCCAGGTAGTCGAGCGTGTCTTTGACACGGTCGAAGAACGAATCCTGAACCACCCAGTCCAAGCCCATCCTGTGTAGTCCCATTGCGTCGGACTGGAGGAACTGCGCCACCACCTCGGGTGAGATGTAGGCCTCGTTGGTCGTGACCTTGGCCTTGGGGTCGGCGTCATGCGCGGCGCGGTACACGGCGCGGTGGGCGTCGGCGACCCGGTCGAGGAAGGTGCCGAACTGGTCGGGCTTGATGGCTCCGGTGCGCACCTCCATGGCGCCGAAGGCCAGGGGCTCGTTGATGCTCACCCACAGCACGCCCTGTCCCGCATACCGTTTGGTGATCGCCTTGGCGAAGTCCTCGAACGCCGCGACATTGTTGAGGAAGCCGCCGCGGTCCGCGATCCAGCCGGGGTACACCCAGTGCATCAGCGTGATCATCGGCGTCATGCCGTTGGCGAGCAGGGTCGCGACGACGTCGTCGTAGTAGGCCAGCTCTTTCTCGTCCCACACGCCGGGCTGCGGCATCACCCGCGCCCATTCGACTCCGAAGCGAAAAGTGTTGATGCCCATGGCATGCGCGTTCGCGATGTCTTCCTTGTAGCGGTGCCGGAAGTCGGCGGCCTGTTTGTATAGGTCAACAGGAAGATCTCCGGGGGTAGACCCCGGTGCCAGCGGCTTGCCGGCCGTCCGGTCGACGTATCGGCGCCAGTTGCTATCCGGCGCTGTCCCTTCAACTTGGTAGCCGGCCGTCGCGGTGCCCCAGTAGAAGCTGCGACCCCAGGCCGAATGGGTTGTGCCTGCTTCTTGGCGCGCGAGACAACCTGCACAGCTCATCGCCGCGACGATGACTGCTGCCAGAAGCGCCCTAGACCACGTCATGCCGAACCCGCGTACAGATTGCTCAGGTATGCAGCTTTGCCTAGTAAGGTTTCGTGGGCGTGCGAGAAACCTTGTCCTGCATTGTTTTCCTCGGGCAATTGTCTGCACGATTCAATCCAGGGTCCGGGCAATCACGGATGCGATGTAATGTCCACTGGCGGTGTAGGCCGCTTGAGTGAAATGTGTGCCGTCAACCGTCAATGACGGCGGCACCATTCCCGCCGCGACAGCTTCGGCATCGCTGACAGTGGGTGCAATGCCTGCAGCGGTCAACCCGTCCGACATCAGCCAGGCCCGCAAATCAAGGAACCGCGGACCGAACATCTTCGCCAAGGCATCGTTGGTGCTGGGGATGGTCCCGATGATCAAGTAGTGCGACTGGCCAGGCAGGGAAGTAGTCATAGACGCGACGTCGCGGATGATCGCCGTCGGCTGGGATTGATTGTTTGCGCCCGCCCAGATGATTGCGAAACACCCTCGATAGTCAATGCCGTCGTCACCGGCAAACGGTGTTCCGGGGGGGATTGGGGCGGCATCATTCAGGGAGGCGTCCGGACTGAATGAGAAGTCGTCGACACCTGGGGCCAGCATGTGCTGCAACGTGCCGGCTACTCCGGCCAGCGTGCCATGCATTTTCAACGCCCCGGCATTGCTGTACTGGCTCCAACCGTCGGTGGGACTGATTGCGGCTACGTGGATCGGTGCGGTAGATCGCGCGGGAATTCCGCTGCCGCTCAAGGTTATTTGTGGCCTCAGCCCCCCTTGCCGTACCGCGATTTCGGCTGATCCGAGCGAAGGGAGACCGAAATTCTTGGTTGGCAGACCCAGATCCTTGCCGATTGTTTCGACCATGGTGGGGTTTGCCTGTTGCGACGCACCATCGATTTTCGTCAAGCCGTACGTCAGTGAGTCGCCCCAGGCGACGACCTGGTTTGGAGGGCAGGCTGAGCGGGCCGGTTCTGGCTTTCCAATGGCGGCGCAACAGCCGACCAAGAGTATGAAGCACATGGCGCTGGCGACTACCGCGAGACGCCGCATAGGCCTCATTTGGTCGGCCTGACGGAACCTGGCCGAAGCACTGGGTTCCAGAAAGGTGCCTGCCTGGGCGGCCTCAGTTCAGGGTTTCGCGAAATCCCATGACGTGTAGCCGTGGCTGACTCCCTTGGCGCGGGCGACCAACGAATGCGCTGCTTCGTGGGAGCGATTATATCGACGGACGTCAATTATGCGTGGGTCGTTCCGGGAATCAAACCGTTCAGCTGCGGCAGCTCTGCGGCTGTCCGAACGGCCCGCGGTGAGATGACATGGCAGAAGTGAGGAGTGGGCATCGCGAGATCATGTGCCCACCCCTCACTTCGTGACGTCACTCCTGTGCGGCAGGTGCCTCAGGCTCGGCCTCGCCGGCGGCCTCGGCAGGCGCCGCGACCTCCGTGGTCGAATCCGCCTCAACCGACTCCTCAACCGCCACCTCCGGCGCATCCGATGGCGGAAGTTGCGACGCCAGGTGCCCGGCGAGTTCGCCGAGGGTCGGGTAGTCGAAGATCGCCGTCGGGCTGATGTCGAACTTGCCGCCGAACTGACCGAACAACCGGTTACGCAGCTCGACCGCCATCAGCGAGTCGGTCCCCAGGTCGAGGAACCGGCTCGTCGCCGCGGGCGGCTGCGCCAGGCGCAGGAAGCCCTGCACCTCCTTCTGCAGGAATTCGGTGATGAACCCGGCGCGCTGGGCGTCGGGAATCTCCTGCAGCTGGCGCAGCAGCTCGCTGTCGCCGGTGGCTGCCGCGTCGCTGGTCGGCAACACCTGGTCGAGCAGCGGCGGACGGATGCCACCGAGCATCTTGGCGGCCCGTTGCCAGTTGGCCTTGAGGACCGTCGCCTGCGCGGCACCGTGCCGGATCACCTCGCCGAGGGCGGCCAGCGCTGCCGATGGCTCGAGCGGCATCATGCCCTGCGCGCTGAGGTTCGCGGTGGCTGCCTGCGAGCTGGCCATGCCGCCTCGGCCCCACGGGCCGAAGTTGACGGCCGTCGCCGGCAGACCCAGCGCCCGGCGGTGCGCGACGAGACCATCGAGCAGCGCGTTGGCGGTGGCGTAGTTGCCCTGCGCCGGTGAACCGAGGACCGCCGAAGCCGACGAGTAGACGATGAAGAAGTCGAGATCGTCGTCCTGCGTCAGCTTGTGCAGATGTAGCGCGCCGTAGGCCTTGGGGCCCAAGGTCTTCCGGAAGCGCTCCAGGTCCTGCTGGGGCAGCAGCGCATCGTCGAGCACACCCGCCAGATGCGCCACACCGGCCAGCGGTGGCAATTCTGTTCGGATCCGGTCGAGCAACGCCGTAACCGAGGCCTCGTCACCGACGTCGCCGGAGAAGACGTGCACCCGGCAGTGGAAGCGCTCCATCATCGCGTCGATGGCGCGCTGCGCCTCGCCATCCGGCTCGCGCCGGCTCGTCAGCACGATGTCGCCGGCACCCAGCTGGGCCAGGTACGCCGCGGTGTGCAGCCCGAGGGCCCCGAGACCACCGGTGACGAGATAGGTCCGATCCCCGTGCGGCTGCAGCGGTTTCGGCATCTGCACCACGATCTTGCCGATGTGCCGGGCCTGCTGCATCCGGCGGAAGGCGGTCTTGGCCTCGGTCAGCGGGTAGACCTCGGCAGGCACCGGCGTCCACTCACCCTTGGCCAGCCCGTCGGCGACCTCCTCCATGAGCCGCTGGATGTGCGCCGGGTTGGTCATCATCGTGACGTCGAGCGCGACGATCTCGTAGTTGATGTCCGGGCGAACCTCAGCCATGCGCTCGGGGGTCCAGATGTCACGCTTGGCGATCTCGGCGAACCGGCCGCCCTGGGCGGTCGCGCGCACCGTGGCCTCGACGAAGCCCTCATTGGTCAGGCTGTTGAGCACCACGTCGACGCCCTCGCCGTTGGTGTCGGCGAGAATCTGGTCCGCGAAATCGGTTGTACGCGAGTCGTAGACGTGCTCCACACCCATCTTGCGCAGCGTCGCGCGCTTGTAGGTGCTGGCGGTGGCGAAGACGATCGCGCCCTTCTGGCGCGCCATCTGCACCGCCGCCAAACCGACGCCACCACTGGCGGCGTGGATCAGCACGCGGTCGCCCGGCTTGAGCTGCGCCCAGTCGAACGCCAGCCGGACCGTCAGCGCCGCCGCGGGCAGTGTCGCCGCGTCGACCGGGTTGATGCCCTCGGGAACCACGGCGAGCAACTGCTCCGGCACGTTGAGCCGGCTGGAGAAGGCGCCCTGCATGGAGCCGAAGACCCGCTGCCCGACCTCGAATCGGGTGACCCCCGAACCCAATTCGGTGATGACACCGCACAGGTCGCCGCCGATGGGCCCCGGGTCGCCCGGGTACAAGCCGAGCACGTTGAGCACGTCGCGGAAGTTGAGGCCGGCGGCCTCGATCCGGACCTGCACCTCATGCGGCTCGGGCGTCGTCACGTCCTTCTCGGTCAGCCGCAGGTTGTCGATCGCACCACGCTCGGTGGGTGCCAGCACGTAGTCGTCGGAACGCGGCATCGGCAGGTGGCCGCTGCGCGCCCAGTGCATCAGCCGTGGCACGAGGAACTTGCCTTGGCGCAGTGCGAATTCCGACTCGGCCACCGGAGTGCCCAGAATGCCGGTCAGCCAGTTGGTGGCGTTGTCGTCGGCGCCGTCGAGGTCGACGAGTTTGAGCCGCAGGGTCGGCTGCTCGTTGATCACGGTGCGCCCCAGGCCCCACAGGGCGGCCTGCACGGGGTCGACGGGCTCGCCGGGCTCGGTCGCCACGGCGCGTTCGGTGACGATCCAGAGGCCGCCGGTGAGGTTCAGCTTCTCCTCGGCGAGTGCGGTCTGCATGCCCGCCAGTACGGTGCCGACCTCGGTCTCGAGGCGGGCCGCGACGTCGGCGTCCTCGTAGCCCGAAGCGCGCCAGACGATTCCAGTGACGGGCGCGCCGGCTTCGGCGGCCGTGGTGATCGCCTGCTGCCAGGCGGCGGCGTCGAGCTTCTGGTCGAGCTTGACGGCGCCGGGCAGGCCGGCGGCCAGCTCGTCGAATCCCGCGACCAGCCAGGTGCCGGTGGTCTTGGCTTCGGCCTCGTCCGCGGCGGCCGGTGCCGCACCTTCCTGCCAGCCCAGCGTGTACAGCAGGCGGGTGGTGTCGCCACCGAGCCCGCGCATCAGCGCCTCACGCGGCGCCCGCTTCACGGTGAACTCGGTGATGCCACCGAGGCGCTTGCCGTCGCGATCGAGGAAGTCGATGTCGAAGACCTGCGTCTCGTTGGTCAGCTCACTGGCGTGCCAGCGGGCCCGCGCGTAGAAGCGCCGCGGCATTTTCTCGCGCAGCTCGACCTGGCCGTACCGCAAGGGCAGGAACAGGTCGTGCATGCCGTGTTCGGCGGCCAGCAGCGCCGGGAAGGCCGGGAAGGCCACACCGGTGCAGAGGTCCAGCAGGACGGGGTGGATGGGTTCGCTGCTGAGGTGCTCGGCGAGTTCGTCACCGACCGACACGTCACCGATTGCCATGCCGTCGCGCACCCACAGCGACTTGAGCGACGTGGACCACGTTGGGCCCCAGGCCAATTCCATGTCGTTGAAGGTCTCGAACAGCTGCTGCGGACGCAGCCGCTCCATGCGCTCGACGACGTCCTCCATGGAACCGGCGACGTTGTCGGACGCGTCCGCCTCATCCGCGCCGGCGAGCAGGGTGCCGTCGGCGTTGAGCGACCACTCGGCTTCCCGGACCCCGTTCGGCCGGCTGTGCACCTGGAACTTCCAGCCCTCGCCGCCCTCCAGGGTGCGGATGGTCAGCTGGGTCTCACGAGACGCCTTGTCGGGCAGGATGATCGGCTCGTAGAAGAAGACTTCCTTCACCCGCGCCGGTGCGCCGACCGACGCCAGTGCCATGGCCGCGTACGTCGCGCCCGGCACCACGACGGTGCCGTAGATGACGTGGTGCGACAGCCACGGCTGCGTCTTGACCGACAGCACATTGCTGTAGATCGTGTCGCCGGTGGCCAGATCCTTGGCGCTGCCCAGGATTCCGGACGTGGCCGCCGCGCCGCCGGAGCTCATGCCCACGACATTCGCGGTCTTGGGCCAGAAGCGGCGCCGCTGGAAGGGATAGGTTGGAAGCTCGACCCGCCGCCTCAGATTCTTGGGCCCGTGGTTCTTGGCCGCGAAGTCCGGCCGGTGCCCGCAGATGTACGTCGTGGCAAGCGCTTCGGTGATCTGCCGCTGTGCGTTGGCGCCCTTGCGCAGGGACACGATGGCGCGCGGGGTTTCGGCGCCCTCAGGCCAGCACTGCAGCGCGGCAGCGGTCAGGATCGGCTGCGGGCCGATCTCCATCAGCACCGAGCAACCCAGCGCCGCCACGGTCTTGACGCTCTCGGTGAACTGGACGGGCTGACGGGAATGCCGCCGCCAGTACAGTGCGTCGATCGGCGTCTCGGCAGTGAGGACCGCGCCGGTGCGGTTGCAGATCAGCGGCAGTGTGGGCGTCGCGAACTGGAACTGCCTTGCGAAGGACTCGAATTCGTCGAGCACCGGGTCCAGCAGCTCGGAATGGAAGGCGTGGCTGGTCTCGAGCCAGGTGCAGCGCGTGGCGTCCTCGCTGCAGGCGGCGACGATCTGCTCCAGATCCTCACCCGGACCCGACAACACGGTGTTGCGGCCGTTGTACGCACCGACCGACACCCGCGGGTACGCCTCGGCGGCGCGCTCCACGTATTCGGGATCGGCGAACACCGCCACCATGCGACCACCGGCCGGCAGGCTGGCGAACAACCGTCCGCGCTCGGCGATCAGCCGGGCGCCGTCTTCCAGGCTGAACACGCCGGCCACACAGGCCGCCGCGTACTGACCGACACTGTGCCCCAGCACCGCATCGGGCTCGATGCCCCACGACTGCCACAGTCGGGCCAGGCCCATCTCGACGGCGAAGATCGCCGGCTGCGCGAACGCGGTGTTGCGCAGCGTCTCTGCCGCTTCGCGATCGTTGCCGAACATGACCTCGAGCAGCGGGCGCGGCAGGATCGGATCCACCGCCTGCGCGCACCGGCGCACGACGTCGGCGAAAACCGGTTCGGTGTCGAATAATTCGCGTGCCATGCCCGGGTACTGGCTGCCCTGGCCGGGGAAGAACCACGCCGTGGTCGGCGGGTCGGCGCACTCGCCCTTGAGCACGCCCGGCCGCAGCTTGTTCGCCACCAGGTCTTCCAGCAGGTTCTTGGCGTCGTGGACGGTGTTCGCGACCACCGCGGCGCGGTGCTCGAAGTGCGAACGTCCCGAGCCGGCGGTGAAGCACACGTCGGCGAGCGAGGCGTCGGGGTGCGCTTCGAGCCAGTCGCGGTAGCGCTGGGCCAGGGCCGTCAGACCCTGAGCCGAGCGCGCCGACAGCGGCAGCACGCTGATCGGTTCGGCGGCAGGGGTTTCGGGCGTTGTGTCCTCTGCGATGTCCTCGTCAGACACCACGATCGGCGCCTCTTCCAACAACACGTGCGCGTTGGTGCCGGTGAACCCGAAGGAGCTGACACCGGCGCGGCGCGGACGGCCGTCGGTGTGCCACGGCGTGGGCTTGTCGACCACCTGGACGGGCAGCGAGTCCCACGGGATGTGCGGCGAGGGCTTGTTGAAGTGCAGGGTCTGCGGGAGCATTTCGTGCTCGAGCGACAACACGACCTTGACCAGACCGGCGACGCCGGCGGCGGACTCGAGGTGTCCGATGTTGGTCTTCGCGGTGCCCATCAGCAACGGCCGGTTGGCATCCCGGCCGGCGCCGTAGGCGGCGGCCGCGGCCTGGACCTCGATCGGGTCGCCGAGCGGGGTGCCGGTGCCGTGCGCTTCCAGGTAGTCGACGTCGCCGCCGCTGAGGCCGGCCCGCGCCAGCGCGGTGTTGATGAGTCGTTGCTGCGCACCACCATTGGGAACGGTGAGGCCGCTGGACGCACCGTCCTGGTTGACCGCGGTGCTGCGGATGACGGCGGCGATGCGGTCACCGTCGCGCTGCGCGTCGCTGAGCCGCTTGAGGACCAGGACGCCGCAGCCTTCACCGCGGACGTAGCCGTCGGCACTGGCGTCGAACGTCTTGCAGCGGCCGTCGGGCGCCAGCATCCGCGCACGGGACGCCGCGACGATGGACGCCGGGCTCAGCAGCACGTTGACGCCACCGGCCAGCGCCATGTCGCAGTCGCCCGCGTGCAGGGCCTGTACGGCCTGGTGGACCGCGACCAGCGAAGAGCTGCAGGCGGTGTCGACCGCCATGGCCGGCCCTTCCAGGCCCAGCGTGAACGACACGCGACCGGCGATGGCGTTGAGCGCGTTACCGGTGATGAAGTGTGGTTCGAGATTCTCGACCGAACCGCCCGAGAGCAGGTGTGAGTACTCGTTGGCGCCGACGCCGATGAACACGCCGGTTTGGCTGCCGCGCAACGCCGCTGGGGCGTAGCCGGCCCGCTCCAGGCCCTCCCACGCGATCTCGAGCATCAGCCGCTGCTGCGGGTCGATCCACACGGCCTCACGCGGCGAGATGCCGAAGAACTCCGGATCGAAGGTGTCGACGCTGTCGAGGTAACCGCCGGAGCGGGTGTAGATCTTGCCCGGCGTCATGGCGTCGGGGTCGTAGAACTCGTCGACGTCGAAGCGGTCCTCGGGGATCTCGCTGATCGCGTCGACACCCTGAGAAAGCACCTGCCAGAACGCATCCGGATCGGGCGAACCCGGGAATCGGCACGCCACCGAGACGATGGCGATGGGCTCGTCGGCAGCAGCGAGTGACTTGACCTCGGTGACGGCCTTGGTTCCGGCCTTCTCGCTGAGGTTGAGGATGTCGCTGAGCAGGTAGTCCGCGACGTCGGTGAGGCGCGGGTGGTCCATGGCCAGGGTCGCCGGAAGTTCCTTGCCGACGCCCTGTTCCAGGCGGCGACGCAGCTCGACGGCCATCAGCGAGTCCATGCCGAGGTCGAAGAACCCGGTCTCCTCGCGGATCTCGGAGGCCTCGATGCGCGTCACGTCGGCAACGGCGTCCCGCAGGTACTCCAGGACCAGCTTCTTGCGCTGCTGCACCGGTGCGGCGATCAACTGCTCGACCAGTCGCGTGTTCCCGGACGCCCCGACGGCGCCGGCGGTCGCGGATTCGGGCACCTCGCGGGCGACCTCGGCCAGCAGGGCCCGGGACCCGGCCTGCGAGTAGATGGGCAGGAACTTGGCCCAATCCATGCGTGCCACAACGGCTTCCGCGGGGTTACCGCCGGCGACCATGACGTCGGCCATGCCGGTCAGGGCATCAGCGGGGGAGAGGGTGCGGACGCCGCGGCGCTCCAACTGGGCTCGGGCGTCCGGGTCCGCCATGCCGGCAGACCACGGCCCGAAGTTGACGCTCATGCCGGGCACGCCCTGCTCCCGCAGGCGCCACGTCAGGCCGTCGAGGAAGGCGTTGGCGGCGCTGTAGGCCGTCTGGCCGTAGCTGCCCCACACCGCCGAGATCGACGAGGTGGACAGGAAGAAGTCCAGCTCCAGGTCGGCAACCGCTTCGCTGAGATACCAGGCACCCCAGACCTTTCCGGAGAACACGCGCTCCAGTTCGGCTTCCTCCAGCGTGGCCAGCGGTGTCGTGCTGTTCTCGCCGGCGGCGTGCACGACACCGGCCAGCGGCGGCAGTTCGGAACGCAGGGTCGACATCAGGCGGGCGACGTCGTGCGGGTTGGCGACATCAGCGGTGATGACCCGGGTCTCGCAGCCGTGCTGCTCGCGCAGCGCGTCAATGCGCTGCTGCACTGCCTCATTCGGCGTGCGCCGACTGGTGAGCACCAGGTTCCGGGCACCGTGCTGGGCCAGGTAGCCCGCGATCTCCAGGCCGAGCGAGCCCAGGCCGCCGGTCACCAGATACGTGGCGTCAGCGCGCAATTCCAGTTGCGTCGGGTTCGGCTGCCCGGTGCGGCGGACCAGGCGGGGCACGTGCACACCTTCGGCGCGCAGTGCGATCTGGTCCTCACCGCGCGGGGCGGCGATCACCTGGGTCAGCAACCGCGACCATTCCTCGGTGCTGCCCTCGGCCAGGTCGGCCAGGCCACCCCACACCTGCGGGTATTCCAGCGCGGCCGAGCGGCCGAAGCCCCACAGGCCCGTCTGCTCGGGTGCGACGGTGTCGGTGTCGGTAACACGTTGTGCGCCACGGGTGATCACCCAGATCGGCGCCCGCAACTCGGCGGCGGCCGCCGCGCGGAACAGGCGCTGCGTGCCGCCGAGGACGCGGTGCTGCACCCGCAGCAACGATTGCATCGTCGCCCGGGCCGTGCTGTCACCGTCGAGTCCGGCGACGTGCAGGATGCGCAGCGCGGGCTCTTCTTCGACGGCTGCGCGCAGGTCGGCTTCCAGCTGTTGTTCGTCGGCGTCGGACCCCGGCAACCCGAGCACGCGGTGCCGGTGGCCGAGCCGGGTCAGGGCCTCGGTCAGCGGTGCGAGCACCGTCGCGTCCGCTCCGATGAGGACCCACGCCGAGCCTTCTCCGGCCTCGGCAGGCGTCGCCGCGGTCGACTTGTCCCAGCGGATCTCGTATCGGGCATCCGATACGGACTGCGCGGTGCGCTGCCGGTTATGTTGTGCCGCAAGCTTGTTCAGCACCGCCGTGGTCGACTCGTCGGTGCCGCCCAGCAGGCTGGCGAGCTCGTCGATGCGGCCGTCTTCGAGTAGACGGACGGCTTCGGTCGTCGCCCCGCCGCCCATGTGCGCCGTGGCGGACGGTGCGATGCGCTCGTCGCGGAACCAGTACGCCTTGCGCTGGAAGGGGTAGGTCGGCAGATCGACGTTGTGTGCCGAGCCGGGCCGGACCGCGGCGAAGTCGGGCAGGTGGCCGACGGTGTAGGTGGTGGCCAGCGCCTCGGTGATCTGACGGTGGTCAGCACCCTTGCGACGCAACGACGCAATGGCGCGCGGTGCGGTCGCGGGGTCGGGCCAGGCGCGCAGGGCCGCGGCGGTCAGGATCGGCTGCGGACCGACTTCGAGCAGGACCGCGCAGCCGAGCTTGGAGAGGGTCTCCACGCTCTTGGAGAACTCCACGGGCTGACGCGCGTGCCGGCGCCAGTACTGGCCGTCGAGTTTTGCGGTGCGGCCCAGGGTGTCACCCGTCCGGTTGCACACCAAGATGCGCTGCGGCGCGTTGAAGGTGAATTGGTTTGCGTACGTCTCGAATTCGTCGAGTGCCGGGTCCAGCAGCGCCGAGTGGAAGGCGTGGCTGGTCTCCAGCCAATCGCAGCGCACACCGTCACCGGTCAGCCCGGCGACGGCGCGCTCGAGGTCGGCAGCCGGACCGGAGAGCACGGTGTTGGCGCCGTTGTACGCGGCGACCGACAGACTCGGGTATTCATCGGTGAGCCGTTCGACGCGCTCGGGCGCGGCGAAGATCGCCGCCATCCGGCCGCCCGCAGGCAGGTTCCCGAACAGGCGCCCACGCTCGGCGAGCAGCCGCATGCCGTCTTCCAGACTGAACACGCCCGCGACACACGCCGCGGTGTACTGCCCGACACTGTGGCCGAGCACCACGTCGGGCTCGAAGCCCCACGACTGCCAGAGGCGGGCCAGCCCCATCTCGACGGCGAAGATCGCCGGCTGGGCGTAGCTGGTGAGCCGCAGCGTGTCGTCCGGACCGTCGAAAATGACGTCCAGCAAGGGCTTTTCGAGCACGTCGGCGACGGCGGCAGCGCACTGCTTCACGGTCTCGGCGAACACCGGCTCGGTCTCGAACAGCTCCTTGGCCATGCCGGCGAACTGGCTGCCCTGACCCGGGAACAGCCAGGCCGTCTTGGGCTTGTCGGCGGACGTCCCGCGCACCAGGCCGGGCGCCGGACGGTCGTCGGCCAGCGCGCCGAGCAATTCGCGAGCGGAGTCAAGGGAATTCACCACGAGCGCGGCACGGTGCTCGAAGTGGGCGCGGCCCGCACCCGCGGTGATGCAGACGTCCGAGAGGGTGGCCTCGGGGTGCGCGGCCAGCCAGCTGCGGTAATCCTCGGCGGACTGCAGCAGCGCGGCCGGGGTCCGGGCCGACAGCGGCAGCACCATGAAGCGCCGGTCATCGGGCTCTTCGGTCGGCGTGTCCGTCGGAGCGATGGCGGGCGCTTCCTCAAGCAGCACATGGGCATTGGTGCCGGAGAAACCGAACGAGCTGATGCCCGCGACGCGCGGCCGGTCGCCGCGTTCCCACGTGGTGGCCTCATCGACGACCTTCACCGGAATGCGGTCCCACGGGATGTGCGGCGACGGGTTCTTGAAGTGCAGGTGCTTGGGCAGTTCCTGATGCTCGAGCGACAGGATGACCTTGATGATCCCGGCGACGCCCGCGGCGGCCTCCAGGTGCCCGATGTTCGTCTTCACCGACCCGATGAGCAGCGGGTTGTCGGCGTCGTGCCCGGTGCCGTACGCCGCGGCGGCCGCCTGCACCTCGATCGGGTCGCCCAGCGACGTGCCGGTGCCGTGCGCCTCCAGGTAGCCGACATCGGCAGGCGACAGGCCCGCGCGCTCCAGTGCCTCGGCGATAACACGTTGCTGCGCAACGCCATTGGGGACGGTCAGGCCGCCGGACGCGCCGTCCTGGTTGATGGCGCTACCGCGGATGACGGCCCGGATCCGGTCGCCGTCGCGCACCGCGTCCTCGAGTCGCTTGACGACGATGACACCGCAGCCCTCGCCGCGCACATAGCCGTCGGCGGAGGCGTCGAACGTCTTGCACTTGCCGTCCGGCGCCAGCATGCGCGACTGCGAGAAGGTGATCATGGTCGCCGGGCTCAGGATGACGTTCGCGCCACCGGCCAGCGCCAGATCGCACTCGCCGAGCTGCAGCGCCTGGCACGCCTGATGGACGGCCACCAGTGACGAGCTGCACGCGGTGTCGACCGTGACAGCAGGACCCTGCAGGCCCAGCCGGTAGCTGATGCGCCCCGCGGCGGCGGCACCCGAGGTGCCGATGGCCATGTAGGCCTCGATGTCGGGATAGGCCAGTTCAGCCGAGGCCATGCCGAGGTAGTCGTGCGTAGCCAGACCGATGAACACGCCGGTCTGCGTGTTGGCGAGCGCGGACGGCGCGGTGCCCGAATGCTCGACCGCGCGCCATGCCATCTCCAGCAGCAGCCGCTGCTGCGGGTCCATCATCTTGGCCTCGCGGGTGGACACCCCGAAGAATGGGGCGTCGAAGCCGACAGCGTCATCGAGGAAGCCGGCACGGCGGGTGATGATCTTGCCGCGGGCGTCCGGGTCGGCGTCGAAGAACTCGTCGACGTCCCACCGGTCTTGTGGCACCTCGGATACGGCGTCCCGGCCTTCGCGCAGCATCTCCCAGAAGGATTCGGCGTCGGTGGCTCCGGGGAAACGCGCGGCGTACCCGACGATCGCGAAGCTGGAAGTTTCCGGACCTTCGATCGTTGCCATGAAAAAGCTGTCCTCCCGCGTTTGCCGGTGACGTCCGATCCCACGCAGGAGACCGTGTTCAGCGCCAGATTTAATGTGCGAACGGCCGGCCTTGTCGGGTGCCCAGCAGACCCACCGAACGGCGTCGGCCAGTTGATCTTCCGAACGGCCACGGCCAGCTCATCTTCTGCGGGCCAGTATTACATGTAGGTTGCTGAAGCACGAGGATTATGTGCGCCGGTGCTGATTGGTCAGCGACGACCGCCCCACCAGGCGTAACGGCCCCGGCAAAGGTTGCCGGGGTATGTTGATGACGCCAACAGTGTTGCCGGGCCTCAGTGTGCCCAAACCTGGGAGGAAAGTAATTGCGAATCGGGAAGATCACGATCGGAAAGATCGATGATTGGACGCCGATCCCAGGTGTTCTGACCTCCTGGCACCCCACCGAGGCGGCTCGCGAAGTAGCCCGGCAGGCACCTGTGAGTCCGGTGCCGGTCAGCTATATGCAGGGCCAGCACATCCGGGGCGTCGTCGAGCGCACCGGCTCGGGCCTGGAGTACTCCCGGCAGATCATCGCGACCTGCGAAGTCCCTGGTCAGTGCGACATCGCGGCCATGAACGAGGCGCTGAACTCCTATCTGCGCAGGCACGACACCTACCGCAGCTGGTTCGAATACACCGACGACGGTGACATTCTCCGGCACACCCTCACCGATCCGGAGGACCTCGAGTTCGAGCCCGTCAACCACGGTGAACTGGCGGTCGAGGACGTCCGCAAGCACCTGGTGGACATCCCCACGCCGCTCGAGTGGGGCTGCTTCTCTTTCGGCATCGTCCAGAGCGAAGACAGCTTCAACTTCTACGCGGCCATCGACCACGTCCACGGCGACGCGGCGCTCATCGGCATCACGATGCTGGAGGCTCATGGCCGGTACACAGCATTGACAACAGGGGGCTCAGCGTTTGCTCTGCCCGACGCCGGCAGCTTCGACGAATGGTGCGTCGCCGAGCACGAGCGGACCTCGGCGCTGACCGTCGATTCGCCCGAGGTGCAGGCCTGGATCGAGTTTGCTGAGAACAACAACAACAGCATGCCGGAGTTCCCGCTGCCGCTGGGGAACGCCATGGAGCCGTCGGTCGGCGACATGGTCGGCGAATCGCTGTTGGACCCGGATCAGACGGCACGGTTCGAGGCCGCCTGTGAGGCGGCCGGCGCCCGCTTCGTCGGCGGCCTGTTCGCCTGCATGGCCCAGGTCGAGCACGAATTGACCGGTGCGGCAACGTATTACGGCCTCACCCCGCGTGACACCCGGCGGACGTCGGACAACTTCATGACGCAGGGCTGGTTCACCGGACTGGTACCCATCACCGTGCCGATCGCCGCGGCGACCTTCAACGAAGCCGCCTGGGCGGCGCAGGAGTCGTTCGACGGCAACCTCAACATGGCGCGGGTGCCCTACTACCGCGTCCTGGAGCTCGCACCTTGGCTGGACTGGCCGCGGCCCAACTTCCCCGTGTCGAACTTCCTGCACGGCGGCGCCGCGCCACTCAACACGATCCTCGCGGCCACCGAGATGGGATACGCCAACAACATCGGCATCTACTCCGACGGTCGGTACTCCTACCAGCTGACCATCTACGTGTTCCGCTACGAAGGCGGCACGGTCATGGAGGTCATGTACCCGGACAACCCCATCGCCAAGAAGTCCGTGACCCGGTACCTGGAGGCCATGAAGTCGGTTTGCACGCGGATCGCCGACGGCGGGAACTGGTGAGCTGACTTGCGACGGCTAGCCGATTTTGTGGTGCGGTGGCCTTGGGCGGTGATCGGCCTGTGGATCACGCTGGCGGTGGCCCTGCCCCTGGCCGTCCCCAGCCTCAACGAGATGGCCCAGAAGCATCCGCTGGCGATGCTGCCCGCCGATGCCCCGTCCAACGTCGCGGCCCGGCACATGACCGAGGCCTTCAAGGAACCCGGTACCGACGACCTGCTGCTCGTCGTCCTGATCAACGACCGCGGCCTGGACCGGGGCGACGAAGCCACCTACCGCAAGTTGGTGGACGCCCTGCGCGACGATCCGCAGGACGTCGTCATGATGCAGGACTTCATCAGCACCCCGCCGCTGCGCAACTTCATGACCAGCAAGGACAAGAAGGCCTGGGTGTTGCCGGTCGGCCTGGCCGGCGCGCTGGGGACGCCGCAGTCGTACGCCGCCTACAACCGGGTCGCCGACATCGTGCGGCACAGCACCGCGGGCAGCCCGCTGAAGATCCACCTCTCCGGACCCGCGGCCACCGTCGCCGACCTCACCGTCGCCGGCGAGAAGGACCGGATGCCCATCGAGATCGCCATCGCGATCCTTGTGCTCCTGGTGCTGCTGGTCGTCTACCGCAATCCCGTGACCATGATGCTGCCGCTCGCCGGCATCGGCATGTCGCTGGTGATCGCGCAGGCGACCGTCGCCGGGCTGTCCCAGCTGACCGGGCTGGGGGTGTCGAACCAGGCCATCATTCTGTTGAGCGCCATGATCTTCGGCGCGGGCACCGACTACGCGGTGTTCCTGATCAGCCGCTACCACGACTATGTGCGGCAGGGTCTGGAATCCACCGACGCCGTCCGGCAGGCGCTGGGCTCCGTCGGCAAGGTCATCACCGCATCGGCCGCGACCGTCGGCGTCACCTTCCTCGGCATCAGCTTCGCCAAGATGGGCGTCTTCTCCACGGTCGGTGTCTCGTCGGCCATCGGCATCCTGGTGGCGTTCCTCGCCGCGGTCACGCTGCTGCCCGCCATCATCACGCTCGTCGGGCCGAGGGGCTGGATCAAACCGCGCAACGAGATCACGGCACAGCTGTGGCGCCGGTCCGGCGCGCGCATCGTCCGCCGGCCGCGACTGCACCTGGTGGCCAGCCTGCTGGTGCTGCTCCTGCTGGCCAGCGCCGCGGGCTTCGCGAAGTTCAACTACGACGACCGCAAGGCCGTCGCGGCGTCGGCGCCGAGCTCTATCGGGTACGCCGCGCTCGAGAGCCACTTCAACGTCAACCAGTCGGTGCCGTCGTACGTCCTCGTGCAGTCGCCGCGCGACCTGCGCTCGCCGCAGGCCCTCGCGGACCTCGAGCAGATGGCGTCGCGCATCAGCCAATTGCCGGACGTCGCCATGGTCAGCGGCATCACCCGTCCCCTCGGTGAGGTGCCGCCGGAGTTCCGGGCCACCTTCCAGGCGGGTCTGGTCGGCGACCGGCTGACCGAGGGCGCCGGCATGATCGGCCAGCGCACGGGCGACATCAACCGGCTGGCCAAGGGCGCCGATACGCTCGCGACCAACCTCGCCGACGTGCGCGGCCAGGTCGGCCAGATCGCCACGCAACTGCAGACGACACTCGACGCCTTCACCGCGATCCGCAGCCAGTACGGCGGCAACAAGCTGGTGCAGAACGTGGAAGTCGCGGCCAAGCTCGTCAACAGCGTCAGCAAGCTCGGCAACACCCTGGGGCTGAATTACACGGCGGCAAAAGACATGTTCGGGTGGGTCGGCCCCGTGCTGGCGGCGCTGCAGAACAACGCGGTGTGCGACCTCGACCTGTCGTGCGCCGAAACCCGCGGCCACTTCCAGCGTCTGGAAGAAGCGCGCCAGGACGGCACCATCGACGAGATCAACAAGCTCGCCGGGCAGCTGCAGACAATGCAGGACCAGAAGACGCTCAACGCGTCGGTGCAGCAACTCCAGAGTGCGATGACCAACCTGACCAAGGTGATGCGCACCATGGGGATGGACAGTCCCGCGGGCGCGCAGGCCAATCTGACCAAGCTCCGCCAGGGCGCCGAACGGTCGGCGACCGGCAGCCGGGAAGTCGCCAACGGCGTCGACGAGGTCGTCGAACAGATCCAACTGATGCGGTCGGGCCTCGACCAAGCCGGGGCGTTCCTGCTGTCGATGAAACAGAACGCGGGCGGTCCGACCCAGGCAGGCTTCAACATCCCGCCGGAGGTACTGCAGCTCGAGGCGTTCAAGTCGGCGTCCAAGATGTTCATCTCGCCCGACGGACACTCGGTGCGGTACCTCGTGCTCACCAAACTCGACCCGTTCAGCGCCGCGGCGATGGACCAGGTCAACACCATCCGCGACACCGCGCGCGGCGCCCAGCCGAACACGTCGCTGTCGGATGCCACGGTGTCGATGGGCGGCTATCCCGTGGCGCTCAAGGACACCCGCGACTACTACCAGAACGACATCCGGTTCATCATCATCGTCACCGTCGCGGTGGTGCTGCTGATCCTGATGCTGCTGCTGCGGTCGCTGATCGCGCCGCTGTATCTGGTTGGCTCCGTGGTGCTTTCGTACTTCGCGGCGCTCGGCATCGGCGTCGTGGTGTTCCAGTACCTGTTCCACCAGCCGCTGCACTGGACCGTCCCACCATTGGCTTTCGTGGTGCTGGTCGCGGTCGGCGCCGACTACAACATGCTGTTCGTCTCGCGCATGCGTGACGAGTCGCCACATGGCATGCGCTACGGCATCATTCGCACGCTGTCGTCGACCGGCGGTGTGATCACCGCGGCCGGCCTGATCTTCGCGGCCTCGATGTGGGGGCTGCTGTTCTCCAGCATCGGTACCGTTATCCAGGGCGGCTTCGTCATCGGCGCCGGCATCCTGCTGGACACCTTCCTGGTGCGGACCATCACCGTGCCCGCCATGGCCACGCTCGTCGGAGAAGCGAACTGGTGGCCGTCCCGCCCGAAACCGCAGGGGAGCGACGTATGAACAAGCGACTTGCCAGCTCGTTGGCGATTGCCACCACGCTGTTGACGGTTGGTGCTTCCGGGCCTCTTGCGGACTGGATCGCGACGGCCGACGAGCCCTGGACCGGTCCAGGCTCCAGCTCTGACGCCGGCTCAGGCGGCCCGCTCGTGCCGGCCATCCCGCCGATCGGTACTCCTGGCCGCGGGTACGCACTCGGCGGCGCGCACGTCATGGGCATCCCGTACGACGAGTACATCCGTCGCACCGGCGCCGACTGGTTCCCCGGTCTCAACCGCGAGATCGTCGACTATCCCGCCGGCCAGGTGCAGGGCCACGTGCTCAGCGTCATCCCGGGCATCGACGAACTGCACCAGAAGATGCCCGAGATCGGCTTGAACGGCCCCAGCATCGGTGAGTCCGTCGAGGTCGGCAAGAACAACGTCATCAACCGCGTTCAGGTGGGCGGCCCCGGCACGGTGATCGGCCTGTCCGAGGGCGCGATGGTCGTGCACGCCGTGCAGGACCGGCTGGCCTACGACCCAGCCGCGCCGCCACCCAACGAGCTGTCGTTCGCCACCTACGGTGACCCGCTCGCCATCAACCCGTGGACGCAGAGTTTCCTGCGGCAGACGTACCCCGTCGGCAGCACGGTCCCCGCGCTCGACTTCCTGATGCCCCCGGTGGTCGACAGTCAGTACGACACTTACCAATTCATCTCCGCATACGACAGCATCGCCGACTGGCCGGACCGCCCCGACAACCTGATGGCGCTCGCGAACGCCGTCGTCGGCCTGGCCACCGGCCACACCGCGGTGGCGTTCACCAACCCGAAGAACGTGCCGCCGCAGAACATCGTCAAGACCGTCAACTCCCGCGGCGCGACGACCACGACGTACATGATCCCCGAGCAGCACCTGCCGCTCGTCGTACCGTTCAAGTACCTCGGCATGTCGGAAGCGGACATGAATCACCTTGACGCCGTGATGAAGCCGATGGTGGATGCGGGGTACTCGCGCAATGACGACCCGGCGACCGCGCCCGTCACCGTTGATCCCGTCAACGGCTACGACCCCGCCGCCGCCACCGCCCCGGCCACGCAGGCCGCCTTCGGTGGTGCCGCCGACCCGGTGTCACAGCTGATGTCCGGCATCAACTACGTGCTGAGCCACGGGCCGAGCGCGCACTAGGGGCTAGATTCCCAACCCACCCGCCGCGACGAGCACCACACCCACCGCCGCCAGCAGGCCCGCGACTTCGTGCCGCTGCCGGGCACGAATCCAGTTGTGCAGGTTGCTCATTGCGGCGCGGGTGCGTTGTGGGGCGATCAGGTAGGCCAGCAGGGGTATCTCGACCAACGAGAACGCCACGACGTTGAAGGTCACCAGCGCACCCATCCGAACCCCGGCCTCGAGGTGTGCGGCGGCGATCACGGCCAGCGCCGCGAGATAGTCGACCGAGGGCAGCGCGATGCCCAGGCCCGCGACGCCGGCGACCCACAGCGACCGGCCAGTGAGCAGCCGGGTCAGCCAGTCCGGGACGGTCCGTTCGCGCCCCTTCGTGGCGGCCAGCAACAATGCGGCCACCAATGCCAGTACGCCGATCGCGATCTGGACCGTCGGCAGGTTGAAATATGCTGAGGCCCAAGCGGGTAACCGTGACTCGAGGAAGAACAGCACCACCGCGCCGACGGACAGACCCATCAGGAAACCGCCGCACAGGAACGCGGCCAGCTGCAGGTGCGGGTGGGGCCGGTTCAGCATGACGACGGACATGCCGATGCGGAACGGCTCCAGGCTGACCGCGACCGCCATCACCAGCAGGGTGATCCACATGCGGTGCGGTTACGCGTCCAACCGGGTGAACTGCCCTTGGCGGTACTGCTCGGCACACGCCGACCGGCGCATCTTGCCGCTCGTGGTGGTCGGAATCGACCCGGCTTCCACCAGCACGACGTCGGCGACCTGCAACCCGTGCGCCCGCGAAATCGCCGCGACTACATCGTTTTTCAGCCCATCGAGCTCAGCGGCGTCGGCGCGCGACTTGAGTTCGATGATGGTGACCAGCTGGTCGGTGTGGTCGTCGGTCACGGCGATCGCCGCCACCCGGCCGCGGCTGATCTTCTGTACCGTCGCCTCGATGTCGTCGGAGTAGTGATTGCGGCCGCGCACGATCAGCATGTCCTTGATGCGGCCCACGATGAACAGGTCGCCGTCGGAGAGGAAGCCCTGGTCCCCGGTCCGGAGCCAGCCCGTCTCAGGCGTGCCCTCGGGAGCGTCCACCAGGGTCGCGCCGAAAGCGGACCCCGTCTGCTCGGGCTTGCGCCAGTACCCGGCGGAGACGTTGTCTCCGCGGACCCAGATTTCGCCGACGACGCCGTCGGGGCACGGTTGGCAGGTGTCGGCGTCGACGATCTCCAGGAGCGGCGACGGTGCCCGGCCGTACCGCATGAGCGGCGTCCCACCCGCTTTGCGCAACGCGATGCCCTGCGTGAGTTCGTCGGCGGCGAACTCGACGACCTCCGGCGGCCGGCCGTGCGCACCGCTGGCCACGTAGAGCGTCGCCTCGGCCAGGCCGTAGGACGGCACCATCATCTCGGGCCGGAAGCCGACGGAGGCGAAGCGTTCGTCGAACTTGATCAGGGTGGGTGGGTGGATGCGTTCGGCGCCGTTGTTGATGCCGATGACGCCGCTGAGATCGAGCTCGGCCATCTCTTCGTCGGTGACGCGGCGGGTCGCAAGGTCGAACGCGAAGTTCGGAGCGGCCGACCATGCGGGGTTGTTCCGCGACAGCGCCTGCAGCCAGCGGACCGGGCGCGTGAGGAAGGCGATCGGGCTCATCAAGTCGCCCTTGTGGCCGGAGAAGATCGGGACGGCGATCCCGAGCACCAGGCCCATGTCGTGGTAGAAGGGCAGCCACGAGACCAGCGTCGATCCCGGCGGCAGCTCTCCACCGTGCTGCGACAGCAGGTCGGCCAGCAATTGCTCGACGTTCACCCGCAGGTTCCGGTGCGAGATCATCACCCCAGCCGGCAGCCGCGTCGACCCGGAGGTGTACTGCAGGTAGGCGATGTCGGGGCCCGGCGGGACCTCTTCGTCGAAGTCGCGGTCCGCGTCCAGGTCGAGGGTGTCGACGGCGATGACGGCGACCATGGAGGCGCCGTCGTCCACGTTCTGCGCGGCGATGTCGAACGCGGCCGCCGTGGTCAGCACGACCGTCGGCGACGTGTCGGTGATGACGGCGCTGACCCGCTCGTCATGCGAGCCGGGTAGTGGCACCGACAGCGGCACCGCGATGAAACCCGCCTGCATGGCGCCCAGGAACCCGACGATGTACGCCAGTCCCTGCGGCGCGATGATCAGCGCGCGGTCGCCCGGGACGCCGTGCATGCGGAGCTCGTGCGCGACGTTGAGGGTGCGCCGGTACAGCTGGGCCCAGGTCAGGCTCTCGGTGACGCCGTCCCAGTCGTGGTCGTAGTCGGTGAAGGTATAGGCCACGTCGTCGGGGGTCAGGCCGGCGCGCTCGCGCAGCACGGACAGGATCGACGCATCGGACATGGCGCCAGGTTACTCAACTCACATGAGACCGGTGGTACCTGGTTTGCCGGTCAGGTACTGCATGCGATGCGCGGTGCTATGACGAATGTGCAGGTTTGGCCCGCAAAACCGCGAAATCTCAACCCGAACATGCACATTCGTCGTAGCACCCCGGACGTCAGGGTTGTGGAGACCGGCCGGAGCTGGGGTTGAAGGCGCATCGCCTGTGGATAACCACCGGTAGAGAAACCCGATCTGTCGGTGGGCGCAGCCATGCTCGCCGCATGAAGCGACCGTTTGTCGCCGGCGCAGCCTTGGAGGCCGGACTGCTGACCAGAGGAGAGCTGCGTACCAAGTACCGCGCCGTCTACCGGGGTGTCTACCTTGCCAACGAGGTGGCGTTGACGGCGAGGCTGCGCGCCGAGGCGGCGTGGTTGTTCGCCGGACCGGATGCGGTGTTGTGCGGGTTGTCAGCGGCGGCCGTGTACGGGACCGACTGGCTCGATGCGGACGCGCCGGCAGAGGTGGTGCGGTCCAACCGGCACTCGCCGGCCGGACTCACGGTGCATTCGTATTCACTCGCTCCCGACGACGTCTGCGTGGCCGGCGGCATGCGGGTGACGTCTGCAACGCGGACGGCGTTCGACCTCGGCCGGCTCCTACCCGAAGACCAGGCGGTCCCGACCCTGGATGCGCTGCTGAATGTGACCGGTCTGGACCCGGACGACGTGTGGGCGCTCGCCGACGCCAACCGCGGGATTCGGGGTGTCGCTCGACTGCGGAGAGCGCTGGGGCTGGCTGATGGTGGGTCGGAATCTCCGCTGCAGACGCAGACCCGGCTGTTGCTGCGCAGCACAGGCATTCCAGGACTGCGAACGCAGATCCCGTTCTACGACGAGTGGGGATTGGTCTGCACTCGCGCGGCACTGGGCTGGCCGCGATGGCAGGTCGCCGTCGAGTGTGACGAGGACGCGGATACGCCGGGATACCGCGAATGGGTGCACAGCCACACGGCCGATCTCGAAGCGCGGGGATGGAGCGTCATCTGGGTGACGAAGTCGACGGCGGAAGGTCGAGGAAGCCCAGGACCCGTGGTGCTGCGGGTAGAGGAGAAGTTGTGGGCCGCTCAGCGGAGGCGAGCGAGTCGAGGGGTGCGTGTCCTCCAATCGGGGGACGCCGAATTCGTCCGGTCGAGGGCCCGATCAGCGGACTGACCAGGGACGTCGATTCCGCGAAGGTTGTTTCAACGCCAAAACGGCCCACAACCTTCAGGAGACGAAATGACCACCACGACCGTGACCACCCGCTCCCGCTTCACCCGCCGTATCGCGGCCGTCGCCGCTCTGGTGGCAGCGCCGGCGCTGGCATTCGGTCTTTCGCCTGTGGCTCACGCCGAGACGGGCACGCTGGGCTTCGGGCCTTGCGACGACCACAAGTCGGACAAAATCTGGGACGGCGTGAAGCCGCCGGCGCACGGCACCACCGGCGAGCACTCGCCGAAGAACCCGGGCCACAACTTCGAGGTCCAGTGGCCGGGTAACGACTCCTCGCGTGGTTGGGCCGTCAAGCCGGGTAAGTCCGACCCGAATGCGATGAAGGAGACCCAGGATCTGTTGATCGTGCCGACTGTCCGCGAGACCGGGATCGAATGCCCGAACCTGCTGGACAGCAACACCCCGAACTACTTCAAGCACGGCTTCGACTCGCTCCGCATCTCCAGCGCCCCGGACTGGGCCCTGGGCATCAACTCGAAGGACGGCCGCGGCATGGACCAGCTGCACATCCACCTGACCCGGTTGTACAGCGGGGCCCGCGAGGACATCGACCGCGCGGTCAAGGCGGGCAAGGTTTCCAAGGATGAGACGAAGTGGGTCGACCAAGTCATCGAGGTCTCGGAGCACGACAAGCAGTTCCTGCCCAGCGGCAAGCACCAGTACCGGGCGTGGAATGCGAACGGCATCGACACCAACTTCTTCAAGAAGCTGAACGACGACGTGGTCACGCCGCTCTACAACAAGGGCAACAAGCAGGCCGCGATGTCGCACGAGACGATGCTGGTCACGCTCAACCACGAGGGCAACGGACTCATCGTGCTGGCGTCGGACGAGAACACCGGCATCCACGGTGTCAACCAGGTCGAGGGGATCATGGACAAGCGCTAGACCAGTTCCGCGAGAAGCGGCCATCCGAGATCATCTCGGGTGGCCGCTCTTTCGCGTTTCGGCCGTTACGATCCGACCATGTCGCTACCCGATGGATCGGTCTTCGCCGGATTCACCGTGGTCAGGAAACTGGGTGCCGGCGGCATGGGCGAGGTCTACCTGGTGCAGCACCCGCGGCTGCCCCGCACCGACGCGCTGAAGGTGCTGCCGGCATCGCTGTCGGCCGACGCCGAATACCGGCGCCGTTTCGAGCGCGAGGCCGATGCCGCGGCGACGCTGTGGCATCAGCACATCGTCGGGGTGCACGACCGCGGCGAATACGACGGGCGGCTGTGGATCTCGATGGACTACGTCGACGGTTCCGATGCCGGAAACGTGCTCCGGACGCACTGTCCCGGCGGCATGCCGCGGGACCAGGTGATCGCGATCGTCACCGCGATCGCCGACGCGCTGGATCACGCACACAGCCGCGGCCTGCTGCACCGCGACGTCAAACCCGCGAACATCCTGTTGAGCGGGCAGGGCCCGGGCCGTGGCCGGGTGCTGCTGGCCGATTTCGGGATCGCCCGGCGCGTCGACGATTTCGACGGACTGACGTCCACCAACATGACCCTCGGCACGCCGAACTACGCGGCGCCGGAGCAACTGCTCGGTGAGAAGCTGGATGGTCACTCGGATCAATACGCCTTGGCCGCCACCGCTTTTCAGTTGCTGACCGGCCGGCCACCGGGTGGCGATTCGACGCCCGTGGTGCTCATCAGTCAACGCGTGAGTGGTGTGGTGCCGCGGCTGGCGGAGGTCCGCCCGGACCTCGCCGACCTGGACCCCGTGATGGCGATCGCGATGGCCCGCCGGCCTGCCGACCGCTTCGCGTCGTGTTCGGATTTCGCCGCGGCGCTGGCACGTGGGGCGGCGGCGACGCTGCCGGCCGTCGCCTCGGCTCCCGCGGTACCCGGAGCGCCGACCTTGCGGTCCGCGCCGCCCGCCGCACCCATGGGCCTTGTGCGCCAACCGGATCCGCCGGCCGCGGCACGATCCGGCATGAGCCCGACGGCCTGGGCGCTGACCGGGGTGGGCATCCTGCTGGTGGTAGCCCTGATCTTTGTCGGCGTCGTGCTGATGCGCGGGCATGACGGCCGCAGCGGCGCAACGACTTCGGCGGAGGTCACGACGACTGCGCCCGAGACGACGGGCGTGACCGTGACGTCGGTCGAGTCCACCGAGCCGGAGACGCCCACCTCGCTGGTACCCACGACAGCGCGAATGGTGCTGCCCGACGCCGACACCCACGGCTTCACCACCTACAACGGCGCCGCCCGGTGCACCGGAGCGGACGAGGCCGCGATGATCCTGCGTACCGCTCAGTCGGCCGTCGTGATCTGCCGCAGCAGCGTCGGGGTGTTGTATTACCTGGGCTATCGGCTGTCCGACGACGCGACCATCCGATTGGGAACCGTGAATGAGTCCGGCGACGGCTTCGTCGCGTTCAACGATCCCGATTCGGCTGAGTACCACGTCACGTCGTCAGGCCTGGAAATCGTGCAGAACGGCAAGACGCTGGCGTCCGAGCCCGCGGTGGAGTCTGCTCGCTGAGCACCTGACGCGGTGCGCGTATGTCAGGATGGCCGGGTGAAAGGCATCATCCTGGCAGGGGGCGCGGGGACGCGACTGCACCCCGTCACCGCCGGGGTGTCCAAGCAGCTCATCCCGGTCTACGACAAGCCGATGATCTACTACCCGTTGTCGACGTTGATGCTGGCGGGGATCACCGACATCCTGGTCATCACGACGCCGCTCGACGCGCCGAGTTTCGAGCGGCTGCTCGGCGACGGATCGCAGTACGGCGTCGCGATCAGCTATGCCCAGCAGCCGTCGCCCGACGGGCTGGCACAGGCCTTCACCATCGGCGCGGACTTCCTCGGCGGCGACAGTGTGGCGCTGGTCCTCGGCGACAACCTGCTGTACGGCCCGGGCCTGGGCACACAGCTGCAGCGGTTCAACAACGTCGACGGCGGCGCGATCTTCGGCTACTGGGTCGCCGAGCCCTCTGCGTACGGCGTCATCGAATTCGACGATGCCGGGCAGGCGGTTTCGCTCGAGGAAAAGCCGGCGGTGCCCAAGAGCAATTACGCCGTGCCGGGGCTGTACTTCTACAGCAATGACGTGGTGTCGATCGCGCGTGAGCTGACTCCCAGCGCCCGAGGCGAATACGAGATCACCGATATCAACCGAACATACCTGGCGCAGAACCGGTTACGGGTGCAGGTGTTGCCCCGCGGGACGGCATGGCTCGACACCGGGACGTTCGACCAGATGACGGATGCTGCCGAGTTCGTGCGCACCATCGAGCGCCGCACCGGTCTGAAGATCGGTGTGCCCGAGGAAATCGCTTGGCGGCGTGGCTATCTCAGCGGCGACGAGCTGCGGGCACGCGCCGAGCCGTTGGTGAAGTCCGGCTACGGCACGTACCTGCTGGACCTGCTGGACAGGGGATACTGATGGCGCGGCTGCTGGTCACCGGGGGCGCGGGGTTCATCGGGGCCAACTTCGTCCGATACGCCTTGGACCACACCGATCACCACGTCACGGTGCTGGACAAGCTGACCTACGCGGGGAATCGCGAATCCCTTGCGGGCCTGCCCGAACAGCGGATGACGTTCGTCCTGGGGGACATCGCCGACGCCGCGCTGGTCGACGAGCTGATGGCGACTACCGACGTCGTGGTGCACTTCGCCGCCGAATCGCACAACGACAACTCGCTGCGCGATCCGGAACCCTTCCTGCACACCAACGTGGTCGGGACGTTCACACTGCTGGAGTCGGTCCGCAAGCACGGCACCCGGCTGCACCACATCTCGACCGACGAGGTGTACGGCGACCTCGAACTCGACGACCCCGCGAAGTTCACCGAACGCACGGCCTACAACCCGTCGTCGCCGTATTCGTCGACCAAGGCCGGCAGTGATCTGCTGGTGCGGGCGTGGGTGCGTTCGTTCGGCGTCCGCGCCACAATCTCCAACTGCTCCAACAACTATGGGTCCTACCAGCACGTCGAGAAGTTCATTCCTCGGCAGATCACCAACGTGCTGTGCGGAATCCGGCCGAAGCTCTACGGCGCGGGCCGCAATGTGCGGGACTGGATCCACGTGGACGATCACTCGTCCGCCGTGCTGACGATCATCGAGCGGGGTCGCCTCGGCGAGACCTACCTGATCGGCGCCAACGGCGAAAAGGACAACAAGACCGTCATCGAGATGATCCTGGCGCAGATGGGACAGCCGGCCGACGCCTACGACCACGTCACCGACCGGGCCGGCCACGACCTGCGCTACGCCATCGATTCGACCAAGCTGCGCACCGAACTCGGTTGGCAGCCAAAGTATGTCGACTTCGCCGACGGGCTGAGCGCCACCATCGCCTGGTATCGCGACAATGAGGCCTGGTGGCGCCCGGTCAAGGATGCCACCGAGGCACGCTACGCGAGTCAGGGCCAGTGAGTGATGGGCAACCCGTGACCGAATACGGAAAACCGTTGTCCGCCAACGCCACACCGATTCCCGGCCTGACCATCTGGGAACTGCCGGTCCACGGTGACAACCGCGGCTGGTTCAAGGAGAACTGGCAGCGCGCGAAGATGACGGCGCTCGGGCTGCCGGATTTCGGGCCCGTGCAGAACAACATCTCGTTCAACGACGCGGCGGGCACCACCCGCGGCATCCACGCCGAACCGTGGGACAAGTTCGTGTCGGTGGCGACGGGCCGGATCTTCGGCGCCTGGGTCGACCTGCGCGACGGGCCGACATTCGGGACGGTGTGCACCGCCGAGCTGGACCCGTCACGTGCGGTGTTCGTCCCGCGTGGGGTGGGCAACGCGTTCCAGACCCTGGAGTCCGACACCGCGTACGTCTACCTCGTCAACGATCACTATTCGCCTGACGCGCAATATGTTTCGGTGAATCTGGCCGACGAGACGCTCGCCATCGAGTGGCCGATTCCGCTCGAGCGCGCCGAGCTGTCGGCCAAGGACCGGGCGCATCCCCGACTGGCGGACATCCGACCCGTCACACCGCGAAAGACACTGGTGCTGGGCGCGAATGGCCAAGTTGGCCGGGCATTGCGCGCCGAATTCAGGGGCGATCCGAACGTCGAGTTCGTCACCCGCGATGAGGTGGACCTGGCCGGTGATCTGGAGGCGGCCCGCCGGTGGCAGGACTACGACACCGTCATCAACGCCGCCGCGTACACCGCGGTGGACGCGGCCGAGACCCCGGGCGGGCGCGCCGACGCGTGGGCTGTCAACGTCACCGGTGTGGCGGCGCTGGCCCGTATCGCGACGGCCCGTGGCCTCACGGTGGTGCACCTCTCCAGTGACTACGTCTTCGACGGCACGTCCGCGTCCCCGTACCGGGAGGACGACGCCATCAGCCCGCTCGGGGTGTACGGCCAGACCAAGGCGGCCGGCGACCAGCTCGTCGCGACCGTGCCGCGGCACTACATCCTGCGGACCTCGTGGGTGATCGGGGACGGCCGCAACTTCGTCCGGACCATGGCATCGCTGGCCGAACGTGGCGTCGACCCGTCGGTGGTGGACGACCAGATCGGGCGGCTGACGTTCACCTCCGAGCTGGCGCGGGCCATCCGGCACCTGACCACGACCGGCGCCCCCTACGGGACGTACAACGTCACCGGTTCGGGTCCGGCGATGTCGTGGGCCGACATCGCCCGCCGGGTTTTCGAGCTGACGGGCCACGACCCGGCGCGGGTCAGGGGCGTCAGCACCGACCACTATTTCGCCTCGGCGACCACGGCTGTGGCGCCCCGGCCGCGCAACAGCGTGCTCGACAATCGGAAGCTGGAGTCAACGGGATTCAAACCCGCGCCGGCCGAAGATTCCTTGGCGCGCTACCTGAGCCGGTAGCTCTCGTTCCCGCCAAGCGGACGCTTGCTTGGGTGTGTCGGGGAGCGCCGTGTGAAGATGGACGGACTATGAGCTCTACAGATCTCAGCCCGGCATCGCTGCGCGCGGCGTTCGGCCACTTCCCGATCGGCGTCGTCGCCATCGCAGCCCACATCGACGGCGAGAAGGTCGGTTTGGCCGCCAGCACCTTCGTGCCGGTGTCGCTGGAGCCGCCGCTGGTGTCGTTCTGTGTGCAGAACACGTCGACCACCTGGCCGAAACTGAAGGATCTGCCGGCGCTGGGTATCAGCGTCCTCGGCCAGCAGCACGATGCCGCGGCGCGCACCCTCGCCGCCAAGACCGGTGACCGCTTCGCCGGCATGGAGACCGAGGCCCGCGACAACGGTGCGCTGTTCATCCACGGCACCAGCGTGTGGCTCGAGACGTCGATCGACCAGCTGGTGCCCGCCGGTGATCACACCATCGTGGTCCTGGCGATCAGCGACATCGTCATCAACCCCGACGTCGAGCCGATGGTCTTCCACCGCAGCGCATTCCGCCGCCTGGAGGCCTGAGCCTCAACCACTGCGCCGCGATGATGCCCGATGCCGCCGCACGGCGTCGCGGTTCGCGCAGGGGTGGCTGCAGTATTTCTGCGTCCCCGGTCGAGTGAAGTCGACGAAGGCGTTCGCGCAGTCGGCCCGTGCACACCTGCGTATCCGGTGCAGGCCCCGATCGGTGAGGTACTGCGCGGCCGCGGCGCTGGTAGCTCCGGCCAGCGTAGCGGCGAATCCAGCGTCGTGAGCGCGGTAGTGCAGGTGCCAGCCGCTGCCGTCGTGATTGGTGATCGATGGACTGGTCGTATAGCGGTCCAACAGTTCATTGAGAACGCTCACCCGGTCCTCCTCGGTGCGTGCCTCGACCAGCTTTTTCCACTGCCGCAAGAACTCTCGCACGTGACGCAGGTCTTCGGCCCCCGCATCATGGTCGGTCGGCATCGCCCGAGCGGTCCAACGATCCTGGAGCTCGGCGGGCGTGGATGCGGGCCGGTTGAACAGGTCGGTCACGTTCTGCAACAGCGGCTCGGTGTAAGGGTTTACACGCATAAGGGCATTACATCAACTTGGCACTGTGCCGTCAACATCCTCCGCATCGAAGTCCAGTCAACCCATCGCCGTGGTCAACCGGCCGGCAGACCGACGCCCGCTGTTGGCATGTTGCGCCGCAACGTTTCTCCTCCTCGTCTACACCACGGTGGTAACGATCAGTGCCACCACCATCGCTGACGACTTCGGGGCCGGATTCACGGTCGCGCAGTGGATCGTCGATGTCTACACGCTCGCCCTCGCCGCCCTGGTATTGGCCATGGGAACTCTGGGTGACCGGATCGGGCACCGCCGGGTGTTCCTGCTCGCCTTGGCCGCATTTGGCGCCGCGTCATCGGCCTGCGCGCTCGCGGGTTCCGGCGGTCAATTGGTTGCCGCGCGCGCAGCCCAAGGTGTCGGCGGCGCAGCGATATTCGCGACTGCGGTGCCGTTATTGGCGCAGTGCTACACCGGGCGCGCCCGCGGGATCGCCTTTGCCGTGTGGGGCGCGGTCGCCGGCGCCGGCAGTGCGGTTGGCACCCTCGCCGGCGGTGCGGTCACGGAATTCGTCAGCTGGCGCTGGTTGTTCGTCGCTGCAGTGCCCGTGTGTGGCATCGCGCTACTCCTTGGCGTTGTCTCGCTGCCGCGTGAGCACGACCGCGGTGGCCGAGTGGACCTCGCAGGCGCAGCGCTGATCACGGTGGCGATGACCGGGCTCACCTACGCCATGATCAACGCCGGGGAGCACGGATGGACCTCGACCGGCACTGCCGCCGGCGCTGCGACTGGTCTGGTGTCGGCCGGCGCGTTCGTCGTGGTTCAACGCCGCGTTGCCAATCCGGTCCTGCCTGCCGACCTCTTCGCCACCCGCGGCTTCACCGGCGCGCTCGCCGCCTCGTTTGCGTACTATTTCGCCGGTTTCGCGGCATTGCCCGCGCTGTCTCGCTGGCTGCAGGGCACCGCGGGCATGAGCGCACTGCAGGCGGCGCTCATCCTGACCATTCAGCTGGTGGCTTTCATCGCGGTATCGCTGACCTGCAGCGCCCGTCTGCACGACGCGCCGCCAAGATGGGTGCTCGGAGGTGGCACGGTCCTGACCGGACTGGCATGTCTGTCGGGCGGCGCCGTCGTCACCCGACCGGAGTGGACGACGCTCATCGGCGCGCTGGCGGTGTCCGGCGTCGGAGCGGGGATTGTGTCACCCGTGCTGCCCGCCGTCGCCGCAACCTCGGTACCACCGGCTCGTGCCGGAACTGCGGCCGCCGCGGTCAACGCGGCTCGTCAGCTCGGTCTGACCATCGGCGTTGCGCTGTGCGGCGCGCTGGCCGCAACCGGTGACCCGGCCGCCGGCATCTCAACACCTGGCTTGAGCGCGGCGTTCATCGTGGCGGGGCTGGTTGCGATCTGTGGTGGAGCAGTGAGCTTCGGACTGCTCCGCGCCTAGCGCCCGCGTCAGGGCTTGGCGGCCAGTTCCTGCCGATACCCCGCGACCCTCGCCTCGAGTTCGGCGGCGTCGTCCGGCCGCCCCTCCTTACGGGCCAGTTCGGCGCGCAAGGAAAGCTCGCGGATGGCGGTCCGAATGTCGTTGACGCTGTGCGTTTCTGATTGGCCCATCTGGCTGCCTTTCGTCACGGATTGGCTGCCCTTCCGAGCCTACGCCGAAACATCGTCGCCCCCGCCGGATCGGCGTGCGAAGGCGCGCGGCCCAGCGCTCAGCGCCGGAAGAGTTTGTTACCCAGCCAGACGATCGGGTCGTACTTGCGGTCGGCGACGCGCTCCTTCATCGGGATCAGCGCGTTGTCGGTGATCTTGATGTGCTCGGGGCAGACCTCGGTGCAGCACTTGGTGATGTTGCAGTAGCCCAGTCCGAACTCGTCCTGCGCCATGTCCTTGCGGTCCAGGGTGTCGAGCGGGTGCATGTCCAGCTCGGCAACCCGCATCAGGAAGCGCGGCCCGGCGAACGCCTGCTTGTTCTCCTCGTGGTCGCGCACCACGTGGCAGGTGTTCTGGCACAGGAAGCACTCGATGCACTTGCGGAACTCCTGCGACCGCTCGACATCCTCCTGCTGCATCCGGTACTCGCCGGGCTTGAGGTCCTTCGGCGGTGCGAAAGACGGGATCTGGCGCGCCTTTTCGTAGTTGAACGACACGTCGGTCACCAGGTCGCGCACGATCGGGAACGCGCGCAACGGGGTGATGGTGACGGTCTCGGCGGGATCGAACGTCGACATGCGCGTCATGCACATCAACCGGGGACGGCCGTTGACCTCCGCCGAACACGACCCGCACTTGCCGGCCTTGCAGTTCCACCGCACCGCCAGGTCCGGGGCCTGCGTGGCCTGGATGCGATGGATGATGTCGAGCACCACCTCACCGTCGTTGACCTCGACCTTGAAGTCGTCGAGTCCGCCGCCGGTGTCATCCCCGCGCCAGACCCGCATGTTGGCTTGGTAGCTGTTGCTCATGGCTAGCTCCGTTCCGGATGGGCGGCCAGTTCGGCGTCGGTGTAGTACTTCTCGAGCTCGGACAGCTCGAAGCAGCCGAGCAACTCGGCGGGCATCGGCACCTGCTGCTCCGGGGTGACGGTGACGTCGGGGACGATGGGATCGCCGCCACCGGCACTGCACACCAGCAGGATGTTGCGCCAGTCGGCGCTCATCTCGGGGTAGTCGTCGCGGGTGTGGCCGCCGCGGCTCTCGGTGCGGGCCAGCGCGGCCTTGGCCACGCACTCGCTGACCAGCAGCATGTTGCGCATGTCGATGGCCAGGTGCCAACCGGGGTTGAACTGCCGGTGGCCCTCGACGGTGACGTTGTGCATCCGGCGCTTGAGGTCATCGAGCTTGAGCAGCGCCTGCTCGATCTCTTCCTTGGTGCGGATGATGCCGACGAGGTCGTTCATCGCCTGCTGCAACTCGGTGTGCAGGGTGTACGGGTTCTCGGCGCCGACGTGCTCGTCGAACGGTTCCAACGCCTCCCGTGCGGCGGTGGTCAGCGCCGCATCGGAGACGACCGGCCGGGCAGACAGCGCCTTCACGTACTGCGCGGCACCGAGGCCGGCCCGCCGGCCGAACACCAGCAGGTCGCTCAGCGAGTTGCCGCCGAGCCGGTTGGAGCCGTGCATACCGCCCGAGCACTCGCCCGCGGCGAACAGACCGGGCGTCCGCGCCGCGCCGGTGTCGGGGTCGACCTCGATGCCACCCATGACGTAGTGGCAGGTCGGGCCGACCTCCATCTCGTCCTTGGTGATGTCCACCTCGGCCAGCTCCATGAACTGGTGGTACATCGACGGCAGGCGCTTCTTGATCTCCTCGGTGGGGATACGCGAGGCGATGTCGAGGTAGACGCCGCCGTGCGGGGTACCGCGACCGGCTTTCACTTCGGAGTTGATGGCGCGCGCCACCTCGTCGCGCGGTAGCAGGTCAGGGGTGCGCCGGGCGGAGTCGTTGTCCTTGAGCCACTGGTCGGCTTCTTCCTCGGTCTCGGCGTACTGGCCTTTGAACACCGAGGGGATGTAGTCGAACATGAAGCGCTTGCCCTCGGAGTTCTTGAGCACTCCGCCGTCGCCGCGCACACCCTCGGTGACGAGGATGCCCTTCACCGAGGGCGGCCAGACCATGCCCGTCGGGTGGAATTGGATGAACTCCATGTTGATGAGCGTCGCGCCGGCTCGCAGCGCCAGGGCGTGCCCGTCGCCGGTGTACTCCCAGGAGTTCGACGACACCTTGAACGACTTGCCGATGCCGCCGGTGGCGAGCACCACGGCCGGCGCCTCGAACAGCACGAACCGGCCCGACTCGCGCCAGTAGCCGAACGCGCCGGCGATGCGGTCGCCGTCCTTCACCAGCTCGGTGATGGTGCACTCGTGGAAGACCTTGATGCGGGCCTCGTAGTCGCCGGTCTCGTTGAAATCCTCCTGCTGCAGCGAGACGATCTTCTGCTGCATGGTGCGGATGATCTCCAGGCCGGTGCGGTCACCGACGTGCGCCAGGCGCGGGTAGGTGTGGCCACCGAAGTTGCGCTGACTGATCCGGCCGTCCTTGGTCCGGTCGAACAGCGCGCCGTAGGTCTCCAGTTCCCACACCCGGTCCGGTGCTTCCCGGGCATGCAGCTCGGCCATGCGCCAGTTGTTCAGGAACTTGCCGCCGCGCATGGTGTCACCGAAGTGCACCTGCCAGCTGTCCTTGGAGTTCGCGTTGCGCATCGAGGCGGCGCAGCCGCCCTCGGCCATGACGGTGTGGGCCTTGCCGAACAGCGACTTACACACCACCGCGACCCGCAGGCCCTGCTCGCGGGCCTCGATGACCGCACGCAACCCCGCCCCGCCGGCTCCGATTACGACGACGTCGTATTCGTGCCGTTCGAGTTCAGCCATGAAATAACTCCAAATTGTCGTGAATAGCGTTGAAAATCAGAACGTTTCGTTGACCACGAAGCTCATCCGACAAACCTGAGGTCGTTGAACCACCCGGCCGACACCGCCATCACGTAGAAGTCCGTGAACATCAGGGTGCCGAGGGTGATCCACGCGTACAGCTTGTGGCGGGTGTTGAGCTTGCTGACCTGGGTCCAGATCCAGTAGCGCACAGGGTGTTTCGAGAAGTGCTTGAGGCGGCCGCCGGTGACGTGCCGGCAGGAGTGGCAGGACACCGTGTAGACCCACAGCATGATGACGTTGCCCAGCAGGATGACGTTGCCGAGCCCGAAACCGAAACCGCTGGGCGAGTGGAACGCGACGATGGCGTCGTAGGTGTTGATCACCGAGATGATGACCGCGATGTAGAAGAAGTACCGGTGGGTGTTCTGGACGATCAGCGGGAACCGCGTCTCACCGGTGTACTTGGCGTGCGGTTCGGCGACCGCGCAGGCGGTCGGGGACTGCCACACCGTGCGGTAGTAGGCGCCGCGGTAGTAGTAGCACGTCAGCCGGAACAGCAGCAGGAACGGCAGGGACAGCGCCGCAAAGGGAATCAGCGACAGCGGTCCGTCGGCCGGCAGGATCTGGGGCCAGAACTCGCTGGCCGCACCGCACTTGACGCTCAGACACGGGGAGTAGAACGGCGTCAGGTAGTGGTAGTCCGCGACGTAGAAGTGGTCCCGCTGGAAGGCGCGCACCGTCGCATAGATGACGAACGCGGCGAAGCCCAGGTCGATGAGAATCGGGGATTTGAGCCAGTTATCGGTCCGCAGGGTGCGCTGCGGTATCTGCGCACGCGTGGGGGAGAAGACGCCGGTCCCGGGACGGTTGGCGGCGGGTGCGCTCACGAAGACAGCCTCGATTTCGGTTGGGGGCAGGGTCTACCTATGAAGTTGTGGGTACGGGCCGGTGATGGGCACGACGGACCGTCGTGCCCATGTCGGTCAGCCGCCGACGCCACCGTCGTGGTCGTTCCAGAACTCACTGGAGTAGTCGTGGTCTGGGATCACGATCTTTTCCTTGGCCGGGCCCTGCTGCTTGATGCCGCGGCTGAATTCCAGTTCTTCGATGTCGATGTCCAGCCGTTCGATGTCGACGGCCAGGCGCTCGGCGTCGTTCGCGATGCGGCGGGTGGCGGGGGAGTCCCCGTATTTGGCGGCCAGCGAGCTGACGGACCGACGCAAACTGCCGATCAACTCGTGCAGTTCGGTGAGCTCAGTGGTGGTGGACATCGTGCGACCTCCTTGGGCTGAAGGGTGTCATAAATCACAGTACGACACCGGATGCTAGTCAGATCCGGAGATGAAAGTGAGACAGGTCACGTTTGTCGGGAAGGTGTCGGCATGTCGCCGCGGTGGCTGTCGGTACGGTGTGACCATGTCCGACGCGGTTCTGGCGCAGCGCGCCGAAGCTCTATTGGCCCTGCACCAGCCGGGAAATCCGGTCGTCCTGCCGACCGTGTGGGACGCCTGGTCGGCAACGCTCGCGGTATCCGCCGGGTTCGCCGCGCTGACGGTCGGCAGCCACCCCGTTGCCGACTCGGTCGGCAAGCCCGACGGCGAGGGCATGTCGTTCGACGACCTCACCACGCGCGTCAGCCAGATCACCGCGGCCGTCGACGTGCCGGTGTCCGTCGACATCGAATCCGGCTACGGCGAGGCCCCGAGTCGACTCATCTCCGGACTGCTGGCCGCGGGCGCCGTCGGCCTCAACATCGAGGACACCGTGCACAAGGACGGTGGCCGCATCCGCGACGCACAGGAGCATGCCGACCTGGTCGGTGAATTGCGCAGGGCGGCAGACGCTTCCGGCGTCCATGTGGTGATCAACGCCCGCACCGACCTGTTCCTCCGTCAGATCGGCGACGAAGCCGACCGGTACGAGCGCGCCGTCCAGCGCCTCAAGCTGTGCGCCGATGCCGGGGCCGACTCCCTGTATCCGGTGGGCCGCCACGACGACGACACCTATCGCCGGCTGGCCGCCGACCTGCCGTTGCCGATCAACGCCATCGCGATCCCGGAGTCCGACGATCCCGCGTCCTTCGGTCCGCTGGGCGTCGGCCGCATCAGCTTCGGGCCGTTCCTGCAGCGGGCTCTGGGCACGGTGGCCGCCGACATGCTGGCGCGGTGGCAGTGAGCGACTCCGAGCGCGAGGGCGGTGCCGACGACAACTACGGATTGTGGTGGGCCGCCGGCGTTGCCGCCGCGATCCTGCTGATCATCCTCATCTACCAGGTGGTCCAGACCTCCGAGGAGTCCGAGCAGCCCTCGGGTCCCGTCGGTGACTCCACCGTGCTGACGACGTATCCGACCACCAAGCGGACGACGACCCGAACCACCACCACGACGACGACCACAACCACCACGACGACAACTACGACGGAAAGCACGTCGGAGACGTCGACGACGGATGAGACGTCGACGACCACCAGTACGTACACGCCGTCGAGCACGTCGGGTTACGGGACGACCACCACCACGACGACGATCTACAACCCGTACACGACGGCGACCACCAACCCGCCTGCCGGCGTCGGGTAGCTTTCCGCAGGTCTGTGACCCGGACCACTCACTTCACGGGCGTTTGCCGAGGCCTGTGAGAAGAGCGTGACGGTCGATTCACACGCGGCAACACAATTCGCAATATCGGCTCCCTACCTTTTGGGGCATGGACGCGAAGAACCTTGTGGTCGTGGGCCACGGAATGGTCGGCCACCGCCTCGTCGAGGCGCTGCGCTCGCGGGATGCCGCGGGCCAATGGCGCATCACAGTGCTGTCCGAAGAAGCGGACGCCGCGTACGACCGGGTGGGGCTCACGGGTTACACCGAGCACTGGGACCGGTCGAAGCTGGCGTTGCCGGGCAACGGGTATGACGGCGACGGGTTGGTCGACCTCGTGCTGGCCGACAAGGTCGGCGGTATCGACCGCGCCACCAAGACGGTGGTGACCGAGTCGGGTCGCGGCATCGCGTACGACAAGCTGGTGTTGGCCACGGGCTCTTACGCTTTCGTGCCGCCGGTGCCCGGCCACCAGCTCGACGGCTGCTTCGTCTACCGCACCCTGGACGACCTCGACGGCATCCGCGCCGCCATGCAGCGATCGGCCGACCACGGCAACAACACCGGTGTCGTCATCGGTGGTGGTCTGCTCGGTCTGGAAGCGGCGAATGCGTTGCGTCAGTTCGGCATGCAGGCACACATCGTCGAGCGGGCGCCCCGTCCGATGAACCAGCAGCTCGACGACGCCGGCGGTGCGCTGCTGGCCCGCATGATCGGCAAGCTGGGCATCTCGGTGCACCTGGATGTCGGCACCGACGCCATCGAGCCGCTCGACGAGGGCATCCGCGTGCTGCTCAGCGACGGCACCCTGATCGACGCCGGCCTGGTCATCTTCGCCGCCGGTGTGCGTCCGCGCGACGAGCTGGCCCGTGACGCCGGCCTGGAGCTGGCCGAGCGCGGCGGCGTCCTCACGGACCTGTCCTGCGTGACAAGCGATCCCGACATCTACGCCATCGGTGAGGTCGCGGCGGTCGAGGGTCGGTGCTACGGCCTGGTCGGCCCCGGTTACACCACCGCCGAGGTGGTCGCCGACCGCCTGCTCGGTGGCGCCGCCGAGTTCCCCGAGGCCGACATGTCGACCAAGCTGAAGCTGCTCGGTGTCGACGTCGCGAGTTTCGGTGACGCCCAAGGTGTTACGCCCGACTGCCTGCAGGTCGTGGTCAACGACCCGGTGAAGCAGACCTACGCCAAGCTGGTGCTGTCCGACGATGCGCAGACCCTGCTGGGCGGCATCCTGGTCGGCGACGCGTCGGCGTACGGTGTGCTGCGCCCCATGGTCGGCGAGGCGCTTCCCGGCGACCCGCTGGCGCTCATCGCCCCGGCCGGCTCCGGTGACGGCGCAAGCGCGCTCGGTGTGGGCGCCCTGCCGGACGCCGCCCAGATCTGCTCCTGCAACAACGTCACCAAGGGCGACCTGTGCGGTGCGATCGAAGGCGGTTGCTCCGACGTCGCCGGCCTGAAGGCCTGCACCAAGGCCGGAACCTCCTGCGGCTCTTGCGTTCCGCTGCTCAAGCAGCTGCTGGAAGCCCAGGGCGTCGAGCAATCCAAGGCGCTGTGTGAGCACTTCCCGCAGTCGCGGGCCGAGCTCTTCGAGATCATCTCGGCCACCGAGATCCGGAAGTTCTCCGGCCTGATCGAGAAGTTCGGCACCGGAAAGGGTTGCGACATCTGCAAACCCGCCATCGCCTCGATCCTGGCGTCGACCAGCAGTGGCCACATCCTCGACGGCGAACAGGCCGCCCTGCAGGACTCCAACGACCACTTCCTGGCCAACATCCAGAAGAACGGCAGCTACTCGGTCGTGCCGCGCGTCCCGGGCGGTGACATCACGCCGGAGCAGTTGATCCTGATCGGCGAGATCGCCAGGGATTTCGGCCTTTACACCAAGATCACCGGTGGCCAGCGGATCGACATGTTCGGTGCGCGGGTGGACCAGCTGCCGGAAATCTGGCGGCGTCTGGTCGACGGCGGCATGGAGTCCGGGCAGGCGTACGGCAAGTCGCTGCGCACCGTCAAGAGCTGTGTCGGTAGCGACTGGTGCCGTTACGGACAGCAGGATTCGGTGCAGATGGCCATCGATCTGGAGCTGCGCTACCGCGGCCTGCGGTCGCCGCACAAGATCAAGATGGGCGTCTCCGGCTGCGCCCGGGAATGCGCCGAGGCACGCGGCAAGGACGTTGGCGTCATCGCCACCGAGACCGGCTGGAACCTGTACGTCGGCGGCAACGGCGGCATGACGCCCGCCCACGCGCAGCTGCTGGCCGGCGATCTCGACGATGAGACCCTCGTCCGCTACATCGACCGGTTCCTGATGTTCTACATCCGCACCGCGGACCGGCTGCAGCGCACCGCTCCGTGGGTCGACCAGATGGGCCTCGACCACGTCCGCGACGTCGTGTGCAACGACTCGCTCGGTCTGGCAAGTGAATTCGAAGCTGCCATGGAACGGCACGTCGACGGTTACTCCTGCGAATGGAAGGGCGTGCTCGACGACCGCGCGAAGCTGTCGCAGTTCGTCTCGTTCGTCAACGCCCCCGATGTGGCCGACCCGACCATCGAGTTCACCGAACGCAACGGTCGCAAGGTGCCGATCGGCATGCCCACCGTCCCGCCCGCCAAGAGTTGATCAGGAGGACACGATGACGCTCAACGACCTTTCCGAAGTTACCCAGTACCAGGACCGTTCGGAGTGGACCGCGGTCTGCTCGTACCACCGGCTGGTGCCGGGGCGCGGGGCCGGCGTCCTGTTGCCGGACGGCACGCAGGCTGCCCTGTTCCGCCTGCACGACGGCTCGCTGTACGCCGTCGGCAACATCGACCCGTTCTCCGGTGCTGCCGTGATGTCCCGTGGACTCGTCGGTGACCGCGCGGGCCGGGCCTGCGTGCAGAGCCCCATCAAGAAGCAGGCCTTCGCGCTGGATGACGGTGTCTGCCTTGATGATCCCTCGGTGAGCCTGCCCGTCTACCCGATCCGGGTGTGGGCCGGGCTGGTCGAGATCGGCCCGCTGGGAGTGGATGTAGCGGCCTGAGAGCCGAATGTTGGCTTGTGGTCGAGGCTCCCCGATATTCTCGACCACAAGCCAACAGTCATATCTGGGGGCTGGGCTCGTCAGCGCGAGCAGCTGTTGTCCTCGATGGTCTGCAATACCCAGTACGCGGTGAACTCCACGATCAGCGCGATCTCCGCGATCAGCACCGCATGGTTGAAGCCGTCGAGGGTCAGGTGCAGCACGACGGCGGTCACCAAGGTGCCTGCCATCAGCAGTGAGATCGTCTGGTACGCGCCACGGTAACGGCTTCCGCACGCCGGTGCGGTGCCGAAAGCCGAACTGAACACCGTCAGCACGATGGCGCCGAACATGACGGCCGCGGCAATGCCGTGGGCGTTGGTGCGGAACCAGTCCGGTGCCATGATCAGCACCACCACGCCGGTCCCGAGCACCGCGCGCTGCAGCCACCGCGCGGCGGCGCCCAGCAGGGTGCCGGCCCCGTAGGGCCGGAACAACAACCACGACGCGGCGCGGGAACCGGCAAGCACCACCGTGACCGTCCAGGCGTTGAACAGCACCGCCGATCCGGTCTGCACCGCCACGGGATCAGCTGTGCCGCACTGCAGTACGGGCCGCGTGGTGGGCACGACGGCGATGACGAAGGCCAGCACCCCGGCCAGGTTGAGCAGGGTGTTCTCGGTATCGCTGGCGCCCTGGTAAACAATGAGCATGGCCCCGATGGCGAACAGTGCGCCGATGAACACCGCGTGCGCGGTGGTGAAGTAGTAGGCGCTGATCGAGGTCTGCCAGCACGTGGCGTGTGCGCGCTCGACGGCCAGCGCGGCGCCCAGCAGGACGGCCATGACCACCATGCCGCCACGGAGAAACCGGTAGGTGTCCAGCGCTACGTCATTGCCCGTCGGCTTGGCCATGTCTCCAGTATGGGCCGCGATATCCCCCACAACGGGGCGGTACCCCTTGAGTTTCGGCCGAAAACCTAGGCGGCCAGCGACAACCGGGCCGTCCGGAACCGGTGTGCCACCAGTTTGGCGACGCCCGGGTGCCGGCCCAGCGGGTCGGTCACCACGTCGGCCCCGCACGTGTACAGCCGATCCTGAAAGAGTCCGTCGGCCAACAGGTATGACGCCACGGCCACCCGCTCGGCACCGCGCCGCCGCAACCGGGCCACCACGTCGCCCACCCAGTGCGTGCCACTGATCGCGAACGCGAGCTCGACGCGGCTGCCCAGCGTCGCCGACAGCATGGCGCATGTCCGGCGCAGGTCGCTGGCGGCGCGCAGGTCCGTGGTCCCGGCAGCGGCCAGCACCACGGAATCCGATGGGCGCCAGCCCGATTCGATCAGCCGGTCGGCCAGGACCCGGACCATTGCAGTCGAGGGCCCGAGTGCCGGCGTCACCGTGACATCGCGGTGGCCGCTCTCGGCGATACCGGCGGGGATGTCCTGGTGGACGTGGTACCCCGACGACAAGAAGGCCGGAACGACGACAGCCGGGCCGGGCGGCAGCGCCGACAGCACCTCGGCCGGTGTGGGTCCGAGGACGTCCACGAACGCGGTGTGCACCCGGCGGTCCAGCAATCCGCTGACCCGCTCGGCCAGATCACCGATCATCGCGACACCGGAACCCTTGCGGGTGCCGTGCGCGACCAATACGGGGTTCACCGCGCACCCGCCGAGTAGTCGTCGACCGCCAGCCGGTAGCCGCGTTTCACCACCGTCGCGACGATCTCCTTGTCGCCCAACGTGGTTCGCAGGCGCAGCACCGCAGTCTCGACAGCATGGGTGTCCGAACCGCTACCCGGCAGCGCGGCCAGCAGTTCCTGCCGTGACACCACCGCGCCGGGCCGCAGCGCCAGCGCCCGCACGATGGACATCCCGGCCGGAGAAAGATCCTTGACCACACCGTCGACCACGACGCAGGTGCCCCGGATCTCGAGGTCATGTCCGGCGGCCCGCAGCTTCCGGGTCTGCAACACGGGCAGCTCGTCGGCGATGTGGCGAGCCAGCGCACCCAGGCGCATGCGCTCGGGGGCGGAGGTCGGCACACCCAACCGGGCCAGCGGCCGTGCCGTCACCGGGCCGACGCACATGGCGTGCACCTGGCTCCGGAACGCTTCCAGCACTTGATCATTGATACCGAGTTCGGTCGCGCGCATCAGCGTCGCCGCCACCGCGGGCGCCGAGGTGAAGCTGACGGCGTCGAGCCGGCGCTCGGCGATATCGCTGACCAGCGAGTCGAAGGCACCGCCGGACGGCACCGGCTGCCACCGGTACACCCTGATCGGGACGACGTCGGCGCCGGCGCGGCGCAGTTCGTCGAGAAACTCGGGAAACGGGTCCCACTCATCGGTGGCGCCGTGCAGCTGAACCGCGATCCGCATGCCGGAAATGCCGCCCTGCAGCAGATAGCCCAACATCTCGCGGGACGACTCGGAATCGGGCGACCACTCCTCGGGCAGGCCGGCCGCCCGCAGCGCGCCGGTGGCCTTGGGACCGCGGGAGACGATCCGGGCGCGGCTGAGGGCTTCGGTCAGTTCGGCCGACAGGCCCCAGTCGTCGGCGGCGGACATCCAGCCGCGGAATCCGATGCCGGTCGTGGCGATCAGGACGTCGGGCGGCACTTCGAGCAGCGCCTGGGTGTTGGTGCGCAGTTCGTCGTCGTCGGGCAGCGGCACCATCGAGATGGCGGGGGCGGCGATCACCGTCGCGCCGCGGCGGCGCAGCAGGGTGCACAGCTCATCGGCACGTCGTGCGGAGGTCACCGCCACCCGAAATCCGGTGAGCGGGGCCCGTTCGGGATCACTCATGCGTTCAGTGAAGGGACAACGTGTTTCCGGCTGGTTACCCAGCCATTGCTCAGCGGTGTCGCCAACCCGGAAACGGTGACGTTTGCGTCACATGCCGTGCTGAGCTGGGGATTTGCGGGCAAAAACCTCACAAGACCTCACCAGACGTCGCCCTCACGCCAGTCGCAGGTGATGTCGGCGGTGGTGTCGACCTCGACCGAGACCGGCAGCACGAACAGCGAATGATCGTCTTCGGGTGTGCGATTGAGACCGGCCGGCGCGAGCACGGACGTCGTGCCGCGCCACGGCAGCCAGCCGCGCGCGGTGTAGATCGGGCGCCCCGCGTCCGAAGAACTCAGCGCGCCGATCTCGTAGGCGCCGCGGATCACCTGCTCGACGGCGTCCAGGACCGCCGTGGCCAGCCCCTGGCCCCGCCAGTCCTCGCGGACCGCAACGGCCTCGACGTAGCCGCAGCGCAGGGCGGTGTTGCGGTACATGAGCCGACGCTGCACCACGGCGCCGTGCGCGATGATCGCGCCGTGGCGGCAGATCAACGCGTGCATGCCGCCGAGTGAGTGCTCCCAGTCGGCGTCAGAAAAATCGCCGTCGTAAGCATCGATGACCATCTGCCGCGCGCCCTCGCGGGTCTCGGCATCGAGATCAGCGGTGTGGACCAGTCGCGCCGTGTGAACGTTGTGTACGCGGGTGAGATCCGTGGGGTGCACCCCCTCGTTCTACCAGGATTGCGCAGCCCGCGCTGGTGCCTGTGCGGGTTCAGGCGCCAAACGGTTGACGCGGCCTGGACCAGTGCATCCGCACGTGCTGTCCGGGCCGGATCTGCCCCACCTTGTCGATGTCGTGGTCGGCGACGACACCGATAACCGGGTAGCCGCCGGTGACCGGATGGTCAGGTCCGAGGATCACCGGTAAACCGTTGGGCGGCACCTGAATTGCGCCCCTTGTCGCGCCCTCGCTGGGCAGCTGGCGATCGGGCCAGCGGTGCTGCAACGGCCGGCCGTTCAGCCGCATGCCGACGCGGTCGCTGCGATCGGTGACCACCCACTCCGTGTGCACCAGGGCATCGGGGTCGACGAACCAATCATCACGCGGACCGGGGACCACCAGTAGTTCCAACAGGTCCTCGGCGATGGCCGCCACGGGCGCCTGATCCAGTTCGGGGAACTCGGCGGTGTGCTCACCGACGGTCAGCATGTCGCCGACCTGCAGCGGCCGTGGGCCGATCGCGGACATCACGTCGTAGCTGCAGGATCCGAGCACGGGGTCGACGACGAAGCCGCCGCGGACCGCGACGTAGCTGCGCAGCCCGGTGTGGGGCGCACCCAGGGAGATGACGTCGCCATCGTGCGCGTAGTGAATACTGCTGGTGCCGAACGGGATTCCGTTTGCGGAGGGATCGGCGTCGGCACCGGTGACGGCCACTGCCACGCCCTCTTTCCCGCCGCCGTGGACCCGGGCGGAGAATCCGCCGAACGTGACCTCGATGGTGGCGCGGTCGTCCGGGTTGGCGACCAGCCGGTTGGCCAGCGCGTGCGAGCGGCGATCGGCGGCGCCCGAGCGGCTGACGCCCATGTGGGCCAGGCCGGGCCGGCCCAAATCCTCGACGAGTGCGAGCGGGCCGGTCTTCAGGATTTCGAGTGATGCGGTCATGGTCGCGCTCCTAACCAATCGCCCGGAATTGCACGTGCATACCCGGAACCAGCAACGCCGGCTGGTCCCGCTCGAGGTCCCACAGCGTGGCGTCGGTGCGGCCGATCAACTGCCAGCCGCCCGGGGTCTCCCGCGGGTACACACCGGCGAACTCTCCGGCCAGCGCGACCGAGCCGGCCGGCACGCGCGTGCGGGGCTCGCTGCGGCGCGGCACCTGCAGTCGCTCGTCGCCACCGACCAGATAGGCGAAGCCGGGCGTGAAGCCGCCGAACGCGACGCGCCACAGCGATCCGGTGTGGGCGGTGATCACCTCGTCCGGAGCCAGCCCGGTCAGCTTGGCGACTTCCTCGAGGTCCATCCCGTCGTATACGACGTCGATGGTCACGTCGGGCTGCTGCGGGGTGCTGGCCTCGGTATTAGCAAGCTCCTTGAGGTGCAGCTTCGACAGCCGCTGTGCGGTCGGAATCTGATATCGCGGTGCGGCGAGCTTGATCAAAATGGTCCGGGACGCCGGGACGATGTCGAGCACGCCGGGCAAACCCGCGGTGCGCAGCGTGTCGGTCCACGCCAGCACCTCGGCGGTGCTGTTGAATTCCAGCAGCAGGGCCTGGTCGCCGTAGTTACGGACGGTGCCGAGCATCGCCGCGTCCACCTTCTCTACTGTGACGGTCATCACTCGAAGCTACCCGCGAGTAGCTGCCATGTCCGCATTCTTTAGCGCCTCGCCAGAGGAGCCTTAGCAATCACTCAGAGCGCGAAGTCGTACGTCGGTTCATGGCGCTTGATGTAGCTGATCACCCGGTACGTCACCGGCAGGAAAATGACCTCGACGGCAGTCTTGTACAGCCAGCCCTGCCCGGTGTAGATGACGAAGTCGTGAACGGTGCTGATGCCGATGGCATTGGCGGCGATGGCGCAGAACACCAGCGTGTCACCGAGTTGCCCGGCGAACGTCGAGCCCACCAGCCGCGCCCACAGGTGCTTCTCCTTGGTGCGCTCCTTGATGGCCACCACGACCCACGCATTGATGGTCTGTCCCACGATGAAGCCGGCGAGCCCGGCGATGATCAGCTGCGTGTACGAGTGCACGACGTTCTCGAAGTGCGCCTGGTTGGGGTAGAAGTCGGCGGCCGGCAGATAGATCGTCGCCCAGAAGGTCAGGGCGGCAAGGATGTTCATGGCGAAGCCGAGATAGATCGCCCGCCGCGCGGCCTTGAAGCCGTACACCTCCGACAGCACGTCGCCGATGATGTAGGTGAGCGGAAAGACGATGAAGCCGCCGTCTGTGATGATCGGACCGAAGGCCACGCCCTTGGTGGCGGTGACATTGGAAATGATCACCAGCGCGGTGAACACCGCGATCAGGATCGGATAGTAGGCCGATCCGACCTGCGCGAAGCGGGCGTGTTGTTCGGGGCGCTCGGCGACGGTCACGTCGAACATCTTGGCAGGCAGGGCAGCGAGTGCAACCTCAGGCCAGCGCCGCGGTCAGCAAGGGTGGCAGCTGATCGGCCACGGCAGGGTAGGACAGCACCGAGGCGAACGTGATGGCCGCGGACAGGTCCTTGTTGGGGAAGACGATCCGGTTGGTCTTGGCCTGGCTCAATTGTGCGACGGTCGGGTCGGCCAGCACCGCGGGCCGCTGTTCGTCGGCATCGAGCGCCCAGATCAACACGTCCGCGTCGCGGAGCGCCGTGACGATCTGGTCGCGCGGCACGAAAGCGTGTTGCCCCTTGGTGAACGAATCCAGGCCGCCCGGGATGGAGATGCCCATCTCGGTGAGGAAGTCGGTGCGCCAGCCCGCCGGTGTGATCTCGATGCCGTCCGCGGTCGGAAGACCGTTGACGATCAACATCTTTCGGCCGTTGAGCTTCGGGTGGGCCTGGCCCGCACCGGTGAACTTGGCGTCGACGCCGTCGATGAGTCGTTTCATGTCGTCGGCCTTGAAGACGGCCTGGCCGATGACGGTGGCCTGCTCTTTCCAGGGCTCGAAGAAGGCGTCTTGGCCGGACTGGGCGATTGTCGGGGCAATCGCCGACAGCTTCGTGTAGGTGTCGGCGTCCAGTCCGGCGTTGGTGGCGACGATGAGATCGGGCTTCAGTGCGGAGATCTTGTCCACCTGGATGCCGTCGTTGAGGTTCAGGACGGCAGGCTGGGCCGGCCCGAGCGCGGGCTGGGCCCACGGCCACACGGCGAATGGCTGATTTCCGAACCATTCGGTCACGGCGATCGGCACGACGCCGACGGCAAGGAGTTCGTCCTGCCCGGTGAGGCCGGCGCACACCACGCTCTTCGGCGGTGCCGGAATCCGCGTGGAGCCGAACGCGTGATTGATCGTGACCGAGCCGTCGCCGGCAACGGTGCCCGAGGCCGGCGGCTTGGAGCACGCGGCGACCACCGCGGCGCCGGCCGCACCGGCGGCCAGTGCCAGGAAGCTGCGGCGCGAACGGATCGGGTGCACGTCGTGAGTCTCGCATCTGGCCCGGGGAATGGCGCTGCCAACACGCAAACGCACTCGGCGGCGCCCGTGTGCGCCGCGACTCGGTGCCGCTTGTGCCGGTGTCCCGGAGGTGGTTTGCCGACAACGTAAATATCGGTGGCGGGCGAGCGACGAGGTGATCGGCGACGCGCGGCATACCTTAGGTATGTACTTTCTTGGACTATTAGCTGAGCGTCAATGCCACACTGGCGGGCTCGATTGCGTCATGCTGGGCAATTACGCGTAGTCATAGTCAATAAGGCCTGGTAAACAGTGACGTGTTACCCGCGTTTCGGGTGGGGCGAACGTTTCATACGGTGCGTACGAGCCGGGTCGCAAGATTAGCGAGAACTGCCCAATGTCAGTCGTTTGACGTATCGTCCGGCCACCTTCGCCCGTGCTCTAATGGGGGTGGACGTCGTGCTTTGGCGGACAAGAGGGATTTGCTGGGAGGTTGCTATGACGATGGATTCCAGTGGACTGCGCGCCCCGCGCCGACATACTCGGGCCGAGGTACGTCAGGGGCTCGGCCCGAAGCGGCCGGAGCGCGTCGTAACTCGGCATCTCCCCGAACTGCTTGTCGGTATGCGGTGGTTCTTCGACACGGCCCAACCGGACGGCGCGATGGTGAGCGCGGGCGGTCAGGTCATGCGTTCCGGCCGGCGGACATTGCGGTTCCGGCCGGTGGACTGGCAAGGCCACGCGGTGGTCGAAATCGTCGGCCCTGCCGCCGCCGGCGACCCGACGCCGCGGGCCGAGTTGGAGGCATACGTCCAGGCCCTCGACGACATGGGTGAAGACGTGGTGGCCAGCTGGATCGGGCGCCGCGGCCAGGTGCGCAGCATCGCGTTGGCCCGTCCGGTGCATCCGACGCTTCGCGCCGCCGTCGATCGTTACGTCGCCGGCTGCGCCGAGCACCCTGGTCAGCAGTGCGCGTGTGGCCGCCGGGCCCGCGACTGCAGTGTGTCGCTGCGCGCGGTGGAGCGGGCGGTGGGCCGTCATCAAGCGGAGTTCGACGCGCTTTCAGGGCCGTGGCCCGACGCGCTCGATCCGTCGGGGGAACTGGGTGTGATCGCCGCCGGCCTGGTGCCCCAGTTCGTCGAGCAGAAAGTCGCTCCGAGCGCGGTCTGACCGTTTCGCCGGTATTACGGCCATAGGTCGTTAAAGCTTCATTTCCCGTTCGGTTATCGCAATGCCCGAACAATCTTTATTATTCCGTTACGGACACTGCGGGGGCGGTGCTGGGCATTAATTGACGGAAGCGTCTTATATGGCGGTCGGGAGGTGTCGTTGCGATGACTGCGCGTGTGATCACCGGTCAGTTGTTGGCGGCTCTGGCGGTGGCTGTTCTAGGCATTTCTGCCCCCGCGTCGGCTGATGTCGGAACGGGCCAGATGGCGGCGTGCGCCGAACGGGGTAATCCGCTCGACTGTGTGCCGACGAATGCCGCTGCCAATGCCGCAGAGCTTGCCTATCTGACCGAGCTGCACGGCCGGATGCAGAGCAGTGATGCCGATCTGCTCAAGACCGGGCGCTTGACCTGCAACATGTTCGTGTACGCCGGTCAGCCGACGGGCGATGCCGTGAACGACATCTCCAAGTCCCTGAAGGTGAACAAGGCCTCCGCGACTTTCGTGATGGATATGGCGATGGTGCACCTGTGCCCGGGTTTGACCATCGGTGCCGACGGAGTTCCGCGTCCCCGTTTCTAGGCTCCGGGGATATTCACGCCGAACCCGCGTGAAATCTATGTAGGTAAGCGGGCCAGTCCCAGGTATTCAGGAATTCCTTTGCGGCGGCGTATCCGTTGTCATAAAGCCGCTTCCGGTCGGCCTGGGAAATGTCGAAATTCAGGTACCCGATGCCGGCCGCGTCGACCACTATCGTGCGCGCCGCGACCGATGGCTGTCGGAGATAAGTCTGGTCGTGACCGAGCAATGCGGTGTTGATGAGATTCTCCAAGAGGCGCGGAGCGCCGGGCAGATCGATCACCGGCGCCAGCCCCGGACTCGGGTCGCCGTCCCCCTGCGCCGGTCGCTGGGCCGTCACGGTGATGCCGAAGCTCGGCCACCGCGGGACCTTGCCGTCGGTGCGGTCCAGCGAGTACATCGGGAAATTCGACAGCAGTCCGCCGTCGATCAGCGTCGACGTCGTGCCCGACACGCTGGTGATTGTCACCGGGCGGAAGAAGAACGGAATGGCCATGGACGCGCTGACTGCGTCCGCCACGGACTGCTCGTCGGGGTCGAGGCCGTACATCCGGCGGTAGTCCCACGGCAGCCGGACGAGTGTGCCGCGGGTGACGTCGGCGACGGTGACGACCAGGCGATAGCGCTGCTCCGGCGGCAGCTCACGGTCGTCGAGCGCCAGATCGCCGAAGGTCCGCACGCCCAGGTTCCGCAGCTCGCCGTCGACCCAGTCGTGAATGGCGTCGCCCCGGTACATCCCCTGGCCGTGGAAGGCCGTCCAGTACTTGCCGAGCACCGGGATTCGGCTGGTGCCAACGGGATCCAGGAACTTGCGGTAGGGCAGGGACATCGCCAGCTCCCGGAGTTGGTCACCGCTGAGTTGGCATTCGGCCGGCTGACGACGGTTTGCGGCGGCGATGACGGCGCCCACCAGGGAACCGGCCGACGTCCCGGAGACCCGGCCGACGCGGTAGCCCGCGTCACCCAATGCGACGACGGAGCCGACCAATCCGATGGCCTTGACGCCGCCTCCCGACAGCACCAGATCGGCGGTCTTGACCGGGACCGCGGGGGAGTCTGGGATGCTCTCGGGCCTGTGCGCCATCGGTGACGATGCTAGGGGAGCGCCCGCGGTTCGCATTGAACCGCGGGCGGATTGTGACGGCGGGTGCGGCCCCGGTGGCGGTGTGGCGCGTGTTACCGGCGCACTCAGCCGATTCTTAGGCGCAGACTAAGCCGCCCTCAGTACCCGTCCCTAATGTTGCTGGCACATCGCAGGATTCACCGGAGAGGGGGTGACGAATGGAGCATCGGTACTGTGACCGCATGTTGGCGGCACGCGCACTGGTAATAGCAATGTCCACGGTCCTTCTCGTCCCCACCGCGGTGGCATCCGCAGACGACGATGCACCTCCGCCGGGCCCGCCGCCGGTCTCCTTCACCATGACCTCCGGGGCGCCCATTCGTGACGGCGCCACCTACGGTGTCGGCACGGTGATCGTCGCGCACTTCGCCGCACCGGTCGACGAGTCCGCCGCCGCGCGGGATCTGGTGGTGACGGCGAACCCGCCGGTGACCGGGTCCTGGCACTGGGTGAACAACACGACCGCGCACTGGCGTCCGCCGCAGTACTGGGCACCGGGCACCGTGGTGTCGGTGGCCGGAGGCCCGACGTTCACGATCGGCGCCTCCCATGTGTCGATCGCCGACGACGCGACCAAGAAGGTCAACGTGTACGACGGTGGCGCGTTGGTGAAGACGATGCCGACCTCGATGGGCCGCGGCGGCACCGAAACCGTCAACGGCAAGACGCTGAGTTTCTGGACTCAACCGGGGGTTTACACCGTTCTCGACAAGAGCAATCCGGTGGTCATGGATTCGTCGACCTACGGTCTGCCGATCAACAACCACCTCGGGTACAAGGAGACCATCCCGTACGCCGTGCGCGTCAGCACCGACGGTGTGTACCTGCATCAGCTCGACGCGACGGTGTGGGCACAGGGCAACACCAATACCAGTCATGGTTGCCTGAACCTGAACGGCGCGAACGCGCAGTGGTTCTACAACTTCTCCGTTCCGGGCGACGTGGTCGAGGTGCGGAACACCGGCGGCAAGCCCTTGCAGCTGTGGCAGAACGGCGACTGGAGTGTGCCGTGGGACCAGTGGTGATAACGATGCGATCAAAGTTCAGTGACAGTCGTGTCGATGTGACGCACGCCACAGCACCTTTGGTATGCTGGTGAAAGTCACGGCAAAAGTCCTCGTCACGGCCGGTACTTAGCCGATAAAATTAGATAGCTGAATCAATCAGTTTGAAGTCAGGAGTGGTCGTGGGAGCAGTAGCGCATTTGCCGAACCAGTTCGAGTCGGCGCAGCCGTCGGCGGCGGACGCAACGTTGGCCGAGCTGTTGTCGATGTCGTCGGACATCATCGAGTCGACCTTCGCCGACCGCATCCGCGAACTCGGTGGCACGGAAGCCGAAATCCACCAGATGTCGGGTTCGGCGGCCTACGCGTTGTTCGCGTGGTCCGCGGGCCGTGGCTTCGGCGCCTGATTCCGTAGGCCGGTAGCGCCCGCGCGGTGCTGCCAGGGGCTCGGCCGGCCCCGCCATTCCAATCCGTACTCACGCTTGTGCCCGTCTCCGTGCGACGACCTCGTCGCACGGAGGCGGGCATTTTGCGTCAAAGGTCCCGCCGCGCCGCCTGCTCCCAGAGCCGGGATGCCTTCCAGGGGACAGCGGACACCGTGAGTTCAATCGTGACGGCGATCTGACGCCGGTGACTGAACCCAGGGACCGCTGGCGTCCCGAAAAAGTCCCTGGCTTCAACCGCGACGACGCCGGCGCCTGGTAATTGAAACGACGTACCTCGCCGCGCAGTGGACGGGGTGCGTGCACCGAGCACGTGGCCAGAATCCCCTGCCGCAGTTGAGATTGCGTTGATGCAGAAGGTTCGAGGCGTGGGCCCGAATTCGGCGCAGACCAAAACGCCGCGCTGAGAGGCGATCTCAGTGCGGCGCTTTGGGTAGTGCGGGTCAGACGGTGGCGTCGACCTTCTCGGCGGGGGTCGGCCACGGCACCGGTTTCGGGCGCTGACGCACGATCTGCGGCCACCAGAACCACTTGCCCATGAGGGCCGCGATCGACGGCATCATGAACGACCGGACGACGAGGGTGTCGAACAGCAGGCCCAGACCGATCGTGGTGCCCACCTGGCCGATGATGCGCAGCTCGCTGATGATCATCGACGACATCGTGAAGGCGAAGACCAGGCCGGCGTTGGTGACCACCGAGCCGGTGCTTCCCATGGCGCGGATGATGCCGGTGTTGAGGCCTGCCTGAATCTCCTCCTTGAACCGGGCCACCAGGAGCAGGTTGTAGTCCGCGCCGACGGCCAGCAGGATGATCACCGACATCGGTATCACCATCCAGTGCAGTGGCAAGCCGATCAAGTACTGCCAGATGAGGATCGACATACCCAACGACGCACCCAGCGATATCGCCACCGTCGCCACGATCACCGCAGCGGCCACCACGGCTCGCGTGATGATCAGCATGATGACGAAAATCAGTGCGAGAGCAGAGATTCCGGCGATCATCAGGTCGTAGTCCGAACCCTCGGCCATATCGCGGAACGTCGCTGCGCTACCGGCCAGGTAGATCTTGGAGCCCTCCAGCGGTGTGCCCTTGATCGCCTCCTTGGCCGCCAGCTTGATGGAGTCGATGTGCGAGATGCCTTCGGGCGTAAGCGGATTGCCCTCGTGCTGCACGATGAACCGCACCGACTTGCCGTCCGGGGAGATGAAGTTCTTCATGCCGCGCTTGAAGTCTGCGCTGTCGAAGGCCTCCGGCGGCAGGTAGAACGAGTCGTCGTTCTTCGACTTGTCGAAGGCCTCACCCATGGCGCTGGAGTTCTTCTGGCCCTCGGCCTGCTGATCCAGCTGTCCCTTCTGGGTGGCGTACATCATCTGCATGTACTTCTTCATGTTCTTCATGGTCTCGATCTGCGGGGGCATGACCTGGACCATCTGCTTCGTCAGCGCGGACATCTTGTCCATGTCGGGGATGACGGTCTGGAAGTCGTCCGTCATGGTGTCGATGCCGTCGAGAGTGTCGAACACCGACCGCATCGACCAGCAGACCGGGATGTCGTAGCAGTGCGGTTCCCAGTACAGGTAGTTGCGGATCGGCCGGAAGAAGTCGTCGAAATCGGAGATGTGGTTGCGCAGATCCTCGATGTCGTACAGCATGCCGTGCATCTTGCCGACCATGCTGTCCATGACGGTCGACATCTGAACCGTGATGTTCTGCATCTTGGTCATGGTGTCGATGCTCACCTGAATGTCGTTGACCTGCTTGAGCATGTTGGCCATCATGTCCTGCTGGTACTTCTGGTTCATCACCTGCGTGGTGCTCTGCATGCCCAGCTGGAACGGGATGGTCGAGTGCTCGATGGGCGTGCCCTCGGGCCGGGTGATGGCCTGCACCTGAGCGATACCGGGAACGGCCACAACGGCTTTCGCGATCTTGTTGATCACGAGGAAGTCCGCCGGGTTGCGCAGGTCGTGGTCGGTCTGGACCAGCAGCAGGTCGGGGTTCATGCGGGCCGGGGAGAAGTGCCGGGTGGCGGCCGCATAACCCTCATTGGACGTGAGGTCCGCGGGCATGTACTGACGGTCGTCGTAACTCGTCTTGTAGCCGGGGATCGCCACCAGGCCGACCAGGGCCACCGCGATGGTGGCGACCAGGATCGGGCCCGGCCAGCGGGTGATCGCCGCGCCGATCTTGCGCCAGCCGCGCACCCGCATTGCCCGCTTGGGTTCGAGCGTCTTGCCCCACTTGGTGACCACGGTGATGAGGGCCGGACCGAGAGACAGCGCGGCCAACACCACGGTGACCATGCCGATGGCCAGCGGGATGCCCAGCGTCTGGAAGTACGGCAGCCGCGTGAAGTGCAGGCAGTACGTCGCGCCGGCGATCGTCAGACCCGAGCCGAGAATGACGTGCGCCGTGCCGTGATACATGTCGTAGTAGGCGTCGTCTTTGTCCATCCCCGCCGTGCGCGCCTCCTGATACCGACCGATCAGGAAGATGGCGTAGTCGGTGGCCGCCGCGATGGCCAGCATCGGCAGCAGGTTGGTGGCGAACGTCGAGAGGCCGATGATCTTGTAGTAGCCGAGCACGGCGACCAGGCCGCGGGCCGCGCCCACCAGCACCATGACGATGAACAGCTCGATCAGCACGGTGACGATCGACCGGTACACCAGCAGCAGCATGATGATGATGACCGCGAACGAGACGGCCTCCATGATCTTCAAGCTGCGGTCGCCGGCGACGTTCATGTCGGATGCCTGTGCGGCCGCGCCGGTGACGTAGCTCTTGACGCCCGGGGGAGCGGGAATGCTCTTGAGGATCTTGTCGACGGTCTCGACGGACTCGTTGGCGAGCGATTCACCCTGGTTGCCGCGCAGGTAGACCTGCACGTAAGCGGACTTGCCGTCCGCGCTCTGGGAGCCCGACGCGGTCAGCGGGTCGCTCCAGAAGTCCTGGACGTGCTCGACGTGCGCGGTGTCGGCCTGGAGCTTGGCGACGATCTGGTCGTAGTACGCGTGAGCGGCGGCGTCCAGCGGCTGCTCGCCCTCGAGCACCACCATCGCCGAGCTGTCGGAGTCGAATTCCTTGAAGTCGGAACCGACCTGCTTCATCGCGATCATCGACGGCGCGTCGTGCGGCGACATCGAGACCGAGCGCATCTTGCCGACCTCGTCGAGCCCGGGGACGATCGTGCTGAGCATGACGACGATGCCGATCCAGACCAGGATGACCGGGATCGCGAGCGTGCGGATCAGGCGCGGGATCAGCGGCCGGTGCGGCGGCTGCCCGGCCTTGGGGAACGAGTCCGTCGGAGTGTCGAGGCTGTGGTTGCTCATGCAGATTTCACCAGGCAGAAGGTCTGGGCGTGCACGCCCGTGGAGGTTCGGGTGTCTTTGAGTTCGTCGTCGACGTGGACGGTGCAGGTGATGGAGTCACCGTCGCCCTGGGCGACGATGTTCGGCGACGCTGCCGGTGCGGTGGTGGACAGGACCAGTT
>Ga0209051_1000117_pt1 | contig 150156 bp, 144 predicted proteins | sample AraplaCvi_mMS_r2_2_FD_184286 | JGI IMG/M metagenome (GOLD analysis project Ga0209051, IMG submission 184286) | Arabidopsis root microbial communities from North Carolina, USA - plate scrape MF_Cvi_mMS_r2 (SPAdes) (version 2) | ecosystem: Host-associated > Plants > Roots > Endosphere | place...
AGCGACGACGACGTGCGCGCCTTCATGAAGCGGCCGTGGGTCATGACCTCGTCCGACTCGTCGCTGGGCCATCCGCGCGCCTACGGCACCTTCGCGCGCAAGTACGACCAGTACGTGGTGAAGGAGCGCGCGATCTCGCTGGCGCAGTTCATCCGCAGCAGCAGCGCGTACACGGCCGACACGCTGGGCCTCGTGCAGCGCGGTCACCTGCGCCCCGGCTACCACGCCGACGTGGTGGTGTTCGATCCGAAGCGCTTCGCGGCCAAGGCCACCTACACGCAGCCCACGCTGCTGTCCGAAGGCGTGGTCACGGTGCTGGTGAACGGCCGCCTCGCGGTGGACGGCGGCCAGCCCACGGGCGTGGGCGCCGGCGTGCCGCTGCTGCGCACGCCGAAGCCGGGCAGCTGCCCGGCCTGAACCGGAAGATCAGTCTTTCTTCAGGTGCCGCCGCTGGTCGTAGGTCGGCTGCGGCGGCAGGTCGGCGAGGTGGCGCGTGTCGGCCCACTCGACGATCTCGATGGCGTCCGGCGCGGCCGGGTCGGCGATGCGGATGCGGTTGAAGCCCGCGTTCGGGATCTCGCTCTGGCGCGGGCCGCTGAGGCTCAGGCCGCGCGCAGTGCGCCACACCATGTCGAGCACGCCGCCGTGCGTGACGACGATCAGGCGCTGGCCGCGGTGCGCGGCGGCGACGGCGCCGAGCGCGCCGATCACGCGCGCATGGAACTCGCGCGCGCTCTCGCCCTGCGGCATGGCATGGTCTTCGCGGAACTCCAGCCACTCTTCCCAGGCGCGCGGATGCTGGCTCTGGATCTCGTCGGCCCGCATGCCCTCGACCACGCCGAAATGCTGCTCGCGCAGCGCCACCGAGGTGACGACCGGCAGCGCCAGCTGCTGCGCCGCGGGCGCCGCGGTCTGCTGGGCGCGCATGAGGTCGCTGCTGATGAGGTGCCGTGCCGTCTCGCCCGCGAGCCGCAGGCCGAGGCGGCGCGCCTGCTCGTGGCCGATGTCGTTGAGCGGGACGTCCGCATGGCCCTGGAAGCGCAGCTCGCGGTTCCAGGCGGTTTCGCCGTGGCGGATCAGGATGAGGTCGGTGGGGGCGGAGTCGGGGGTGGTGGTGGACATTGCATGCATTGTCCCCCGAGTGCATGACATGCTCGCTTCGTGCCAACCCGCTGTTGCACGGTCGCCACCGCGTGCGGGCCGTGCGCCGGGCGCGTCCGATCGCGCAAAATCGGCCCATGCCCCATCTTGTCCTGCTGCCCGGCCTTGCCTGCGACGAACGCCTCTGGGAGGCCCAGTTGCCCGCACTTCCCGCCGCCTTCGACGCCCGCGTGAGCGACGTCCAGACGCGCCACGACACCATCGAAGGCATGGCCGGCGCCGTGCTGCGCGAGCACGACGGCCCGCTGGTGCTGTGCGGTGCCTCGATGGGCGGCATGGTCGCGATGGAAGCGGCGCGCCAGGCGCCCGAGCGCATCGCCGGGTTGATGCTGCTGGGCACCAGCGCGCGGCCCGAGACGCCCGACATGTTCGCGCTGCGCGAAGGCGCCATCGAATGGTTCGAGCGCGGCGAGGTGCGCGAGATCATCGAGCCCAACGTCGCCTTCGCCTTCCATCCCGCGCAGGCCGTCAACCCGGCGCTGGTGCAGCGCTACCTGGACATCGTGCTCGGTGCCGGCGCGGCCCAGCTCATCCGCCAGAACCACGCCGTGATGCGCCGCCCCGACGCGCGCACGCACCTAGCCCTGCTGCGCGCGCCGGTGCTGCTGATGTGCGGCGACGACGACCGCCTCGCGCCACCCGAATGCACCCGCGAGATGGCGGCGCTGCTGCCGCGCGCCGAGGTGGTGTGGGTGCCGCAATGCGGCCACATGCTGACGATGGAGAAGCCTGCGTTCGTCAATACGGCGCTCAACGCCTGGCTGGGCAAGCACTTCCCCGGAGCTTGAGCGCCCCGGTCAGTGCAGCTGGCCGCCGGTTTCCGCGACGTCCTGCTTCACCGCGAGCGCGGTCTTCACGGTGATGCGCAAGGCATCGACCAGCGTCTCGAGCGCCATGCTCGGCGCACCCGGAAAGCGCGCCGCCTGCGCGGGCAGGTAGGGAATGTGGATGAAGCCGCCGCGCGCGCCCTTCGCCGCCGCGTGCGTCGCGATGCGGTGCATCAGCCCGTAGAAGAGGTGGTTGCACACGAAGGTGCCCGCACTGTTCGACACCGAGGCCGGCACACCGCCCGCGCGCAGTTCGCGCACGATGGCCTTCACGGGCAGGCTCGAGAAGTAGGCCGCCGGCGCGCCGGGCACCACGGGCACGTCGATCGGCTGGCGGCCGAGGTTGTCGGGCACGCGGGCGTCGTCGACGTTGATCGCGATGCGCTCCGGCGTGAACTCGGCGCGGCCGCCGGCCTGGCCGATGCAGATCACCAGCGTCGGCCGGAGCTCGTCCATCGCGCGGTCGAGCGCGTCGAGCGCCTCGCCGAAGACGCAGGGCACGAGGCGCGCATGCACGGTGGCGCGGCCGCACCTCCAGCCATCGAGCGTGCGCACCGCTTCCCAGGATGGATTGAGCAGCTCCTGCTCGAAGGGCTCGAAGCCCGTCAGCAGGACGTTGGGAGAAGCGCGCTTCGCCGGCATCCTGTTCAGGCCATCGCGCGAACGTCGATGCCTTCCTGCTGCAGCCGCTCGCGGATGCGCCGCGCGAAGGCCAGCGCATGCGCGCCGTCGCCGTGCAGGCACACGCTCTGGGCATTGACGGGCACGGTGCTGCCGTCGATGGCGACCACGCGGTGGTCGCGCACCAGCGACAGGGTCTGCGCGAGCGACTGTTCTTCGCTCTCGATGAGCGCGCCGGACTGGCTGCGCGGCACGAGGCTGCCGTCGGGCATGTAGCCACGGTCGGCGAACACCTCTTCCACGGGCTGCAGGCCGGCACGGCGGGCCGCGTCGATCATGTTGCTGCCGGCCAGGCCGAAGAACTTGAGCGAAGGGTCGAAGCGGCGCACCGCCTCGCACAGCGCCTCGGCGAGTTCGGGCTCCTTCACCGCCTGGTTGTAGAGCTGGCCGTGGGGCTTCACGTGCGCGAGCCGACCGCCCTCGGCCTTGACGATCGCGGCCAGCGCGCCGACCTGGTAGAGCACGTTCGCCACGATCTCCTCGGGCGGCAGGTGCATGGTGCTGCGGCCGAAATTCTCGCGATCGGGAAAGCTCGGGTGCGCGCCGATCGCCACGCCGTGCGCCATGGCCCAGCGCACGCACTGCTGCATGGTCCTGGCGTCGCCCGCGTGCCAGCCGCAGGCGATGTTGGCGGAACTCACGAGGCCGAGCAGCGCTTCGTCGCTGCCGGCGCCTTCGCCGAGGTCGGCGTTGAGGTCGATCTGCATGGGGTGTTCTCCGTCTCGGGGGCAGGTGCGGGAGCCACCTGCTTCAGGCCACAGTCTAGGCCGCGCCGGGCCAGCCCGCAGCGGCGAGCCCCTGCGCCACCTGCGCCAGGTAGCGCTGCTGCGCGGCCCAGGCCGCGAGCGCGTGCGACAGGTCGGTGCGCACCAGCCGCAGCCGGCCACCCAGCGGCGCCTGCGCGAGCTTCCAGAGGTCGGCGCGGATCACCACGCCGATGCGCGGGTAGCCGCCGGTGGTCTGCGCGTCGCCCATGAGGATGATCGGCTGGCCCGAAGGCGGCACCTGGATCGTGCCGGGGATCACGCCCGACGAGAGCATGTCGCCGCCCGCCTTGCGCTGCAGCTCGGCGCCGGCGAGCCGGCTGCCCATGCGGTTGCTCTGCGGCGTGATGCGCCAGCGCTCGCTCCACAGCAGCGCCTGCGCGTCGGGCGTGAACAGGTCGAACTCGGGGCCGGGCAGCACGCGCAGCGCGAAGGCGCCGTCGGGCTCGGCCGTGCCCCAGTCGGGCGCGCGCAGGCCGAAAGGACGGCGCGCGTTCTGGTCGGCACCGAGGCGCGAAGCGCCCAGCGCGAGCCGGTCGCCCTTGCGCAGCGCGCGGCCCTCGTGGCCGCCGAAGCCGGCCTTGAGGTCGGTGCTGCGCGAGCCAAGCACGGGTGCCACGTCGATGCCGCCGGCCACCGCGAGCCAGCTGCGCAGGCCGGCCTTCGGCGTGCCGGGCGCGTTGGCACCGGCCAGGCGCAAGGTCTGGCCAGCACGCACCGGCACGCTCCAGCAGGGCCACAGCGGCACGCCGTCGAGCGTGGCGCCGAAGTCGTCGCCGGTGAGCGCAATGCGGGTGTCGGTCTCGAACTGCAGCTCGCAGCCGCCCATGGTGAATTCGATGCCCGCCGCCGCGTCGGCGTTGCCGGCCAGCCGGTTCGCCAGCGTGAGCGCGAGCATGTCGAGCGCGCCGCCCGGGCAGATGCCGAGCTGGCGCAGGCCGGGCCGCCCGAGGTCCTGCACCGAGGCATGCACGCCGGGTTTGCGCACGAGGATCATGTCTGCAAGCTTTCGACGACGAAGCGCACGCGGTCGCCCGGACGCAGCAAGGTGGGCGACTCGGCCGAGGGATCGAACAGTTCGAGCGACGTGCGCCCGATGAGCTGCCAGCCGCCCGGCGACACCAGCGGGTAGATGCCGGTCTGCTCGCCGCCGATGCCGACCGAGCGCGCGGGCACGGCGGTGCGCGGTTCGGCGCGGCGCGGTGTCGCGAGTTCGGGCGCCAGCCCGCCCATGAAGGCGAAGCCCGGCAGGAAGCCGAGCAGGTAGACCACGTAGTCGCCCCCGCTGTGGCGGCGCACCACCTCGGCCGCCGACAGCCCGGTGTGGGCCGCCACGTCGGCCAGGTCAGGGCCGTGCTCGCCGCCGTAGGCCACGGGAATCTCGATGCGCCGCCCCTCGGCGGCATGAGCCGCGAGCCCCGGCCAGGCCTGGAGCACGCGCGCCGCGAGTTCCTCGAACGCCACGGCGGTCGGGTCGAAAGTCAGCGTGAGGTTGTTCATGCCCGGCAGCGCCTCGCCGACGCCGGGCCAGGCCAGCACCTCGGCGGCCAGCGCCCAGATGCGCTGCTGCTGCGCCAGCGTGGCGGGCGCGGGCAGGTCGCACACCAGCGCCGCATCGCCCAGCGGATGCAGGCGGGGCAAGGGGGTGGCGCTCACCTCAGCGCGAAGCCTGGGAGCGGGCTCATTCCCTACCGAGGCTGCGGACCTTGGCGGTCAGCTGCTGCTCGACGTTCGGCGAAACGAACTTGTTGACCTCGCCGCCGAGCATGGCGATCTCGCGCACGAAGGTGCTGGAGATGAACTGGTACTTGTCGCTCGGGGTCAGGAACACGGTCTCGACGTCGGGCATCAGCGAGCGGTTCATGCCGGCGAGCTGGAACTCGTAGTCGAAGTCGGTCACGGCGCGCAGGCCGCGCACCATGGCCTTGCCGCCGCGCGCGACGACGAAGTCGCGCAGCAGGCCCGAGAAGCTCTCGACCGTCACCTGGTCGCTGTAGGGCTTCACGGCCTCGCGGGCCATGTCCATGCGCTCGGAGAGCGTGAACAGCGCCTTCTTGTGGTGGCCCGCCGCGACGGCGACGATCACCTTGGAGAAGAGTTGGGTTGCACGCCGCACCACGTCCTCGTGACCGAGGGTGATGGGGTCGAAAGTGCCGGGATAAACCGCGATCACGTTGCTGGCCATGGTTGCTTCTTCCTCATGCTGCCGGTGCGGCTTGTCCGGCGGATTATGCAGGCACGGACACAGCGCGGCGCAGCAGATGGGCATGCACGGCGCCGGCCTTCAGGTAGCGGAATTCGGCCAGGCCCAGCGCGGCGAGCTCCTCGGCGGCCCAGCGGCGCGGTGCCTCGAGGTAGATCGCGCCGTCGGCATGCAGCGCGCGCGCGGCGGCGCGCAGGGCCGGCTCGTACAGCGCGAGGTTGTCGAAGGGCGGATCGAGAAACACCGCCTGCAGGCTGCCTGCCGCCGCGCGCTCGAGCGCGGTGACGCCGTTGCCGCGCTCCACGCGCACGGCCTCGGCCGAGAGCTTGGCCTTGGCGGCCTGCAACTGGGCGACCAGCGCGGTGTCCTGCTCGCACAGCAGCACGTGGGCCGCGCCGCGCGAGGCGGCTTCGAGGCCGAGCGCGCCGGTGCCCGCGAAGGCGTCGATGCAGTGCCAGCCCGGCAAGGCACCGCCGCCCACGCCGGCCAGGCTCGCGAGCCAGTTGAACAGCGTTTCGCGCACGCGGTCGGGCGTGGGGCGCAGGCCGGGCTTGTCGGCCACGGCCAGGCGGGTGCGTTTCCACTCGCCGCCGATGATGCGGACCTCGCTGGGCCGCGACGGGCGCTTGGCGGCGGGGGCGCGCGCGACGGGCGCGGCGGCGTTCTTCTTCGGGGGCTTCTGGGGCATGCGGCGAGCTTAACGCCGCGGCTGGCCCCTCTTCACTCAGTAGCCCATGAACGCGCGACGGGCCAGCAGCGCGGCCAGCACGAGCATCGTGCCGCCGATGAGCGCATCGAGCATCTGCCAGGCGCGCGGGCGTGCAAACACCGGCGCCAGCAGCCGCGCGCCGAAGCCCAGCGCGGTGAACCACAGCACGCTGGCCAGCGTCGACCCGACCACGAACCAGGCCTTGAGCAGGCCCGGGTACTGCGCCCCGGCCGTGCCCACGAGCAGCACGGTGTCCAGGTAGACGTGCGGGTTCAGCAGCGTGAAGCCGGCGGCCTGCGCGACCACCGCGGCGCGCGAGCGCGAGGCGCCCTGCGCCACCGTCTGCAGCGCGCCCGGCTGGCGCGAGCGCCACAGCGCGCGCAGGCCGTAGCCGCAGAGAAAGGCCGCGCCGAAGCCCGCGAGCAGCGTCGCCAGCATCGGCCGCCCCTTCAGCGCCTGCGCCATGCCGGCCACGCCGGCGGCGACCAGCACCGCGTCGCAGACGGCGCAGAACAGCACCACCGCGCTCACGTGCTCGCGGCGCAAGCCCTGGCGCAGCACGTACGCGTTCTGGGCGCCGATGGCGACGATGAGCACCAGGCTCATGAAGAGCCCGTTGAGGAAAGCGGTGGAGGCGTGAACGGCGGTCATGGTCCGAGCTTGCCGTCCGCAGCCGATTCAATCAAACTAAACTTTCTAACGCCGATTCAGTTTTACTTCATTCACCACCATGCTCGACTACGCCGCCCTGCACGCCCTTGCCGCCGTGGTCCGCGAAGGCAGTTTCGAGCGCGCTGCCCGCGCGCTGCACGTCACGCCCTCGGCGGTGTCGCAGCGCGTGAAGCTGCTCGAGGAGCGCACCGGCGGCGCGCTGCTGGTGCGCGGCCAGCCCTGCGTGGCGACCGAGGCCGGCCTGCAGCTGTGCCGGCACGTCGAGCGCGTGGGCATGCTGGAGCACGAGCTGCGCGAGGCCCTGCCCGCGCTGGGCATGGGCAGCGGCGAGGCGCACGAGCGGGTCACGGTGCGGGTGGCGGTCAACGCCGACAGCCTCGCGACCTGGTTCATGGCGGGCGCCGCCGCCTTCGCCGCGCAGGCGCCCGACGCCCTGCTCGACCTCACGGCCGACGACCAGGACCACACGGCCGAACGGCTGCGCAGCGGCGCCGTGCTGGCGGCCGTGACCGCGCTGGCCCAGCCGGTCACGGGCTGCAACAGCGAGGCGCTGGGCACGGTGCACTACGTGGCCGCCGCGAGCCCCGGTTTCGTGGAACGGTATTTCGCCAAGGGCGTGGGCGCGCGCACGCTGGCCGCGGCGCCGAACCTGGTGTTCGACCGCAAGGACCGGCTGCAGGCGCGCTGGGTGCGCCGCATCTGCCACCGCAACGTGGAGACGCCGCGCCACTGGGTGCCCTCGCCCGCCGCCTTCGTGGAGGCGGCCTGCCGCGGCATCGGCTGGGGCATGCACCCGACCAGCATGGTGGCCGATGCGCTGCGCGACGGCACGCTGGTGGAACTGGTGCCCGGCGCGACGCTGCCGGTGCCGCTGTACTGGCAGCACGCCCGCGCGGCGCCGCGCCTGCTGGCGCAGCTCGGCGCCGCGGTGCGCGAGGCCGCGCGCAGCGGGCCGCACGCGCTGGCCTGAGCTTTTCTTTTCTTCTTACTGCGCCGCGGCGGCCTGCTTGCCGCCCACCACCACCGTCACCATGCGCTGCGGCTGCAGCTTGCGGGCGAACGCGGCCTGGATGTCGGCGGCCGTGACCGCGTTCATGCGCGCGGTCCAGGTGTCGAGGTAGTCCAGCGGCAGGCCGTACCAGGCGATGTTGGCGACGTTGCCGATCAGCTTGCGGTTGCTGTCCAGCAGCAGCGGGAAGCCGCCGATCAGGTTGTCCTTGGCGGCCTTCAGCTCCTTCTCGGTCGGGCCTTCGGCCACGAACTTCGCGAGCACGTCGCGCGAGACCTTCGTCGCCGCCTCGGCCTGGTCGGGCCGGGTCTGGAAGCCGATGCGGAAGGCGCCCGCGTCGAGCCCCGGCGCGAAGCCGCTGTACACGCTGTAGGCCAGGCCGCGCTTCTCGCGCACCTCTTCGGTCAGCCGCGAGACAAAGCCGCCGCCGCCGAGCACGTAGTTGCCGAGCGTGAGCGCGAAGTGGTCCGGGTCCTGGCGCGGGTAGCCGGGCTGGCCGATGAAGACGTGAGCCTGCGCCGAGTCGAACGCAATGCGCTCGTCCTTCGGCGCCGTGAGCGCCACCACCGGCGCGATGGCCGGCAGCGGTGCGCAGGCGGCGGGGCTGGGCAGGCGCGACAGCAGCGTGGTCGCGAGCGCCTCGGCCTCGGCGCGCGTGACCGCGCCCACGATGCTGAGCTTGGCGCGGCACGGCAGGATCAGCTGCTCGTAGCGCTGGCGCATGGCGGCGGTGTCGATGCGCGCCAGCGTCTCTTCCGTCACTTCCTGGCCGTAGGGGTGCGTGCCGTACACGGCCTGCGCGAAGGCGCGGCCGACGACGGTGGCGGGCTTGGTGTTGGCTTCCTTGATGGCGGCGTTGATGCGCTCGCGCTCGCGCGGCCAGATGTCGTCGGGGAACGAGGGCTCGCCGATCTCGCGTGCGGCCAGGGCCACGGCCTTGGTGAGCAGCGCGGGGTCGGACAGCGTGCGCAGCGTATAGCTGGTGCGGTCGGTGCCGGCGCTCACGTCGAAGCTGGCGCCCAGGTCGGCCCAGGCCTCGCCCAGCGCATTCTGGTCGAGCGCGGGCTCGCCGTTGCGCCCGGCGCGCACGCCCTTCTCGACCATCGCGGCGCTGGTGCTGGCCAGCCCGGCCTGCGCGGCCGGGTCGCGCCGGCTGCCGGCGTCGAAATCGATCTGCACGTCGACGATCGGCAATGCGTTGGTCGACACCAGGTACACCTTGGCGCCGTTGGCCAGCGTCCAGTGCTGGATGGGCAGCGCGGCCTGCGCGCTGCCCATGCCGAACAGCGCGGTGATGCCCGCCAGGAGGGCGGTGCTTGCAATCTTCTTGAGGTTCTTCATGAGGGAATCCGGTGCTTTCAGCGCATCTCGCCCACGGGGGCTGCGAAGCCGCGGCCGCGCTTGGGTTCGGGCGGCAGGGGCCGCAGCGTGGCGACCGTGAGCTGGTCATCGCCGAAGTACTTGGCGGCCACGGCCTGCACCTGCGCCGCCGTCACGGCCTGCAGCCGGGCGACGATGCGCTCGCTGGCGTCCAGCGGCAGGCCCTGGATCCAGTTGCTGCCGAGTTCGCGCGCCTGCGCCATCACCGAATCGCGCTTGTAGGTCTCGCTCGCCACCCACTGCGTCTTGACGCGGGCCAGCTCGGCCTCGCCGACGCCCTCTTTCGCCACGCGCGCCAACTGGGCGCGCAGCGCGGCCTCGACGGTCTCGGCGGTCTTGCCGGCGGCCGGCACGCCGTCGAGCATGAACAACTGCGGACCGCGGCCGATGAAACCCGCGTACGCGCCGGCCGAATCGGCCACGCGGCCGGGGCCCTGCGTGAGGGCGCGGTCGAGCCGCGCGCCGGCGTAACCGTCGAGCACGGCCGAGAGCACCACCAGCGCCCAAGCGTCGCTGTTGGCGTCGTCGATGTTCGTGAGCTGCGGCACGCGGAAGGCGAGCGACACGTACGCCTGCTCGGCCGGGGCCTTGAACTCGAGGCGGCGGATGCCGCGCTGCGCGGGCTCGGTGCGCGGCTTGCGCTCCGGCACGGCGCGCGCGGGGATGCTGCCGTAGTACTTCTCGGCCAGCGCGCGCACGCGCGCCACGTCGACGTCACCGGCCACCACGAGCACGGCGTTGGCCGGCACGTACCAGCGCTGGAAGAAGGCGCGCGCGTCGGCGGGCGTCATCGATTCGAGGTCGCTCATCCAGCCCACCACCGGGCGGCGGTACGGCGACGCGGTGAAGACGGCCGCGCTCTGCTGCTCGCCGAGCAGCGCACGCGGCTGGTCGTCGGTGCGCAGGCGGCGCTCTTCCTTGACCACCTCGATCTCGCGCTTGAACTCGTCGTCGGGCCACTGGTTGTTGGCGAAGCGGTCCGATTCGAGCTTCATCACCTGCTCGAGGCTGCCGACCGGGATCTGCTGGTAGTAGCCGGTGGCGTCGCGCATGGTGAAGGCGTTTTCCTGGCCGCCCAGCGCCGCCACGCGGCGCGAGAACTCGCCGGCCGGCACGCTCTTCGTGCCCTTGAACAGCATGTGCTCCAGCACGTGCGCCACGCCCGTGGTGCCGTCGACCTCGTCCATGGAGCCGACCCGCACCCAGACCATCTGCACCGCCGTCGGCGAGCGCCGGTCGGTCTGCACGATCACGGTCATGCCGTTGGCGAGGGTGAATTGCTGGGGGCCCGGGGCCGCGGCGGTGGGGGTCGACGCGGCGGGAGCGGGGGTGGACTGGGCCTGCGCGGGCACGGTCCACAGCGCCGAAAGCGCCAGGGCCAGCACCGCACCAGACGCAGCGCGGCGTGGCGAGAGGTGTTTCATAGAATGGGTCGGATTGTAAAAAGCTCCCGATGTTCAGTTTCTTCAAGAAAAAACCACCTGCCGATGCCCCGGTGACACCGGCCCCGCCGCCGACCGCCGAACCCGCGCCGCCTCCGGCCGCGGAACCCGCACCGGCACGCTCGGTGTTCTCGCCGTCGAGCTGGTTCGGGTCGAAGCCTGCGGCGGAAGCGCCTGTTCCCCCACCTGCACCTGCACCTGCACCCACACCTGCGCCGGCCCCCGAGCCGGCACCGGCCGCGCCCGTGGTGGCGCCGGCGCCCGCGCCAGTTCCGGTCGCTGCACCAGCGCCGATCCCTGCGCCAGCGCCCGCCCCCGTTCCTGCACCTGCGCCTGTCATCGCACCGCCGCCCCCTCCGGCGCCCGTGCCCGCACCGCCTCCCGCGCCCGTCGCCGTGGTCGCCGAACCGGCCCCCATCGCCACCGAGCGCAAGAGCTGGTTCGACAAGCTCAAGACCGGCCTGCGCAAGACCGGCACCGGCATCCAGGCGGTGTTCGTCAACGCGCAGATCGACGACGCGCTGTATGAAGAACTCGAATCGGCGCTGCTCATGGCCGACACCGGCGTCAAGGCCACCGAGTTCCTGCTCGACGACCTGAAGGTGCGCGTCAAGCGCCAGATGGCCACCGACGCCTCGCAGGTCAAGCGCCTGCTGGCCGATGCCGTCACCGACCTGCTCAAGCCGCTGGAGAAGCCACTGGTCATCGGCGAGTACACGCCCACCGTGATCATGGTGGCCGGCGTCAACGGCGCGGGCAAGACCACCTCCATCGGCAAGCTCACCAAGCACCTGGCCACCGAGGGCGCCTCGGTGCTGCTGGCCGCGGCCGACACCTTCCGCGCGGCAGCGCGCGAGCAGTTGCTGGTCTGGGCCGACCGCAACACCGTCGAGATCGTCAGCAACGAAGGCGGCGACCCCTCGGCCGTGAGCTTCGACGCGGTGAACGCCGGCAAGGCGCGCGGCAAGGACGTGGTGCTGGTCGACACGGCGGGCCGCCTGCCGACGCAGCTGCACCTGATGGACGAGCTCAAGAAGATCAAGCGCGTCGTCACCAAGGCCGACGCCACCGCGCCGCACGAGGTGCTGCTGGTGATCGACGGCAACACCGGCCAGAACGCACTCGCGCAGGTCAGGGCCTTCGACGAGACCCTGGGCCTCACGGGCCTCATCGTGACCAAGCTCGACGGCACCGCCAAGGGCGGCGTGCTGTGCGCCATCGCGCGCGAGCGGCCGATTCCGGTGTACTTCATCGGCGTGGGCGAAAAGCTCGAGGACCTCGAGACCTTCAACGCCCGCGAGTTCGCGCAGGCACTCCTGGGCTGACCGGCGCTTTCGCCGCCGTTCGCTTCGGTCAAAAAAAACGGTCCCCGACTCGCGCCGGGGACCGTCAGCTCCCTGTCTTTCTTTTTTCTCCCTTTGTATTTCCCCCTGCGTGTGTGCCTCTTCGGGAATCAGAAACCGAACAATGACGTCGGACCGCACACCGGGCTGGCGTTGCAGTTGGTCGGCGTGAAGTAGTAGGCCTTCTGCTCGCTGGTGCCCAGCGCCAGGTGACCGAGCAGCGCCGCCTTCTTGGCCCCTTCGGCGTTCGCCTGCTGGATGAGGGCCGTGGGGTTGGTGCTCGGTGCGAGCGAATAGAAGTTGAAGGTCGCCGACTGCGACAGGTCCTTGATGTAGACCACGCCGCCACCGTCCGAGAAGCCGAACTCCGTGCGGAAGCGGAAGCCGCGAGCGCCGCGCTCGTTGAACTGCGCGAGGTAGCCGGCGTGGTCGCCGATGGGATCGCCCAGTTCGTAGCCGAAGGTCGAATTGCCCACCGAGCTCTTTTCGTAGACGGCCGCCGTGCCCGCCGAGTCGCCGGTCAGGAACGCGATGGTGCGGTTGTAGAAGCCGCTCGCGCCCTGGCTGTTCGCCTGCGCCAGGTAAGCCGCCTTGCTGGCGGGCTGCAGCTCGACACGGTAGCTGTAGGTGGCACTGTCGGCGCTGCTCTTGCGATAGACGTTGAACATCTCGCCACCGATCGACTGGGCGCCCACCCACTGGAAGCCCCGCGCGCCGGCTTCGTTCAACTGGTTCTGCAAGTCCGCGTTGGACGTGGCCGGGGCCTTCTTCTCATAGCTGTAGGTGGCGTCGATCGTCTTCACGAACCCATCGATGTGCTCGAAGGTGGTGGGGCCGGTCGTGAAAGAGAAACCGCTCAGGAAACGGAACCCGCGCGCGCCCTGCGCAGCGAGGCTGTCGAAGAAGGCCGACGCAGTGGTCGCAGCCGGCAAGCCCTCGTACAGGAAAGTGGTCGCGCCCGGATTCGGCGCCGGTGCCGGGGCCGGTGCTGGTGTGGGCGCAGGAGCCGGGGCTGGCGCCGGTGCGGGCGGCGGCAACACGAAGCCACCGCCACCACCGCCGCCGCTGCCCCCACCTCCGCACGCCGTCAGGGCCAGCAGCGCGGCCGTCGCGGCGGCCACTGCAGCAGGTTTGAAATTCATGGTCACTCCCTTGTCGATTCTTGTTCGGGGGCAACGCGGACCGCAGTCCGTCGACGCCGTGGAAACCCGAAATTACGACGGGGCCGATGTTCCCGGCAGTGCCAAAAGTCATTGCATGTGTGCCTATCCGAATCGATCGGCACGCAATGAACTACAACGTATTCAATTTCGACCGCAAGCTGTGTGCGGGACGCTACGACGCCGCTGCGAGCCCTGCCATGGCCTGCAGCAGCGCATCGGGCGCCACGGGCTTGAACAGCACGGGCACGCCCGACTCGCGCACGCGCTGCAGGCGGTCGGGCGAGGTCTCGCCGGTGATCAGCAGCAGCGGCAGCTCGGTGCCCAGGTGCCGACTCAGGCGCAGGCCCACGTCGAGGCCGTCGACGCCGTCGGCCAGGCGGTAGTCGCACATCAGCAGGCCGAAGGGCCGGCCTTCGGCGCGGGCCTGGTGCAGCGCCTCGGCTGCGGCGGCCTCGTCGGCGACGGCGTGCGCATCGATCGCGTGGGAGCGCAGCAGGCCGGTCATGGCCTCGCGGATTTCGAGCTCGTCGTCCATCAGCAGCACGCGACCGGGCAGCGTGGCCGCGCGCCGACGTGCAGCCAGTTCGACACTGCCGGCCGGAAACGGGCCCACGAGCGCACTGACCTGCGGCGGCACGGTCGGCAGCACGACACGGAAGTGCGTGCCGCGGCCCGGGCGCGAATGCATCTGCACCGGATGGCCCAGCAGCCGCGACAGGCGGCGCACGATCGACAGGCCGATGCCCAGCCCCCGCGCCCGGTCGCGTCCCGGGTTATCGATCTGATAGAACTCTTCGAAGATGCGGTGCGACTGCTCGGGCGCGATGCCGATGCCGGTGTCGCGCACCTCGATCCACACGGTGTCGCCGCGGTCGCGCGCCGTCACAGTCACGCCGCCCTGCACGGTGTACTTGAGGGCGTTGTCCATCAGGTTGGACAGCATGCGGTGCAGCAGCTGCGGATCGCTGCGCACCCACAGGCCGCTGGCGCGCACGCGCAGCTGCAGCTCCTTCTGCTCGGCCTGCGCCGAGAAGGTGTGGTTGAGCGGCAGGAACAGCGCGTCGAGTTCGACCGGCTGCGGCGACGGCGTGATGACGCCGGCGTCGAGCCGGGACACGTCGAGCATGGTGTCGAGCGAGGCCCCCAGCGCGTTCACGGCGCGCATCAGGCGCTCGGCGTTGCGGCTCTCGGGGCGGCCGCGCAGTTCGTTCTCGAGCGCGGCGCCGAACAGCGCGATGGCGTGCAGCGGCTGGCGCAGGTCGTGGCTGGCGGCGCCGAGGAAGCGGGTCTTTTCTTCGCTGGCGCGCTCGGTGGCGGCGATCTGCTCACCCAGGCGCGCGGCCAGCGCTTCGTTCTCGAAACGCAGCATGAGCGAGTCGGTCAGCAGCCGGTGCTGGCGCACGCCGGCGTGCAGCGTGAGCATCAGGTAGGCCGAGCCGGCCGCGGCCAGGAACAGGTGCAGGCCGTCGCCCTGCCAGGCCAGCGCGATGATCATGCCCAGCGACATGGGCAACGTGTAGCCGAACAGCGCGGGCTTGAGCGGCCACAGCGACTGCGCGGCGCGCGCGCAGCTGCCGACGATCACGGCCATCAGCAGCGAGGTCATGGGCAGGTTCTCGTGCGGCACGATGAACCAGGGCACCACCGCCGTGATCATGCTCACCAGCGTGACCATGCGCGAGATCTTGCGCGCCCAGTACGGGCTCTCGGAGGCCGGCTTGTCGGGCGTCCAGCGCGGCGTGAAGAACACGTAGATGTCGACCGCCACCAGCGCCGCCATCCAGAACAGCAGGCGCGCATCGCTGAGCTGCGAGTAGATGATGCAGCCGAACACGATCACGAAGCCCAGGTGGGTCAGCGTGGAGATGCCGTAGGTGTCGTAGACCGAGCCGACGTGCTCGCGCAGCACGCGCTGGCCCAGCAGCTGGCCGGCGGCGGCATCGCCGCGGCCCGCCAGCGTGGCGCCGCTCAACGCAGCATGCTGATCAGCTGGGCGCGCGAGCGCATGCCGAACAGCAGCAGGATGGTCGAGACATGGTTCTTCACCGTGCCCTCGCTCAGGTTGGCCAGTTGCGCGATCTCCTTGTTCGCCTTGCCTTCGAGCACCCACTGCAGCACCTGCATCTGGCGCGGCGTGAGCTCCTGCCAGGCGCTGGCGTGCGCGAACTCCGCGTACCCCGACAGCGACTTGGGCAGCGACGCGGGCGGCAGCGGCTGCTGCGGCGTGCCGTCGGCCTCGAACAGGCCGCAGGCGCGGATGAAGCCCACCATCTCCTTCAGGTCGGCGGACTTGGGCAGGAAGGCGTTGGCCCCGAGTGCGAGCGCGCCCTGCGCCAGCGTGCTGTTGGCGGTGCCAGAGAGCACCACAACGCGCGCCGCCGGAAAGCGCAGGCGGAACTCGGCCAGGCCGCTGAGCCCGTGCGTGTCGGGCAGCGCGAGGTCGAGCAGCACGAGGCCGATGGCCGCCTCGTTCGCCGCGTAGAGCGCGAGCGCGTCGGCGATGTTGCCGGCCTCGAACACCGAGATGCGCGCGCCCGAGGTGGTGGCCTGGGCCTGCACCAGCGCGCTCACGCCCAGGCGCAGCAGGTCGTGGTCGTCGACCACCAGGATCGCGCCGGACACGCCGGCAGGCACACCGATGTCGGTGGTGGGCGGCAGGGGTGCGGAGGGGGAGTCGAAAGAGGCCACGGATTTGATCTTAGCGGCGCAAGCCCCGCGCGACAGTGCCCTAAGTCATGGCGCCCAGCCCCCGCCCTCCCCCCGGGACGACGCCACTTGCCATCGCCTGGCGCCGTGGGCACCATGAGACTCTTGCCGCAACGCACGGCGCCCCGGAGACCTGCCATGACCCACACTGCCGCCGCCCCGCTCGCCACCAGCGAGCGCAAGGTCGACCGCCTGCTCGCCCACTACGAGGAGAGCCACCGCCATCCGACCAACGAGCTGATCCACTTCGTGGCCATTCCCGCGATCATGCTGAGCATCGTCGGGCTGCTGTTCGCGATCCATCCGTGGGTGGCCTACGCCTTCGTGGCGGCCAGCCTCGTGTACTACGCCCTGCTGCGCTCGCCGGCCTTCCTCGTCACGATGCTGGCGCTCACGGTGCTGGCGCTGGTGGCGGTGCATGCGATGGGCACCGCGGTGGCGCCGGTGTCGGCGGCGATCTTCGTGGTGGCGTGGATCTTCCAGTTCGTCGGCCACAAGATCGAAGGCAAGAAGCCTTCGTTCTTCGAGGACATCCAGTACCTCTGGGTCGGCCCGCTGTTCGTGCTGTCCAAGCTGTTCGTCAAGCTCGGCATCCGCTGGTAGTCGGTGGGTGATCTGGCGCGCAGCGTCCGCGCGCGAGGGTTCCTTCAAGGCGACATGAGCGGTTCGGCCTCATAGGCCCGGTGCAGCAGTTCCACGAAAGCCGGCGCTGCCGGCAACACCACGTCGCCGATGCGGTGCACCGCCGCGCCCGGCGTCCACGAGTTCATGACCACGGCGCCGGCCAGCGCAGGCAGGTCGGCCATCCCCAGTACCTGGCTGCGCTGCGGGACACCGAGGCGTTCGAGCTGCCGGCGCACGATGCCCATCGTGGTGCCGGCCAGGACCTCGGCTTCGGGCCACACCACCGCCTGGCCGTCCCAGAAGGCCAGGTTCCAGATCGACGCCTCGCCGAGCCGGCCGTGCCGGTCGAGAAAGGCCGCGTCGCCGAAACCCTGCGCGACGGCCTGGCGCAGCAGCTGGGTCTTGGCGCCTTCGCCGATGTGCTTCACGGCCGGCAGGAAGCGCTCGTGTTCGATCGCGGCCAGGGTCAGCGGGCCGGCGGGGCCGTTGGAAGGTGGGCCGGTGCGGATCAGCACCTCGGGCACCGCGTCGACCGCGGTGAACTCACCGGCCGGGGAGTAGACGGTGGCCGTCAGCGACAGGTCCGCCGGGCCGGCCGCGAGCGCGGCCCGCAGGTGGGCGCGCACCGTGTCGTCGGGCAGCGCCTGGCCGAACAGGGTCTGCGAGGCGAAGCGCAGCCGCGCCAGGTGGAGGTCGAGGCCCCGCACCCGGCCGTCGCGCACCTGCATGGCCGTGAAGTGGGCGTGGCCGGCGAAGGCGAGCGGCGCCAGGTCCGCGGCGGGCACCGGCTGGCCGTTGCGCTGCACGACAAAGAAAGAAGAAGGGACGCTGGCGGACATGGTTTCGTGGCTCCTGGATGGGATGGATCATCAAGTTCCTGAACTATCCCGCGTTGACTTCCTCAAGAGAAACGAATAGTTTTTGGAAAATCATCAAAAACCATTTGAAGATCGATGCACCCCAGACTGCTCCCCGGCACCCGCGCCCTGCGCACCTTCGAGGCCGCCGGGCGGCACCTGAACTTCACGCGGGCCGCCGAAGAAGTCGGGCTGACGCCGGCGGCCGTGAGCCACCAGGTCAAGGAGATCGAGGACCAGCTCGGCGTGCTGCTGTTCACGCGCACCAGCCGCAGCATCCGCCTCACGCCGGCCGGCGCCGTGTGGTTCGAGGCCACCGCCGACGCGCTCGACACCCTGCGCCGCGCCGCCGGCCGCGCCCGGCGCATGGCGCGCGGGGCGGCGACGCTGCGGCTGTCGACCAGCGCCCGTTTCGCGACCAACTGGCTGCTGCCCCGGCTGCCGCAGTTCCGCGCCGCGAACCCGGGGCTGGAACTGGGTTTCGATATTTCCGACGCGCTGCGGGATTTCGACGCCGACGACATCGACGTGGCGATCCGCTTCGGCACCGGAAAGTACCCGGGCACGCGCGCGCAGCGGCTGTTCGACACCGTCATCGTGCCGGTCTGCAGCCCCAGGCTGCTGGCCAGCGGGCCCCCGCTGGCAACGCCGCGCGACCTGTTCCAGCACACGCTGTGCTACGTCGACTGGAAGACCGACGGCATGGTCTGGCCGAACTGGCCGATGTGGATGGCCGCGGCGGGCATCGAGGGCTTCAACGACAGCCGCTGCATCGGCTTCGCCGACTCGAGCGATGTGGTGCGCGCCGTCACCGAGAGCGGCATGGTCGGCCTGGCCGACCTGGACATGATCGGCGCCGACCTCGCCCAGGGCCGGCTGGTGCGGCTGTTCGACATCGGCGTGCCCATGGCGGCGGGCTACGCCTACCACCTGGTCTACCCGGAAGGCAGCGCCCAGGACCCGCGCATCCTGGCGTTCCAGGACTGGCTGCTGGGGCAGGCGTCCAGGACTTGAAAAACGCCAAACGGCATACAAATATCCAACAAATCGCGGCAAAAGCTATCGCAACGATAGAAACCCAAGGGAACCCTTGGCTTAGCACTCCCTCTAACCGAGTGCTAATATGGCCAACACAAAGGAGTTTCCCCTGATGACAACGCTGTCTGGAGTCTCTGCCAACCAGCTGGCCGTCGCCAACCCATGGTCGATGGTCCCCCCGCTGGGCAACCTGGATGCCTACATTTCGGCCGCCAACCGCCTGCCGCTGCTCACGCTCGAAGAAGAGCAGGGCTTCGCACGCAAGTTGCGCGACCAGAACGACCTCGAAGCTGCCGGTGCGCTGATCCTGTCGCACCTGCGCCTGGTCGTGTCCATTTCCCGCCAGTACCTGGGCTACGGGCTGCCGCACGGCGACCTGATCCAGGAAGGCAACGTCGGTCTCATGAAGGCCGTGAAGCGTTTCGACCCCGACCAGGGCGTGCGGCTGGTGAGCTACGCCATGCACTGGATCAAGGCCGAGATCCACGAGTACATCCTGAAGAACTGGCGCATGGTCAAGGTCGCGACGACCAAGGCCCAGCGCAAGCTGTTCTTCAATCTGCGCTCGATGAAGCAGGGTTTCAAGGCCGACTCGGCCGCAGCCGACAACGGCACGCACCGCGAGACGCTGAGCCCCGACGAGGTCTCGCAGATGGCCACGCGCCTGAACGTGAAGCCCGAGGAAGTGCTCGAGATGGAAACCCGCCTGTCGGGCGGCGACGTGCTGCTCGATCCGGGTCCGTCCGATGACGGCGACGAAGGCTTCGGCCCGATCGCCTACCTGGCCGACGCCACGCAGGAACCGACCGCTTTGCTCGAATCGCAGCAGCGCGACCGCCTGTCGAGCGACGGCATCGCCACCGCCCTGGAGGCGCTGGACGACCGCAGCCGCCGCATCGTCGAAGAGCGCTGGCTCAAGGTGAACGACGACGGCTCGGGCGGCATGACGCTGCACGACCTGGCCGCGGTGTACGGCGTGAGCGCCGAGCGCATCCGCCAAATCGAAGTGGCGGCGATGAAGAAAATGAAGAAGGCGCTGGCCGAGTACGCGTAAGCGTCACGACCGCCCTCCTCCACGAAAAAGCCCGGCAGTGCCGGGCTTTTTTTCGTTCGGGGACGCTTCAGGGCGTCGACTTGGTCAGCGTGCGCAGCGCCCGCTTCGCGATGTAGCGGGTCTCGGCGACCGGCGACTCGGCCACCCAGCGCGTGCACAGCGTCTCGACCCACTCGGGCTGCGTCTTGCTGGCGTCGTTGAGCCAGTTGGCGACCGAGTTCTGCACGTAGCGATGATCGTCGGCGCGCAGCGGCTCCAGCAGCGGCAGCGCCAGCCAGGGCTCGGCCTTCAGCGTCTCGATCTGCGCGCACCACACGCCGCGCGGGCGCGTGAGCTCGCTGGCGAAGCGGCGCACGTTCGGATCGGCATCGGCCACCCAGGGCTGCAGCAGCGCCAGCGCTTCGTCGAGCGAATCGATGACGCTGTCGCGCACCGCCATCCAGGCGAACTCGCGCACGCCGAAATGCGGGTCGGCGGCAAAGCGGCGCACGGCGTCGAGCTGGGCCGCCAGCGGCAGGCCCGACAGCGTGATCCACTGCACCGCCCAGCAGCGCGCCACGTCGCTGGCGTGCGTGGCCAGCCGGTGCGCCACGGCATCGCGTTCGGCGTGTTCGGCCGTCATGTCGTACAGCGCCCGTGCGATGTGGCTGTGACGCTGCATGGGCTTGAAGGCGGCCAGCATGGCGAGCGTGTCGTCCAGCCGTTCGTGCGCCGCGTCGAGGCCGACATGGCCCGCCACGCTGCGTGCGAGCAGCGGCAGTTCGAGCGCGAGGAATTCGTTGAGGTTGACGGTCTCGAGCAGCCCGCCGTTCAGCGCGCCCAGCACCTCGGGCGGAATGAGCGCGATGCGGAACGCGCCCTTGCGCGACTTCAGGTGCGCGACCGATGCGGCGTCCATGCCCTGGGCGCCCGGCTCAGGACGCGAGCAGCGTCTTCAAGTCCGACACCATCGCCGGCACGCCCGCGCCGTAGCGCGCGTAGAGCCGCAAGCGGCCTTGCGGGTCGTAGATGTAGCTGGCGGCCGAGTGGTCCATGGCGTAGCTGGTCGGCGTCTTGCCATCGACCTTCTTGTAATAGACCTTGAAGTCCTTCGCGACGGCGGCCAGTTGCTCGGGCGTGGGAATGAGCGCCACGAAGCTCGGGTCGAAGGCGCCCATGTAGGCCTTGAGCACCTCGGGCGTGTCGCGCGCCGGATCGACGGTGACGAACAGCACCTGCAGCTTGCTGCCGTCGGCGCCGAGCTGCTGCTTGACCTGCGCCATCTCGGTCATGGTGGTCGGGCAGACGTCGGGGCATTGCACGTAGCCGAAGAACAGCACCACCGCCTTGCCCTTGAAGTCGGCCAGCGTGCGCACCTTGCCGTCGGCGTCGGTGAGCGAGAAGTCTTTGGCGTAGTCGGCGCCCGTGATGTCGACCGCCTGGAAGCTCTGTTTCGGCTGCTCGCTGCAGGCCGACAGGCCCAGGCCCAGCGTGGCCGAGGCGGCCACCCAGCCGGCCGTGGCGGCGATCGATTTCAGGGCATTGCGCTTGTTCATGGGCAGGTCAGGTCCGGTCAGCGGAGGTAATGGTCGACGAGCAGCGCCGCGAACAGCACGCTCAGGTGGATGAGCGAAAACCGGAAGGTCTTGCGCGCCAGCGTGTCGGAGTAGTTGCGCCACAGCGCGAAGGCATAGCCGGTGAAACCGATGCTCACACCGATGGCGACCACGAGATAGAGCCAGCCGCTCATGCCGTAGATGAAGGGCATCAGGCAGGCCGCGAACAAAATGAAGGTGTACAGCAGCACCTGCAACCGCGTGAACTCGTTGCCGTGCGTCACGGGCAGCATCGGCAGGCCGGCCTTGCGGTAGTCCTCGACGCGGTACAGCGCCAGCGCCCAGAAATGCGGCGGGGTCCACAGGAAGATGATGAGGAACAGGATCAGCGCCTCGGGACCGACATCGCCCGTCATGGCGGCCCAGCCCAACACCGGCGGCATGGCGCCCGAGGCGCCGCCGATCACGATGTTCTGCGGCGTCAGCGGCTTCAGGATGACGGTGTAGATCACCGCGTAGCCGACGAAGGTGGCGAAGGTGAGCCACATGGTCAGCGGGTTGACCGTGAACCACAGCAGCGCCGAGCCGGCTGCACACAACAGCGCCGAGAACACCAGTGCCTGCATGTCGCTGAGCTGCCCGCGCGCCGTGGGGCGCCAGGCGGTGCGCTTCATCTTGGCGTCGATGCCCTTCTCGACCAGGCAGTTGAATGCGGCCGCCGCGCCGGCCACGAGCCAGATGCCGATGCAAGCCAGCACGCCGCGCTGCACATCGGCCCACGACGGCAGGCCGGGCACGGCCAGCACCATGCCGATGAGCGCGCAGAACACGATCAGCTGCACCACGCGCGGCTTGGTGAGCGCGTAGAACTGGCGCAGCACGTTGGCGGTGCTGGCGTGCTGAACAGGAATCGGGGTGCTCACGCGGTGGCTTTCTTCGGTTGGGGGGTGCCGCGCGCATTGTCGACGGCGCGCGGAATCGGCGCAGCGGCGGCGCTTTCGCGCCGGCTCTCGCACAGCGCCCAGGTCAGGACCACGGCCAGCGCCGCGGCGCCGCCGGTGTGGAGCACGGCGGCGGCCAGTGGCCAGCCGAGCAGCACGTTGCCCAGGCCCGTGGCCAGCTGCAGCAGCGCCAGGCCGGCCAGCCAGTGCGCCTGCGCGCGCAGTGCCTCGAGGCGACGCAGGCGCCAGGCCAGCAGGCCCAGCGCCACGAACACGGCATACGCCATGAGGCGGTGCGCGTAGTGGATGGCGGTGAGCGCGGAAAAGTCGAGCGGCTGGCCGTCGCCGGTCACGCCGAGGTGGCGCCAGATCTCGAAGCCCTGCACGAAGTTCATCGGCGGCCACCAGCTGTCCTGGCAGGTCGGGAACTGCGTGCAGGCCAGCACCGCGTAGTTGGTGCTAACCCAGCCGCCGAGCGCGATCTGCAGCACCAGCAGCACCGCCGTGGCGATCAGCCCGTTGCGCAGCGCCGGCGACACGGCCGTGGGCAGGCGCTGCGCCGCCACCTGGCGGTAGCGCACCGCCTGGATGCACAGCAGCGCGAGCAGCACGATGGCGCCCATCAGGTGCATCGTGACGATGGCGGGGAACAGCTTCCAGGTGACGGTCATGGCGCCGAAAGCGCCTTGCAGGCAGACCCAGACCAGTGTGGCCGCGGGCCACCAAGCGCTGAGCACGACGTGGTGGTGCGCGCTGTCGACCGGCGGCGCGGGCTGGCGCCGTTGGCGGCGGCGCACGATCCAGGTGGCGCCGGCCAGCGTGAGGATCAGCACCCCGACGCCGGTCGCGAGGTAGCGGTGGACCATCTCGATCCAGGCCTTGCTGTGCGTCACGGGGCCGGTCGGCTGGGCCGCCTGCGCCATGGCGATCTCGTGGCGCGCGCCGGCCGGGCTGGCGTTGCCGTAGCAGCCGGGCCAGTCGGGGCAGCCCAGGCCCGAATCGGTGAGCCGCGTGAAGGCGCCGAACAGCGTGAGGTCGAAGGTGAGGAACAGCGTGAGCACGGTCAGCGCATGCAGCCGCCGCGCAGGGCCGGAGCCGGCGTTGCGGCGCCACACCCAGACCAGCGGGCCGAGCGCGAGCAGCACGCCGGCGCCCATCATCCAGGCGATCGGCGTGAGGTCGTAGAGGGAGCTCGTGTCCATGGGGCGGTGGTGGTTCGCGCGGGCTCAGCGGCCCGCTTCGTCCCACGAGGACGAGGCGCGCAGCAGGCGGTCGATGTCGCGCTTGGCGCGGCTCGCGCCGGCGGCGTCCATGCGGGCCGGGAAACGCATCATCCAGTTGCCCATCGGATCGACCACGTAGAGGTGCTCGGACAGCGCGTGCCCTTGCACGGGCGCGAGCCAGCGGGAGAGTTGGTCGGCCGGCACGCGCAGCACGGTCGCGCCGTGCAGGCCGTTGGTCAGGCGCTCCGGCACGGGCGCCGCGTCGCTCACGAGCCAGACGCGGTCCAGGCGGTCTTTTTCGCGGCCGAGGCTCTCGCGCAGCTGGCGCTGCAGGTAAAGCTGCTGCTCGCACAGCGCGTCGCAGGCGGCGTCGGCCACCGCCACCAGCAGCCACTGGCCCTTGAGCGTGGCCAGCTCGACCGGCGCGCCGCTGCGGTCGGTTGCCGTGAGGCGGGGCATCTCGCGCTGCGGGTCGATCAGCTCGCCGTACACGCTGCGGCCCTCGGGCCGGATCACGTAGTAGGTGAAGTACGAGGCGATCACGGGTGCCGCGCACATCAGCAGCACGGCGATCATCTTCCAGCGCCCGTGGACGGTGCGGCGGTTCTCGGCCTCGTCCAGCGCCTGGCCCGGCGACGGCATCGAGTGCACGGTCAGGCCCAGCGGCTCGTCAGAGGCCGCGGCCATCGCGTGCGCGGCGCCGCGCGCGCCGGAAGGGGGAGATGAATTGGAACCAGACATAGAGGATGACAACGAGGGCCGACAGGCCGAACCACTGGAATGCGTAACCGTAGTGCCTCTCCAGGCCCAACGCCGGGGCCGGCCAGTCGCGCTGCAGGCCCTCGGACGCCGGCCCGCTCTGCTGCAGCGACACGTCGGTGCGCAGCGGCAGCTGGGTCTCGCCACGGAATGCCTCCAGGTCGAGATTTTGCCGGATGGGGGAAGACCCCTGAATGCCCGGTGCCGGAGCGCTGGCGCCGGCGGCCGAAGGGGCCGGCGCAGCGGCCGATGCCGCGGGCGCCGGTGCGGCCGCAGCCTTCGCGCCGAGCTCGAACAGATGGCTCGGCGGCGGCTCGATCAGCGCCGTGAGCTCGACGATGCCGGGCGGCGTCTCGACCACACCGAGCTGCGTGCGGTCGACGAAATTGCGCTGTACCCAGCCGCGCTGGACCATCACCGCCTGCTCACTGCCTTCGAGCGCGAACGGCGTCAGCACATAGAAGCCCGGCGTGCCGTGCATCTGGCGGTTGTCCAGGTAGACCGTCTGCGCCGTGAGCCACAGGCCGCGCAGGCGCACCGGCCGGTGCATCTCGCCGGCGGCTTCGCCCAGCGCCAGGAACTCGGCCTGCGACAGCGGGGCTTTCAGCTTCTGCGCATCGATGCGGGCCTGCAGCGCCTCTTTCTGCGCGGCGCGCGACAGCTGCCAGCGGCCCAGCGACACGGTGGCGGCCAGCGCCAGCACGGCCGCCAGCGTCACGACCAGGAAACGGCCCCGGCCCGCGCGGCGGCGCGGCGTGGCGGGGGAAACAACGGACTCGGGAGGCTCGGGGGTCACTGGAGCGGACGGGGCGTGCGGCCGATAATGCGGGTCATGAAATATTTCGTCGCCCTGATCTTTCTGGGCATCTTCGCGAGCCTCGCTTTCGCGCTCTACTTCATGCTGAAGGACGGTCGCGACGGGCAGAACAAGCGCGGCGGCATGGCCCGCGCCCTCACCTTTCGGATCGGCCTGTCGGTCTTTTTGTTCCTGTGCATGCTGCTGGCCTGGAAACTCGGCTACATCCAGCCCACCGGGCTCCCGCTCGGGAAGTAACAGATGGTGCTCGTTCCACGAGAACCATGAAAAAGGCGCCTTACGGCGCCTTTTTTCTGGAATGCCGTGAGGTTCTTCGCTCAAAGCCAATAGACCAGCACGTACAGGCCCAGCCAGACCACGTCCACGAAGTGCCAGTACCAGGCGGCGCCTTCGAAGCCGAAGTGACGTTCGGCGGTGAAGTGGCCCTTCTGCAGGCGCAGCGTGATGAACAGCAGCATCAGCATGCCGATGAACACGTGCAGGCCGTGGAAGCCGGTCAGCATGAAGAAGGTCGAACCGTAGGTGCCCGAGCTGAGCTTGAGGTTCAGTTCGGTGTACAGGTGGAAGTACTCGTAGCCCTGAACGCCCAGGAAGATCACGCCCAGCAGTACGGTGAGCCACATGAAGCGGATGCACTGGGCGCGGTGGTCGGCGCGCAGCGCGTGGTGGGCGATGGTCAGCGTAACGCCCGAGCTCAGCAGCAGCGCGGTGTTGATGGTCGGCAGCCAGAACGGGCCGACGGTCTGGAAGGGCTCGATGATGCCGGCCGGGGAACCGGTCACGCCGGCGGCGACGCTGGGCCACACGGCCTTGAAGTCGGGCCAGAGGATCGCGTTGTCCAGGCTGCCGAGCGTCGGCAGCGCGTGGGTGCGGGCCCACCACAGCGCCGTGAAGAAGGCGCCGAAGAACATCACTTCCGAGAAGATGAACCAGCTCATGCTCCAGCGGTACGAGAGGTCGATCTTGTGGCCGTACTGGCCGCTCTCGCTCTCGCCGACGGCGGCACGGAACCACACGAAGAGCGTGCCGAGCCAGATCACCATGCCCAGCAGCAGCGACCAGGCGCCCCACTGGTGGCTGTTGATCCATTGCCCCGCGCCGAGGATCACGAAGAACAAGCCGATCGCGGACACGACCGGGTAGGCCGAGGGTCCGGGCACGAAGTAGTAGGGCGTGGTGCCGTGGGTGGTTGAACTCATATCAGCTCCTGGCTTTCTTTCTTCTCTCGATTCAATGATTCTGGAGATCGTGGTTTTTTGTCTTCGGCTCAGCAGGCAGCGCTCAGGCGGCCGCGACCACATGCCGCACCAGCAGCACCAGCCCGACCACGAAGACGATCACTGCGGCAAACGCCACCACGATGACGTGCAGCGGATTGAGCTTGCCCAGGTCTTCCTTGTAGGCGCTGTTGCGGCGCACCCCGAAGAACGACCAGCCCACCGCCTTCATCGTGTCCCACAGCGTGGGCTTGCGGCGCGGAGCTTCGGGCGGCAACGGCGAGGTCACGAGCGCGGCTCATCGGCGACAACATGCGAAACGGCGGCCACCGGGGCCGGAGGCGTCTTGCCGCCCACCTCGAAGAAGGTGTATGACAGCGTGATGGTCTTGACGTCCTTCGAGATCTTCGGATCGATCACGAAAGCGACCGGCCACTGCTTCTTCTCACCCGCATCGAGCGTGTACTGGTTGAAGCAGAAGCACTCGAGCTTGTTGAAGTGCGCCGCCGCCTGCTGCGGTGCGTAGCTGGGGATGGCCTGCGCGGCCATGCGGCGGTTCTGCGTGTTCTGGAACTCGTACATCACCGTGTTCAGCTGGCCCGGGTGCACTTCGATGAAGCGCTCGGCCGGCTTGAAGTCCCACAGGCCGCCGCGCACGTTGGAGTCGAACTCGACCTTGATCGTGCGGGTCATGTCGACCTGCGTGTTGTCGGGCACGCGCACGTTCTTGGCGCCGCTGGCGCCGCCCGGCACCTGGAGCTCGGAGAGCGCGAGGATGTTGATGCCGGTCATCTCGCAGATGGCGCGGTACATCGGCACCAGCGCGTAGCCGAAGGCGAACATGCCGCAGGTCACGACGGCCAGCTTGCCGACCATGCGGACGTTGGCGCGGCGGATGCGTTGACCGAGGCTCATGCTGTTGCTTCCGTTCGGAGGGTGCGATGCGGCGCGGTCAGCGACCGCTGAACCAGACCATGCGGACGATGAAGCCGATGAAGAAGATCACCGCGATGGAGGCCAGCGTGAGCCCCATGCGTCGGTTGTTCTTTCTTTGTTCGGGCGTCGTCATCGTCGTGCGGTCGTTGTGCTTGTCCGGCGTGCGCGGGTGATCAGCCGATCACCTTGGTGGCGGTCACGTCAAGCTTGGGCGGGTTCTCGAAGGTGTGGAACGGGGCCGGCGACGGCACTTCCCACTCGAGGCCTTCGGCCGCTTCCCAGGGCTTCTGAGCTGCTGCTTCACCCTTGCCGCGCATCGAAGGCAGCACGATGAACAGGAAGAAGTAGACCTGCGCGAAGCCGAAGAAGAACGCACCCACCGAAGCGATGGCGTTGAAGTCGGCGAACTGCATGGGGTAGTCGGCGTAGCGACGCGGCATGCCGGCCAGACCCAGGAAGTGCATCGGGAAGAAGGTGACGTTGAACGAGATCAGCGACCACCAGAAGTGGACCTTGCCGCGCGTTTCGTTGTACATCACGCCGGTCCACTTGGGCGCCCAGTAGTAGAAGCCCGAGAACATGGCGAACAGCGAGCCGGCCACCAGCACGTAGTGGAAGTGGGCCACCACGTAATACGTGTCCTGCAGCTGCGTGTCGATCGGCGCGACCGCGAGGATCAGGCCGGTGAAGCCGCCCATCGTGAACACGAAGATGAAGCCGACCGCGAACAGCATGGGCGTCTCGAAGGTCATCGAGCCCTGCCACATCGTGGCGATCCAGTTGAAGATCTTCACGGCCGTGGGCACGGCGATCAACATGGTCGCGTACATGAAGAACAGCTGGCCCGTGAGCGGCATGCCGGTCGTGAACATGTGGTGGGCCCACACGATGAACGACAGGATGGCGATCGACGAGGTGGCGTACACCATCGAGGCATAGCCGAAGAGCTTCTTGCGCGCGAAGGCCGGGACCACCTGGCTGATGATGCCGAAGGCCGGCAAGATCATGATGTAGACCTCGGGGTGGCCGAAGAACCAGAAGATGTGCTGGTACATCACCGGGTCACCGCCGCCGGCGGGGTTGAAGAAGCTGGTGCCGAAATGGCGGTCGGTCAGCGTCATCGTGATGGCACCTGCGAGCACGGGCATCACGGCGATCAGCAGGTAGGCGGTGATGAGCCAGGTCCAGCAGAACATCGGCATCTTCATCAGCGTCATGCCGGGGGCGCGCATGTTCAGGATAGTGACGATGATGTTGATCGAGCCCATGATCGACGAGGCGCCCATGATGTGCATCGCGAAGATGCCGGCGTCCATCGAGGGGCCCATCTGCAGCGTGAGCGGGGCGTACAACGTCCAGCCGGCTGCGGGTGCGCCGCCGGGCATGAAGAACGAACCGGCCAGCATGATGGCCGCCGGGATCAGCAGCCAGAAGCTGAAGTTGTTCATGCGCGCGAACGCCATATCGGATGCGCCGATCTGCAGCGGGATCATCCAGTTCGCGAAGCCAACGAAGGCCGGCATGATCGCGCCGAACACCATGATCAGGCCGTGCATGGTGGTGAACTGGTTGAACAGCTCGGGGTTCACCATCTGCAGACCGGGCTGGAACAGCTCGGCGCGGATCAGCAGGGCCAACACGCCGCCGATCATCAGCATCGTGAAGCTGAACAGCAGGTAGAGCGTGCCGATGTCCTTGTGGTTGGTCGCGAACACCCAGCGGCGCCAGCCGGTGGGCGCGTGGTGATCGTGATGGTCGTCGTGTGCGTGGCCGCCGGGGGCGTGACCGTGGGGGTCGAGGACTGCGCTCATGTCGTTGTTCCTTGCAATTTCTTCTTCGCGGGGCGCCGTCGGATCACTTGCCGCGCAGGGCCAGCACTTCAGCCGGTTGCACCAGCTGGCCCGTCTTGTTCGACCAGCTGTTCTTGGTGTACGTGGCCACGGCCGCGAGGTCTGTGTCGCTCAGCTGCTTCCAGGCAGGCATGGCACCGTTGTTCTGGCCGTTGAGCAGCACCAGCAGCTGCACCTTGTGGTCGGAATCGGTCACCTTGGCTGCGCCGTCGAGCGGCTTGATCGGGCCTGCGCCCTTGCCGTTGGCCTGGTGGCAGGCCGCGCAGTTGGCGGCGTAGACCTTCTCGCCGCGTGCCAGCATGTCGGGCAGCGTCCAGACCTTGGTCGGGTCGTCGAGCTTGGCGGCGGCTTCCTTGCGCTTGGTCGCGACCCAGGCGGTGTAGTCGGCAGCCGACAGCACCTTCACGTGGATCGGCATGTAGGCGTGTTCCTTGCCGCACAGCTCCTGGCACTGGCCGTAGTAGTCGCCCACGGTCTCGGCGCGGAACCAGGTGTCGCGCACGAAGCCGGGAATGGCGTCCTGCTTGAGGCCCAGCTGCGGCACGGCGAAGGCGTGGATCACGTCGTTCGCGGTGGTGATGATGCGGACCTTCTTCTGCACCGGCACGACCATCGGGTTGTCGACCTTGAGCAGGTAGTCGTCGGGCATGGCGCCCTTGGCACCGGCGTCGGACATGGCGCGCTGCGAGCTGTCCAGCGTGGAGATGAAGGCCAGGCCCTCGCCTTCGCCGTTCAGATAGTCGTAGCCCCACTTCCACTGGTAGCCCGTGGTCTTGATCGTGAGGTCGGCGTTCGTGGTGTCCTTCTGGGCCACGAGCACCTTGGTGGCAGGCAGCGCCATCACGATCACGATGAGGAAGGGCACGATGGTCCAGATGACCTCGACCACCACCGATTCATGGAAGTTGGCGGCCTTGTGGCCCACCGACTTGCGGTGCTTCCAGATGGAATAGAACATCACCGCGAACACGGCGACGAAGATGACCGTGCAGATGATCATCATGATCGTGTGGAGCAGATGCTGCTCCTGCGCGATCTTGGTCACGCCGACCGGAAGATTCAGCTGGCGCACCGAAGGGCCGCCGGGCAGATCGTTGACTGCGTGCGCCGCGTTGCTGAACGCCGCGCCGGCCGCCAGCAACAGATTCGCCGGCCTGTACTTATTGCGCCAAATGCTCTTCATCGTGTTCACGTTTCTTCAATTTTTCGAAAACCCAACCGTGCAGCACCGCGCGAGCCCCCTCAGGCGCCACGCAACGCCATGCGAATCTCGCGCGCCAGTGCGGCTCGCAACTCCGGGCGTACATAGCGCCCCACCCTGACCGATCGACCTTGCCCCGAGACCTCGATCAGCGAACGATCGCCGGTCTGCGGTTCGATCCGCACCTGGTGCGGAAGAAATTCCGTGCGTTCGTAGTGCCCACCGTTCTCGAGCTCCACGACGAGGCGTCCGCCCTGCAGCGCGATCCGTTCGCCATCGGTGGCATGCCGCGCGTACATCATGAACGCAAAGCCCACCGCGGCCAGTTCAAGCCAGGCGAATGGCAATACCAGCGGCGCACCGTGCAGCCAGAACACCATGCCCGTTCCCAGAGATACCACGCACAGCGAGGCGTAGAGCCAGCCCAGCTGGCTCGGCGTCACCGAGCAATTTCGTTTCAGGAACCAGTGGATGTTCTGGCCTGAGACGGTGGCAAAACGAAACACGGAATTCGACACGGGCGAGTTCAGCAAATCGGTGCGTCGATGGTGGCCAAACCCCTCGTACAAACAGGATCCGACACCCCTCGATCACGGGACAATACCCGCGAGTTTCACGCAACGGCGGATTGTAGCGGGTAGAGCACGGGGCCCGCGCACCGAATAAGGGCTGCCGGGTCGCTCAGGCGCCAGGGCGGCCGCGCTGGAGCATCGATCGCATCTCGCGCAGCGAGACCGCGCTCTCGGGCGACAGCGCCACGCGCGGCGTCGGCTTGAAGGCGTGGCCATAGATGACCTCGAAGGTCAGCGCGATGCGGCCCTCGCCTTCCGCGGCCGGCGCCAGCTCGGGCAGGGCCTGCTTGAGCGCGCGGTGCCAGGCCTTGCCGCGCAGCGCGGGGAAGCGCGCCGGATGCAGGTTGCGCCCCAGCGTGCGCAGCTCGGCCAGGGCGGCCTCGGGGGTGGCCCAGGTGAGCACGATGCGCTCCATGTCCATCACGGGCTCGGCGAAGCCGGCATGCACGAGCATGTCGCCCCAGTCGTGCATGTCGGTGTATTCATGGCCGGCGGTGGGCCAGCCGAGCCGGGCGTGCAGGGCCCGCAGCTCGCGCACGGTGTCCGGGCCGAGGCAGGAGAACATCAGGAAGCCGTTGGTCGCGACCAGCCGGTGCCACTGCGCGATGAGCGCCTCGGGGTCGGCCGCCATGTGCAGCGACATGTTGGCCCACAGCAGGTCGACGCCGTCTTCGGGCGGCGCATCGAAGCGGGCCTTGCCGCCCTGCCAGCGGCGCGCGCTCCACCAGGGCGCGGTCAGCGCCTCGCCGGTCCGGTCGGCCAATGCGGGTTCGGATTCGATGACGAAGGCTTCGGCATCGCGGTAGCGGCGGGCCAGCAGCGCGTGCGCCTCGAGGCCGCCGCGCAGCGGCGACCAGTCGGCCCAGGTGCGGGGCTGGGCCTTGATCCATTGCAGCCGGTCTTCCATCCGGCGGCCGATTTCCTCATGCAGCCAGGGCGAGCCCTCGGCGGGCGCGAGCCGGCGCCAGCGGTCGGCCGCCGTGGGATCGATGGTCGGCGGTCTTCTTGCGGGGTCGGTGGCCATGGGGCCGTGAGTATATTGAGGCATGCACAACCGCCGGGCCCTGAGGCCTTTCACCTCGCTGCTTGCGCGGCTGCCCAGCCAGTGCGAGGTCTGCCGCGCCTGGCCCGCGCAGCGCGTGTGCGACGCCTGCGTGGCGCGTTTTGCACCGCCGACCACGCGCTGCGGCGGCTGCGCCCTGCCGATGCCCGAGGGTGTGGCCCGCTGCGGCGAATGCATCAGGCACCCGCCGCCGCTCGACGCCTGCCTGGCGGCATGCACCTATGCGTGGCCGTGGCCCGATTGCATCGCCCAGTTCAAATTCCGCGGTGAGGCGGGCTGGGCCGGTCCGCTGTCCACACTGCTGCGCAGCGCGCCATGGGTGGAGCCGGCGCTGGAGCAGTGCGACCTCGTGCTGCCGATGCCGCTGGCGCCCGGCCGCCTGGGCGAGCGCGGTTTCAACCAGGCGCACGAGCTCGCGCGCCGGCTGGCACCGGCCAAGACCGACGCCACCCTGCTGCTGCGCACGCGCGACACGCCCGCGCAGAGCGGCCTGCCGCGCGCCGACCGGCTGCGCAACCTGCGCGGCGCCTTCGCCGTGGAACCGCTGCGCGCCGACGGCCTGCGGGGGCGGCGCGTGGTGCTGGTGGACGACGTGATGACCAGCGGCGCCTCGCTGTTCGCCGCGGCCGCCACCTTGCGCCTGGCGGGCGCGGCACACATCACCGGCGTGATGCTGGCGCGGACCGATCCGCCGCGCTGAACCCATCGGCGGCGCCCGCGACAATCGGCGCATGTTCCATATCGTCCTGGTCCACCCCGAAATTCCGCCGAACACCGGCAACGTGATCCGGCTCGCGGCCAACACCGGCTGCACGCTGCACCTGGTGGAGCCGCTCGGCTTTTCGATGGACGACCGCCTGCTGCGCCGCGCCGGGCTCGACTACCACGAGTACGCCGAGGTCAAGCGCCACGCCGACTGGGCCGCGCTGCTGGCCACGCAGCAGCCGCCGGCCGAGCGCATGTTCGCGCTGACCACGCGCGGCACCCGCGCCGTGCACGACGTGCGCTTCCAGCTCGGCGACTGGCTGGTGTTCGGCTCGGAAACCGCCGGCCTGCCGCCGCCGATCCGCGACGGCTTTGCCGAGGCGCAGCGCCTGCGGCTGCCGATGCGTGCCGGCCAGCGCAGCCTGAATCTGTCGAACGCGGTGGCGGTCACGGTGTTCGAGGCCTGGCGGCAAAACGGTTTCGCCTGACAGCCCTTCGCGCGGCAGGGGCACATCCGATCGGTGCTGCGCGGCGTATGGGAAGGCATGCCGGTGATTCGCACCGGCATCCGCCCCCTCAACGCTGACTGCCAAGGAGTCCCACCATGCACACCACCCTGCGCCTGATCACGATCGCCGCCCTCGCCTGCGCCGGCGGCGCCCATGCTTTCCAGGGCGAGCAGAACCCGCTGCCGCCCGCGCCCTTCCAGTCGTCGCTGACGCGCGCCCAGGTCCAGCAGCAAGCCCTGCAGCCGCTGCAGATCAGCAACGGCGGCACCGGCGTGGCCCGCCCGACCGCGGGCAACGTCGACCGCGCGGCGGTGCGCGCGAGCGCCGTCGGCATCACCCGGCAGGGCGCGGCCACCTACGGCGAGGTCACCGACCGCCGGATGTAAGTAGAGAGAAGAAGAAAAAGTCCGCTCAGGGAAAACGGCGCACCACCGACTCGGCGACGCACGCCGGCTTGGCGGCGCCTTCGAGTTCGATGGTGGTTTCCCAGGTCATCTGCAGGCCGTTGTTGGGAATCGGCTCGGCGCTCAGCAGCTTCATGCGCGCGCGCAGACGCTGGCCCACGGGCACCGGCGACATGAAGCGCACGCGGTTCAGGCCGTAGTTCACGCCCATGCGCGACTCGACCACGTCGATGGCCGTCTCGAAGAACTTCGGCAGCAGCGACAAGGTGAGAAACCCGTGCGCGATCGGCGCGCCGAAGGGGCCGGACTTGGCCCGCTCCACATCGACGTGGATCCACTGGTGGTCGCCCGTCGCCTCGGCGAACTGGTTGACCTGCTGCTGCGTCACGCTGATCCAGTCGCTCACGGCGACTTCCTGGCCGACGCAGGCGGCGAGATCCTGAAGGGTCTGGAATGTCTTTTTGGTCATGCGGGGCATTCTGGTGCCAAGGGCACAAGGCTGGCTGTCGGACTTGCGACAACCGGGATTCAGGGAAATCCGGGGGATCAGTTCAGGCGTCGAGCCATTCGCAGATCGGCGCCCACTGGTCCAGGTCGCGCTGCACGCGCCCCGGCGCAATGTCGAACAGCGTGAGCCCGCGCGCGGCCAGCTGCACGTAGTTCTGCGTGTCGCGCAGCTCGCCCAGCACGGGCACGCCCAGGCCGGCGATGAACTCGTGCAGCCGGTCGGCCGCCAGCGTGCGGGCGTTCACGCGCATGCCGACCAGGCCGATACGGGTCTTCTCGGCGCGGCGGCTTTCCAGCAGGCGGTCGAGGAAATCGCGCGTGGCGTAGATGTCGAAGATGCTCGGCTGCAGCGGCACGATCACGCGGTCGGCCAGCGCCAGCACCTCCTTGAAGCGCCAGCCGTGCAGGCCGGCCGGCGTGTCGAGCACCGCATGCGTTGTGCCGCGCGGCGGGCGCACCACAGTGCTGTCGCCGGTGGCTTCCCAGGTGGCGATGGGGCGGGCCTGCGGCGGGCGCAGGCCGAGCCACAGCCGCGAGGACTGCTGGCGGTCCACGTCGCCGAGCATCACGGCATGGCCGCGGCTCGCGAAGTAGCCCGCGATGTTCGTTGCAATCGTCGACTTGCCCACGCCCCCCTTGGGATTGGCGACCAGAACCACCGGCATGAGGATCTCCTCCAGAACTGGAACAGGGCTGGATGGTAGTCGCCCCGGGTTGCGCGTCGGCGACGGCGGGCCGTCTGCGTTATGTTCGCCACATGACGACAACAACATCCGCGGAGAACCCCTCCAGCATCTATGTGCTGGCGGCCCACCCCCACTGGCGTGACTCGCGCGTGAACCGCCGGCTGTTCGCCGCCGCGCAGCGCGTGCCCGGCGCCGACGTGAACGACCTGTACGGCAGCTACCCCGATTTCGCCATCGACGTCGAGGCCGAGCGCGAGCGGCTGGCGCGCGCGGACCTGGTGGTGCTGCTGCACCCGATCCAGTGGTATTCGATGCCGCCGCTGCAAAAGCTCTGGGTCGATGACGTGCTGGGCTACGGCTGGGCCTACGGCCCCGGCGGCACCGCGCTGCAGGGCAAGGACTGCTGGCTGGTCGCCACCACCGGCGGCCCCGAGCCGAGCTACCACCCGCAAAGCTACAACCGCTACTTCTTCGACGCCTTCCTGCCGCCCTACGAGCAGACCGCCGCGCTGTGCGGCATGCGCTTCTTGCCGCCGCTGCTGCTGCACGGCGCGCGCCGCGCCAGCGAGGCCGAGGTGGCCGCGCATGTCGAGGTGTTCGTGCAGCGCCTGGAAAGCTACCCGGTGTGGCCCGAGATGGACGAGCTCGATGCCTGCATCGCCTGCCCGGTGCCCGAGACCGACCGCCCCGCCGAATCCGACGACGTGGGCCAGGTGATGGCCGGCGCGTTCCACAGCGCCATGACGCACGGCCTGGCCGTCGCCAACGGCAGCAGCACCCACAAGGCGGCCTGAGCATGGAACATGCACCCGCCTGGCTGACCAGCAGCCTGATCTACCTGAGCGCCGCCGTGCTGGTGGTGCCGCTGTCCAAGGCCCTGGGCCTGGGCTCGATCATCGGCTACCTCGTGGCCGGCATCGCCATCGGCCCCTGGGGCCTGGGCCTCGTATCCAGCGTCGAAGACGTGCTGCATTTCGCCGAGTTCGGCGTGGTGCTGATGCTGTTCCTGGTCGGCCTCGAACTCGAGCCCAAGCGGCTGTGGAGCCTGCGCCGCCCGATCTTCGGCTGGGGGTCGGCGCAGGTGCTCAGCTGCGCGGCAGTGCTGTTCGCCGTCGGCTGGGCCATGGGCGCGCCGTGGCGCGTGGCGCTGGTGGCGGCGCTCGGGCTGGCACTGTCGTCCACCGCCATCGCGCTGCAGGTGTTCGGTGAACGCAACCTGCTGAAGACGCCCAGCGGCCAGGCCGGCTTCTCGATCCTGCTGTTCCAGGACGTGGCAGCGATCCCGATCCTCGCGCTGCTGCCGCTGCTGGCCGGCGCCACGGCGGCCGAGCAGGCCGTGAGCGGGCTGGACCGCGCACTCGAGGCGCTGAAGATCGTCGGCGTGATCGCCGGCATCATCCTCGGCGGCCGGCTGCTGCTGCGCCCGATCCTGCGCTGGATCGCGCGCAGCGACACGCCCGAGATCTTCACCGCCGCCGCGTTGCTGCTGGTGGTGGCCATCGCGGCGCTGATGCAGTTCGTCGGCCTGTCGATGGCGCTGGGCGCCTTCCTTGCCGGCGTGCTGCTGGCCGAAAGCGAGTACCGGCGCGAGCTCGAGACCGACATCGAGCCCTTCAAGGGCCTACTGCTGGGGCTGTTCTTCATCGCGGTGGGCATGTCGATCAACTTCGGCGTGCTGCTGGCCAACCCGGGGGTCATGGCGCTGCTGGTGGTGAGCTTCCTGGTCATCAAGCTGGTGGTGATCTACGCGCTGGCCAAGGCCATGGGCCTGGCTTACCAAGAGCGGCCGGTGTTCACGCTGCTTCTGGCGCAGGGCGGCGAGTTCGCCTTCGTGGTGTTCCAGGCCGCCGGCCCCGACGTGCTGCCGCCGCAGACCACCTCGCTGCTGATCGGCGCGGTGGCGCTGTCGATGCTGCTGTCGCCGCTCTTGCTGGTGCTGCTCGACAAGTTCGTGCTGCCGCGCTACAGCCACGCGGGCGGACCGCAGCTGGAGGAAATCTCGGAGCAGCAGGACGCCAAGGTGCTGATCTGCGGCTTCGGTCGCTACGGCCAGATCGTCGGTCGCCTGCTGATGTCGCAGGGCCTGCGCGTGACGGTGCTCGACCACGACGCCGACACCGTCGAAGGCCTGCGCCAGTTCGGCTTCCGCGTGTTCTACGGCGACGCCACGCGGCTGGACCTGCTGCGCACCGCGGGCGCCGGCACGGCGCGCGCCATCGTGGTGGCGGTGGACGACATCGAGCAGTCGCTGGACATCGTCGACCTGGTGCGCGAGAACTTCCCGCAGGCGCGCATCATTGCGCGCGCGCGCAACGTGACGCACCTGTTCCAGTTGCGCGACCGCGGCGTGCAGGACATCGAGCGCGAGGTGTTCGAGTCGTCGCTGCGCAGCGCGCGCTCGGCACTGGAGGCGCTGGGCTGGCCGGCGGCCGAGGCGCGCGAGGCGTCGATGCGTTTCCGCCAGCGAAACCTCAAGCTCAGCGACGAGATCTACCCGCACTACAAGGACCGCGCCAAGCTGATCGCCGCCAACAAGGCGGGCCGCCAGCAGTTCGAGGAACAGATGGCGCGCGAGCGCGAGGAGCGCAAGCTGCGCTCGGGCCAGGACTGGGACCGGCTCGGCGAAGACGAACCAGCGGGCGACGCGAAAGCGCCCTGAGGCCCCAGGTCAGACGGGCACGGTCAGGTACACGCCCTCGCGGCCGATCACCGGCGCGCGCGTCGGCATGAAGATCGTGCAGCCGTCGCAGGGCGAGCGGATCTCGCGCCCGGCCTGCACCGCGATCAGCTCACCCTGGTCGAAGGTCTCGAAACCGAGCACCGGGCGCACGAAGGCGAAGTCGTCCGACGTGACCATGTGGACCTCGAGCAGCCGGAAGCGGCGCGCGGCCACCGGCACGCGCGGCACCGGGTCGACGAGCCCGAGGTGGGCCAAAAAACGCAGCGACACGTCGGTGGCCAGGTCGGCCGCCGACTGCGCGAAATGCTGGCCGCACTCGACCACCACCGCGCCGCCGTCGATGCCCGGCTCGCCGTGCCGGCCGTAGGCCGTGACACCCGTGCCGGGCGCGGCGCCCACGGGCATCACGAGGTGCACCGGCGGACCGCCGACGGCCTGCGCCAACCCTGCATTGCGTTCGAACTCCGGGTAGACCCAGAAGGGCTGCACGGGCGCGCGCGTGGAATGGATGTCCAGCACGTAGTCGGCCGCGTCGAGCACCGGCCGCAGTTCGCGCGCGCGGCGCAGCTCGGGGCTGTGCTCGGAGCCATCAAGCAGCTCGGGCGACCAGATGCGGTTCAGGTTGTGCACCAGCTGGCGGTTCTCGTAGGGCCGGTCGATGTCGAAGGCCTCGTAGGCCTCGACGTTCGCGAAGCTCACGGTGAGCGTGCCGATCTTCGGGCGCACGCCGCTGTCGAGCAGGTGCGTGGCCGCGACCATGCCGCAGATCTCGTTGCCGTGCGTGAGCGCGTTGACGAGCACGTGCGGGCCCGGCTTGCCGGACGCGAAGCGGTGCACGTAGTCGATGCCGGTGTTGCCCTGGCGGTAGGCCGAGAGGTCGCGCGGCAGCACCTCCAGCGGGGCGGTGTCGGGAGCGAAGGCCTGCAGTGTCTGCGTCATGGAACCAGCCGCCCGCTCACTCGCCGCGGATGCCGGCACGCTTGACCATTTCGCCGTACAGCGCGAGCCGCTCCGACATCATGGCCGTGAACTGCGCGGGCGATTGCGCCTCGGGCGCGAGCGAGCCGCGCGCCAGCAGCGCCTCGACCATCGTCGGCTGCTCGGCCACCGTGCGCACGGCCTTGTGCAGCGCGGCGATGACCTCGGGCGGCGTCTTCGCGGGCGCGGCCAGGCCGATCCACGAGGTGGTGTTCAGCACGGGGTAGCCCAGCTCCGTGAAGGTCGGCACGTCGGGCAGCGCCGCGACGCGCGTGGGCGAGGCCACGGCCAGCGCACGCAGCTTGCCGGCCTGGATGTGCGGCAGGAAGGGCGCGAGGTTGTCCAGGCCGAACTGCACTTCGTTGGAGATCAGCGCGGTCACCAGCGGGCCGCCGCCGCGGTAGGGCACGTGCGTGGCGTTGAGCTGCAGCTGCGACTTCATCAGCTCCACGTTGAGCTGGCCCATGCTGCCCGGCCCGGCGCTGCAGAAGTTGAGCTCGCCCGGGCGCGACTTCACCAGCGCCACGAACTCCTTGAAGGTCTTGGCGGGCACGGCCGGGTTCACCAGCAGCACGTTGATGGAGCGCGCGAGCTGGCTGATCGACAGGAAATCCTTGATCGGGTCGTATCCCGGGTTGGCCTGCGTCAGCGGGTTGGCCAGGTGCGAGCTCTGCGAGGACACCACGAGCGTGTAGCCGTCGGGCTTGGCGCGCGCCACCTGCGCGCTGGCGATGGAGCCGCCCGCGCCGGCGCGGTTGTCGATGACCACCGGCGTGCCCAGCGCCTTCGACAGCGGCTCGGCGTACAGGCGCGCGATCAGGTCGACCGAGCCGCCGGCCGGGAACGGCACCACCAGCGTGACCGGGCGGGCCGGAAAGGCCTGGGCGCGCGCGGACAAGGGCAGCAGCGCCGCCGTCAGGCCGGCGCCGAGGATCTCGCGCCGGCGCAGGGCGGGCACGGCGGGGGTGGTGGAACGCATGGCAAGGTCTTTCTGCAGAAGAAGCGGGCAATCGGGCGGACAGGTCCGGCCGAAATCGTGCATTCATTTTTGCAAGGAGGTCCAATTTTTGCAATACTCGTTGCAAATATGAGGTTTCTCCGATGCCGCACGCAGACACCCCCGCCGCCCCCAGCCTGAACCAGCGCATCTCGGGCTACGGCAAGAAGCTCACGAAAAGCGAGCGACGCCTGATCGAGGAATTGCAGGCGCACCACCCGCAGGGGCTGCTCGAATCTGCAACGAGCCTTGCAAGAAAGGTGGGCACCAGCGCCTCGACCGTGGTGCGGCTGCTCGCCAAGCTGGGCTACGAGAGCTACGCCCAGGCGCAGATGGAGGCGCGCGCCGAAGTCACCGCCCTGCTGGCCTCGCCCGCCACGCGCGCCGACGCGGTCATCGGCGACGACACCTCCGTGCGCAGCTGCCTGGACAACGCGCTGCTGCACGACCAGCACAACCTGGCCGCCACCTTCGCGGCGCTCGACGTGGGCGCGTTCGAGGCGGCGGTGAAGCTGCTCACGCAGCGCAAGGTGCGCGTGCACGTGCTCGGCCAGCGCAACGGCCTGCCGCTGGCCAGCCACCTCGCGCTGAACCTGAACCTGTGCCTGCCCGACGTGCGGCTGCTGGGCGGCGCGGGCGCGCTGCCGCTCGAAGACCAGCTGCTGCGCATCGACGACAACGACCTGCTGCTCACGCTCACCTTCCGCCGCCACTCGCTCGCGATCGCGCGCACGGCGGCCTACTTCCGCGAGAAGGGCGCGAAGGTCGTCATGGTCACCGACAGCCCCACGGCGCCTGCGGCAGCCTCGGCCGATCACCTGCTGCTGGTGCGCACCTCCAGCGCCTCGCCCTTCGATTCGTACACGGCGGCGCTGTCGGTCTGCAATGCGCTGATCACCGCGGTGGCGCAGCGCCGCAAGAAGGAGCTGGCCGCCGTGTTCGAACGCGGCGCGGCGCTGTGGGAGCCGCACTGGAACGAGGCGGCGCCGCGCGCCGCCTGAGCCTCAGGCCGCCGGGGTTCCGAGCCCCAGCAGGCGCACCGCGTTGTCCTTGAGGATGCCGGGCATCACCTCGGGCTTGAAGCCGGCGGCCTCGAAGTCCTTCATCCAGCGGTCGGGCGTGATCAGCGGGTAGTCGCTGCCGAACAGCACACGGTCTTTCAGCAGCGTGTTGGCGTACTGCACCAGCTGCTTCGGAAAGTACTTGGGGCTCCAGCCCGACAGGTCGATCCACACGTTGGGCTTGTGCGTGGCCACGCTGAGCGCCTCGTCCTGCCAGGGAAAGCTGGGGTGGGCCATGACGATCTGCATGTCGGGGAAGTCGATGGCCACGTCGTCCAGGTGCATCGGGTTGCTGTACTCCAGCCGCAGGCCGCCGCCGCAGCGCATGCCCGAGCCGATGCCGCTGTGGCCGGTGTGGAAGATGGCCGGCAGCTTGTACTCGGCGATCACCTCGTAGATCGGCCAGGCCATGCGGTCGTAGGGGTGGTAGCCCTGCACGGTCGGGTGGAACTTGAAGCCCTTCACGCCGTGCTCCTCGATGAGCCGGCGCGCCTCGCGCGCACCCATCTTTCCCTTGTGCGGATCGACGCTGCCGAAGGCAATCATGATGTCGCTGTTCTGCGCCGCGGCCTCGGCGATCTCTTCGTTCGGGATGCGGCGGCGGCCCATGTTCGACTCGGCGTCGACCATGAACATCACCAGCCCGATCTTCCTTTCACGGTAGTACGCCACGCTCTCGGCGATGGTGGGGCGGCGGTTCGAGCCGAAGAACTTGTCGGCCGCGCGGTCGTATTCCTCGCCGTAGTTGTCGAAAGGGTTCCAGCAGCTCACTTCGGCGTGGGTGTGGATGTCGATCGCGATCAGGTTCCGTGGGTCCATGTCGTTGTCTCCGGTTCGGGTAAGTCCCTAGGTTTCGGGAGGCTCCAATGCCTTGAATTGATTATTTCTCATAACCATAATCCAACGCAACCCCAGAGACCATCATGACCAATCCAGACCTCCACCTCGACATCCGCGACGACGTCGCCATCGTTCGTCTCACGCGCGGCGCCAAGCGCAACGCGCTGTCCGACGGCCTGATCCTCGCGCTGCGCGACACCTTCGAGACGCTGCCCGCCACGGTGCGCGCGGCCGTGCTCGACGGCGAGGGCCCGCATTTCTGCGCCGGCCTGGACCTGAGCGAGCTCAAGGAGCGCGACGCCGGCCAGGGCATGCAGCACTCGCGCCTGTGGCACAGCGCGCTCGACCTGATCCAGCACGGCCCGGTGCCGGTGGTGGCGGCGCTGCACGGCGCGGTGGTGGGCGGCGGGCTCGAGCTGGCCAGCGCCTGCCACATCCGCGTGGCCGACCGCTCCACCTTCTACGCACTGCCCGAAGGCTCGCGCGGCATCTTCGTGGGCGGCGGCGGCTCGGTGCGCATCCCCAAGCTGATCGGCGTGGCCCGCATGACCGACATGATGATGACCGGCCGCGTCTACAACGCCGAGGACGGCGAACGCGCCAACTTCGCGCAGTACCTGGTCGACGAAGGCACCGCCTTCGACAAGGCCTTCGAGCTTGCCAAGCGCATCGCCACCAACGCGCCGCTCACCAACTACGCGCTGATGCACGCGCTGCCGCGCATCTCCGAGCAGTCGGCCGACCACGGCTTCTTCACCGAGGCGCTGATGTCGGGCATCGTCCAGGCCGCGCCCGAAGCGAAGGCACGCGTGCGCGACTTCCTCGAAGGCCGCGGCGCGAAAGTGAGCAAGGGATGACCGCCGTCCGCTACCGCCCGCTGGCCTTCGGCGTGACGCGCGCGGTGCTGCGCGACGGCGCGCCGGGCACGCGCTACCTCACGGCCGAGACGCCGCTGCAGGCCTACCGCGAGCGCATGACCGACCGGCTCGCGCACTGGGCGCAGGTGGCGCCCGATCGCACCTTCATCGCACGCCGCGAGCGCCTGCCCGACGGCCGCACCGGCGACTGGCTGCGCGTGAGCTATGCGCAGGCGCTGGAAGAAGCGCGCGGTATCGGACAGGCCCTGCTCGATCGCGGCCTGAACGCCGAGCGCCCGGTCGTGATCCTCAGCGAGAACGGCATCGAGCACGCGCTGCTCGCGCTGGGCTGCCTCTACGCCGGCGTGCCCTACTGCCCCGTGTCGCCGCCCTATGCGATCGTGAGCCAGGACTACGACAAGCTGCGCCACGTCATCGACACGCTCACGCCCGGCCTGGTGTTCGCGGCCGACGCCGCGCGCTTCGCCAAGGCCATCGCGGCCACCGTGCCCGCCGGCACCGAGGTCGTGCTCGCCGAAGGCACGCTCGAAGGCCGCGCCACCACGCGCTTCGACGTGCTCGCCGCCACGCCGGCCACGCCCGCCATCGACGCGGCGATGCAGGCCACCGGCCCCGACACCATCACCAAGTTCCTCTTCACCTCGGGCTCGACCAAGATGCCCAAGGCGGTGATCAACACGCACCGCATGTGGTGCGCCAACCAGCAGCAGCTGCGCCAGTCGATTCCCGCACTGGGCGACGAGCCGCCCGTGCTGGTCGACTGGCTGCCCTGGAACCACACCTTCGGCGGCAACCACAACGTGGGCATCGTGCTGGACAACGGCGGCACGCTGTTCATCGACGACGGCAAGCCCACGCCCGCCGGCATGGCCGAGACGCTGCGCAACCTGCGCGAGATCGCGCCCACCATCTACTTCAACGTGCCCACCGGCTTCGAAGCCATCGCCAACGCGATGGAGACCGACGCCGTGCTGCGCCGCAACCTGCTGTCGCGCGTGAAGATGTTCTTCTACTCGGGCGCCGCACTCGCGCAGCCCGTGTGGGACAGCCTGCACCGCACGCAGGAATCGGAAGTCGGTGAGCGCATCGTGATGGGCACCGGCCTGGGCATGACCGAGTCGGGCCCCTTCGCGCTGTACGTGACCGGCCCCGACGTGAAGTCGGGCGACGTGGGCCTGCCGGCCGCCGGCATCGAGCTCAAGCTGATCGAGGTCGACGGCAAGACCGAGGTGCGCTACCGCGGCCCCAACATCACGCCCGGCTACTGGCGCACGCCCGAGGCCACGGCCGAGGCCTTCGACGACGAAGGCTTCTTCTCCACCGGCGACGCGGTGAAGTGGATCGACGACCGCGACATCCACCGCGGCCTGCGCTTCGACGGCCGCATCGCCGAAGACTTCAAGCTCGCCACCGGCACCTTCGTGAGCGTGGGCCCGCTGCGCGCAAAGATCATCGCGGCCGGCTCGCCCTATGTGCAGGACGCGGTGCTCACGGGCATCAACCTGAAGGAAGTCGGCGCGCTGATCTTCCCGACGCAGAAGGTGCGCCAGCTCTGCGATTTGCCTGCAGACGCCCCGCTGCAGCAGGTGCTCGAAAGCGCTCCGGTGCAGGCGCACTTTCAGCAGGTGGTGGACACACTCGCGGCCGGCGCCACCGGCAGCGCCAACCGCATCGCGCGGCTGCACCTGATGGCCGAGCCGCCGTCGATCGACAAGGGTGAAGTGACCGACAAGGGCTCGATCAACCAGCGCGCCGTGCTCAAGCACCGTGCCGCGCTGGCCGACGCGCTGCACGCCGACACGCTGCCTTTCACGCTCAACCCCCGCTAACCCATTCAGGAGACAACCCATGAAGATCGAAGGACAAGCCGCACTCGTCACCGGCGGCGCCTCGGGCCTCGGCGAGGCCACCGCGCGCGAACTCGCGCGCCTGGGCGCCAAGGTCGCGGTGCTCGACCGCAACGCCGCACTCGCAGAGAAAGTGGCCGCAGAGATCGGCGGCGTCGCCTGCGTCTGCGACATCACCGACACCGACAGCGTGAACGCCGCGCTCGACAAGGCGCAGGCCGCACACGGCCCCGCGCGCATCCTGATGAACGTCGCCGGCATCGGCAGCGCCAAGCGCATCGTCGGCAAGGACGGCAACCCCGCGCCGCTCGAAGACTTCGTGCGCGTGGTCAACATCAACCTGATCGGCGGCTACAACATGGCGCGCCTGTTCGCGGCGCGCTGCGCGAAGCTCGACGCGCTCGACAACGGCGAAAAGGGCGTGATGCTCTTCACCGCCTCGGTCGCAGCCTTCGACGGCCAGGTGGGCCAGCAGGCCTACAGCGCGTCGAAGGGCGGCCTCGTCGGCATGACCCTGCCGATGGCGCGCGACCTCGCGCAGCACGCCATCCGCGTGTGCACCGTGGCGCCGGGCCTCTTCGCCACGCCGCTGCTGCTGGAGCTGCCCGAGCCGGTGCAGCACTCGCTGGCCGCGTCGATCCCGTTCCCGCCGCGCCTGGGCAAGCCGTCGGAGTTCGCCGAGCTGGCCTGCCACATCGTCACCAACGGCCACCTCAATGGCGAAGTGATTCGCCTCGACGGCGCCTTGCGCATGGCGCCGCGCTGATTCCCGCCCCCGCAGACAACCAGGAGACAAGACCATGACCACCCGACGCCAATTCACGGCGGCGCTCGGCGGCACCGCCGCGCTCGCCGCATTGCATCCCCTCGCCGCACTCGCCCAGGCGGTGCAGCAGCAGGTGAAGATCTACTACGGCTTTCCCGCTGGCAGCGCGGGCGACAGCGTGGCCCGCCGCGTGGCCGACAAGCTGGGCAACACGCCCTTCACCGCCACCAACCCGGTGGTCGAGAACAAGCCCGGCGCGGGCGGGCGCATCGCGCTCGACACGCTCAAGACCTCGCCGGCCGACGGTTCGGTGCTGTGTCTCGCGCAGGCCTCGGCGCTGTCGATCTACCCGCACATCTACACCAAGCTCAGCTACGCCATTCCCGACTTCGCGCCCATCTCCATCGGTGCCGTCATGACGCACGGCCTGGCCGTCGGCCCGATGGTGCCGGCCAGCGTGAAGACGCTGAAGGACTACATCGCCTGGGCCAAGGCCAACCCCGGCCAGGCCAGCTACGGCTCGCCGGGCGCGGGCTCCACGCCGCACTTCCTGGGCGCGCTGCTGGGCCTGAGCACCGGCACCGACCTGCGCCACGTGCCCTACCGCGGCTCGCTGCCCGGCATCAACGACGTGGTGGGCGGCCAGATCGCCTCGTGCCTGACGCCCGCGGGCGACTGCCTGCCGTTCGCCAAGGCCGGCAAGCTGCGCGTGCTCGCCACCTCGGGTGCGCAGCGCCCGGCCTACCTGCCCGACGTGCCGACCTTCACCGAGCAGGGCTTCCCCGAGATCGTGGCCGACGAGTGGTTCGGCTTCTTCGCACCCGCGAAGACGCCGGCCGCGACCATCGCCGTCGCGAGCACCGCGATCCAGGCCGCACTGAAGGACAAGGCCGTGGCCGACGGCCTGCTGTCGGTGGGCCTCATCGCGCACGGCTCCTCGCCCGAGGAGATGAAGAAATCGCTGCAGTCCGAGTACGAGCGCTGGGGCCCGCTGGTCAAGAAGATCGGCTTCACCGCCGAGTCCTGAACCCCATGCACTACCAGCCTCGCCCCGAAGACGCTCGCTTCCTGTTGAACGCGGTGCTCGATGCGCCCACGCGCCTGCGTGCCCTCGCGCCCTTCGCGGAGGTCGACGAGCCGCTGCAGTCGCAGGTGCTCGAAGAAGCCGCGCGCTTCGTCGACGAGGTGATCGCGCCGCTGAACCGCGAAGGCGACGAGGTGGGCTGCCACTTCGAGGGCGGCGAGGTCGTCACGCCACCGGGCTTTCGCGCGGCCTACCAGGCCTTCGTGGACGGCGGCTGGCCTGCCCTGTCCGCCGCCACCGAAGACGGCGGCCAGGGCCTGCCCGCGGTGCTGGAGGCCATCCTCTACGAATGGCTCAGCGCCGCGAACCACGGCTTCACCATGGCGCCGGGGCTGCTGCACGGCGCGTACGCCTGCCTCAAGCACCACGGCAGCGACGAACTGAAAGGCCGCTACCTGCAGAAGATCGCGACCGGCGAATGGCTCGCGACCATGTGCCTCACCGAAGCGCATGCCGGCAGCGACCTCGGCCAGGTGCGCACGCGCGCCACGGCGCAGGCCGACGGCAGCGTGCGCGTGAACGGCAGCAAGATCTTCATTTCAGGCGGCGAGCACGACCTCACGCCGAACATCGTGCACCTCGTGCTGTGCCGCCTGCCCGATGCACCGGCGGGGCCCAAGGGCCTGTCGCTGGCGCTCGTGCCCAAGGTGTTTCCCGACGGCGCACGCAACGCGGTGCACTGCGAGCGCATCGAAGAAAAGATGGGCCTGCACGGCAGCCCGACCTGCACGATGCGCTTCGACGACGCCACCGGCTGGCTGGTCGGCGAACCGGGTCGCGGGCTGGCCGCAATGTTCGTGATGATGAATGCGGCGCGCCTGCACGTGGCGCTGCAGGGCATCGGCCTGCTCGACGCCGCCTGGCAGAAGGCCGACGCCTACGCCGCCGAGCGCCGCCAGATGCGCGCGCCCGGCGCCGCGCCCGTCAGCCGCGGCACCGAAGCGGCCGACCTGATCGCCGAGCACCCGGCCGTGCGCCGCATCCTCGACACGCAGCGCGCCTGGATCGACGGCGCGCGCGCACTGGCCTACCGCAGCGCGCTGATGCTCGACATCGCCACGCACGACAGCGACCCCAAGGCGCGCGAGCGCGCGCAGCGCTGGTGCTCGCTCGTCACGCCGGTGCTCAAGGCCGCCTGCACGCACCAGGCCTTCCATGGCGCGAGCGACTGCCTGCAGGTGTTCGGCGGCCACGGCTACGTGCGCGAATGGGGCGTCGAGCAGGTGGTGCGCGACGCGCGCGTGACCATGATCTACGAGGGCACCAACGAGATCCAGGCCATCGACCTGCTGGTGCGCAAGGTGCTGCCCGACGGCGGCGCGGCGCTGTCGGCCGTGCTGCTCGAGCTGCGCGACACGCTCGACGCCTCGCGCGAGGCCGACGCCGACGTGCAGCGCCGGCTGGCGCAACTGCGTTACCTGGGCACCACGGTGGCGATGGCGGCGCACGCCAACCCCGTGCTGCCTTACGAGGTGGCGGACGACTTCCTGCGCGTGACCGCGCTCACGCTGATGGCGTGGGCCTGGGCCCGCATCGAAGTGGCCGCGCCCGACGATGCGGATCGCCTTCGCGCCGCGGCGGCCTTCCGGCGCTGGGTGCTGCCCGAGTTCGAGATGCGCCTGGGCATCGTCAAGCGGGCTTGTGAGGGTGTCGCACTGGCGCATTCCGCACAAGAGGCGTCACGCTAGTTGTTCGAGAAAGCAACGCGCGGTTACGCTCGCCGCATGCCTCCTCCCGCGAAAACACCGTCCGCCAAAACCGAATCCGCCGCTGCGCCGTCGCCCCGCACGGACCGGCTCGACGCCCGCGTGCTCGAAGGGCTGGTCGGCTACAACGCCCGGCGCGCCTGGCTGATCGTGAGCACCGTGTTCGCCGACCGCATGGCGCCCTACGGCCTCAAGCAGATCGACTTCTCGGTGCTCTCGCTGCTGGCGCACAACCCGGGCGCCACCTCGCGGCAGCTGTGCAACACGCTGGACATCCTGCCGCCCAACCTCGTGAGCCTGGTGGCCACGCTGGACGGCCGCGGCCTCATCGAACGCCGCCCGCATCCGCACGACGGCCGCGCCGTCGGCCTGCACCTCACGCCGGCCGGCGAGACGCTGATCCGCGAGGCCGAGCAGGCCGTGGTGCAACTGGAAACCGAAGCCAGCAGCCGCCTGAGCACGCGCGAGCGCGAGACGCTCATCAAACTGCTGCAGAAGATCTATCTCTGAGACCGGAGCGCGGCGACGCTGCGGCTACAGGCCGCGTTCCACCATGTCGATGAGGCGCTGCCCAAGCGCATGCGTGGCCGTTGCGTCGACCCCGCGCAGCGGGCCGTCGATGATGAGCAACGCCAGCCCGTGCACCGCCGACCACGCGAGGTATTCGGCGCCCGGGCGCCGCGCCGGGTCGAGCAGGCCCGCGTCCACGAGCCGGTCGACGGCCGCGCCCAGCAACTCGAACGGGTTCATGCCGCTGGCGCCCGCGCCGTCGGGACCGACGTCGCCCTGCGCGTCTTCCGACACCACGAAGGCCGTGCGAAACAGCCCCGGCTGCGCCTGCGCAAAGCGCAGATAAGCGGTGCCGATGGCGCGCACCTGGGCGCGCGCGAAGTCGGCGGGCGGCTGGTCGCAGGGCAGCACGGCGAGTTCGCTTTCCATCGCCTTGGCCGCCTCCGACAGCGCCGCGGCACGCACCGCCAGCAGCAGGTCGTGCCGGCTGGCGAAGTGGCGATACGCCGCGTTCGGCACCACGCCCACGCGGCGCGTGGCCTCGCGCAGCACCACGGCACTGGGGCCCCCATCCCGCGCCAGTTCGATGCCGGCATCCAACAGCGCTCGGCGCAGGTCGCCGTGGCGGTAGGTGGTGCGCGCGGGCGGCAGGCTTTCGGGAACGTTGTTGAGCTTCATCGCGACTCCATGTGGACACTGTCCATTATCTCTGCTATTCTTTGTGGACGGTGTACACAAAGTAATTCCATTGTTTTCGCGCAGACCCGTTGTGCCCGTCAACCAACCGAAAGGAAACGCCATGAAAGTCCAGTCTTACCTGTCCTTCGAAGGTCGTTGCGACGAAGCGATTGCCTTCTACAAGAAGGCGCTCGGCGCCGAAGTCGTGCAGCTGATGCGCTACAGCGAGGCGCCGGCCACCGGCGGCCCCGAGGGCAACCCCGAAGCCGGCTGCGCAGGCGGCATGCCCGGCCCTGACAAAGTGATGCATTCGGTCTTGCGCATCGGCCAGACCGAGCTCATGCTGTCCGACGGACGCTGCTCCGGCCAGGCCGAGTTCAAGGGAATCATGCTGTCGCTGTCGGCCGACAGCGACGCCGACGCCCGCAAGTGGTTCGACGCACTGGCCGACGGCGGCCAGGTGATGCAACCGCTGATCCCGACCTTCTTCACCACCAGCTTCGGCATGCTCAGCGACCGCTTCGGCGTGGGCTGGCTGCTGGTGGCGGACCCGGCCGCCGCGTGATGCGCGGGGGCTCGCTCTTCACTCTTCCCGCACGCTTTTCTTCATCATGCTCAAGACCATCGTCCTCGCCGTCCTCGCGCTGATTGCCGCGCTGCTCATCTACGGCGCCACGCGGCCCGACAGCTTTCGCGTCGAGCGCACCACGCGCATCGACGCACCTGCCGAGAAAATCTTTCCGCTGATCGACGACTTCCACCGCTGGGGCGCGTGGTCGCCCTACGAGAAGCTCGACCCGGCCATGAAGCGCACCTACGGCGGCGCCGCCAGCGGCAAGGGCGCGACCTACGCCTGGGAAGGCAACAGCAAGGCGGGCGCGGGCACGATGGAAATCACCGAGTCGCAGCCGGCGTCGAAGGTTGCGATCAAGCTCGATTTCGTGAAGCCTTTCGAAGGCCACAACACGGCCGAGTTCACGCTGCAGCCGCAAGGCGGCGCCACACAGGTCACCTGGGCCATGTACGGCCCGAGCCCCTACATGGCCAAGCTCATGGGCATCTTCTTCGACATGGACCAGATGATCGGCAAGGACTTCGAGGCAGGCCTGGCCAATCTGAAGAGCGCCACCGAGAAGTAGACGCCTCTTTCCTCCATCGACTCACCTCCATCACTCAAGGAACTCTCATGTCCCCCATCAACGCTTACCTCACGTTCGACGGCAACGCCGCCGAGGCCATGCGCTTTTACGAGAAGACGCTGCGCGGCACCATGCAGATGATGATGACCGTCGGCGAAGCCCCCGACACCGACCAGATGCCGGCCGAGGCCAAGAAGCGGATCATGCATGCGTCGCTCACCTATGGCGACGGCATCCTCATGGCCTCCGACACCATGCCGGGCCAGCCCTTCGAAGGCATGAAGGGCTTCGGCGTGGCGCTCACGCTCGACACCGTGGCCGAGGCGCGGCGCATCTTCGACGCCTTCGCCGACGGCGGCACGGTCGGCATGCCGTTCGAGAAGACCTTCTGGGTCGAAGGCTTCGGCATGGTGACCGACCGCTTCGGCACGCCCTGGCTCATCAACGGCGGCAAGGCGCTGGTCTGAGCACGGAGTCGCTCCTCTCTACTTTTTCTCTTCTTCGCAGGAAGCACCTTCCATGACCGAAACCCTCGACAACCGAAAGCGCTGGCTCGCCCTGATGGTGCTGTGCCTGGGCGTGCTGATGATCGTGCTGGACACCACGATCGTGAACGTGGCGTTGCCTTCGATCCGCACCGACCTCGGCTTTTCCGAGACGTCTTTGGTCTGGGTGGTGAACGCCTACATGCTGACCTTCGGCGGCTTCCTGTTGCTGGGCGGGCGGCTGGGGGACCTGTACGGCCACCGCCGCGTGTTCCTCGCGGGCCTGGTGCTGTTCACGCTGGCCTCGCTGGCCTGCGGGGTCTCGACCTCGCAGGGCCTGCTGGTGGCGGCGCGCGCGGTACAGGGCCTGGGCGGCGCGGTGGTGTCGGCCGTGTCGCTCTCGCTCATCATGAACCTGTTCACCGAGCCGGCCGACCGCGCCAAGGCGATGGGCGTATACGGCTTCGTGTGCGCGGGCGGCGGCAGCATCGGCGTGCTGCTGGGCGGCCTGCTCACGAGCACGCTGAGCTGGCACTGGATCTTCCTGGTCAACCTGCCGATCGGCGTGGCGGTGTATGCGCTGTGCGTGGCGCTGCTGCCCAACGCACGCGGCCATGCGCACGGGGAGAAGCTCGACGTGGCCGGCGCCATCACCGTCACCTCGTCGCTGATGCTCGCGGTGTACGGCGTGGTCAACGGCAACGAGGCGGGCTGGGGCTCCACGCAGACGATGGGCCTGCTCGGCGCGGCCGTGGTGCTGCTGGCCGTCTTCATCGCCATCGAGGCGCGCGTGCAGCATCCGCTGATGCCGCTGGGCCTGTTCAAGCTGCGCAGCGTGTCGGTGGCCAACGTGGTGGGCGTGCTGTGGGCCGCGGCCATGTTCGCGTGGTTCTTCATCTCGGCGCTGTACATGCAGCTGGTGCTGCAGTACACGCCGATGCAGATCGGGTTGGCCTTCCTGCCGGCCAACGTGATCATGGCGGTGTTCTCGCTGGGCCTCTCGGCCAAGATCGTGATGCGCTTCGGCATCCGCAAGCCGCTGGCGGCGGGGCTGTGGCTCGCGGCCCTCGGGCTAGCGCTGTTCGCGCGTGCGCCGGTCAACGGCAGCTTCGTGCTCGACGTGCTGCCCGGCATGGTGCTGCTGGGCCTGGGCGCGGGCATGGCCTTCAACCCGGTGCTGCTGGCGGCCATGAGCGAGGTCGACCCGTCCGATTCGGGCCTGGCTTCGGGCGTGGTCAACACCGCCTTCATGATGGGCGGCGCCCTGGGCCTGGCCGTGCTGGCCAGCGCCGCGGCGGCACGCACCACCGCCATGGCCACCGCCGGCGCGCAGACGCCGCTGGCGCTCACCGGTGGCTACAACCTGGCATTCCTGGTCGGCGCCGTGTTCGCGGCGGCGGCGGGTCTGATCGGGGTCTTGCTGCTTCGCCCGGCCGCGCCGGGACACACCCACAACAACAACGAAGCAGCGTCGGCCCCGGGCGCGGCGGGCGAGACGGCGTCGTCGTGAACGCGACGGCGCCATGCAGCCCCCGCTTTTTCTCTTTCAACGTTTCTATCCCCTATTCAGGAGAACAGACATGGCTCGTTATGTAGACGGATTCATCGTCGCCATTCCCACCAAGAACGTCGAGGCCTACCGCAAGCTGGCGCGCAAGGCCGGCAAGGTCTGGATGGAGTACGGCGCGCTCGAGTACGTGGAGTGCATCGCCGACGACGTGAAGCCCGGCAAGCTCACGTCGTTCCCCCAAAGCGTGAAGCTCAAGGCCGACGAGACCGTGGCCTTCTCGTGGATCACCTACAAGTCGCGCAAGCACCGTGACACGATCAACAAGAAGGTCATGGCCGACCCGCGCCTGGAGGCCATGATGGACATGAAGAACCTGCCGTTCGACGGCAAGCGGATGATCTTCGGCGGCTTCAAGTCGATCGTGGAACTTTGATGCTTTCTCAGGCCAGGAAGCCGTCGTAGACGAGCTTGAGGCCCGTGAGCAGCATGCCCAGATACACGAAGCGATAGAACCACGTCGCATCGATGCGGCGTGCAATGCGGATGCCGATCCACACGCCCAGCGGTGCGATCGGCATCAGCACGAGCGAGGTGGCCAGCGTGCGAAAGTCGAGCAGGCCGAGCCACGCGTAGGGAATCCACTTGCTGAGATTCACCACGAAGAAGAAGTAGGCCATGGTCGCCGTGAACACCACCGGCTTGAGCTTCAGCGGGATTACGTAGGCATTGATCGGCGGCCCGCCCGCATGCGCGATGAAGCTGGTGAAGCCCGACACGGCCGTCAGCACCGCGCCCACCGCGCGCGACGGCAGCGGGTCGTTGGGCTTGGGCGGAAACAGCAGGCGCTGCGCCAGGAACACCAGCGTGAACACGCCCACGATGCCCGCCACCGTGTGGGCCGACAGCACGCGAAACAGCAGCGTGCCGATCACCGTGCCGACCAGCCCGAACGGAACCAAAAACTTGAGCAGCGAGCGGTCGAAGTCGCGCCGGAACGCGGCCAGGCCGAGCAGGTCCATGAGCAGCAGCAGCGGCATCAGGATGGCCGCCGCCTGCGGCACGGTGACGGCCAGCGCCATCATCGGCACGGCCAGCGACCCGAATCCGGCGCCGAAGCCGCTCTTGCTGATGCCGAGCAGCAGCACGGCGGGGACGGCGACCGCGTAGAACGACGGGTCGGTGATGAGGGGAAAGACCATGGGGAAACCAGCAGCGCAGAAAAAAGCCCGCCAGGGGCAGGCGGGCCGTCCGGGAGCGTAGCAGGAAGCCCGGTTTCCTGCCGACGGCCCGCCCCGGCCGCGCCTCGCGGGACAACCCGCTTGACAGTGTTTTCGAGATTTATGACATTTATGATCATAAATACCCAAAACGCAGATGCCCCCTTCCCAACCCAAGCCTTCGCTCACGCGCGACAAGCGCGTGAAGCGCTCCGACCAGGTGGTCGACAACATCAAGCGCTGGGTCGTGCAGACCCAGCAGCAGGTCGGCAACAAGCTGCCGCAGGAGAAAGAGCTGATCGAGCAGCTCGGCGTGTCGCGCGGCACGGTGCGCGAGGCGCTGGCCGCGCTGCAGGTGCAGGGGCTGGTGGCGATCAGCACCGGCCCGAACGGCGGCGCCACGCTCACGCAGGCCTCGTACGAGCAGTGCCTGCAGGCGGTGTCGAACTTCCTGTACTTCCAGCCGGTCGACATCACGATGCTGTACGCGCTGCGGCGCGTGGTCGAGCCCGAACTGGCCGCCAACGTGGCCACGCGCCTCAGCGAGGCCGACCTGGCCGCGCTGGAAGCGCTGATCGGCCACAGCCACCCGGCGCACGGCGGCAGCGCCGACTGGAACGAGCGCCGCGAGGCCGACCTGCTGTTCCATGACCGCCTGGCCGAGGCCTGCAACAGCCCCTTCCTGGCGCTGGTGTGCCGCCTGCTCAACGACGTGATCCGCCGCGTGATCATCGTGCGCAACGCGCTCACGGAGTTCGACCAATTCGACGAGGAGATCGTCGACAGCCACACCGAACTGCTCGAGGCGCTGCGCGCCCGCGACCCCGCGCGTGCGCGCGAGGTCATGCGCGTGCACATGGAACACGCCGAAGCCCTGGCCCTGGAGGCCGAATCCCGCGTCGACCGCGGCAGCCTGCTCATGAAGAAACCGACCGGCTGACGCCTGCGCGGCGCGGGCTGACCCGCCGCCGCCCTCTTCCCCTGCTCTCTCTTGCCTTCACCCCGGTCGCGCCGGGGTGCGGGGTTTCCTTTGCCTGAACTTTCCTCGAGACCTCCCATGACCGCATCCCCCGCCCTCTGGCAGCGCAGCGCCACCGACCTCGCCGACGCCGTGCGCCGCCGCGAGGTGTCGTGCCGCGAAGTGACGACCAGCGTGCTCGCGCGCATCGCCGAACTCAACCCGCGCCTCAATGCCCTGGCCGAAGTGCTGGCCGACGAAGCCCTGGCCAGCGCCGACGCCGCCGACGCGCGCACCCTGCGCGGCGAGCCGCTGGGCCCGCTGCACGGCGTGCCGGTGAGCATCAAGGTCAACGTCGACCAGGCCGGCCACGCCACCACCAACGGCGTGATCCCGCTGAAGGACCACATCGCCCGCGAAGACGCGCCGGTGGTGGCGCACTGGCGCAGCGCGGGCGCCGTCATCGTGGGGCGCAGCAACACCGCGACCTACTCGTCGCGCTGGTTCACCGACAACGGCGTGCACGGCCGCACGCTGAACCCGTGGGACGCAGCCATCACCCCCGGCGGCTCCAGCGGCGGTGCGGCCTCGGCGGTGGCCAGCGGCATGGGCGCGCTGGCGCACGGCAACGACATCGGCGGCTCCATCCGCTACCCCTCGTACGCCTGCGGCGTGGCCGGCCTGCGCCCCACCGCCGGCCGCGTGCCGGCCTTCAACCCGAGCGCGACGAGCGAGCGCGGCATCACGCCGCAGCTCATGTCGGTGCAGGGGCCGCTGGCGCGCAGCATCGCCGACCTGCGCCTGGGCTACGAGGCCATGGCGCGCCCCGACGCGCGCGACCCGAACTGGGTGCCGATGCCGCACGAGCTGCCGCGCCCCGCCGGCCCGATCCGCGTGGCGCTGTTCAAGCGCACGCCGGGCATCCCGGTCGACCCGGCCGTCACGCAGGCCCTGGACGACGCCGCGCGCTGGCTGCAGCAGGCGGGCTATGCAGTCGACGAAGCCGAGCTGCCCTGCTTCGGCGAGGCCGCCGCCCTGTGGCGCACGCTGATCGTGGACGACACGCGCCGCAACATCATCGCGGGCGTCGAGCAGCACGGCGACGACCTCATGCGGCGCAGCCAGCGCTACCTGCTCGAAGGCATGGCCGAGACCGACCGCGACGGTTTTCTGGATGCGCTCGCCCGGCGCCAGGCGCTGCTGCGCAGTTGGTCGGTGTTCATGCAGACCCATCCGCTGGTGCTGATGCCCGTGTCGTGGCAGCGCCCCTGCCCGCAGGACGAAGACCTCGCCAGCCTGGAGCGCGCCCGCGCCCTCATCGACGCTCAGAGCCCGCTGCTCGCGACCGCCGCGCTGGGCATGCCCGGCCTCGCGGTGCCCACCGGCATGGCCGGCAGCGCGCCCATGGGCGTGCAGCTGCTGGCCTGGCGCTTCCGCGAAGACCTGCTGCTGAAGGCCGGCCAGGCGATCGAAGACGCGGCCCACTTCACGCCGCTGGTCGCGCAGTGACCTTTCTTTTCCTGTTCTTCCAACGATTCCAACCACCCGGAGACTTTCGATGACCCCCTTCACTTTCCCCACCGGCGCTGCGCTCTCGCGGCGCGGCCTCATCCGCGCGGCAGCAGCCACGGGCCTGGGCGGCCTGCTGCCGTACGGCGCGAACGCGCAGCCGGCGGTCAACCGCCTGATCGTGCCCTTCCCGGCCGGCGGCCCCGCCGACTTCATGGGCCGGCTGCTGTCCGAAAAGCTCAAGGACGAGCTCGGCCGCCCGGTGATGGTCGACAACCGCCCCGGCGCCGGCACGCGGCTGGCAGCCGAGGTGCTGAAGAACAGCCCCGCCGACGGCACCACCATGCTGCTGGCGCCGGTCGACCCGATGTTCATCGGCCCCGCCATCTACGCCAACATGCGCTTCAACCCGGCCACCGACTTCAAGCCCGTGACCGACGTGAGCGGCATCCAGTTCGGCCTGGCCGTGAGCGCCGCCTCGCCGGTGAAGACGCTGGCCCAGTTCGTCCAGGCCGCCAAGGCCAACCCCGACCAGGGCTCGATCGGCATCACCACCGTGGGCTCGCTGCTGCACTTCCTGGCGATGGACTTCGTGGCCCTGTCGCGCAGCGGCGCCACCCTGGTGCCCTACCGCGGCGGCGCGGCCATGGTCACCGAGCTGATCGGCGGCCAGGTGGCCTCGGGCATGGACGCCACCACCACCCTCACCGAGTACCACCGCGCGGGCAAGCTGCGCGTGCTGGCCGTGGCCGGCGACAAGCGCGCCGACGGCCTGCCCGACGTGCCGACCTTCGCCGAGTCGGGCTACCCAACGCTCGTGGCCTCGTCGCGCTACGTGCTGTACGCCCACGCCAACACCGCGCCTGCCACGCTGGCGCAGTGGAACCGGGCCGTGCGCAAGGTGCTGGCCCTGCCCGACGTGCGCGAAAAGCTGGGCCGCGTGGGCTACGACCTGCTGCCCGGCGCCTCGACCGAAGAGGTGGTGCGCTACACCGACGCGCTGGCCGCACGCTGGCTGCCGGTGATCAAGGCCTCGGGCTACAAGGGCGACTGAGGCCCGGCGGCCGCGACCCAACCGCCGAAAAGTGTGCGTAAACGCACCGACCGGCGGCGGCGGGGCTCTCACACTGGCATGGCAACCGCCGCAGTCCGCGGCGGCCTTCTCCCTTTTTTCTTCCACTCAAGGATTCGCCATGAACACCCAGGCTGCCCCGATCGCCTCCGCCGCTTCGGCGTCTTCCTCCTCGTCGTTCCTTGCCACGCCCGCCGCCCGCGACGACGCCGGCAAGCTGGTGCTGCGCGTGTCGGTCGGCGTGCTGATGCTGCTGCACGGCATCTTCAAGCTCTCGGCCGGCGTCGGCTTCATCAGCGGCATGCTGGCCAAGGCCGGCCTGCCGGGCGGGCTGGCCTACCTCGTGTTCGTGGGCGAGATCGTCGCGCCGCTCTTGATGATCGCGGGCCTGTGGACGCGCGCCGCCGCCGCCGTGGTGGTGATCAACATGCTCTTCGCCTTCGGCCTCGTGCACATGGCCGACCTGTTCGCGCTGACCAAGCAGGGCGGCTGGGCGCTGGAACTGCAGGGCCTGTACCTGTTCAGCGCGCTGAGCGTGGCGCTGATGGGCGCCGGCCGCTACAGCGTGGCTGGCCCCAACGGCCGCTGGAACTGATCGGACCGGAGCGGACCGGGTCAGTCGCCGCGCACCTGCGACACCATCTGCGCGAGGCGCTCGGCATCGGCCACCACCAGCGCCTTGCCGTCCTTGCGCAGCACGCCGCCGCGCACCAGCGTGTTGAGTTCGCGGGTCACCTGCTCGCGGTTGGTGCTGATCTGGCTGGCCAGCGCCGCGTGCTTGGGCGCAGGCTCCAGCCGGGCCTCGTTGCCGTCGATGCCCGCCTCGCGCGCCAGGCGCAGCAGCTCGGCATGCAGGCGGTTCTGCACGCCCAGCGTGCTCAGGTCGATCACCCGCTCCGACAGCTGCCGCACCAGCGCGGCCAGCCGCTGCATCACGCGCTCGGCCACCAGCGGCTCCTCGCGCAGCAGCGCCAGGAAGGCCGCGCGGTCCAGGCTGGCGACCACGCAGGGTTCGAGCGTGACCACGTCGGCCGAACGCGGCCCGCCGTCCAAAGCGGCGATGTCGCCGAAATGCGCACCGGCCTCCGAATCACGGAAGGTCACCTGCCGGCCGTTGGCCGCGTAGGTCGTCACGCGCACGCGGCCCGACACCAGCAGGAACACCTCGCCCTGCAGGTCGGCGCGCAGCATCAGCGGCTTGCCGGCCGCCACGCTGTGCCACAGGCACTGGCGCGCCAGATGGTCGAAGCGGTCGTCGGAGAGGCCTTCGAGCAGCGCGATGCGGCGCAGCGCGAGGCTGGAGCGGGGGGTGGGTTCGGGTAGGGCCATGCCGGTGGTCATCGAGGCGCGCGCATTATGCTCGGGTGCCGCTTCGAACCCGTTCATGGACAGACGTTCCCCTCCTTCCCCTTTTTTGCTGAGAACGCCGACACGGCGCAACCTCCGCTGGGCGAGCGGGCTGGTGCTGATGGCCTACATCACGGCGCACCTGCTGAACCATTCGCTGGGCATCGTCTCCTTCGCCGTGGCCGAGACCGTGCTGCGCGGCGTGCAGAAGTTCTGGCACAGCCTGCCCGGCACGCTGCTGCTGTACGGCGCCGCCCTCACCCACCTCGTGCTCGCCGTGGCCGCCCTGTGGGAACGCCGCACCCTGCGCATGCCGCCGCTCGAAGCCTTGCGCGTGCTGCTGGGCTTTGCGCTGCCGCTGCTGCTGGCCACCCACCTCACCGCCATGCGCGGCGCCTGGCTGGCCTACGGCATCGAGGGCTCGTACGTGCGCGTGGTCTGGGGCCTGTGGGACCTGGCCGGCGCGGGCGCGCAGCTGGGCATGATGCTCGCCGCCTGGGCCCACGGCTGCCTCGGCCTGCACTTCGCGCTGCGCGTGCGCCCGCTCTACCGGCGCCTGTTCGCGCCGCTGCTCGCCGTGGCCGTGCTGCTGCCAGTGACCGCCGCGATGGGTTTCGTGTCAATGGGGCGCGAGTTCCAGTGGACCGGCGTGCCGCCCGTCGTGCTGCCGACGCCCGAACAGGGCCGCGCGCTCAACACCGCCGAGACCAACCTCAAGCTCTACTACGCGCTGGCCTTGCTGGCCCTGCTCGCGGCCTACGCGGCGCGCAGCAGACTCGCGCGACGCGCAAGCGGCGCCACCGTCGCGCTGCGCTACCCCGACCGCACCGTGCACGTGCCGCCCGGCTGGAGCGTGCTCGAAGCCAGCCGCTCGCACGGCATCGCGCACGTGTCGATCTGCGGCGGGCGCGCGCGCTGCTCCACCTGCCGCGTGCGCGTGGGCGGTGCGCCCGAACACATCGGCACGCCCGGCCGCGACGAGCAGCGCACGCTCGAACGCGTGCGCGCCCCGCACGACGTGCGGCTGGCCTGCCAGCTGCGCCCGCGCGGCAGCATCGAGGTGACGCCGCTGTTCGCGCCGCTGCCGCGCGAAGGCCGGCCCGCGCCGGTCGGCCGCTTCGGGCACGAGCGCGACGTGGCGATCCTGTTCGTCGACCTGCGGCGCTGGTCAGGCCTGTCGGAGCGACAGTGGCCCTTCGACCTGGCCTACGTGCTCGACCGCTACTTCGCCATCGTGGGCGCCGCCGTGCGCGAGAGCGGGGGCGTGCCTAACCAGTTCATCGGCGACAGCGTGATGGCCATCTTCGGCCTCGAGAGCGACCTGCCCACCGCCTGCCGGCAGGCGCTGCATGCCACCCAGCTCATCGGCGAGCGCATGGACGCATGGAACGTCGACTTCCAGGCCCAGTTCGGCCAGCAGCTGGACTTCGGCATGGGCCTGCACGCCGGGCGCGCGGCCGTCGGCGAAGTCGGTTACCTCGAGACCACCACCTTCACCGCCATCGGCGAAGTGGTCAACACCGCGAGCCGGCTGCAGGACCATTCCAAGACGGCCTCGGCGCGGCTCGTGGTCTCGCAGTTCGCGGCGCAACAGGCCGGCGCCGAAGCAACGCTGGGCCCGGTCGACAAGCTGAACGTGCGCGGGCGCTCCGAACCACTGGCCGTGATGTATTCACGCGCCGGGAAAGCGGCCTGAGCACCACCTGCCGGATTCGGTGCGCAAACGCACAGCGCCTTCCGTGATGCGGTTTCACACTGCAGCCTGTGGCAACGACGACTGTCCGCCGCCCACAGACTCAAGGGAAATCTCATCATGAACAGCAAGCAACTCCTCGCCATTTCCGCCGCCGCCTTCGCCCTGCTGGGCACCGTGGGCGCGGCCCACGCCGAAACGTATGAAGGCGTGCACGCCATCACCTCGGCCGCCAGCCGCGCCGACGTGCGCACCGAAGCCGTCGCCGCCGCGCGCAATGGCAACGAATACTCCGACGCCGCTGCCGAGGGCACCGTCGCCGTGACCTCCACGCTCGACCGCCAGGCCGTGCGCGACCAGGCCGTGGCTGCTGCCCACAACCCGCTGCAAAGCCTGGACCGCCGCGCCTTCTACCGCGACGAAGTGCCCGCCGCCTACAAGAAGCCGGCCGTGAGCTTCACGCGCCAGGCCGGCCTGTAATCACGACGCCACCTGCACCCGCGCCGCGCGCGGGCCTGCGGCCTCGGTGATCGTGAAGCGCACCGGCAGGAAGCGCTCGATCACCGCGCAGTTCGTGCACGTGTGCGGCGTCACTTCGCTGCAGGTGAACGCGCCCGACTGCCCCGGTTGCCGGAACACCGCCAGCGCCAGCAGCAGCGCCAGCTGATCGGCCAGGTGCGGCCCCACGGCCGCGTCCTCGTGCTTCTGGAACGCGCGCACCTCCTTCACGAGGCCGTGCGCCACCTGCTCCGCGCTCAGCGTCTTCTCGCCGAAGGCCGTGAACACCTCGGTGAGGTGCGCGTAGGCCAGCGTCACCAGCAACGCATTGCCGGGCCCCTCGTTCTGGCGCGTCGGCACCGTGCGCAGTTGCTCGGCTTCCACCGACCAGCCCATCGCTGCCCCCACCGTTTCGAGTTCGCGCGCCGCCACATGGCGCGGCAGGCCGGGCGCCAGGCACTCGGCATGGCCCGACAGCAGATGGCCGCGTGACAGCAGGTCGAAGGCCTGCAGCCGTGCGCCTTCCGCCGCCGGCACGATCGTCGCGTCCACCTCGCCGCCACCGGCCGGGTAGAAGCCGCAACGACGCAGCACGAGCTGCAGGTCGCCGCCGAGGCGACGCACCAGCGGCGCGAAGGCACGCTCCAGGAAGTGGAACGGCGGCGCCATCGGGTTGTGCGTGCCACCGCTCAGCCGCAGCCGGCTGACCTGGCCCGCGGGTTGCAGCAGCAGCGGCGGCAGCACCGTCTGCAACACCAGCATGCAGCTGCCCGCACCGGCGATCGCAAAGCGGTAGTCGCCCGCGCGCACCGGCCCCGGCACGAAGCGCAGCGACTGCGAACCCAGCTCGGCACCTTCGACCTGCGCGCCGCTGATCTGCGCCGCGGCATGCACGCACGCGAGGTGCTGGCGCATCAGGCCCGGCTTGGCCCGGCCCGCGCGGATCTTCGCGATGGCCAGCGGCCGGCCCGTGACCATCGACAGCGCGAGGCCGGTGCGCAGGATCTGGCCACCGCCTTCACCTTGGGAGCCGTCGAGTTCGACGGCATCGAGTGCTCGTTGTTCTTCTTGTGCTTCCGTCATCGGGACACGTCTTTCTCTCTTGTTCAGTCGTTTGTCGTTGTTCTTGTTCGAGGCGTTCCGAGCCGGCAAGCGCGACAGCGCACCGCCGTGCTGTGGATGCTGCCGAGCGCCACCTCGTACCACCACTTCTGCTGCTTGGCCGTCCACACCTCTTGCGCCCCGCAATCGCGGCAGGTGAACGCCTTGTCGACGTAGAAGGTCGGCAGCGACCATGCCTTCGGCGCGCAGCAGCCTTGCATCGGCCTGGCGCTGTTGCAATGCCACGGCGCGCGCGGCGCGTTCGAGGCGGTGCGCCTTGATTTCGGCGCGGCGTTGTTTGTTGCTTTTCATCTTCTGCCTTCTTCGAAGCAGGCATGCCCATCAAGAATTCATCTCCAGACCGCGCCTTCTACTGACGTCTCCTCTCCCCTACCCGTTCAAAGATTCGGAGAAGTAGCGATTCATACGCCACCAGCACGCCGCGCATGGCTGCTAGTTGCAGACGATTTGCAGAGAACGCTTCGATATGCCGAAGTGGCGGTCGATCGCCAAAACCGTATGAGACGCCCGGTCGCAGGTTCACAGAGCGAACCACATAGGGAACTATTCCCCTTTCAAAGTGCGGTGCGATGCTGTGACTCGATGCATTCCTGTAGTCCATCGAATCTTGACGATATGCGTCGTCGTCGACGCACTCCAGCAAATTCAGTACCGATTCCGCCTCCGGCCATCTCTGTACGAAATCGGATGCTTGTTTAGTTTGCCTGTCGCGAGAAAGATACCGACTACGCAGCGCTTTGCCCGCCGAGAGAAGTTCTCGATCTGCCCTATCGCTGCCAAGAAAATCCAGATAGTCCGTATTCACGCTCATGCTTGCGTGATGCAACGCAAAGTTCAAAGCCCGAAGCACGCGATCGCGCATGGCACTTGGCTCCAACATGCAGCCGCGAGCAACGGAATCGACAAACTCGATGCGCAAATCCCATTGCTCCTCGGGGCCGTACGCTGGGAGCACTCGAGTCCATGCAGACCACTTGCCTAGCTCTCCAACCCATCGATTCTGGCAATTGATGAGCTCTCTCAGGTCGCTCCTGATCTGACGATCGATGAATGGCACTTTGAACTCGACGGAGTCATCGTCCTCACAACGATCGTATGCGTGATACCCCTCTATCTGCGGACCATGCATGACCCTCGAGTAGCGATCCTCGATCATGAACTGATACGCCTGCGCCAAAGCTTCGCTTTCCATGTTCATCCCTTCACGCAAACCACCTGCTTGAGCGTGTAAACCACCTCCACCAGGTCCTTCTGCGCCTCCATCACTGCGTCGATGTCCTTGTAGGCCATCGGGATCTCGTCGATCACGTCGGCATCCTTGCGGCATTCGACGCCTTCGGTCGCGGCGATCTGATCGGCGACGGTGAAGAGCTTCTTGGCCTTCGTCCGGCTCATCTTCCGGCCCGCGCCGTGGCTGCAGCTCATGAAGCTCTCGGGGTTGCCCTTGCCGCGCACGATGTAGCTCTTGGCGCCCATGCTGCCGGGGATGATCCCCAGCTCGCCGAGCTTCGCGCTCACCGCGCCCTTGCGGGTCACGAGCACGTCTTGCCCGAAGTGCGTCTCGCGGCTCACGTAGTTGTGGTGGCAGTTCACCGCTTCCACGTGCGCCTCGAAGGGCTTGGTGATGACCTTGCGCGCGGCCGCGACCACGCGCTGCATCATCACTTCGCGGTTCGCACGCGCGAACTTCTGGGCCCAGCCCACCGCACGCACGTAGTCGCCGAAGTACTGGGCGCCTTCCTCGAAGTACGCCAGGTCCTGGTCGGGCAGGTTGCGCTGGTGCAGCTGCGCGTCCTTCTTCGCGAGTTCGATGAAGTGCGTGCCGATGGCATTGCCCACGCCACGCGAACCCGAGTGCAGCATGAACCACACGGCGCCCGCTTCGTCCAGGCACACCTCGATGAAGTGGTTGCCGGTACCCAGCGTTCCCAGGTGCTTGTGGTTGTTCGTGTTCCTGATGCGCGGGTGGTCCTCGCAGATCAGGTCGAACTCGTCCACCAGCTTGGCCCAGGCGGCATCGGTTTCATCGGGCGGGGTTTCCCACGAACCCTTGTCGCGGCCCATGCGCTTGGGATTGCTTCCGTGCGGCACGGCCTTCTCGATCGCCGAGCGCAGCGGGCCCAGGTTGTCGGGCAGGTCGCGTGCGTTGAGCGTGGTCTTGCAGGCCATCATTCCGCAGCCGATGTCCACGCCGACGGCGGCGGGAATGATGGCCTTGAAGGTCGGGATCACCGAGCCCACGGTCGCACCGATGCCGTAGTGCACGTCGGGCATGGCCGCGATGTGCTTGAACACGATGGGCAGGCGCGCGGCGTTCTCGAGCTGCTTCTGCGCCTCGTCTTCCACGGGCACGCCGTTGGTCCACATCTTCACGGGGACGCCGTTGGCGACTTCATGCAGTTTGTAGTTCGTCATTTTTTCTTTCCTCTTCTCTCTATCTATTCTTCACACTCGTTTGGTGGACACGGCGGGATTCGAACCCGCATCAATACGGCGACCGTGGTGTTTGAATCCAGCGGCCCAGTCGACGATTGGAAACGCGCGCCAGTGACAGACCCGTCATCGGAGCCAGCACCTGCATCCTCAACCTTGCTCGTCAACCGACTTGCCCGCCGTACCTGGTCTTACCCAGGCTGCCGGCAATTTCAAACATTTTTGGCAGTGGCGCTCCCTTCTGTGCCTGCGTGCCCGTGTCTCGTTCTCTTTCTCTACCGCTCAGGACCCGTTCGGCCGCAGCGTCACGAGTCCGTTGAGCACCTGGTCCAGACCGCCGACCACCGAGATCTTGTCGATGCGCTCGGCCACGCGTTCCAGCGTCTCGAGTTCCTTCATGCGCAAGGCGACGGGGTTGCCCTCCATCACCTTCGCGGTGTTCAGCAGCGAGCGCGTGGCCGCGGTTTCCTCGCGGCGGCGGATCACGTTGGCCTGGGCCGACTTCTCGGCCTCCACCACCTGCGCGAGGATTGTCTTCATCTCGCCCGGCAGGATGATGTCCTTCACGCCCACGCTCTCCAGCACCAGGCCTGAACCTTCGAGCCGCTCGCGCACCTGCGCCAGCACCGTCTGGTCGATGGCCGACTTGTTCTCCAGCAGGGCGTCGAGCGTCTGCTCGCCCACCGCCGCGCGCAGGCCGAACTGCAGCTCGCGGTACACATGCTCGGCCGGCTTCGGCATCTGCGCCAGGGCCTGGCGCACATCGGCGAAACGCCACACCGCCGACAGGTTCAGCCGCAGCCCCACCTTGTCGCGGGTCAGGATTTCCTGGCCGCTCACTTCGGCGATCTGCGAGCGCAGGTCCACGCTGGTCACGGCCACCTGCCGGTTGAAGCGCCAGAAGCCGTGGTTGCCCGGCGGCAGCAGCGCCTGCATCTGGCCTTCGAGGGTCAGCACGCCGGCGTGGAACTCGGGCACCTGCACCAGCAGCACGCCTTCGAGCCCCTGCACCGCACGCGGACGCAGCGCCACGCTCTGCAGCTTGGCCAGCAGCTCGGCCGGCAGGCGTGCATCGGCGGCCACGTCGATCACGTCGACGCGCTGCTCGCGCAGGCCGCGCCAGTAGAGCTTGCGGGTGGCGGGCGGCAGCACCTGCACCAGCACGCCGTCTTCATGGCGCAGGCCGACCTCGGTCTCGCCCAGCGACACCTGCACGAACTCGCGCTGCACCAGCTGCGGCTCGCGCGCCAGGAAGTAGTCGGCCAGCTCGTGGTCGAAGGCCGGCTCGGCCAGCGAGAAGCGCTCGAGCTGCACGGTGTCGAAGCCCGTGAACACGCGGTGCTTGCCAGCGGCATACAGGCCCTCGAAGTCGCCGTTGCGCAGCAGCAGCACGCGTTCGTTCTTCTTCACGGTGAATTGGGTGAATCCCAGCATTTTTTCTTCCTCTCTCTTCTTCTTCGTTGCGGTTGTCGTTCGTTGTTCGTCTGTGTTTCGTATCGGGGCCCACGAAGGGCAGGCGGCGGGCACCGTGGCTTGCGAGGTCAGCAACGCAGCGGTCGACGGGTCGGTGCGATGGCACGGCCTTTTTTGGCTGCGCCATCGCCTCCTTCTGCGTCGATGGCTGCATGCGGTTCCTTGCAGAACGCGCGATGCGCAAGCCGCCTGCACTGGCACGGTGTCGCTCGGCCGGGCCCTGCCCTGCGCCTCGCTCCGGTGTGCCGGGGCGGTGGGGCTTTCGCCCCCATCAAAGCGGCGGTGCGAGCACCGCCGAAGGTTGTTTGCGGGAATCGAACCCGCCACGCCGCGTGGTTAGCACGGTGCTCCACCATGAGCAGACTGGATCAAGTCCAGTGACCAGCACAGTTCAACAGCGGCATACCGCGGACCCAAGAACAGGTCTGGCCTGCGGCACCGGGCCGCTTTCATGCGGCACCTGGGAGCGGATGAACTGCATCCGGACAGACTCTCTATTGCAGCGAGCGTGCCAACTTGCGTGCACGGCGCCTGGAAACGCGGCGACGGCGATGCAAGTCATTGACCTGCAAGGGAAATTTCTTCTTCGCCCGATGTGACACGGCACCGATCCCTTGCTAGCATTCGGATAATTTCTAGAATTTCAGCTAGTCTTTTATCCATGAAGCCCATCGTCGTCATCGGTTTTCTCGGCACCCAGCTCGATGCCGGCCAAGGCGCGGGCCGCTGGAACAAGTGGCGCCCCACGGTCTCGCTCGCGCAGCACGACGACATGGTGGTGGCGCGCATCGAGCTGCTGCACACGCGCAAGCACACGGCACTGGCCGAGCTGGTGAAGGCCGACATCGCCGCCGTGTCGCCCGAGACCACCGTCCACCTCGTGCCCTTCGACCTCGAAGACCCGTGGGACTTCGGCGAGGTCTACACGCGCCTGTACGACTGGGCGCGCGCCTACCCCTTCCAGCCCGAGCGCGAGCAGTACTGGACGCACATCACCACCGGCACGCACGTGGCGCAGATCTGCATGTTCCTGCTGTCGGAATCGCGCGTGGTGCCCGGCGTGCTGGCCCAGACCTCGCCGCCGCGCAAGCAGCGCCAGGGCGACGCCGGCAAGGTCGCGCTCATCGACCTCGACCTGTCGCGCTACGACCCGATCGCGCGCCGCTTCGACGCCGACCAGCGCGACGCGGTCGCCTTTTTGAAGAGCGGCATCGCCACGCGCAACGCGCGCTTCAACGCGCTCATCGACGAGATCGAGCGCGTGGCCGTGCGCTCGCGCGCGCCGATCCTGCTGGTGGGGCCGACGGGCGCGGGCAAGTCGTTCCTGGCGCGCCGCATGTTCGAGCTGAAGCAGGCGCGCCACCAGGTGACGGGGCCGTTCGTCGAAGTGAACTGCGCCACGCTGCGTGGCGACGGCGCGGCGTCCACGCTGTTCGGCCACAAGAAGGGCTCGTTCACCGGCGCGGCGAGCGACCGCGCGGGGCTGCTGCGCACCGCGCACCAGGGCGCGCTGTTCCTCGACGAGATCGGCGAGCTCGGCCTGGACGAGCAAGCGATGCTGCTCAAGGCCATCGAGGAAAAGCGCTTCTTCCCCGTGGGCGCCGACAAGGAAGTGGAGAGCGACTTCCAGCTCATCGCCGGCACCCACCGCGACCTGCGCCGCGACGTGGCACAAGGGCGCTTTCGCGAAGACCTGTTCGCGCGCATCAACCTCTGGACCTACGACCTGCCCGGCCTCGCACAGCGGCCCGAGGACATCGAGCCCAACCTCGACCACCTGCTGGCCCTGCACGCGGCCGAGAACCACCGCGTGGTGCGCTTCAACGCCGAGGCGCGCACGGCCTACCTGCGCTTTGCGCAAAGCAGCGAGGCGATCTGGCGCGGCAACTTCCGCGATCTGTCGGCGAGCGTGACGCGGCTCGCGACGTTGGCCGACGGCGGACGCATTGCTGTCGCGCTGGTCGAGGCGGAGATCGCGCGGCTGCGCTGGCTGTGGAAGCACGAGGGCGCGGGCACATCGGCGGCTACGGCGGGCGACGACGTCGACCTGGAAGCCCTGCTCGGCGAAGAGAAGTTCGCGGCGCTCGATCTGTTCGACCGCTTGCAGCTCGAAGCGGTGGTGCGCGTGTGCCGCCAGTCCCGCAGCCTTTCGGACGCAGGGCGACGCCTGTTCCAGGCCACACGCGAGCAGCGCAGCGTGGTCAACGATGCAGATCGGTTGCGAAAATATCTGGCGAAATTCAAACTCGAGTGGAGCCAGACCATGAACGCTCAGGAAACTACATGACCAAGATCAGGGCGTTTCTCACCTGGACCGTGCAGAACAGGCATATCGTCGCCTTCATTCTCCTGGCACTCGCTGGCGGCGCATTCAAGTACCGTGCAGATATCCGATCCCCCGAAGCTCGCGATCTCAGTCATCAGACCTACACGATCTCTTATTTGGGCAAGCTCACCGAAACCCGAAGTCGTGACGGCCGCTACGCGGGGAGTACCAACTTCGACGGCGGATACGGCATCGGAATGGCCAACGACCAAGAGAAAAATCCACTGATGCAGCGGCTTCGACCGGAGGTCTATATGCAGTTCGCTGAGCCACTGCATGTCACCGAGCAGGACATCTCCAACATCCGCAGTGCCGGCGACACTTTCACTCTCAGTAATTGGCGTGGGCAGATCGTCGCGGTCACAGGGCCACAAGGCCCCATCATTTCCTACGAGCGCTATGCGACGCAGATCGAACGCTCAAAGCAAATTTCACTGATCGTTTCGATTTGCCTGGCGATGGGGGCTGTGCTCTCCTGGATTGCATGCAGCGTCGCGGCGCGCCGTGCATCCCCAGCCGCGCCCCTCCTCTAAGCACAGGGCCGCCAAGTTCATCCGATTCTTAGCCCCATGACCGAGATCTACATCAGCACCGACGTCGAAACCGACGGCCCCATCCCCGGCCCGCACTCGATGCTCAGCTTCGGCTCGGCCGCCTACACGGCCGACAAGCAGCTGGTGTCCACCTTCAGCGCCAACCTGCACACGCTGCCCGGCGCCGAGGCCGACCCGAAGACGGCTGCCTGGTGGCAGACCCAGCCCGAGGCCTGGGCCGCGTGCCGCACCGACCTGCAGGACCCGACGCACGCCATGAAGAACTACGTCGCGTGGCTCAAGGGCCTGAAGGCGCGGCCGGTGTTCGTGGCGTACCCGGCGGGCTTCGACTTCCTGTTCGTCTACTGGTACCTGATGCGCTTCGCGGGCGAGAGCCCGTTCAGCCATTCGGCGCTCGACATGAAGAGCTTCGCGATGGCCCTGCTGAAGATCGGCTACCGCGACAGCACCAAGCGCGCGATGCCGCGCCGCTGGTTCGATGCCGGGCTGCCGCACACGCACGTGGCGCTGGACGACGCCATCGAGCAAGGCGCCCTCTTCTGCAACATGCTCGCCGAAAGCCGGCGGGCCGGCGGACCGCAGGCATGACGACCAGCACCAACGCACCCGCGCGCCGCTGGTGGATGTCGCTGGCCGCGCTGCCGCTCTTGTTGCTCGGCGGCTGCGTGCAGTCGATGTTCTATTACCCCGACCGCGTGCGCTACGAAACGCCCGACGCGCTGGGCCTGCGCTACGAGAACGTGCGCTTCACCAGCGCCGACGGCACGCGCCTGAGCGGCTGGTTCATTCCCGCCGCGGGCCGGGCCGACCCGAAGGCGGCGAAGGGCACGGTGGTGCACTTCCACGGCAACGCGCAGAACATGAGCAGCCACTGGCGCTTCGTCGCATGGCTGCCCGCGCAGGACTACAACGTCTTCGTGTTCGACTACCGCGGCTATGGCGAGTCGGACGGCGCGCCCGAACCCCGCGGCGTGTTCGAGGATTCGAACGCCGCGCTCGACCACGTGCGCGCCCGCGCGGATGTCGAGGCGTCGCGGCTGTTCGTCTTCGGGCAGAGCCTGGGCGGCACGAACGCGATCGCGGCCGTGGGCTCGGGCAACCGGGCCGGCGTGAAGGCGGTGGCGATCGAGTCGACCTTCTATTCGTACCGCTCCATCGCCAACGACAAGCTGCCGGGCGCCGGCCTGCTGGTGCGCGACGACTACGCGGCCTCGAAGTTCGTCGCGGCCATCGCACCGATTCCGCTGCTGCTGATCCACGGCACGGCCGATGCGGTGATTCCGCACCACCACTCGCAGCGCCTGCTGGCCGACGCGAAAGAACCCAAGCAGCTGATCGAGGTGCCGGGCGCCGGTCACCTCGAACCGATGGCGGCGCCGCGCTTCGGCACCACCTACCGGCAAGCCCTCACCACCTTCTTCGACAGCGCCCCGGCGCTGCCTGCCCGCCCATGAAACACTTCGACGAAGCCGCCACCGCCGCCCCCCTGGGCTTCGAGCAGCTCGTGCCCGCGCTGCGCGCCGCCTTCGCGGCCGAGGCGCAGGTGCCGCCGCGCCACGTGCACAGCATCGAGACCGGCGGCGACGCGGCCACGCGCGGCACGGTGCTGATCATGCCGGCGTGGAGCGACGCGGGCTTCCTGGGCATCAAGACGATCAACATCTTTCCGGGCAACGGCGCGCGCGGCCTGCCCGGGCTGCACGCGACCTACGTGCTGTACGACGCGCGCACCGGCGTGCCGCTGGCGATGATGGACGGCAACGAGATCACCGCGCGGCGCACGGCGGCCGCATCGGCGCTGGGCGCCTCGTTCCTGGCGCGCGCCGACGCGCGCAAGCTGCTGGTGCTGGGCACCGGCCGCATCGCGCGCATGCTGCCCGCCGCGCACGCGAGCGTGCGACCCGTCGACGAGGTGTGGGTGTGGAACCACCGGCCCGAGGGCGCCGAGGCGCTGGCCGAGCAATGGCGCAGTGAAGGATGGAACGCGCAGGCGGCCGGCACCGACCTCGAGGCGGCCGTGCGCAATGCCGACATCGTGAGCTGCGCCACGCTGGCGACCACGCCGCTGGTGCGCGGCGAATGGCTCGCACCGGGCGCGCACCTGGACCTGATCGGCAGCTTCACGCCCGCGATGCGCGAAGCCGATGTGCAGTGTTTCGATGGCACGCGCACCTTCATCGACACGCCCGAAGCCTTGCAGAAGGCCGGCGACCTGCTCGACGCGATCGCGGCCGGCACCTTGCGCGCCGACGCGGTGCAGGGCACGCTCACCGAGCTGTGCCGAGGCACGCGGCCCGGGCGCACGGGCGATGCCGAGCGCACGGTGTTCAAGGCGGTGGGCAGCGCGCTCGAAGACCTGAGCGCGGCGACGCTCGTGTGGCAGGCAGACGCGAACCCCTGAGGCCCACGCCGCCCGCCGTCAGCGTCAGAACGTCACGTTCGCCGACAGCCAGATCGTGCGTCCCGCCGGCGTGGTGCCCGCCACCGACGCGCCGCCCTGGAAGTACTCGTTGACCCAGGCCGAGGTGCCCGCCAGGTTCACCTGCTGGAACTTGCGGAAGTCCTTGTTGAACAGGTTGTTGATGTTGGCGTTCAGGCGCACGTTCTTCGACACCTGGTAGGAGCCGCCCAGGTGGAACAGGTGGTAGGCCTTGATGTCGCCCACCGCGCGGTAGATCGCCAGGTTGTTGCCCGTGAGCCGCGCCGGGTCGCCGGTGAAGCGCGGGCTCTTGCCGCGGTACTCGCCGCGCAGCCAGAAGCGCCACTTGGCGTCGGGGTTCCAGTCGAGCTGCGCGTGCAGCAGGTGGCGCGCGGTGTCGGCCAGCTTGCCGTTCTTCACGCCGCCCTCGGTCACTTCGCTGTCGGTCCAGGTGTAGCCCGCCTTCAGGCCCCAGGCCTTGGTGAGCTGCACGCGGCTGCTCAGTTCCATGCCCCAGGTCTTGGCCTGGTCGACGTTGACCGAGTAGTTGGCGGTCGGGTCGACGATGCAGCTGGAGATGCGCGCCACGCTGCAGTCGCCGCCGCTGGCGATCTTGTCCTTCACCTTGTTGTGGAACAGGGTCGCCGAGGCGGTCAGGCCCTTCTGGTTGTTGAACAGCGCCGACAGCTCGGTGCTGGTGCTGGTCTCGGGCTTGAGGTTCGGGTTGCCGATGTTGAGCGTGGCGCCCTGGCCGCTCACGCCGCTGATGCCGTCGATCAGCTGGTTCAGGCGTGGCGCGCGAAAGCCCTTGCTCACGCCGCCCTTGAAGGTCCACTGCGGCGTGGCGTCCCAGACCAGGTAGCCGCGCGGGCTCACATGGCCGCCGAAGGCGCTGTGGTGGTCGTAGCGCCCGCCGAGCGTGGCGGTGAGGCCGGGCGCGAGGCGCCATTCGTCTTCGGCGAACAGCGCCCACATGGTCTGGCTCTGCGAGCGCGGCAGCAAGCCGTCGACCAGCTTGGCATCCCACCACTGGCCACCGACGGTGAGCACGTGGGCATCGCCCACCGGGGCGACGAGCTTGCTGTCGAGCACGAGGTTGGTGGTCTTGAGTTCGCGCGCGCGGCCGCGGTCGGCTTCGTTCAGCCAGTACACGGTGCGGCGGGCCGCGGCATTGCGCGGAATGGCGCCGCCGGGAATCGTGCGGCCGACGGTTTCGGTGGTGGTGTGCATCAGGCTGCTTTCCACCGTGCCGAAGCCCAGGCGCCCGGTGTGGCCGATGGCGACCTGGTCGCGGTTGAAGCGCAGCGCGTCCAGGTAGCCGGGCGGGTTGTTGCCGGTGCGGTTGGGCGCGGCGGCGTCGCGCGTGCCCAGGCGCCCGTCTTCGTTGTCGTACCAGCTGCGGCCCGATTCGACGTCGAGCCAGATGTCGTGCTGGCGGTTGGGCGTGAGCATCAGGCGCCCGCCCACGCTGTGCTGGCGGCTCTCGGCGGGCGCCGGGTTGCGCGCCGTCGCGGGCTGCGCCTGGCCGGGGGCCAGCACCCAGTCGGCGGCTTCGCGGCGGTAGATGTTGCCGCGCAGGGTCAGGCCCAGCAGGTCGGTCGCGACGGGGCCGCTCAGGTAGACGCTGGAGCGCGTCTGCGAACCCCATTCGCTGTCCTGCGGAATGCCGGTTTCCATCGTGACCTGGCCGCCCCATTCGCGCGCCACCTTGCGCGTGATGATGTTGACCACGCCGCCCATGGCGTCGGAGCCGTACAGCGTGGACATCGGGCCGCGGATGACCTCGATGCGCTCGATGGCCGCCAGCGGTGGCATGAAGCTGGTGTGCGCGGCGCCGAAGCCGTTGGGCGTCACGTCGCCGGCCACGTTCTGGCGGCGGCCGTCGATGAGGATCAGCGTGTAGTCGCTGGGCATGCCGCGGATCGAGATGTCCAGGCCCCCGGTCTTGCCGGTCGAGCCGCCCACGTCGATGCCTTCGACGTTCTGCAGCGCCTCGGCCAGGTCGCGGAACTGGCGTGTTTCCAGCTCCTGGCGCGTGATCACCGAAATGGAAGCGGGCGCGTCCTTGAGTTCCTGCTCGAAGCCGGTCGCGCTGACGACGACCTCGCGCAGCTGTTGGTCAGCGGGCGTCTGGGCGAACAGGGCGGGAGAAAAAAGGGATGCGGCGGCCAGCGCCAGCACCGACGGACGCGGCCGACGGCCGCAACGCGAAAACAACATGCAAAAACTCCACGGGAAACGGCAGGAAAAACAGGGCCGCTCTCGGGATGCGTTGTTGTTGCGTACCAACTGATCAGCATCAATTCTATTGAGAATGAAAACAAATATTATTTGCATCCAGAGCCATCGAAGGGACATTGCGAGAGGCCGATGGCGCTTCGTGTAGGTCCTGCTTCCGGCCACTGTGACAAACCCCATGTCAGCCGAAAGTTCATCTTGAATTCGGGGGCGGATACGTCATCTGGCGAATGGCAGCCCGCGAAGGGCGCTGTTACTCTGGAACAAGAAAAAAGAGAGGTCCGCCATGCTCACCATCCTTCAGAAAGCCGTGATCCTCGGGAAGGCCGGCGTCGATGTGCCAGCCCGTCCGCTGGACGACCTGTCGACGCCGATGGCCACCGGCTCGCCGGTCAAGGCGGAAGGCGTGTCGCAGAAGGCGCACGAATGGGCGCGGGCCGTCGAGACCCTGTATGTCAGCTACGTCGCGGCGCGCGCCGCGAAGAGCCTGCGCGACGCCGAAGAGGCGCGGCAGTCGGCCATGCTGCGGCAACTGTCGGCCGCGGTGCAGGCCTGAGCACCATGGGACTGTTCGATTTCCTGAAGAAGAAAAAGCAGCCGGAAGTGGAAATGCCGTCGACGCTCGAGGCCGGCATGGCCTCGCAGGCGGAAGACTTCATCGGCGCCTTCTCGCAACCCGGCGCGCCCATCGACAGCGCGGCGCTCGACTACTCCGAAGCCTCGCTGGTCCTGGTCGATCAGGTGCTCGAAGACTTCTTCCAGCAGCAGGCGCCCTTGCCCGACGACCTGCACTTCCTGGCGTCGGCCTATGTGTTCGAAACCGCACGCCGCGAGTTCGGCGGACGCTACCTGCGTGGCGACGACGACAACCCCTTCGTCCTCGTGATCGGCCCCGACAGCGCACAGGTCGGCGTCTGCGCGATGGCCAAGGTGCGCGGGCGCGCCGTCAACGGGCCGGAAGACAGCCTGGCGTTCTTCTACGCCGGCATCGCGCCCGTGGTGCAGCGCGGCGTGAGCGCCACGCTGATCTGACACAGCGGCAGCAGCGGGCGCCTCACGGCCCGCTGCCGCCCCCTGCCACCTCCCCTTCAGTCGAACTGCGTGGCGACCTGCCGCTGCGTGCCCAACCCTTCGATGCCCAGCGTGACGACATCGCCGCGCTTCAGGTAGACCGGCGGCTTGAACCCCATGCCCACGCCGGGCGGGGTTCCGGTGGAAATGATGTCCCCCGGGCGCAGGCTCATGAACTGCGAGAGGTACGCGATCAGGTAGCGCACGCCGTAGACCATGGTGGCCGTGGAGCCGCTCTGGCGCCGCACGCCGTTGACCTCCAGCCACATGTCCAGCTGCTGCGGGTCGGGCACTTCATCGGGCGTCACGAGCCAGGGGCCGATCGGTCCGAAGGTGTCGGCCGACTTGCCCTTGGTCCACTGGCCCTGGCGTTCGGTTTGAAAGGCGCGCTCCGACACGTCGTTGATCAGGCAGTACCCCGCAACGTGGTCCATCGCATCCGCCTCGCTGACGTACTTCGCGGTCTTGCCGATCACCACGCCCAGCTCCACCTCCCAATCGGTCTTGGTGGAACCGCGCGGAATCTCGAGCGCGTCGTTCGGTCCGCCGATCGCCGAGGTCGCCTTCAAGAAGACGATGGGCTCGGGCGGCACCGTGGCGCCCGTCTCGGCCGCGTGGTCCGAGTAGTTGAGCCCGATGCAGATGAACTTGCCCGAGCCGGCCACGCAGGCGCCGATGCGCGGGGCGCCTTCCACCAGTGGAAGGCTCTGCGGGTCCAGCGCGGCGAGGCGCGCCAGGCCGGCGGGTAACAGCACCTCGTGTGCGATGTCGTTCACGTGCATGGAGAGGTCGCGCAAGCGGCCTTCTGCGTCGAGCATCGCCGGCTTTTCCTGGCCGACGGCCCCGTAACGCAACAGCTTCATTCGTCATTCCTTGGTGGTTGGTTGGCTGGCTATCTGGCGGCGCTGCTGCGTGCCTTGCCGAGCTCGGAGAACAGTTCCTGGGTCAGCGCCGGATCGATCTGCCTGACATGCTTGTCCGTGACCGGCGCGAGCTTCTCGCGCAGCCGCTCGCGCTCGGCGGCGGGGAATTCGGTCAGCACCATGCCCTGGCCCTTCAGGAACTCGGCTGCCCTGGCGTTCACGTCGCGGTTGGCGGCGCGCTGGAAGGGCTGCGTCTCCCGGGCCGCATCGAGAAGGATCTTGCGTTCGTCTTCCGACAGCTGCTCCCAGCGCTTCTTGCTGAACAGCAGCACCACGGGGTTGAACACGTGCCGCGTGTTGGAGCCGTACTTCTGGATCTCGTAGTACTTCGAGGCTTCCACCAGCGAGTACGGATTTTCCTGGCCGTCGACGGCCTTCTGCTCCAGCGCGGTGTAGACCTCGGGCAGCGGCAGCGGCGACGGGTTGGCGCCCAGCGCGCGGAAGGCATCGATCATCACCGGGATCTGCATCACGCGCAGCTTCAGGCCCTGCAGGTCTTCCATCTTCGCCACCGGCCGCCGGCTGTTGGTGACGTTGCGAAAGCCGTGCTCGAAGTACGCGAGGCCGATCAGCCCCTTCTCGGGCAGCTTGTCCAGCAGCTTGCGGCCGACCGGACCATCGAGCACGAAGTCGGCTTCCTTCTCGTTGTTGAACAGGAACGGCAGGTCGAACAGCGAGAACTCACGGGCCATGCCCGAGAGCAGGCCCGGGATCGCCATCGTCATTTCCACCGTGCCGCCCTGCAGCGAGGCGATGACCGAGGCATCGCCGCCGAGCACGCCCGAAGGAAAGAGCTTCACCTTCATCTTGCCGCCGCTCTTCTTCTCGACGATCTCCGAGAAGCGCTGCGCCCCCATGCCCTGCGGATGCTCCTTCTGGTTCACGAAGGCGAACTTGAAGGTGCGCTCCTGGATGTTCTGCGCAGCGGCGAGGCCGGCCGCCAGGAACGCGCTCAGGACGAGGCAGGTGGCGGCCAGGCGATGCGGCAATTTCTTGGGCATGGGCATCTCGGTGAGAAGGTGTGGCGACCCGCGTGCGATCAGACCGCGACGCGTTCGAACTGGACGCTGCGGCAGTCCATCTCGTACTCGAGATCGACCACGGGCGGGCGGTTGTAGTGCCAGGTCAGCCCGTGCCGCGCCGCACCGCGCTTGACGATCTCGTCGGCGATGAAGGGGTGGATGTCGTGCACCGTGTACAGCTGCGAGCCCGTGGTGCTGGCCCAGGTGAAGCCCAGCGATGCCAGGCGGCGCTCCATTTCGTCGAGCACCCACTGCGCCTTCTTCAGGATGGCGGGCGGCGAGGTGTCGCCCAGGCGCACGGCATGGTCGCGGTAGTGCCCCTTGCCTTCCGGCGCTTCGGCGCTGCCGGCCACCACGAACGATGCCGCCGCCTCGGCGTCGGGCACGGTGTAGCTGAAGGCATGGAACGAGGGCTCCGACGGCGGCGACAGCGCGGGGCACACGTTGCTTCGCGCCACCGGATTCAGGTCGCCGATGAAGATCCCCCACTCCTTCAACGTGCCCACGTAGAGGTTGTTGAACTCGACGAAGCCCTGTTCGGTGAACGGTGCCGGGGACCGCAGTTCGCACGCGCAGAAGGCGGCCAGCGGACGCGAGGCCTCCTCCAGGATTTCCTTGATGCGACGAAAACCCTGCTTCAGGGGCAGGGGCTCCAGGAAGCGCACGCGCTCGATGCGAAACCCAGGTTCGGCGGCCACGCCAGCCGAGTACTGCTGGACGCCCGGAATGAACCGATAGCCGCCTGGGAGGGAGAGTTGGAGTGCCGACACGTGATTTCCTTTGTGGAGAGAGCGAGAGAAAAAAGAGAGAGAACGGGCAGAGGAGCTCAGGGAATCTGGCTCCAGCGCTGGTTGGCCCCGCCATGGCAGGCGTAGGTGGACAGCGCCGTGCCCTGCGTGGTGGTCGAGCCGGGCACATCGAGGCACGCACCCGAAGACACCCGGTTGCGCAGCGTCGCCCCGACCACGCTCCACTGCGTGGCCGCGCCCGCCGTGCACGCCAGCTGCACCACCGGGCCGCCACCGGCGTTGGTGTTGCCCTGCGCCAGGCACAAGCCGCTGTGCTTCGCGACGAACTGGCTGTAGCCGCCGCTGCTGTTGACGGTGAAGGTCTCGTTGGCGCCGTTGCCGCAGGCCCACTGCACCACCGTGGCGCCGCTGGCCGTCGAGCCGCCCGACACGTTGACGCACAGGTTGTTGACCTCCGAGCGGATGCGCGTGTCGATCGCCGGTGCGGTGTCGAACGACTTCACGTACTCGCCGAGTGCGAGCAGGTCGGCCGCCGGCAGGCTCGAGGCATTGCCGTGGCCGCCCGCGAGCACGTCCTGCAGCGTGGCCTTCTGGCCGTTGTGGAAGAAGCTCGGGTTGCTCCAGGTGCCGTAGAGCGTCGGGGTGTCGAAGCCCACGCCGGCCAGCGGCTGGTTGCTGCCCTTGCCCGACGACAGTTGGATGGTGCCCACGTCGTGCCGCAGACCGTCGCGCAGGCTGCCGGCCGTGTGGCAGGTCGCGCACTGGGCCGTGTTGAACACGGTCTGGCCGCGCACCGCGTCCACGCTGAGGTTGCCGTCCGCCGCGCGGGCCGGGCTGCGCATGTACTTGTTCAGCGAGTTCAGGTAGGCCGCGAGATCGTCGAGCTGCGCGTTGCGGCCCGCCTTCGGCACGCCGAGCGGGTCGCCCGTGGCCGAGAAGTCGGCGTTGGTCAGGAAGCCCGTGCCGCCGAACTCGTTGCGGATGTCGTGCTCGAAGTCCTGCACCTCGTCGAAGTTGGCGGTCCAGTGCAGCTTGCCGTGGCCCGTGCCGCGACGGCCCTGCAGGCTGATGGTGCGGCGCAGGCCTTCGCCGCGCTGCGTGAAGTCCCACACCATGCCGTCGTCGCTGCCATCGGCATGGCAGCTCGCGCAGGACATGTAGTTGTTCATGCTCATGCGCCGGTCGGACGCGTTGTAAAACACCTGCTTGCCGCGCAGTGCCGCGGCGGCCATCGGCTCCTGCGCGACCGTGGTGATGTTCTGCAGGAAGGCCGGGGCGGCCGACTCCGAGGACAGCACCTGCGCCACGTCGTGCACCGACACCGAGCGCGCCAGGAAGTTGTTCACGTACAGCCGCTTGCGCGCCGCATCGAGGTACAGGCCGTGCGGCGCGCTGCTGGCGTTGATCTCGCCGCGCACCGAACGGTTGTAGGCATCGACGATGGCGATGCGGTTACCTTCCATCTGCGCCACGAAGATGTAGTCGCCGGCCGGCGAGTACAGCGCGGCGCGCGCGGGGGCGCGGTCGTTGAAGTCGAGCTGTTCGCTGAACACTTCCGCGGCCGTCTGCAGGTTCACCTGCGAAAGGATGGAGCGCACGGTCTTGTCGTGCTCCAGCGGCAGGCCGTCACGGAAGGTGCCGCGCACGATGTTGTCCTTCTTCGAAGGCAGGAGCGCACGCGCACCATCGGGCGAGATCACCACCTGGCTCAGGTAGTTGGGCACGCCGCGCGAGGCGGCCTCGGTGTCGACCGTGGTCGTGTCGACCGCCAGTGCGATCGGCGTGGCGGCGCTGAAGCTCTGCAGGTTCACCTTGTGCAGCTGCCCGCCCGTCATCTTCGACTTGAAGCGCGTCACGTAGGCCGACTGCGAGCTCGCATCGACCGCGATGCCGCGCACGCTGCCTTCCAGGGCGAGCGTGCCCGTGGCAGCACCGGTCGTCGGGTCGAAGCTGACCAGCGCCGACTTGCTTTCCAGCGTCAGCAGGCCCTTGGTGCCATTGGGCGTGAAGACGACGCCGTACGGGCCGCTGCCGTAGGCCAGCGGCACTGTGGTCGACAGCGTGCCGTCGGCGGCATTGAGCGCCACCAGCTTGTCCTCGCCCTGCACCGTGACCCAGATACGTCCGTCGGGCCCCACGGCCAGCGTCTTGGGCTCATCGCCCACGCGCACTTCCCAGCGCTTGGCGAAGGTCTGCGCGTCGATGGCGGCCACCGTGCCGCTGTCGGGGTTCACCGAATACACCGCGTTCGCATCGCCCGCGATGTTGGTCGTGTGCGTCGGCGCCGCCGCCGTGACGGGTGCGATCACCGTGAGGTTGTAGGTGTAGAAGGTCTCCTGGCCGTTCGCGGCCTTCACCGTCAGCGTCACGGTGTAGTGGCCGGGGCTGCTGTAGGTGTGCGTGACGCCGGGTTGCGAGGCGTACGCGCTCTGCGTGCCGTCGCCGAAGTTCCAGCGGAACTGCGCGCCGGTGGCACCGAGCGTCGCGGGGTTGAAGTTCAGCTGGCCGTTGACGATCTTCGGTGCGCCCACGATGCCGGGATCGCCGATCACGGCCTGCGCCCGCAGCGCCGCCACGTCGGTGTCGCCGAGCACGCGGCCGTACACGCGCACTTCGGCCAGCGTGCCCTTGAAGAGTGCGGCGTTGCCCTGGATCTGCCCCAGCAGCTGGAACTTGGTCGACAGGCCCTTGGTGCCGGTGGGGCCCGTTGACGTGGTCTTCACGCCGTCGACGTACACCGCTTGCGCGCCCGAAGCTGCATCGCGCGTGAGCACCACGTGGTGCCAGTTGCCGTCGTTCACGGCGCTTTGCGAGCGCGTGCCCGCGTGGTCGCCCACCGACAGCTTGATGTTGCCGGTGCTGTCGAGCCAGCCCCAGAACACATCGTCGACGCCCGGCGACTGATCGCGGCCGAAGATGCCGGGCGCGGTCCACGAGTTCGCAGCGCCGGCCTGCGTGGTCTTCATGTAGAAACTCAGCGAGGCGGTGCCGCCCAGCGTGGTGGACACGCTGTCGTTCTTCAGTTGCACGCCGGCGGTGCGGTTGGCGAAGTTCAGGCCGATGCTCTCGAAGGCATCGCCGGTGGCGGGCGTGCCGTTGTTGGCGCTGATCTGGTCACCGAGGTTGCCCGTCAGCGCCCAATGGTGCATCAGGTTGATGTCGTTGGCGTTGCCGGTGTTGAAGGTGGAGCGGTAGTCGGCTGCAATGGCGTTGCCCGCATAGTCCTTCAGGCCGTTGGCGGGCAGGAACACCTCGTAGGCGGTGCCCGGCTGCAGCGGCTGGGCGGGGTGGAAGTTGACGATGCCCAGCTGCACGCTGTAGGTGCCCGCCAGCGTGTTGCCGCCCACCGGGCGCACGATGAAGGTGTTGGCGTTCACGCTCTCGGGCCGGATGCTGTCGGTCATGCCCAGGCCGATGCGCGAGGTGAGGGCCTGTTGCTTCGCACCGTTCACGGGCGAGACCTGCTTCACTTCGGGCTTGGTGGTGTCGGGGTCCACCGCATGCACGATGAAACCGCTGCCCGAGCCGTGGTCGTTGCCGACGTAGATCAGGTTGCCGAACGGCGACACCTGGCCATGGTCGGAGCTCGAGAAATCGGGATGCGTCGTTGCGAACAGTCCGCCGCGCCCGACTTCGACGTGGTTGAGCGGGTTGCTCACATCGACCTTGTGGATGTAGTTCTGCGCGCCCTGGAACACGAAGTTGTCTTGCGTGCTGCAGTACAGCTGCTGGTTGATCACCAGCCGGTTGTCCTCGGCCACGAAGCGCGAGCGGTCGCTCAGGTCGTAGCCGTACATCTTGCCGCCGCTCTCCTGCGCCGAGGCGTAGACCTTCTTGCCGTCGAAGCAGGTGGAGTAGTAGCTGGCCGTGGACCCGGAGACGGTGTCGAGCACCTTGGGATTCAGCGGGTCCGAGATGTCCAGGCTGGCGAAGCCGCTGGTGTTGGTCATGGACGTCAGCACCATGTGGTTGCCCATGGTGAAGATCGGTCCCACGCGAAAGCCGCCGAGCTCGCCCGTCGGTATCGGGTTGGGCTTGCCGGCGCCGCGGTTCGCGAGCACTGCGTTCGCGGGGTCTGCGGCGTCGATGACGAACACGCCCTGCTCCGCCGCCGCCACGTACAGGTAGGGCGCCTGCCACCACAGCTGCCAGCTCACGTTGTTGTAGTCGCCCTTGTTGACGTTGGGCAGCACCAGCTTCTTCACCTGCTTGACGTCGTTGATGTCGGTGAAGTCCCAGAACTCCACGCCGAAGACGCTGGGCACGGCGACGTACTGCTTGCCGCCGATGGTGGCGATGCCGATGGAATGCGGCTCCCTCAGTTCCTTGGTGCGGCCGTCCGGCTCGTAGATGCGCTTGACGAGCCGCAGGTTGCGCGGATCGGAGACGTCATACAGCAGGAAGCCGCCAGGGCCCAGGCCGCCATCGGGCGTGAACGTCGTCAGGAAGTAGCCGTTGATCATGAGGCCCACGTTCTGGCCGTAGTGGTACTTCGTGTACCCGGCGGTGGGGTGCGTCACGCTGCCCCCGGGGATCTTCGGCACGTCGGCGCCGGTGCCGGCGCCGACGCCGGTGTCGACCTCCTCCTTGATCATCGAGATGGGCTTGAACAGCTCGGCCTGCGTGTAGGTCAGGTTGCCCAGTCCGGGTCCCTGCAGCGGCAAGGGATCGGCCACCAGGTCAGCGGCCGCGGAGGCCATGCTGGAGGCAGCCTTCTTGATCGTGTCCAGGGGGTTCACCCCGGTGATCGCCGCATGCGTCAGCAACGCACAGCCGAACAGAAAACCTACCGCAAGAACTTTCTTGGTGCTCATTTTCATCCTCGCAAATTCGATCGGACGCCATCTTTCGGTGGGAAAAGATTCGACCGGAATCTAGCAGCGGATGCGTGCGCGAACGGCATTGAATTTCGAAGGGAGGGTTCGAATATTTAGATCATTGCTCAGGGTAAATGGTGATGTTTTGGCATAGGTTGTGCTTCAAAGTTCGGGCCTGAAAAAAGTGAATTCATTGCCCACCGATCGCCCATGAAGGAACACCCCATGTCTCACGCCGGTCTTGTTGTCCAGCGCCTGCCCCGCCTGTCCAAGCGCAGCCTGCTGGGCGCTTCGCTGCTCGCGGTGCTGTGCACCACGCTGCCCCACCATGAAGCGCATGCGCAAGGCCCGCGCAACTTCGCCACGCTGGCGATGGTGGCCGAGCCGCAGACGCTCGACCCGATGGCCTCCACGGCCGACCTGGTCGGAACCATCATGCAGCACGTGTACGAGACGCTGTACACCTTCGATGCCAAGTGGAACGTGGTGCCGATGCTGGCCGAAGGCATGCCCAAGATCTCGGCCGACGGCAAGACCTACGCGATCACACTGCGCAAGGGCGTGGCGCTGCACAACGGGCGCGATCTCACGGCCGACGATGTGGTGGCCAGCCTGCAGCGCTGGATGGACCAGTCGCCGCGCGGCAAGGCCGTGAGCAAGGAAATCGAGAGCCTCAAGGCCAAGGGCCCGCTGGGCGTGGAAATCGTGCTGAAGGCGCCGTACGCACCGCTGCTCTCGCAACTGGCTTTGCCCAGCAATGGCACCGCCGCGATGATGGCCAAGGAATCGATGGCCTCGCCGCTGAAGGACTTCGTCGGCACCGGCCCCTACAAGTTCAAGGAGCGCCGCCCTGACCAGTTCGTGCTGCTCACGCGCTTCGACAAGTACAGCGCACGCAAGGAAGCCGCGAGCGGCTATGGCGGCAAGCGCGAAGCGGTCATCGAAGAACTGCGTTTCGTGCCCGTGCCCAACGCCAGCACGCGCGTCGAAGGTGCACTCGCGGGCCAGTACGACTTTGCCGACCTGCTGCCGGTGGAAGCGCTGCCGCGCCTGGAGAAGGCCAGTGGCAAGACGCTGCCGATCATCACGCCCGCGTTCGGTTTTCCGCTGGTGGTCTTCAACACCAAGGAAGGCCCGCTCGCCAGCCAGGCCGTGCGCCAGGCCCTGCAGACGGCGATGGGCCAGGGCGAGATGCTCGCGGCCGGCTTCGGCGACACGCGCTTCTTCATCGCGGAGGCGAATCACTTTCCCAAGAGTTCGCCGTTCTACTCGGCCGCGGGCGCCGACCAGTACAACCAACGCAACGCCACCAAGGCGAAAGACGCCGCCGCCAAGGCCGGCTACAAGGGCGAGCCGATCCGCGTGCTCACCAGCCGCCAGTACGACTTCCACTACAACATGTCGCTCCTGATGGCCGAGCAGCTCAAGCGCGCCGGCTTCAAGGTCGACCTCAACGTGGTCGACTGGGCCACGCTCACCCAGCGCCGCAACGACCCGCGGCTGTGGGAAATCTTCATCACCCATTCGGGGCTGTTCCCCGAGCCCATGCTGTCGCCACCGCAACTGGGCGACGGTGCACCGGGCTGGTGGGACTCGCCCGCCAAGAAGGCCTCGCTGAGCGCCTTCAACACCGAGAGCGACCCGGCCAAGCGCGGCGCGCTGTGGGGCAAGGTGCAGCAGGTGGTGTACGACGAGGTGCCCTACATCAGCGTCGGCAAGTTCAACGCGCTCTCGGCCAAGAGCCCGGCACTGGACAACTACCAACCCACGAACTGGCCCTTCTTCTGGAATGTGAAGATCAAGTAGGAGGCGCGCTTGTTCCGTTTCATCGCCTCGCGCTTCGCCGGCATGCTCATCGTGCTGGCGCTGGTGGCCGTGCTGGTCTTCGTGCTCACGCGCGCCGCCTCGGGCGACCCCATCTCGGTGCTGCTGGGCGACCAGGCCACCGCCGCCGACATCGCCCGCGTGCAGAAGGACTACGGCCTGGACAACCCCCTGCCCGTGCAGTTCGGCTACTGGCTGCGCGAAGTGCTGCAGGGCAACCTGGGCACCTCGATCTTTTTGCAGCGCCCGGTCACGCAGGCGCTGTGGGAGCGCGCCGAGCCCACCACCTTGCTCGCACTGATGGCGGTGGCCATCGCAGCGCTCATCGGCGTGCCCTGCGGCATCGTCTCGGCCGTGTTCCGCGGCCGCGTGGTCGACCAGTTCTTCACCGGCATCGCGATGCTGGGCGCCAGCATCCCCAGCTTCTGGTTGGGCATCGTGCTGATCCAGATCTTTGCGGTGTCCTTCGGGTGGTTCCCGGTGTCGGGCTACGGCGCGCCCGATGCGCCGTTTGCCGAGCGGTTGCACGCGCTGGTGCTGCCGGCCACCGTGCTGGGCCTCTTGAACTCCGCACTCATCATCCGCTTCACGCGCGCCTCGATGCTCGACGTGCTCGGTGAAGACTACGTGCGCACCGCGCGCTCCAAGGGCCTGAGCGAGAAGGTCGTCGTGCTCAAGCACGCGCTGCGCAATGCGCTGGTGCCCATCGTCACGGTGATCGGCCTCACCGTCGCACTCATGATCGGCGGCGCCGTCATCACCGAGACCGTGTTCGGCCTGCCGGGCGTGGGCAACCTCGTGGTCAACGCCGTGCTGCGGCGCGACTACCCCGTCATCCAGGGGGCGCTGCTCGTGATTGCCGCGATCTACGTGCTCATCAATTTCTCGATCGACCTGCTGTATGCCGTCGTCGATCCGCGCGTGAAGGTCTGAACGATGCGCATGCCTCGAATGCTCCGCCAGCTGATGCACCGCCGCATCGTGATGGTCTCCGCCCTGGTGCTGCTGGTGATTGCCGTGCTCGCTGTCGGTGCGCCATTGTTCGCCTCGGCCGACCCCAACGACACCGCCGTGCTGCAGCGCCTGAAGGCGCCCAGTGCCGAACACCTGCTCGGAACCGACGAACTCGGGCGCGACATGTATTCGCGCATCGTGCATGGCGCGCGCTACTCGCTGGCCATTGCGGCACTCACCGCACTGGGCGCGGTCATCGCCGGCACCGTGCTGGGTTTGATGGCGGGGTTCTTCCGCCGCCTCGACGCACCCCTGATGCGCGTGGTCGACGCCATGATGTCCTTCCCCGACATCCTGCTGGCCATCGCGCTGGTGGCCATCCTCGGGCCTTCTTTGATGAACACCGTGCTCGCGCTGGTGCTGGTCTACACACCCCGCGTGGCGCGGGTGGTGCGGGCTTCGACCTTGGTGGTGCGCGAACTGCTGTTCGTCGAAGCCGTGCGGGCCCTGGGCGTGCGCACCTCGCGCATCCTGTGGCGCCACATCCTGCCGAACCTGATGTCGCCGATCCTCGTGCAGGTGTCGTTCATCTTCGCCTACGCGATCCTGGCCGAGGCCGGCCTGTCGTTCCTCGGCGTGGGCGTGCCCCCCGAGATCCCCACCTGGGGCACCATGGTCGCGGGCAGCCAGCAGTACGCGCACCAGGCTTTCTGGGTGGTGCTGTTCCCGGGCCTGGCGATCATCTTCACGGCGCTGTCGCTGCAGCTGCTGGGTGATGGTGTGCGCGACCTGCTCGATCCGAAGCTCAAGAAGACCTCGTGATGAACACCGCGAACACCACCCCACGTCTCACGGTCACCAACCTGAGCACCAGCTTCCCCACTGAAGACGGCCTGGTCCGTTCGGTGGCCGATGTGAGTTTCTCGATCCAACCCGGCAAGACCACCGCGCTGGTGGGCGAATCGGGCTCGGGCAAGTCGGTCACCAGCCTCACGCTGATGCGCCTGCTGCCCAAGACCGCCAACGCACAGGTCAGCGGATCGGCATCTTTCGTCACGCGCGAAGGCAAGACGCTCGACCTGCTGCAGATCGGCGAGCGCGAGATGCGCTCGCTGCGCGGCAACCAGCTGTCGATGATCTTCCAGGAGCCCATGACGAGCCTGAACCCGGTGTTCACCATCGGCGAGCAGATCGCCGAGAGCGTGCGCCTGCACAAGGGGCTGGACCGCAAGGCGGCCTTGGCCCATGCGCTGCGCATGCTGGAGCTGGTGGAGATCCCGGCTGCCGCCCAGCGCATCCACGAGTACCCGCACCAGCTGTCGGGCGGCATGCGCCAGCGCGTGATGATCGCGCTGGCCATGGCCTGCGACCCGACGCTCTTGATCGCCGACGAGCCCACCACCGCGCTGGACGTGACCATCCAGGCGCAGATCCTGGAGCTGATGCGCCGGCTGCAGGCCGAGACGGGCATGAGCATCCTGTTCATCACGCACAACCTGGGCGTGGTGGCGCACCATGCCGACGACGTGGTGGTCATGTACTCGGGCCGCGTGGTCGAGCGCGCGCCCGTGCGGCCACTCTTTGCGCAGCCCGAGCACCCGTACACGCAAGGCCTGCTGGCCTGCCTGCCGGGCAAGGCACGGGTTCCTGGGCAACCCAAGCCCAAGCGGCTGTTCGCGATTCGTGGGCAGGTGTCCAGCCCGCTGGCGCCGCCGCCGGGCTGCGCCTTCGAGCCGCGCTGCGACCAGGCACTGGCGAGCTGCAAGGACGCGATGCCGCCGCTGATCGACATCCGCCAGGACCGCCAGGCGCGCTGCGTGCGCGTGCAGCCCGACCAACCGCTCGCGAGGGCTGCATGATGACCACCGCTGTTTCTTCCTCGCCCCTCATCGAAGTCCGAGGTCTTAAAAAATACTTCGGCAGCAGCGAGCGCCCCGTGCGCGCAGTCGACGACGTGTCCTTCGCGATCCAGCCCGGCGAGACGCTGGGCCTGGTCGGCGAATCGGGCTCTGGCAAGAGCACCATCGGACGCACCGTGCTGCGGCTCGTCGAGCGCACCGAGGGCCAGGTGCTGTACCGGGGCGACGACATCGGAGATCTTTCGGGCGAGCGCATGCGCAAGCTGCGCAGCAAGCTGCAGATCATCTTCCAGGACCCGTACGCAAGCCTGAACCCGAAGATGCGCATCAGCGCCATCCTGGGCGAGGCGCTGTCCACGCACGGGCTGCACAAGGGCGCAGCGGCGCGCGACAAGCGCATTGCCGAGCTGCTGGAGACCGTGGGCCTGCGCCCCGAGCATGCCAGCCGCTTCCCGCACGAGTTCTCGGGCGGCCAGCGCCAGCGCATCGGCGTGGCGCGTGCCTTGGCGGTCGAGCCCGAGTTCATCGTGGCCGACGAGCCGCTGTCGGCGCTGGACGTGTCTATCCAGTCGCAGGTCATCAACCTGCTGGCCGACCTGCGCGAGCGCCTGGGGCTGACGATGCTCTTCATCTCGCACGACCTGGATGTGGTCGAGTACCTGTGCGACCGCGTGGTGGTGCTCTACCTGGGCAAGGTGATGGAAGTCGCCACCACCGAGGAGCTGTTCGCGAACCCCTCGCACCCCTACACGCAGGCGCTGCTGGCCGCGAGCCCGAAGCCTGATCCCGAGATGGCCACCGAGCGCATCGCCTTGAAGGGCGACATTCCCAGCCCGATCTCGCCGCCCTCGGGCTGCGTGTTCCGCACGCGTTGTCCGCATGCCATCGAGGCATGCGCGCAGACGGTGCCCAGCCTGGATGAGGTTTCCGCAGGACACTACAGCGCCTGCATCCGCAAAGAACTGCTCTCCCACATCGCCGTTGCACGACCATGACCGACACCGTTTCTGCTACCCAAGACTTCATCGACCCGCTGCTGAGCGACCGTTTCAAGGGCTACCCGCGCACCCAGCCGCCGCGCCTGCGCAGCGAAGTCGGCGCCGCCGGCTGGAACGTGCTGGCCGGCGACCTGCCGCTGCCGCTGGCCGTGCTCAAGCGCGAGGCGCTCGAACACAACCTCGCATGGATGCAGGCGCGCGTGCGCGAATGGGGCATCGACCTGGCGCCGCACGGCAAGACCACCATGTCGCCGCAGTTGTTCCAGCGCCAGCTCGACGCCGGCGCCTGGGGTCTCACCTTTGCCACCGTCACGCAACTGGCCGTGGGCGTGGCCGCCGGCGCGCGCCGCACACTGATCGCCAACCAGGTCGTGAGCGACGAAGACCTCGCGGGCATCCAGCTGCTGCTGGCCGACCATGCGGATCTGCGCGTCGTGTTCCTGGTCGATTCGGTCGCGCAGCTGGCGCTGATCGAAGACTGGTCGAAGCGCAACCCCGCCAGCGTGCCTTTCGAGGTGATGCTCGAGATCGGCATCGACGGCGGACGCACCGGTTGCCGCACACATGCGGAAGCGGTCGCCGTGGCGAGCGCGGTGCGTGCCAGCGGTGCCGCGAAGCTGGTAGGCATCGAGAGCTACGAAGGCCTGAATGCCACCGGGTCCACCGAACAGGACACCGCCTTTGCCACGGCACTGATGGACCGCATCGAAGCCGTGGCGCGCCACTGCGACACGCAGCAGTTCTTCGAGACCGACGAGGTGCTGGTCTCGGCCGGCGGCTCGGCCATCTTCGACCTCGTGGCCGGGCGGCTCAAGCCCGCACTGGGTTCGCCGGTGCGTGGCCTGTTGCGTTCGGGCTGCTACGTGACGCACGACCATGGCTTCTACAAGCGCATGGTGAACGTGGCGGATGAGCGCATGGGGTGCGAGTGCGGCGAAGGGCTGACACCGGCGATGGAGGTCTGGGCCAACGTGCAGTCGCGACCCGAGCCGGGCCTGGCGATTCTCTCGGTCGGCAAGCGCGACGTTTCTTTCGACATGTCGATGCCGATCCCCATTGCGCACGCGGCGCGCGGTGCCTTGCAGTCGCATGCGGTGCCCGCCAGCTGGAAGGTCACCGCACTGAACGACCAGCACGCCTACCTGCGCTGGGACGCGAACGACGAAGCGCAGGCACCGGTCGTCGGCGACCGCGTGGGCCTGGGCATCTCGCACCCCTGCACCACCTTCGACAAGTGGCACTGGATGCCCGTGGTCGAAAACGACTACCGCGTGAGCGATGCGGTCGTGATCCATTTCTGAGCAAGGCAACGCTTCCCTCCATGAACACACAGAAGAACAGCGCGACGCTGCTCGAAGGCGGCCTCGTGGTCGACGGCTCGGGCGGCCCCTCGTGGCCCGGCGACGTGCTCTTGCAGGGCGATCGCATCCTGGCGCTGGGCGAAGGCCTTTGCACACGGCTGCCTGCAGGGTTGAACATCACCGACGTCGACGTGGTCGACTGCCGCGGCAAGGTGATCGCGCCCGGTTTCATCGACGCCCACACGCACGACGACGCCATCGTGCTGCGCGACCCGATGTGCCTGCCCAAGGTGTCGCAGGGCATCACCACCGTGGTCACGGGCAACTGCGGCATTTCGCTGGCGCCCTACCGCACGCCGCAGTCGAAGCCGCCGCTCACGCTGCTGGGCGCGGCCTCGTTCAAGCACGCAACCATGGCCGAGTACCGCGCCGCCGTCGATGCGACGCAGCCCGCGCTCAACGTGGCCGCGCTCGTAGGCCACACCACGTTGCGCTTCGCGGCAATGCAGGCACTCGACCGGCCCGCGAACGGCGATGAACTGGCTCACATGGCCGCATTGCTCGACGACTGCATGGCCGCCGGCGCACACGGCATGTCGTCGGGCCTGTTCTACGAAGAAGCCTTTGCCGCGCCGGCCGAGGAAGTCACCGCGCTCGCGCGCGTCGTCGCGCGCCACGGCGGCGTGTACGCCACGCACCTGCGCAGCGAGATGCAGCAGATCATCGAGGCGATGCACGAGGCCGGCGACTCGGCGTTCGAGGCCGGCGTGCCCTTGATCATCTCGCACCACAAATGCGCAAGCCCCGCCAACTGGGGCCGCACGAAGGAGACGCTGCCGCTGATCGACGCGCTGTCGCAGCGCCAGGAGATCGCGATGGACGTCTACCCCTACGTGGCCGGTTCCACCGTGCTGCGCGAGGACATGGTGGACGGCGTCATCGACGTGCTGCTGACCTGGTCCGAGCCCCACCCGGAGATGACCGGCCGCCTCATCGCCGACATCGCACGCGAATGGGGCACGACGGAGAAGGAGGCCAGCCTGCGCCTGAAGCCCGGCGGTGCGTGCTACTTCCTGATGCAGGAAGAAGACGTGGAGCGCGTCATCGCGCATCCGCGCAGCATGATCGGCAGCGACGGCCTGCCGCACGACCGGCATCCGCACCCGCGCCTGTGGGGCGCGTTCCCGCGCGTGTTCGCGCGCTACTGGCGCCAGCGCAAGCTCTTCACGCTGGAGCAGGCGGTGCACAAGATGACCGGCATGACGGCGCGCAACCTGCGCATCGCCGATCGCGGCCTGTTGCGCGTCGGCGCGATGGCCGACGTGGTGGTGTTCGACCCCGAGACCATCACCGACACCGCCACCTACGACCAGCCGCTGGGCGTGAGCGAAGGGATCGAACGCGTGTTCGTGAACGGCGTGCTCGCGTACCGCGGTGCGAACGAGGCGCGCGTGCTCGCGCGCGCGGGGCGCATGCTGACACGGCAGGCACGCGCCGCGAACTGAGCGTCGCCGCGCCCCTTCCCCGCCATCCCGTAGAGTGCACGCATGATCGAATCCACCACCCTTCGGTACTTCTACGAGGTCGCGGCCTTTGGCTCCGTGCGCGTGGCGGCGGAAAAGCTCTTCGTGGCCCAGAGTGCCGTGAGCCGGCAGATCGCGCTGCTGGAAGACGAACTGGGCGTGCCCGTCTTCGAGCGCCACGCACGGGGCATGGCGCTGACCGCGGCCGGCGAACTGCTGCTGCGCTATGCGCAGGACAACAAGACGCAGCTGGCCGACCTGAAGGGCCAGATCCACGAGTACGAGACGCTGGCCAAGGGCCACGTGCGGGTGGGCTGCGTGGAGGGCATCCTGCACGGCCTGCTCACCAGCTTCATGCCGAGCTTCATCCGGACGCACCCGGGCATCACCTTCTCGCTCGATCTCATGGGCTCGCATGCGGTGGGCGAGTCGGTGGCGGAGCACAAGTACGACCTGGGCATTTTGTTCGGCGCCTCGCCGCGCCCCGACCTCATCGAGCTGCAGAAGATCGAGCAGCCGCTGTGCGTGATCGCTTCGACGCAGCACCCCCTGGCGCAACAGCGCAGCTGCACGCTCGCGGAAGTCGCCGACGCGCCGCTGGCGTTGCCCGACCGTTCCTTCGGCTTGCGCCAGCTGGTCGACCGCGTCAGCTCCAAGGGCAAGTTCAAGCTGAACATCGCGGTCGAGACGAATTCGCTGTCCTTCGCGAGCCGGCTGGTGGCGGAGTCGGACCTCATCACCTTCCAGCCGAGCGACGTGGTCGCGCCGCTGATCGAGGCCGGCAAGGTGGTGGCCATTCCGCTCACCGATGCGTCGCTGCGCTCGGCGCGCGCCACGCTGGTCGCGAGCTATTCCCGGCGCCTGTCGCTCGCGGCCAATCACCTGTCGCAGTCGCTGATCGCCTACATGCAAGGGTGGCAGCGGCCCGTGAAGCCGGGGCGCGCCACCGCCGCTCGCACGCCCGCCAGGGGAAAGCCGGAGTAGTCCCCGCGCGCGGGATCGTCGGCATCGAAAGGCTCAACCCGGCAGCGTGACCGTGATCATCTTGACCTCGGTCATCGCCTCCAGCGTGTGCATGCCGCCCAGCCGGCCGATGCCGCTTTTCTTGCCGCAGCCGCCGCCAAAGGGCAGGTGGATTTCCCACCAGGTGGTGCCCGCGTTGATGTTGACGATGCCGGCAGGAATCGCCTTGGCCATGGCGATGCCGCGGCCGATGTCTTGGGTGAAGACGCCCACCGAGAGTCCGTAGTCGTTCTGCAGGGCCAGTTCCAGGGCCTGCGCTTCGTCCTGGAAGGCGATGACCGGCACGACGGGGCCGAAGGTTTCTTCGCGGCACAGCCGCATGGCGGGCATGACGTCGCGCACCACGGTGGGCTCGAAGAAGAGGTCGCTGCCCAGGTCCGGCCGCGCCCGGCCGCCGCACAGCACGCGTGCACCCTGTTCAACGGCATCGTCCACATGCGCGCGCACCTTGGCCGCCACCTTGGCGTTGTTGAGCGGCCCCATGGTCGTGGCGGGATGCAAGGGATCGCCCAGCATCTGCTCGGCGGCCCGGGCGACCAGCTTGTCGCAGAGGCGGTCGACCACGCTGGCATGGGCCAGCACGCACCCTGTCGCCGCGCACACCTGCCCGGCATTGAAGAACGCCCCGCCTGCCGCTGCAGCGGCTGCCGCATCGAGGTCGGCGTCCTCGAAAACGATCAGGGGTCCATTGCCTCCGAGCTCGAGCAGCAGGGGCTTTCCGGCGCCTCGCTCAGCGATGCGCTGGCCCGTCGCGGTGCTGCCGGTGAAGGCGATGGCGGTCACGTCCGGGTGCACGACCACCGCATCGCCCACGGTCGCGCCCTCGCCGATCACCAGGTTGACGACGCCGGCGGGCAGGCCGGCCTTTTCGATGACTGCCATCAGCGCGCAGGCCACGAGCGCGGTGGACGGCGCAGGCACCCAGACGAGGGTGTTGCCGGTGGCGATGCCGGGGGCGAGGTACTCCACCGGGATGTTGACCGGGAAGTTCCAGGGCGTGATGACGCCATACACGCCGCGCGGCTGCCGCAGCGTCATGACGAGCTTGCCCGGGTCTTCCGCCGGCAGCGTCTTGCCGCCCATCTGCTTGACGAGTTCGGCGGCGAGCCGGAAGCCGTCGGCGGCCTTGGCGACCTCGCCCAGCGCCTCGGCCAGGACCTTGCCCTGCTCGCACGACAGCGTGTGCGCGAGCGCCTCGCGCGCGGCATCGATCCCGGCCGCGATCGCCATGCACATCGCAGCGCGTTCGAACACGGGCGTGGCGGCCCACGCCTTGGCCGCGGCCTTGGCGGCGGCGACCGCCTCGTCCGCCGTTTCGCGGCCCGAACGGGGCACGGTGGCGATGGTGTCGCCATTGGCCGGGTTGATCACCGGCAGGGTGTCGACGGTGGTCGACCAGCGCCCGCCGATGTGGTTGCCCGTTTCGACTTCGGACATGCAGTGGTTGCGCATGGCCTAGCCGTACGAATACGCGATCGACGCGGCGTGGCGCTGGCCTTCGCTGCCGCCGGCACGCGCGTCCACGCTGGACGCGGACGGCCTGTACCCGGCCGGCGCGGGGGCCGCGACACCCACATGGCGCTCGGTCTGCGCATCGAAGCAATGGGTCGATGCAGCCTCGCGGACCTGCAGGTGCACGAGGTCGCCGGGCTTGAGGGCCACGCGGTCGTGCACGGACACGCACCAGGGCGTCTCGCTGCCCGCCACGGTGCCGTAGATCTGCGTCTTGTCGCCCGTCGACTCCGTGAGGATCACGCGCAGCGCCAGGCCTTCCGGGGCCAGCTGCAGATGCTCGGGCCGCAGCCCCAGCAGCACGTGCTGTCCATCGGCCAGCAGGGGCGTGCACCCGGAAGTCGGCAGGTCCCAGGCCTGCCCGTCAGGCAGCGCGAGCCAGGTGCGGCCGTGTGCGCGATGCACCTGCCCCTGCGTGAAGTTCATGGCGGGCGAGCCGATGAAGCCCGCCACGAAGCGGTTGACCGGGCGGTCGTAGAGCTCGAGCGGCGCACCGACCTGCTCCACCCGGCCCGCGCGCATCACGACGATGCGGTCGGCCATGGTCATGGCTTCCACCTGGTCGTGCGTGACGTAGACCATGGTGTTGCCCAGGCGCTGGTGCAGGGCTTTGATCTCGGCGCGCATCTGCACGCGCAGCTGCGCATCCAGGTTGGACAGCGGCTCGTCGAAGAGAAACAGCGCGGGCTCGCGCACCACGGCGCGGCCCATGGCGACGCGCTGGCGCTGTCCGCCCGAGAGCGCGCGCGGCAGGCGGTCCAGGTAGGGCGTGAGGTTGAGCAGGCTGGCGGCTTTTTCGATGCGCGGGCGGAAGTCGCTTTCGGCCTCGCCGCGCGTGCGCGGGCCGAAGGCGATGTTCTCGTAGACCGACAGGTGCGGGTAGAGCGCATAGCTCTGGAACACCATCGAGATGTTGCGCTTTTGCGGCGACAGGTCGTTGGCGCGTGCGCCGCCGATGCGCAGCTCGCCGCCGCTGATGGGCTCCAGCCCCGCGATCATGCGCAGCAGCGTCGACTTGCCGCAGCCCGAGGGGCCGACGAGCACGACGAACTCGCCGTGGGCAATGTCCAGGTCGATGCCGTGCACGACGGGCACGCCGGCGAAATCCTTGCGCAGTTGCTTGAGTTGAACCTGAGCCATGGGGTCTCCTTGTCTTTGTGGAAGTGAGTCGCTGGCTCAGTAGTCTTCGACCGTGATCTCGCGGGCCATCGGCAGGATGCCCGCCATGAGGCCCGCGTCCACCGGCAACGCCACGCCCGTGATGACACGCGCGGCGGGCGACGCCAGGAACAGCACGGCATCGGCCACGTCGTCGGGTGTCGCGAAGTCGCCCAGGGGGTACCACTTCTTCAGTTGCTCGAACACCTGCGGGTTCTTGTCGGCCCGTGCCTGCCAGGCGGGCGTCTTGACGGTGCCCGGCAGCACGATGTTGGCGCGGATGCCATAGGCGCCCAGCTCCATGGCGAGCGAGCGGGTGTAGCTGACCAGGGCGGCCTTGGCCGCGCTGTAGGCCGGGTGGCCGAGCGTGGTCAGCGCGTTGACCGAGCCGATGAGCACCAGCTGCCCGCTGCGGCGCTCGACCATGGCGTGGCGCACCGCCTCCACGCAATGGAACGCGCCGTTCAGGTTGAGCTGGATGTCGGCCTGCCAGTCCTGCGGCGTGGTCTTGCGCACCGTCGGCCCGCGCGCGGCTCCCACGTTCGACACCAGCACATCCACCGGGCCGACGGCCGCAACGGCCGTGGCCACCTTGTCGCACAGGCCTGCGCAGTCGGTGACGTCCGCCACCAAGGGATGCAGCCGCGCCAGATCGTCAGCACTCACGCCCTGCCCGGCCAACACGGCCGCCAGGCCTTCCAGTGCACCCGCGTCGTGGTCCAGCGCGATCAGCCGGTCGCCCGCCTGCAGCACGCGGCGGCACAGGGCCTGGCCGATGCCGCCCGCGGCGCCCGTGACCAGCGTCACGCGCCGGGACGGCGCGTGGGGATGAACCGAAGACGGAGTCGAAATTGATGTGTCCACGCAATGCGCCCTGTGAATTGCCAATACCTCTCCCGACCGGGCGGCAATGAATTACCGCGCGCAATTCGAGCTCGAATTTTGAAGCGTACAGGAGGCCACGGGAATTTGGCCTTCAATATTTCGCAGGCAGGGTTCTGTTTTTTAGAAATCGAGGGTTAGCTCTATCTATGGCGCCATTCGACCGACTCGTAAGATAAAAAAGCGCAAGCATTGATCGAAACGGATCCCGACGTGTATTCAATTAATTTTCAATCACTTCACGAGGAATTAAATATGAAAAATCGAAATACAACTCTATTGGCAGGCGCAATTCTTCTGGGTCTTTCCTCCCTCACGGCCCAGGCAGGAAATATCCGCATCGCCATGTCCAGCTACAGCGACAACACGCGCCCCTGGCTGGAGGCGCTGGCCCGGGACTACGAAAAGGCCAACCCGGGAGACAAGGTCAAGGTCGAGGTGGGAAGCTGGGAGAACATGCAGCAGAAACTGCAGGCGGAAATCGCCAGCAACAACCCGCCCGACCTGGCCCACGTCGCGACCCGCTGGGTCGGCGATTTCGTGAACGACGGCCTGGTGGAGCCGGTCGACAATTACGCAAATGCGGCGTTCAAGGACCAATTCATTCCGGCATTCCTGAAAGCCGGAAATATCAATGGCAAGCCTTATGCGCTGCCTATTGCGGCCAGTGTGCGCGCGATGTTCTATAACAAGGACATGCTGAGCAAGGCAGGCTTTCCCAATGGCCCCAAGACCTGGGACGACGTGATTGCCGCCGCGAAAAAGATCAAGGCCACGGGGGCCTACGGCTATGGCATCCAGGGCAAGGACCTGGATACCGACACTTATTTCTACTACGCGCTGTGGAGCATGGGCGGCGACGTGCTCGATGCCGGCAACAAGGCCGCCTTCAATTCGCCGACCGGCGTGAAAGCCGCCACGCTCTACAAAAGCATGATCGACCAGGGTCTGACAGAGCCCGGCGTGGCCGGCAACACGCGCTACGACCTGCACAACCTGTTCAAGCAGGGGCGCCTGGGCATGGTCATTTCGCTGCCGCCGCTGGCCAAGGAAATCGCCAAGGACGCGCCGCAACTGAAATACGGCATCACCGGCGTGCCCAATGGCGGCAAGGACATCACCTTCGGCGTGACCGATTCGATCATGATGTTCAAGACCTCGAAGAACAAGGAAACCGCCCAGAAATTCCTGAACTTCATGTTCTCGAAAACCGCGCGGCTGAAGTTCGACCAGGGCGAAGGCTTCATGCCGGTGACGCGCGAGGTGGCCAACGACCCCGTGTTCAAGGACGACCCGGTGCTCTCCGAGTTCGTGACCCTGCTGCCCAACGCGCGCTTCGCCCCGCTGGTCGCCGGCTGGGAAGACTCGGCGCAGGCCGTCACCAACGCGCTGCAGGCCATCTACCAAGGCAAGGCGGAACCGAAGGCGGCGCTGGACAAGGCCGCGGCCGAGGCCAACACCAAGCTCAACAAGAAGTAAGCAAGCAAGCCTCGGGGCGCAGCCCTGGGGCTGCGCCAGCTTCCCGCGTGTCGCACCACGCCTATCCGATCGAATTGCCCTATGCAGAATCCCGTTCGAGGCCCTGCCCTGGCTTGGGGGCTGATTGCGCCGAGCCTGTTGCTCACCCTCTTCATCCTGGCCTATCCGCTGTCCACCCTGGTGTTCCAGTCGGTGCACGACATCTCGCGCTTCGGCCTGCTGCGGGCCTTCAACGGCCTGGACAACTTTCGCACCGTGTTCACCGATCCGGTGTTCGCCCACGTGGTGTGGCGCACGGTGCAATGGACGGTGTGCGTGGTCGGCGGCGCGGTGCTGTGCGCTGTGCCGATCGCACTCATCCTGCAGCAGGATTTCTATGGCCGGGGCGTGGCGCGCACGATCGTGATGCTGCCCTGGGCGGTGTCGCTGACCATGACGGCCATCGTCTGGACCTGGTCCTTCAACGGCCAGTACGGCATGGTCAATGCGAGCCTCGCGATGGTCGGGATCATCCGGGAGCCGATCAACTGGCTGGCCGATGGACAGCTCGCGTTCTGGGTCGAGGTGGGCGTGGGCATCCTGGTGTCCATCCCCTTCACCGTCACCATCTTCCTGGGCGGGCTGTCGTCGGTGTCGCAGGACATCTACGAGGCGGCCGGCATCGAAGGCGCGTCGCGCTGGCAGCAGTTTCGCCGGCTCACGCTGCCGCTGCTCAAGCCCTTCATCCACATGGCGATCGTGCTGAACGTGATCTACGTCTTCAACTCGTTCCCCATCATCTGGATCATGACGCAGGGCGGGCCGGACAACGCCACGCACATCCTCGTCACCTGGCTGTACCAGCTGGGATTTCGCCTGGGCCGCCCCGGTGAAGCGGCCGCGATTTCGCTCGTGATGCTGGCCTTGCTGCTGGCCTTCACCGTGTTCTACCTGCGCCTGCAAAAGCGCCAGTCCGCGAAGGCCGCCGCATGATCCGCCCCGACAAACTCGTGCGCAGCCTCTGGTGCTGGCTGCTGCTCGCGCCGCTGGTGACCGTGGTCGTCTTTCCGCTCGCGGTGATGTTCTTCACGGCGCTCAAGCCGGCGTCCGAGATCTACGTCTATCCGGCGCGGTGGTTGCCGCAGCAGTGGCAGTGGAGCAACTTCTCCGCCATGTGGACGCAGACCGGGTTCGGGCGCGCGCTGCTGAACAGCCTGCTGGTGTCGCTCTGCGCCACGGTGCTGACGATTGCCGTCAGCGTGCCCTCCGCCTATGCGCTGGCGCGCCTGAAGTTTCGCGGCCAGGGCGGCTACCGGCAGTTTTTGCTCATCACCCAGATGATCTCGCCCGTGCTGCTGGTGGTGGGCCTGTTCAAGATGGCGGCCAGCCTGCCCTGGTTCGAGGGCGGCAACATGACCGACTCGCGCCTGTCCGTGGTGGTGGCCTATGGCGCCTTCGGCATTGCCTTCGCCGTCTGGATGATGACCTCCTACTTCGAGACCATCCCGCGCGACCTGGAGGAGTCGGCCTGGCTCGAAGGCTCAGGCCCGGTGCGCACGGTCTGCAAGGTGTTCCTGCCACTGGCGCTGCCGGCCATGGCCGTTACAGCACTGGTCACTTTCGTCAATGCCTGGAACGAGTTCGCGGTGGTCTACACGCTGATCCGCTCCACGGAGAAGCAGACGCTGACCGTGCTCGTCACCAACATGGTCGCGGGCCAGTACGTGGTGCAGTGGGAGCTGGTGATGGCCGCCGCCATCTGCGCCGTGGTCCCGGTCGCCATTTTGTTTGCGTGGATGCAGCGCTACATGGTGCAGGGCTTGACCGCGGGCTCGGTCAAATAGCGACCGCAGCGGCATCACAGCCCGCTGCTACCCGCTGCGCCCGCCCCCTTCGAATAATGCGGCCACGGCCGGCGCGCACCCTGCGCCGGCCGGTTTCGCTACACCTCATCCGAAGGAGACAAACCCGATGGCTCGCAAGATCTTGATGCTCTGCGGCGACTACGCCGAAGACTACGAAACCATGGTGCCGTTCCAGACCCTGCTGGCCGTCGGCCACACCGTGCATGCGGTGGCGCCCGACAAGAAGGCCGGCGACTGGGTACACACCGCCATCCACGATTTCGAAGGCGCACAGACCTACAGCGAGAAGCCGGGCCACCGCTTCACGCTGAACGCCAGCTTCGACGAGGTGCGTCCCGAGGCCTACGACGCGCTCGTGATCCCCGGCGGCCGCGCGCCCGAGTACCTGCGCATGCACAGCCGCGTGGTCGAGATCGCGCGCCACTTCCTGGCGACCGACAAGCCGGTGGCCGCCGTCTGCCACGGCGCGCAGCTGCTCGCGGCCACGGGCCTCATCAAGGGCCGCAAGGTGTCGGCCTACCCAGCCTGCCAGGTCGAGGTGGAACTGGCCGGCGCCGAGTACATGGGCATCCCGGTCGACCAGGCCGTGACCGACCGCAACCTCGTCACGGCACCGGCCTGGCCGGCGCATCCGGCGTGGCTGTCGCAGTTCCTGGTGGTGCTCGGCACCCGCATCGAACACTGACCTGAACGGATGGACGCGGGCGGCGCTACAGTGCCGCGTCGCCTCGATTCACCCCCGCCTCTCGAGGAGATGGCCCATGTGCGAAGTCTTCATCAGCGCCGATCCGCAAAGCTACGACGCGCGCACGCGCTCGGTGCGGCTGCACGGCGTGGTCACCAGCATCCGGCTCGAGAACCTGTTCTGGCAGGTGCTCGAAGAGATCGCGCAGCGCGACGGCATGGCCGTGGTGCAGCTCATCGAGCGGCTGTACGACGAGCTGGTGGCGGCGCGCGGCGAGGTCGGCAACTTCGCGTCGTTCCTGCGCGTGTGCGCGCTGCGCTACGAGGCGATGGTGGCGCAGGGGCGGATTCCGGCCGACACCTCGGTCGCGATCCGCTCGCTCGATGCGAACGCCGTGCTGCATGAACTGCCGCAGGGTTGGGGTCGGCCATCACCTGCGCAGCAGCCGGGAGAGGCCCGCGTGCACACGCTCCACACCGCCGCGCGGCGGCATGCGTAGACGCCGCCCTTGCGCGCCCCTTCACGAGATCACCAGCGCATCTTCACGCCGACGCTCGCGTTCACCCCGCTCTTGATGCGCGAGTCGCCGCCGGAGCCCGACCACAGCTTGCCCAGCTCCACATACACGCTCGTGTTCTCGGCCACCTGCAGCGTGGCCCCCGCCGCCAGCTCGGTGCTGCTGCCGCCGGTGCGCGTCGCGATGTCGGTGAAGCCGGCCGGGCCGACGAAGCGGGTGACGTCGGTGCCGCGGCTGCTGCGGTGGAAATTGACCCGCACATAAGGCTGCAGCACCCCGGCGCTGGTGACGAACTCGCCCTTCACGCGCACGCCGGCGCGTGCCCGCCAGCCGTTGTGGCTGTTCTGCTGCACGAGCGCGCCGGAGATGCCCGTGTCGCCCAGGCTCACCCGCTGGTGCACCAATTGCACCTGCGGCTCGACGGTCCAGTTCTGCGCGATGGGAATCGACTGCCCCACCTCGATGGACGCCAGCAGGCTGTTGCCCTTGCCGCCCCGGGAGAAGCCCAGCGTGGGCCTGGCGGTGTAGCGGTGGCGCCCGGCCTGCAGCACGCCGTCGACGTACACGCCGCTGGCGTGCTTCCAGGTGGCATAGGCGCCCAGGTACTCGCTCTTCTGGTTGTTGGTGCCCACGCCGAGGTTCGCCAGGCCGCTGGCAAAGCCGTTCACGCGCATGTCGCCGTCGAGCTGGCCGACGTACACGCCCGCGTGCCAGTCGGGGTTGGCCCACAGGTCGGTGCCGGCCTGGAAGCCCGTGAGGCGCCCCTTGCTCGTGGGGCTCACGGTGCCGCCCTGCGCGATGGTGCGCTCGGTGCTGATGATGCGCCCCCACGCCTCGCGGTAGCCCTGCGTGGGCTTGGCCGGGTTTGCGCCCGCTACAAGGTCCTCGCCCATGCGCAGGCGCCTGTTGCCGAGCATCGCGAAGCTGGACTGGCGCAGCTGCTCGGGCAGCGCGGCGTACAGCGGCACTTCGGCGCGGTAGGTGGGCACAGCGAGCACGGGCACGACGCCGGTGCCGCCAGTGCCCGAGCCGCCACCGCCGACAGGCGGCGTGCCGGGCGGGACAGGCGTCACGGGTGTCACGGGCGCAGCGGTCGAGCGCAGGTACCAGTTCTCGCCCGCGCCGGCGGCATCGGCCGCATGCAGCCGGTACTCGTAGGCGCCCGCATCGACGTGCGTGCCGGCCAGCACGAACGCGCTCTTGGTCGTCTGCGCGGTGGTGGTCGCACCGTTGAGGGCGCTGATCACCTCGATGCCGTTGCCGGTGGTGAGCGCGCCCAGGCCGCCCAGGTTGGTGATCTGCACATTCGTCGTGCCGCTGGCAACGGCGGTGGCGCCGCTCAGGATGAGCCGGTCGCTCGCGCTCGCGCTGCCGCCCAGCGCGGTCCCCAGCCGCAGCGTGCCGCCGTTGCCGACCCAGGGGCCGTTGACGGTGAGCGTGGTGCCGGGCACCGCGCCCACCAGCGAGACGGTGCCGCTGTGGGCCATCGACGCGAGGGTCTGGCTGTTGCCGGCCAGGTCGAGCGTCGCGCCGGTGGCCACGGTGAAGGGACTCGCGCTGCTGAGCACATTGGCCGCGCCCGCACGCAGGGTGCCCGCCGCGACGTTGGTCGCGCCCGAGTGGGTGTCCGCACCGCTGAGCGTCAGCACGCCCGCGCCGATCTTCACGAGATCGCTGGCGCCGGAGATCGCGCCGGTCCACGTCAGGGCGTTCCCGTTGGTGTCGATGGTGCCCTTGCCGCCCAGCAGCAGGGCGTTGCTGACGCTGAGGCCGCCGGCGCCCGCGATGACGCTCGCGGTGGCGCCCGCGCCGATCGAAATCGCGCCCGTCATCGACGAGCCGGTGTTCAGCGTGAGGCTGTTGGTGCCGCCCGTGAATGCGACCGCCGCAGCGCGCGTGACGCCGTCGCCGCCCAGGCCGCCTGAGATGGTTCCGCCGTTGGTCAGCGCGAGGTTGGCGCCCGTCACCCCGACGCCGCCCACGCCGTTGGCACCGCTCGGTCCGCCGTTGCTGTTGGCCCCGCCAGCGCCGCCCGCCCCACCGGCGATGGTGCCGGTGTTGGTGACGGTTGCGCCCGCGCCGGTCGACGCGATGCCCGCCCCGCCGTCGCCGCCAGCGCCCGGTGAACCGGTGCCGCCCGCACCGCCGCCGGCCGCACCGCCCGCGCCCCCGGCACCGCCCGTGATCGCGCCGGAGTTGTTGACGGTGACGGCGACACCCGCCAACGTCGCGCCGATGCCCCCTGCGCCGCCGCCGCCGCCCGAGGCGTTGGAACGGGCGGGCGCCAGTTCGGCCCCGCCGGCACCGCCCGCCCCGCCCGTGAGGGGCCCGGTGTTGGTGAAGCTGAGCCCCGGGTTGGTCGCGTTCAGGTAGAAGCCGCCGCCCCCGCTGCCGCCGCCGCCGCCCTGCGAAAAGGCGTCGCCGCCCTTGCCGCCGGCGCCGCCCGTGGAAGATCCCGTGGCCGTGTAGCTGCCGAGCGGACCATTGAGGATCGAACCGTAGCCGCCCGCGCCGCCACCACCCGCTGCCCAGTACCCGTTGCCGCCCGCGCCACCGATGCCGCCGGTGTAGCTGTCGGACGAGTTGGCCACGTTGTTGGCGATCGACATCCCCTGGAAGCCGCCGCCGCCCCCACCGCCATAGCCGTTGCCGTTGGCCGCGTCACCGGTCTGTGCCTGGCCCGCGCCGCCGGCGTCGCCCTGGAACGCCCCGGGGCCGGTGGGCGTGCTGGCCGCGCCGGCCGCGCCGCCGGTGCCCGGCGTGGCACCGCCGAAGCCGCCGATGCTGGCGTTGGCCCCCGCCGTGACGCCGCCCGGCGTCGACGATCCGCCCGCGCCGCCGAAGGCATTGACCGTGGTGTCGTTGAGCCCGCCGCTCCCGCCCGTGCCGTCGCTGCCGCCCGTGCCCGCGTTCAGCGACGCGTCACCGACCGGCTGGCCGCCCGCGCCGCCGGCCGCGAGCACCGGCACGACGCAGACCCACAGCGCCGCCGTTGCCGCCGCTGCCGCTACCGCGCGCACGCCGCCCCCGCTGCACGATCGCGCGTGGCCGCGCGCGATTTCCGGCGCGGCCACCCAGGTGCCGGCGGTGGGACTCCACAGGGTTCGGAAGATCTTGTTCATGACTCAACTCCCTCTTCGTTCACTGACTGAGCAAGTGGACCTCCGTGTGCAGCAGCAATGGCTTGCTCCTCCCCACGGCGACGATTTCGGATGTGCAAGTCAAAAATGTAAGAACGCGTGCCAGTTACGCGTATCCCTGCAAGGGGCTACCCTGAAACGGGAGCGACCGGCCCCATGCGGGGCCACTCCGCCTCTGTCAGGCCCTTCGGTAGACGGTCTACCCTGTCGCGTATCTATACGTAACATGTGACTTTTGGACAGCACAATCTCTCGCCCTGGGCGCGGCGCCCAAAAGAAAAGGCACCCTCGCGGGTGCCTTGTTCGTTGCGGATGCGCCCTGGGCGCGCGCTGTCAGTCCAGCGACACGTTCGCCTTGCGGATCACGTCGGTGAAACGCTTCGTTTCGGTCGCCACGAACTGGTCGAACTGCGGGCGCGTGGTCGGGAACGGCTCGTAACCGAAGCTCTTGAACTTCTCCAGCACGTCGGGTTCGGCCAGGCCCTTCTCGATGTCGCGCTTGATCTTGTCGGTCACCGAAGCCGGCAGGCCCTTGGGCACGGCGATGGCGTTCCAGCCGATGACCTCGAAGCCCTTCGGGCCGCCCGATTCGCTCACGGTCGGCACGTCGGGGAAGGCGGCCACGCGCTGGGGCGCTGCGGCTGCCAGGAAGCGCAGCTTGTTGGCGCGCTGCAGCGGGCCGGCGGTGGCGCTGCTGCCCAGCGCAAAGGCCAGCTCGCCGGTGGCGACCGAGGTGTACAGCTGCGTGGTTTCCTTGTAGATCACGTGCTCCATCTGCGTGCCGGTGGCCGACTCGAACAGCTCCGAGCCCAGGTGCACCGGGTTGCCGACCGACCACGAGCCGTAGTCGAGCTTGCCGGGGTTGGCCTTGGCGTCGGCGATGAGGTCGCCCACGGTCTTGTACTTGCTGTTGGTCGCGACGGTGAAGAAGAAGTAGGTCTTGAACAGCGGCAGCAGCGCGTCGAAGTCCTTCGACGCGTCGTACGGCAGCTTCTTGAACAGCGCCGGGTACGCGGCCAGGTGCACGTTGTCGAGCACGATGATGTCGTGGCCGTCTTTCGCACCGCGCTTGAAGGCGTCGATGGCGATGAAGCCGTTGCCGCCTGGGCGGTTCTCGACCACCACCGGCTGGCCCCAGGCGCGCGAGAGCTTGTCGGCCACGAGGCGGGCCACGCCGTCTGGACCACCGCCGACCGGGAACGGCGTGATGATGCGCACGGGCTTGGTCGGGAAGGCTGCGGGCTGCTGTTGTGCCGAAGCGGTCAGCGGCAGCAGGCCGCCGGCGGTCAGGGCCAGCACGGCTGCAGCGATGGCGCGGCGCGAAAGCGACGAACGGAAGAAGGACATGAGGGAAGTCTCCGGTTTGATGAATCGTTGATGGGTGGGAAGCGGTGCGTCGCCGCTCAGTCGACCGACGCGCCCGAGGCCTTGACGATGCCGGCCCACAGCGCGCTTTCCTTCGCGATGAGCGCGGCGTACTCGGCCGGCCCGCCGAGCAGCGGCACGGCGCCTTCCACGTCCAGGCGCGACTGGAACTCGGCGCCGCCCGCCACCTGCAGCATCTGCGCCGACAGCGTCTTCACGAACGTGTCGGGCGTGCCGCGCGGCGCGAGGATGCCGTAGGTGAGCGTGCTCTCGAAGCCCGCGAGTTCGCGCAGGCCCGACTCGGCCACGGTGGGCACGTCGGGCAGCGACGGCAGGCGTTTGGCGCCCGTGACGGCAATGGCGCGCAGGCGCCCGCCCTTGACCAGCGCGAGCGCGGGCGGGATGACGCTGAACATCATCTGCACCTGGCCGCCCGCGAGGTCAGTGAGCGCGGGGTTGGTGCCCTTGTAGGGAATGTGATTGATCTTCGTGCCGGTGCGCTGCGCGAAGAGCTCGCCCGTGAGGTGGCCGCCCGTGCCGCTGCCGCTCGAGGCGTAGTCGAGCAGACCCGGGCGCACCTTGGCCTCCTTGACGAGGTCGGCCACGCTGCGCACCTTCGAGGCGGCGGGCACCACGAGCACGAGCGCGGACGACGCGAACATGGCCACGGGCACGAGGTCCTTGCGGGCGTCGAACTTCAGCCCCTTGTACAGCGCCGGGTTGATCGACACGGTGCCCGTGTGGCCCAGCAGCAGCGTGCTGCCGTCGGGCGTGCTGCGCACCACCTGCTCGGTGCCGAGGTTGCCGCCCGCGCCGGGCTTGTTGTCGACGATGACGCCCGACTTGCGCACCTCGCCCAGGCCCTTGGCCATCTGGCGCGCAAACACGTCGTTGCCGCCGCCGGCCGCGAAGGGCACGACGATGCGGATCGGCTTGGCATCGCTCTGCTGCGCATGCGCCGGCAGGCCCGCTGCTGCCAGCAGACCCAGCAGCAGCTCGCGTCGGGCGAGCGTCATCAGACGCGTTCCAGGATCACGGCAATGCCCTGCCCCACGCCGATGCACATCGTGCACAGCGCGTAGCGGCCGCCGCCCTTGTGCAGCTGGTTCACCGCGGTGGTGGCCAGGCGTGCGCCGCTGGCGCCGAGCGGGTGACCCAGTGCGATGGCGCCGCCGTTGATGTTCACGCGCGCGTCGTCGTCCTTCAGGCCCAGCAGGCGCAGCACGGCGAGGCCTTGTGCGGCGAAGGCTTCGTTGAGTTCGATGACGTCGATCTGGTCGAGCGTGAGGCCGGTGAGCGCCAGCACCTTCTGCGTGGCGGGCGCCGGGCCGATGCCCATGATGCGCGGCGCAACGCCGGCCGTGGCCATGCCGACCACGCGGGCGCGCGGCGTGAGCCCGTGTTTGGCGGCGCTGGCTTCGTCGGCCAGCAGCAGCGCGCAGGCGCCGTCGTTCACACCGCTGGCATTGCCGGCGGTGACGGTGCCGTCGGGACGCACGATGGGCTTGAGCTTGGCCAGCGCCTCCAGCGTGGTGTCGCGCGGATGTTCGTCCTTGTTGACGATGAGGGCGTCGCCCTTTTTCTGCGGCACGCTCACGGGCACGATCTCGGCGTCGAAGAAGCCGGACTTCTGCGAAGCGACGGCGCGCAGCTGCGAGTTGAGCGCCATCAGGTCTTGCGCTTCGCGCTCGATCTTGTAGTCGGTGGCCACGTTCTCGGCCGTCTCGGGCATCGAGTCGACGCCGTACTGCGCCTTCATGAGCTTGTTGACGAAGCGCCAGCCGATGGTGGTGTCGTACACCGCGTTGTTGCGGCTGAAGGCGCTCTCGGCCTTGGGCATGACGAAGGGCGCGCGGCTCATGCTTTCGACGCCGCCGGCGATCATGAGGCCGGCTTCACCGGCGCGGATGGCGCGAGCCGCGGTGCCCAGTGCATCGAGGCCCGAACCGCACAGGCGGTTGATGGTGCCGCCGCCCACTTCGATCGGCAGGCCCGCGAGCAGCGCCGACATGCGCGCGACGTTGCGGTTGTCTTCGCCGGCCTGGTTGGCGCAGCCGTAGAGCACGTCGCTCACGGCCTGCCAGTCGACGTTCTTGTTGCGCTCGATCAGTGCACGCAGGGGCACGGCGCCGAGGTCGTCGGTGCGCACGCTGCTGAGCGAACCGCCGTAACGGCCGAAGGGGGTGCGGACGGCGTCGCAGATGAAGGCTTGATTGGTCATGTGATGTGTCTCTCTCTGATGACTTGGATGGGATCAGGCGGCGATCGGAAGGCCGACCAGCTTTTCGAGTTCTTCGCGGCTCAGGCCCTCGACGGTGTCGACGAGCTTCAGGCCTTGCGGCGTGCACTCGAGCGTGGCGAGGTCGGAGTACACGCGCTTGACGCAGCCGATGCCGGTGAGCGGATAGGTGCACTGCTGCACCAGCTTGCTCGCGCCCTGCTTGGTGAGTAGATCCATCATGACCCACGTCTGCTTGGCGCCGATGGCCAGGTCCATCGCACCGCCGACCGCGGGAATGGCGTCTTTCTCGCCGGTGTGCCAGTTGGCCAGGTCGCCGGTGGCCGACACCTGGAACGCGCCGAGCACGCAGATGTCGAGGTGGCCGCCGCGCATCATCGCGAAGCTGTCCGAATGGTGGAAGAACGAGCCGCCCGGCAGCAGCGTGACGGGCTGCTTGCCGGCGTTGATGAGGTCGTAGTCTTCTTCGCCGGCCTCGGGCGCGGGGCCCATGCCGAGGATGCCGTTCTCGCTTTGCAGGATGACCTCGCGGCCCTGCGGAAGGTGGTTGGCCACGAGCGTGGGCTGGCCGATGCCGAGGTTGACGACGGCGCCGTCGAAGATGTCCTGTGCGACGCGGGCTGCCAACTGGTCTTTGGTGCGACGGGTGTATGCCATGGTCATGCTGCCTTCTTGAAGCCGCCGGCTTGGGTCGCCACGCGTTCGATGCGCACCACCTGGTGCACGAAGATGCCCGGGGTCACGATGGTCTCGGGGTCGAGGGTGCCGAGCTCGGCGATGTCGTGCACGGTGGCGATGGTCTTCTTCGCGGCCATGGCCATCACCGGGCCGAAGTTGCGCGCGGCCTTGCGGTAGACCAGGTTGCCCCAGCGGTCGCCGCGCTCGGCCTTGATGAGCGCCACGTCGCCGTGGATGGGGTACTCGAGCACGTACTGCACGCCGTCGATCTCGCGCGTCTCGCGGTCGCCGGCCAGTTGCGTGCCGTAGCCCGTGGGGCAGAAGAAGGCGCCGATGCCGGCACCCGCCGCGCGGATGCGTTCGGCCAGGTTGCCCTGGGGCACCAGTTCGAGTTCGATCTTGCCGCTGCGGTACAGGCCGTCGAACACCTGGCTGTCGGCCTGGCGCGGAAAGCTGCAGATGATCTTGCGCACGCGGCCGGCCTTGAGCAGCGCCGCCAGGCCCGTCTCTCCGTTGCCTGCGTTGTTGTTGACGACCGTGAGGTCCTTGGCGCCCTGCTCGACGAGGCCGTCGATGAGTTCGCCTGGAATGCCGGCGGTGCCGAAACCGCCGATGAGCACCGTGGCGCCGTCTTGGATGCCTGCCAGGGCATCGGCGACCGAGCGCGCGATCTTGTTGATCATGAAGCCTGTCTCCGGGAGTGAAGGAAGAAACCGAACGGTGCGAACGCCCTGCCGAATTCACGAACCCTCGCAAACCGCAATTTGTTCGCCTAAAGAACTTTTGTTCGTATAATGAATTTTAAAGAGGATCGCTCGCCATGGCAACCCACCCCGTTTCCGCCAGTTCCGCCACCGACACGCCCGCCCCCGGCGACAGCTACGTGCAGTCTTTTGCGCGCGGCCTGCAGGTGATCCGCTCGTTCAGCGCGAGTGCACCGCACCAGACCCTGAGCGAGGTGGCGGCCGGCAGCGGCCTCACGCGTGCGGGGGCGCGGCGCATTCTTCTCACGCTGCAGACGCTGGGCTATGTGGTGACCGACGGCAAGCTCTTCACGCTCACGCCGCGCATCCTCGACCTGGGCTTTGCCTACCTGTCGTCGATGCCGATCTGGAACCGCGCCGAACCGGTGATGGAAGCGCTGGTGCAGCAGGTGCAGGAGTCGTGCTCGGCCGCCGTGCTCGACGCGACCGACATCGTCTATGTGCTGCGCGTGCCGACGCAGAAGATCATGCGCATCAGCCTGGGCGTGGGCTCGCGGCTGCCCGCGTACTGCACCTCGCTGGGCCGCCTGCTGCTGGCCGACTTGAGCGACGACGAGGTGCGCGCGCGGCTCGAGGCCTCGAACCTCGAGGCACTGACCAAGCACACCGTGACCGACATCGACGCGCTCATGGCCAAGGTGGCCCAGGCGCGCAAGCAGCAGTGGTGCCTGGTGAACCAGGAACTGGAAGAAGGCCTGATCTCCGTGGCCGCGCCCATCGTGAACCGGCAGGGCCGCATGGTGGCCGCGCTGAACATCAGCGGACAGGCGAACCGCACCAGCGCGAAGGTGATGCAAGAGACGATGCTGCCGGCGCTGATCGATGCGGCACGGCAGGTGTCGGCGCTGCTGTAGCCGCAGCGCGATTGCCCTCGCGAGGGCTCAAGCCTCGGAGCGGATGCCCTTCATCAGGATCACGCCGCCCAGGCGCGTGGTGTCGGCGCGCATGCGCTTGGCCAGCGTATCGGGCGAACCGGGCTGCGCCTGCCAGCCGGTCTTGAGTAGCTCGCCGCTCACCTCGGGCGAACTGATCACCTCGACCAACGCGGCATTGAGCCTAGCCACCGCCGCCGGCTTCATGCTGACGGGGGCGGCAAGCGCGGTCCAGATCTCGAGGTCAGCGCCGCGCACGTCGGCGTCGCGGATCGTCGGCAGCTCGTTGACCAGCGGGCTGCGCTCGGGCGAGGTCACGCCGATGGCCTTGAGCTTGCCCGACTTCACGTGCGGCATCGCCAGCCCGGGCGGCAGCAGCGCCAGCTGGATCTCGCCCGCGAGGATGCCGGCGATCACCTGCGGGTTGCCCGTGTAGGGCTTGTGCTGCGCGGTGATGGCCGCGCGGCTCTTGAGCAGCTCCATGCCCAGATGGCCCACAGTGCCCACGCCCGGCGTGCCGTACTTGCCGGCGCTGCCCAGGTTGCGCACCCACAGCAGCAGGTCGGCTGCAGACTTGCCCGTGGCGCTGCCCGACACCACCAGCACCAGCGGCGCGGTGCCGATCAGGCCGACGGGAGCGAAGTCTTTCTCGGGGTCGAAGTCGAGCGACGGGTTCAGCAGCTTGGCGATCGTGAGGTTGCCGTTGATGAGCGCGCCGATCGTGTGGTCGTCCGTGGCCTTGGCCACTTCGGCGGCCACGAGGTTTCCGCTGGCGCCGGGCTTGTTCTCCACCGTCACCGGCTGGCGCAGGAGCTTCGAGAGCGGCTCCGCAATGGCGCGCGCCGCCAGGTCGGGCGAAGCACCCGCCGGAAAGCCCACGAGGATGCGCACGGGCTTGGTTGGCCAGGCGGCATCGCCGCCTGCTGCGCGCTGGGCCCACGAGGCCGGCGTGAACAGCGAGGTGGCAATGGCTGCAGCGCCGCCTTCGAGCAGGCGGCGTTTGGTGATCTTCAAGACGGACTCCGGAGGGTTGGAAAAAATCAGGGTAAACACGTGCATTTTGCTTACGAGACGTTACATGATGATGCTGCAGCGCACAAGTTCGGCACAACTGTGAATAGGGCCATCGCAGGGCTCCGTCAGCTTGGTATCCAGAGGTGACGGGCGCATTTACAATGCCTGCCGCATTCCCCTTCCCCACCAACGAGGTCTTGTCCGCAATGCCCAAGAGCCCCCGGCCTCGCGCCCGCTTCAGCTTCTCCCCCACCGTGCGCGCCCTGCTTCTGGCCGTTGCGGCCTGCGGCGCCGCGCTTCCCGCGCTGGCCGCGACCGAGCACGAAGAGGTCGACCGGCTGATGCAGTCCGGCAAGCTCGACGAGGCCATGACCAAGGCCGAGGCCTTCCTCAAGGACAAGCCGCGCGATCCGCAGATGCGTTTCCTGAAGGGCGTGATCCAGCTCGACACCGGCAAGCGCGCCGAGGCCATCGCCGCCTTCACCCAGCTCACGCAGGATGCGCCCGAGCTGCCCGAGCCGTTCAACAACCTCGCCGTCATCTACGCGAGCCAGAACCAGTTCGACAAGGCCCGCAACGCCCTCGAAAGTGCCATTCGCACCAACCCCAGCTACGCCACCGCCCAGGAAAACCTCGGCGACGTGTACGCGCGGCTGGCCAGCCAGGCCTACAGCAAGGCGCTGCAGCTCGACCAGAACAACACCGCGGTGCAGCCCAAGCTGGCCGTGATCCGCACGCTCTTCACCGCCCCGCCGGCGGCCGGTTCCAAGGGCTCGACCCTCGTGGCCTCGGCCACGACGACGCCCGCACCGGCTCCGGCTGCGAAGCCTGCCCCGGCGCCTGCGCCCGCACCAGTCGCCAAGGCACCTGCCCCGGCACCCGTGCCCGCGCCTGCGCCCGTAGCCAAGGCCCCGCCTGCGCCCGCGCCGGCACCCGCCGCCGCGCCTGTCGCGCCGCCCGTCAAGGTGGCCGCAGCCCCCGCGCCGGTCGCAAAGACGCCTGAACCGGCACCGGCACCAGCGCCTGCTGCAGCCCCGGCTTCCAACGCCGAGATCGAATCCGTCGTGCGCGGCTGGGCCTCGGCCTGGGCCAGCCAGGACATGGACCGCTACCTCGCCGCCTACGGCAGCGACTTCGTGCCCGCCGGCGGCCAGAGCCGCAAGGCCTGGGAAGAAGACCGCCGCGCGCGCATCGTCGGCAAGTCCAGCATCAGCGTGAACCTCGAGAACCTCGCGATCAAGGTCGACGGACAGACCGCCACCGCCAAGTTCCGCCAGATCTACCGCGCCGACAACCTCAACATCGCGAGCCGTAAGACGCTCGAGCTGCAACGCTCCGGCAACCAGTGGCACATTCGCAAGGAAAGCGTCGGCGGCTAGTGGCAGACATCGTCCGGCACGGCCGGCTTCAGACCCTCCCGTTCCCGCTGCGGAGCGGGAAGCTGCTCGCGGCCTTGACGGCCGCTTCTGCGCTCCTGCTGGCCACGCCCAGCGCCGCGCTCGCAGCCAACAACAGCAACAGCTCCAGCAGCAAGTCGGCCAACACCAAGACCAGCGGCACCAAGGCCGCCAAGGTGGGCGGCAGCCGGGCGTCCGCCAAGGAAGCCCGAGGCGCCAAAGCCGGTAGCGGCGCCAGCAAGACGCAGTTGCAAGCCAAGGGCAAGCGGTCCGCCGTCGCGGCAGACAACGCGGGCGCCACGCGCCCGGCCCGCAAGACCGCCAGAACCGCCGCGCCGCTGCAGGAAGCCAGCGGCGCCGAGGCCCGCCTGATCGGCGTCTACGAACTGTTCGGTCGCGGCAAGACCCGCGAGGCGCTGGCCAAGGCCCAAACCCTCGTGCGCGACCACCCGAACTTCCAGCTCGCGCAGCTCGTATACGGCGACCTGCTCGCAGCGCAGGTGCCGCCGTCGAACGCCATGCCCGACACCGCTGGCATCGCGCGCCTGCGCGGCAACCCGGCCATGGTCGAGCTGCACGAGGAATCGCGCCGCCGCCTGCAGGCCCTGCGCGAACGCCCGCCCGCCGGCACCGTGCCCTCGCAGTTCCTCACCCTCTCGACCCGCAGCCGCTTCGCCATTGCCGTCGACGCCTCGCGCTCGCGGCTGTACCTGTTCGAGAACTCCGACAAGGGCCTGAAGCTCGTTGCCGACTACTACATCTCCGTCGGCAAGTCGGGCACCGACAAGGCCGTCGAAGGCGACGCGCGCACCCCGCTGGGCGTGTACTACATCACCAGCAGCCTCGACCCGCGCTCGCTGAAAGACTTCTACGGCGCCGGCGCCCTGCCCATCAACTACCCCAACCCGTACGACGTGCGGCGCGGCAAGACCGGCAGCGGCATCTGGCTGCACGGCACCCCGCCCCAGCAGTTCGCGCGGGCGCCGCTGGCCAGCGACGGCTGCGTCGTCATGGCCAACCCCGACCTCAAGCAGCTGCTGCGCAAGGTCCAGATCGGCGCCACCCCCGTCGTCACCGCGCGCAGCCTGCAATGGATTTCGCAGCCGCAGGCCGAAAAAGAAACAAAGAAATTCGCTGATTCAATTACCGCCTGGAAAGACGCGCGCGCCAGCGGCAATGAAGCGCAATTGAAAAAATTCTATTTGCCGGATTTCCAGCGCGCCAGCCGCAAGCCCGTCGATGCCGATGCGGTACTCCGCGACGAATTGACCTACGCACAAGGTAAACGAGTGCAAATCAAGGACACCTCCTACCTGCACTGGCGCGACACCGAGGACACCATGGTCGCCACCTTCGGCGAGGTGTTCGAGGGCGAGAAAAACGGCCGTACCCGCCGCCAGTACTGGCTGCGCCAGGGCGGCGAGTGGAAGCTCTTCCACGAAGAAATCCTCGGCTGAGCCCCCATCCCCGAAGGGGTCTCGGCCCCAAAAGTGTGATTTATTGCTCAAACGGAGCCGCCTTGTCGAGTGTTACAAATTGCACTCCTAGGTACCACGCTACGTAACACGTAACGGGCATGTTCCCGTAACGCTCAACGTTCGGACGTTCCCGCGCCCGTAACGTGTTCCCCTCGTCCATGCCAGTGTGCATGCGGGTTACAGAGGGAAACGAACATCTCCAGACTGTGAATAAGTGACCTTTTCTGCCCCGTTGTGGGGGCCGAACGAGGCTGGCCGCCTTCCTGCTTTACCCCACCGAGTAGCACATCCGGGACTCGATCCGGTGTGTTTCTCCTGTTGATACACGGAGTTACGCTGTATAACATCCACCGTGCCAGCCTTTGTTAACACTTCCTTTCAGGAGATCACCATGCTTAGTTCTATTACTCGTTTTCTGCGCGATGAAGAAGGTGCTACCGCAATTGAATATGGACTGATCGCTGGATTGGTTTCCATCGCAATTGCGGCTACTTTGGGCACTCTCGGCACGGACTTGTCCGCTCTTTTTGGAAAAATTTCCGCAAAGATCAACCCCCCCACGACCCCGCCCGCCTCCTGATAAACAGGCACTAGGCAACGTGCACGAAGCCGCACACAAGTCATGACCTTGACGTCAATTTGGTTGCTGTGGCTTCTTCTCGTTGCTGCTTATGACTTTCAACAGCGCCGCGCCCCCAACTGGCTTGTGCTGTCCGGCGCCTTGGTTGCCCTCGCAGCACTTGCCTTTAGGGTGCAACCGTTCGGCATCGGATGGTCCGATGCGGGTATTGGCGCCGCAGTGGGCTTTTGCTTTCTCCTGTGCTTCTACGCCGTTGGTCTTATGGGAGCAGGCGACGTGAAATTCGCAGGCGCCCTCGGACTGTGGGTCGGCCTGTCGGCGCTGACGCCGATCTGGATCATCGCCAGTCTTATGGCTGGCGCTCACAGCATCCTCTGGTTGGCCCTCAAGCGCTGGCCTTTTTTCCCGCGACTAGCCTTGATGTTTGCCGGCCCGTCGCACACACCAGAGTCCGGCGGTCCGTCTCGCCGGACTCGCTTCATTCCTTACGCGGCCTACCTTGCCCTGGCCGCAGCGGCGTGGATGGTTTGGGGGCGACAGAGTTAGCCAGAGCCAACTTTGCTTCGTCTCGCAGGCCCTCCATCTTTCTTTTGTGATCGCTTGCCCCCGTCCTTCAGTTCGCCGCCCATGATCAATCTCACCAAAATCATCGCTGCCATCCTCGTGCTTCTGGCTCTCGCGCTCGGAGGCTATGCATGGATTCTCAGCCGCAAGGCGCCACCCCCGCCGCCTGCAACCGCAAGCACCGGCGCGGCGCCTGCTAAGGCGTCACAGGCCCAGACCTTCCCCGTGGTGGTCGCAGCCAAGCCACTGCCGGCCGGTCAGGCGATCCCGGTCGATGCGCTGCGCGTAGAACAACTGACGATCAATCCGACTGGGGCCTTCAAAGAGACCGCGCCGCTCGCTGGCCGCGTCCCGGTGATCGATCTGGGCGAAGGCTCACCCCTACTCGAAGGCCAACTGGTTTCCGGTCTGGCCTTACGCGTTGCCGAAGGCGAGCGCGCCGTGGCAATCAAGGCCGACGAGGTTATGGGCGTGGGCAACAAAGTCCAGCCTGGCGACTTCGTCGACGTGTTCCTGATGCTGAAGTCGGACAGCAAGGACATCGACCGCAGTCAGGCACGCCTGCTACTGTCGCGCAAGCGCGTGCTGGCCTTCGGCAGCGCCTCGGTCGACGGCCTGCCTTCAAAAACCGACAAGAACGGCAACCCGCAGGCACAACAACAGCAACGCGCCGAAGCCGCGCGCACGGCCGTGCTCGCGGTGCCGGTGGACGACATCAACCGCCTGACGCTCGCGGAGAACAGCGGCCGCCTGATGCTGGCGCTTCGCAATCCCACCGACATGTCGGAGCCCGATCCAAAGTTGTTTGCCGAATTGCCCACAGCCCTGCAGCCTGTACCGCCGAAGCGCGGCGAACCGCCACGCGCGCCGCTCGAAGGCTTGGACCGCGCCCAGGCCGGTCTGACGGCCGCCGATTTTGTGACCGGCGGTAAACCCGGCACCCTGCGTGCGCCCACGGTCGCGGCACGGCCCGCCGCAGCGACCGGCAACGGCGGTGGAGGTGGACTCCAAGTCGAAGTCATCCGCGGCGACCGCAGCGAAACCATCCGCTATTGATCGGCGTCACGCCCATGCATGCCCCGCACAAAAAACACTCCATGACGCACCCTCCTCGCGCGAACCCCAACGCCCCGGTCCATGTCCTGCGCCCGACCCTCGTGGCGCTGTGCCTGCTGGCACCGGGCGTCTGGCCCGTTGCGTCCTCGGTAGCCAATGCGCAAGCCGTCGCCTCGGGCGCGCCGATCCAATTCCGCGTCGATGCCGGCACGCAGAAGGAACTGTTGATCCCTAAGGGCATCGAGCGCATGGCCATTGCCGACGAAACGGTCGCCGGAGTGGCGCTCACGCGTCAATCTCCGAACTCCCCGGCCGCGCGCCTGATCTTGACCGGCAAGACCGCAGGCCGGACCACGCTGATGCTCTGGGAAAAGGGCCAGTCGACCGCGACGGTGTACGCGCTCGAAGTGCGCCGGCGCGCCTCGACACTCACCGGCACGCTCGACAGTATGACCGCGCACCAGGAAGCGCGAGATGCAGCGCTGGCCGCCGGCGGAGAAAAAGCCCTGCTGGTCGACCGTTCCGTCGTCAACGTGCGCAGCAACACCGTGCAGGTCGAGGTTAAGGTCGTCGAGTTCAACCGCAGCGTGCTCAAGCAAGCGGGCCTCAACATCTTCAGCACGCGTGCCAATTCCAATGGATTCAGCTTTGGCTCCTTCACGCCGGCATCACTGAGGTCCGCGTCTTTCGCATCGGATGGAAGCATCAGCGGCGATTACGCCAACCCGCTCGCCCAAGCCTTCAGCCTGCTGTTCAACTTCGGCAAAGCCGGTATTGGGCTGAACGTCGGCTTCCTCGAAGGCAACGGCATGGCACGCGTGCTCGCTGAGCCCACGCTGGTGGCGCTGTCGGGCCAGAGCGCAAGTTTCCTGGCCGGTGGCGAACTGCCGGTGCCCGCGCCGCAGGGCCTGGGCACCACGAGCATCGAATACAAGCCTTTCGGCATCGGCCTTACGGTCACGCCCACGGTGCTGTCGAACGATCGCATCGTGCTCAAGGTGGCCCCCGAAGCCAGCGACCTCGACTACACCAACTCGCTGAGCATTGGCGGCGTGGCCGTGCCGGCCATCTCCACGCGTCGCGCCGACACCACCGTCGAGCTCGGCGACGGCGAAAGCTTCATCATCGGCGGCCTCGTGAGTCGCACCACCACTTCGAATGCGGACAAGGTGCCGCTGCTCGGCGACATTCCGGTGCTCGGTACTTTCTTCAAACAGAACAGGTACCAGATGAACGAAAAAGAACTGGTCATTCTGGTCACGCCCCACCTGGTGAAACCGATCGCGCGTAACACCGACCTCGCCCCCTACCTGCCCGGCGGCGCCGAGCAGCGCGATGGGCCCGTGTGGCGCGCGCATCTCCTGGGGCCGGCCTCTGGCACGACGGTGCCGGGCTTCTCCCGTTAATGGACACCAGCCACCGAACACCCGTGGCCGACGCCATGAATGCCCCACGCGACCCGCTTCCAGAGACTGGCGCTGAGACCTATCTCTTCGCCTCGCCTCACGGCGGCCACATCACCTGGTTGACCGATGCGCTCGGCAGACAGGGCGCGGTGGTGGTCCTGCCGCCCGACACCAAGTCGGTCGGCGAGCGCATCGCCTTGCTCAGCCCCGCGGCCGTCTTTCTCGATTTCTCCGGCGACCACGCTCAGGCGGCGAGCGAGCTGCATCAACACCTCAAGCGCGACTGGCCCGAGCTACCGGTATTGGCAACGGGAGTCTCGGCCGAGCCGGCCTCGATGCTGGCCGCGCTGCGTGCCGGTGTGGACGATTTCATCGACATGGCCGCACCACAGACCGATGCGGCCAATACGCTGCGCAAGCTGCTCGACCGCCGCGGCAGTCTGTTGAGCGGCACGCGCGGAAACACCATCGCGCTGCTTGGTGCCCGGCCGGGCATCGGCGTGACCACGCTAGCGACCAGCTTGTCGATCTTGCTCCACGACCAACTGGCCCAGCCGGCGCAAGCGCCCGCAAAGGCCCCGGCCCGCAGTGCGCGACACGGCGTGGCTCTGCTCGACCTGGGCCTGCCTGCTCGCGACGGCTTGCTCTACCTCGACACGCAGAGCAGTTTCAGCTTCGTCGATGGCGTGCGTAACCTGCGCCGCCTCGACCAGACACTGCTGCAGACCGCTCTCGCGCATCACGCCAGCGGCATCGCCGTGTTGCCGTTGCCAACGAGCCTAGCCCAGGTACGCGAGATCTCGCACGCCGACTCGGTCGCATTGATCAAGCGGTTGGGCGAGTTCTTTGACTACCAGATTGCCGATCTCGGCGGCTTCTCGACCATCGACTTCGTGGCGCAGACCGTGAAGGAAGCACTGCGTACCTGGGTCGTGTGCGACCAGAGCATCGGCGCTATTGTTTCTACCGCGACCATGCTCAAGGAATTGCGCACGCGCGGCATCGAGACGGATCAGCTGTCACTCGTGGTCAACAAGTTCGACACCCATGTGGGGCTGTCGGCCAAGGACATCGCCGAGCGGCTCGAACTACCGCTTCGCCACGTGTTGCCAGCGCGCAGTGCGCCATTGCTCGGCGCCGCAAGCCGCGGTGAGATGCTGGTTCGCATCGCACGCAACGACCCCTATTCGCAAGCCGTGACCGGTCTCGCGCGCAGCCTGCACGAGGAATGCGCGACAGGCTCGGTGCCAGCGCCAGCCGGGGCAACGCGCTGGGCCTCGACGCTCATGTCGAAGATCACCGGCTTCCGGAAGAGCTCTACCCAAGGTTGAACAGCCCATGTCCACCGATATCGAATTTGCCGACGACGACCAGGCGTTCATCAACTCCCAGCAGTTCCAGGACATCAAGAGCTGGACGCACGATCACCTGCTGAGCCGCATCGAGGAGCTGGGTGCGGAGTTCGGCCGCTGGTCGCGCGCGTCGATCCAGCAGTTCGTCGAACTGGAAGTCGACAGCTTCGTGCGCCTGCGCCGCGTGCCGATCAACGACCGAGAGATGCAGCTCATCGCCGATGCGCTGACCAAGGAACTGGCCGGCTTCGGCCCACTGGAAGATCTGCTAAACGATCCGGCGGTCGAAGACATCCTGATCAACGGCTACCAGAACGTGTATGTGTCGCGCCACGGCATGCTGGAACGCGAGACACTGCGTTTTGCCGATTCCGAGCACGTCATGCGGATCGTGCGCCGCATCCTTGCGCCACTGGGCCGTCGGCTTGACGAGGCCAACCCGATGGTCGATGCACGGTTGCCCGATGGCGGCCGCATCAACGTGATCATCGAACCGCTGGCGATTGACGGACTCTCCGTTTCGATCCGCAAGTTCCGCAAGGAGCCACTCACGCCAGCCGATCTGGTGAAGCTTGGCACTTTCGATGCCGGCATGGCCCAGTTGCTCGAGATCGCGGTACGCGCACGCTGCAACGTGCTCGTGAGCGGTGGTACCAGTTCGGGCAAAACATCTTTGCTCAACGCGCTGGCCAGCTTTATCCCCTCGCGCGAGCGCGTGATCACCATCGAGGACACGGCTGAACTCTCGCTCAGCACCAGCCACGTGGTGCGGCTCGAAAGCCGTCCCGGAGGCTTCGACGGCACGGGCGTGGTGTCGATTCGCGACCTGCTGCGCAACAGCCTGCGCATGCGGCCCGACCGCATCATCGTGGGCGAAGTGCGCGGCGCCGAAGTCATCGAGATGCTGCAGGCCATGAACACTGGCCACGAAGGCTCGATGGGAACCATCCACGCCAGCTCACCACGCGAGTGCCTCTATCGCCTCGAAATGCTGGCGGGCTTCGCAGGCTATCAAGGCAGCGAGGTGAGCCTGCGGCGCCAGATTGCCAGCGCGATCGACTTCATCGTGCAGATCGGGCGGATGTCGAACGGCCAGCGCCGCATCATCTCTCTGAGCGAGGTGACAGGAGTGAACGACAACGTCGTGGCGATGCAGGAGCTGTATCGCTACGAGCCAATCGTTTCGCCCGACGGCGAGGAGCGCGACCGCTGGGTGTCGCTGGGCATCGCACCACACTCCCCGAAGATCACGCGGTTCCGCCAGTCGCTCGCGCGCTCGCAGCAAGGAGAGCCCCGTGCGTGATGTCTTGCTGCTCGGCGTTGCAGTGGTCGCACTGCTGCTGGCGGCGTGCGGGCTTTTCCTGTGGCAATGGGCGAAGAAGCGGCAAACGCAACACGCTGTCGGGCGGCATCTCGACCAACAGATCCGGGCGGGTACGGACGCGCCAGCACCGATGGCCTTCTCCGCGATGCCGCCCGCACGGGCGGCCGAGTCAATGGGCAGCAGTGTCTCGGAATTGACCACCGACCCCTGGCTCGAGACCGAAGCCATGGCTGCAGCGGCCGCTCGGCCCAAACGCTGGCTTGACCGGGCCATGCCCGGATGGCTGGTGGGCGTGATCGACGCGCGGGTCCTCGTATTGGGCGTCTTCATCGTTCTCGTGCTGTCGCTGGCAGCCGGTTCCCTCGGTGGCTGGCTCGCCGCGTTCGCGGCCCTGTTGCTGCTCGCGCTGGCAGGCACTTTCACCGTCTGGCTGCGACTGCAAAAAATGCGTCGCAAGCTGGTTAGCCAATTGCCTGGATATATCGACGCCATGGTTCGCCTGATCACCATCGGCAATTCGACGCAGGCGGCCTTCCAGCTTGCCATCGGCAGCACGCAGGAGCCGCTGCGCGGGCATCTGGAACGCTCGGCCGCCTTGGTGCGTGCAGGCGTGGACCTGGACAAGGCGCTGCACCAGACCGCAACCAACGTGCGCGTCGAGGAAATGTTTCTTCTGGCCTCGATCCTCGGGCTGGGCGTGCGCTACGGCGGACGCGCCGATCTGCTTCTGGAACGCGTGAGCAACTTCATGCGTGACCGCGAACAGGCCGAGCACGAGCTGGTGGCGATGTCATCGGAGACGCGACTGTCGGCCTGGATTCTGGGGCTGCTTCCTGTGGGGGTGGGCGCCTTCATGATCATGAACAACCCAAGCTACTTTCTTGGAATGTGGAACGACGGCACCGGCCGGATGCTCGTCCTCACGGGCTTTGGGCTTCAAGCACTGGGCGGCCTGTTGTTGTACCGGCTTGCGAGGATCGCATGATGCTGACACCCAGTGTGTTGACAGCCATCAGTCTCGGGCTGCTGGCGCTCGGCCTGCTTGTGGCGGCCGGTACGTTGATTGCGTCGGAGTTGCGTCGTGCGCGCAGCGGGCACGTGATCGGCAAGGCGATTCACCAAGGCACTGCGTCATCGGCGATAGGCACTACCGAAGTAGACGCGGAGTTCGGTGGGCAATACAAGCCCGACGTCGAACTGCCATTTCACTGGCTGGATTCGCGCCTCGGACGTGCATTCGTTGCTGATGAGGACCGCAACCTTATCGACCAATGCGGACTACCCTCTCAACGTGCTCAGTTGATCTTTCTCGTCACACGCGTCCTGCTGGCGATCTTGCTGCCCTTGCTGGCCTTTGCCTTCTGGAGCGGGGGGCACAAGCAAAGCACGGTCATCCTCGTGCTTGCCGCACTCTTCGTGATCGGTTTCATGGGGCCGAAATGGGTGCTGAGCCGAATTGCCGCCGATCGACGAGCGCAAGTCGCCAGAGAACTGCCGCTCTTCGTGGATCTTTTGAAATTGCTGCAGGGCGTAGGTATGAGCCTGGACCAGGGTTTGCAGGTCATGGCCACCGACTTCTCACATGTGCTGCGTGTCCTCGGGTACGAACTGACGCTGGCCAACCGGCAATACGCACAAGGCCGAACACGCGAACACTCGCTGCACCGCCTTGCCACGTTGCACAAGAACGAAAACCTCAGCAGCTTGGTGGCACTGTTGGTTCAAGTCGACCGCCATGGCGGTGCGGTCCAGGAACCGCTGCGCGCTTTTAGCGATCGCCTTCGCGAACATCGTCGCTCTGAAATGAAAGAGCGCATCGGGAAGATCACCGTGAAGATGACCGGCGTCATGGTCATCACACTGCTGCCTGCGTTGCTGATCGTGACAGCGGGTCCCGGCTTCGTCGCCATCTTCCGTGCCTTAGGGAGCGTCGGCCAATGAGCGCATCCTTCAACCCAACTGTACGCATCGTCTGGGCATCCATGGCCATGGGGTTGGCTCTGGCCGTTTCCGGGTGCGCCACCACTAGCAAAGACCACTACGCGGCGAGCGAAGACGCCCAGCAGCGACAGGCCTTCGAGGCCGCCACCGAAACGAAAAGCAGCGCCAATATCGACACCCAGGCGACCTATCTCAAGGTCGTCGGCCAAATGCAGCAACAGGGCCTGTGGTTCGCGTCGCTTGCCCATATTGACTCCCTGGAGCAGCGCTGGGGCATCACGCCCGACTCCACCCGTGTACGCGCCGACGCACTGCGCCATACTGGCCAAGCTGAGCTCGCCGAAGCCGCCTACAAGCGCTTGCTAAACACGCCGCAGGAGAGCGCGGGCTACAGGGGCCTGGGCCTGCTGGCCGGTGCACGCGGCCAGTACACAGAGGCAGTGCAACTGTTCAAGCAAGCACAGCGCCGCACCCCGACTGATGCCTTGTTGCTCAGCGATCTTGGTTATGCGAGCCTGCGCGCTGGCCAGCTTGAGGAGGCACGCCTGCCGCTGATGCAGTCCCTGCAATTGCAGCCCGACAGCAAGCAGGCACAGGCCAATGTGGCGCTTTACCTCGAGGCTACGCATCAGCAGGAGCAAGCCACGGCCCTGATGGATGCGAACCGCATGCCTGAAGCCACGCGCGCCGCCGTGCGCGCGGCTGCGTTGCAGATACGGACTGCAGCAGCAGGGAGTTCGGCCACCACGGCATCGACGTCCGCGATGCCGCCGCGCGATGAGCCGATAGTCCCCTTGCCGCTTGCACTCAAGCCCACCCGCTGGGCTGGCATGGGTGGTGTACGCACTGCCACCCAGCTGAATCCGTCCGTCTCGCCCGCAGACACACCTCTTTCACCAAACCCGACTTCACCACGAGGGACACCATGAACAACAACGAGCTTGCCCACCGGCGTTCCACACTGTCCGCCTGCACGCTGGCCGCCGCCTTTTGCTTCGTGACGGCGGCAGCTTCTGCACAGACCAGCAGCGCCGTCCCTCGTCCGGGCGACGCAAGCACCGCAGCATCGGCCATCGATGCTGCAGCGAAGCCGACAACGCAGCCCCAAGCCGTTGTAGAAGAGGAAGAAACCTACAACCTTCCACTTCAGGTTGGCGATTCGACGTCGAGCCTTTTCGCTTGGCAGCGAAGTGGAGAGGTCGCGTCGAAGACGCCCCGGCCTATCGCGGGAAGTGTCGCCAGCCGCAGCTACGAGCGCTACCTGAAGAGCTTCGAGCATCCCATTCCAGAGCGCATGAGTTCGACGGTCAAGACATCGACGGGCAGCGGCAGCAGCAAGTAAGACAAGACGCAGCCGCTTTCGACGCATCGCATCACCAGACCGCAGCATCATGAGGTCGCCCCCCCGTGCACTCCCTTCGCCGCGCTGTCAGCGCGGTGTGTATGCGATCGAGTTCGCCATGGTATTCCTGATTTTCTTCACCCTCCTCTACGTCGTCATCTGCTACGGCATGCTGTTCGCGTTTCGGCTCGGTTTGCAAAACGCCGCAGAAGATGGGGCTCGAGCGGCGCTTCAATACCAAAGCAACCTCGGTGCTCGCGTGCTCCGCGCGCAGGATGTCGCAAAGATTCGAAGCGAATGGATGCCGCAGGTGAAACTGCCGGCAGATGTTTCCATCTGCCATGTAGAGGGCGCAGCGGGGGTCCCGCTGTGTCCAGCGGTCAGCTGTGGCCCCTCATGGAGTCAACGATGCCAAGTCCACGTGGTCGTGGAAGCCAAGAATCTTGGATCGTTGCTGCCCCCCTTGCCAAGCTTTGCCGTTCCCGACCAGATCGCCGGCAAGGCCAGCATGTTGCTGGAGCTGAGGTGAAAACCGTGCTCGCCCTCAACGCCCGACCTCGCCGCATCGCCATTGCATGCAAACGTCAGCGTGGTGTTGCCGCCATTGAGTTCGCATTTGTCTTCTTGCTGTTGTTCATTGCGATGTATGGGGTGGTGACCTTCGGTGCAATTTTCTACACGCAGCAAGCCATCTCACGCGCCGCAGAAGACGGGGCTCGCGCGGCAATGCTGATGCCGCAACCACTGGTTTCGGGCAGCGTATGCCAAGCCGTTTCGGATTCGCTAGCAGGCTCGCTTATTCCCCCTTTCACCTGCCCAAGCAGCACTTCAAGCCTTACCTCAGTCTCGCTCACCGGATGCTCGCCGGGTGGCGCAAATTGCGCCGTGACCGTCATCCATCACTACAAGAACAACCCCATCCTGCCTTTGGTGTCGCTGTTTGATACCAGCTGGGTGCCGAACGAATTGCGAAGCAGTGCCACTGTGACGCTCAAGGCCTCATGAAATGGCTCTCGGCATGAATACATCATCGAAACGCCTAGCTCTGCGATCGACCGCGCAACGACGTGCTGGCGGATCGATCATCATCAACACGGCCATTGCACTGAGCCTGATCGTGATCACGCTCGTGGGCGCGGAACTGGGCTACTTGTTCTATCTGAAGCGCGAGCTTCAGAAAACTGCAGATCTCGCCGCCCTGGCAGGTGCGCAGAAGCTGCCGCCCCCAGGGGGGACCGCTAGATGCGATTCGCCCGGAGGTCCAGAGGTGGCAGCGGACGCCAATGCAAAGAAAAACTTCAAGGACATTGTCCTGTCAGAGGCGAAATGCGGAAATTGGGATCCAACGAAAAATACGCCAGCCAGTACTGATTGCTTTGTTGGTACAGATGATCATTTCTCCTCCAACACTTCGCCAGAAAATGCCTTTCGCGTTCGAATAAAAAAAACTCCCGCCACGTTGCTTCCTTTCTTTGCTGGCAATCGGACGATATGTGTTCAAGCGGTAGCTACCCAACGGCAGCCATTGGCATCATTAGCTATACGAAGCACGTTAGTCATAGTCGATACCAAGCAGTCACTTCTTCTCGATTCAATTTTAGGCAGCATGCTAGGCACTACGCTTTCTGTTCGAGCGGGTGGGTGGCAAGGCCTGCTTGATACAGACGTTCAGCTGCTTGCAATTTTTGATCAATTAAAACTACTAGACATCCATCTCAGTGCACTCAACTACGATCAGCTGCTTGGGACTGAAATTGATGGCGGCCTACTCCTCACGGCCATGATCAACGCCATGCAGCGAGGTGGGGAAACGGCCGATATTGCAGTCGGTGCACTAGGAGACATTTTGCTTGGTGTAAAAGCGGCCCCATTCAAATTGAAACTTCAAGATCTATTAAGCATAGCCACAGGCACCGAAGCTGCCGGCCTGCAAACGAACTTGCAGCTCTTCCAATTGGTGCAAGGAGCCATTCAGGTTGCAAATGGAAAAAATTCACTCGCAGCCGAAATTCCAATTAATATTATTGGTCTCGCCAATTTCAACGTCAAAGTACGAGTTACCGAGCCACCACAGATATCCGCGATACGCAACCCCGCTTTGATCAACCCCACAGTGATCGATGACCCAAACAATATTAAGGTTAATACAGCGCAAGTTAGGACATTGATTTCAATCAATCTCTCCGGATTAAACAACATCATCTCCAAAATTAATGAGATCGTCGGCCCAGCCTTGGGGGCTATAACCGATCTTCTCAAAAGCATTACCAGCTTAAATTTGGGAAATCTGGTCTCGAGCATTGAGAACATTCTTTCACAATTGCTCGGCTGCGGCCACCTTCTCGCCCCCGCCTGTCAGCCAATGAAAGTAATCTACACGGACGTGCTCGCTGAGCCCATAAAAATTGGAATTAAAGCCGGAAATGGATCAGCTCTCGTGACAGGCTTTAATTGCGCAAGCGATGGCAAAAAATCACTAACTGCTGATGCGAAGACAAGTATCGCCCGCCTCAATATTGGCAAGATGCAAGAAACCGATTTTTTTACAGTCGCTGAGCCAATTGCCGCCCCCGTTAGCGTCCTGGAGATTGGCTATCGGGAAGTCAAATATGATTCATGCCCACTTCTGCCGCTTCTAGGGGCCAAATGTGATGGGGAAAAATGGCTCAACAACGCTGGAGTTTTTGTCTCCAACTCATCGACTGCAAAAAAAACAGTGATTGCAGGAATTGGCTTGAGCATGAATTCAAACGTTGGAGGAAGCTCTCCCGAAATTTTGACATACTCGACCCCCATCAGCGAAAATCTTCCTGAAATAGATGCCATGCCTTATTCAGGCCCAGCGCCGGACCCATCACAGCAATCTTTAAGCGCGCACTCAATAGTCGGAAGTTTAGCCTCTACCATAAGCGGAATTCAACTCAATACCTATCACAGCAGTGAAAATGGTCTTTTAGGATCATTGCTTGGAGTTACTTCAAGTCTTGTCGACAACCTTCTAGGCTCTCTGAAATCAATTCTCAGCGGAGAGTTGGTAAAATTATTAATAGATCCATTAATAAATAATTTGCTCGAACTACTGGGAGTTAACCTCGCTCAAGCAGAGGTTGGGGCACGTCTTTCCTGCAGCAAAGGCGCATCGCTCGTCTACTGATATGCGCTTTCTTCAAGCATGAGTTCCCCCTCCAACTTCGACGAACTCGACCTCTTTGTCTGGGAAGGCAAAGCCGACATCCTCGACCGCATTGCGCGGTGCATGGCGAGCTTCGACGTGGAAGTCATCCGGGCCGATGGCCTGCCGCCACCTCAGCAGGACCGCGGGGTCGCGCTGCGCCCTTCCGTCGCGATCATCAGCGTCACCGTGATCGATGGTGGCGGCCTGCCGCACGCGACGGAGCTGCTGCAAGGCATGCCCGTGATCTGGGTCGCTGCCGCCTCGCGCGAGCGCGATTCGCGCACGTATCCGCCCGAGTACCTGCACGTCCTGCCCTACGATTTCACCTGCGCCGAGTTGCGCACGATGGTGGCCAAGCTGGTGCGCCAGCTGCGTGCGCGCGATGTCGCGCCGCAGGCGCCCGACGTGCTGGTGGCGCATTCCGATGCGATGAAAGGGCTGCTCGCCGAAGTGGGCGCCTTTGCGGACTGCAACCATCCGGTGCTGGTGCGCGGCGAGACCGGCGTGGGCAAGGAGCGCATTGCGCAGCAGCTTCACATCGGGCACCAGCAGTACGGCAAGGGCGCGTTCGTGGCGGTGAACTGCGGTGCGATTCCCGATGGGCTGTTCGAGTCGCTGTTCTTCGGCCACACGAAGGGCTCGTTCACCGGTGCCGTGCATGCGCACCGCGGGTACTTCGAGCAGGCCACGGGCGGCACGTTGTTCCTCGACGAGATCGGTGACTTGCCGCGCTATCAGCAGGTGAAGCTGCTGCGCGTGCTTGAAGACAGCGCGGTCACGCGGCTGGGTGCAACGTCGCCGATCCGCGTCGACTTCCGGCTCGTGGCGGCGACGAACCGCAACCTGCGCGAGATGGTGGCGAGCGGTGAGTTTCGGGCCGATCTGTTCTACCGGCTCGCGGTGATCGAGCTGCATGTGCCCAGCCTCGAAGAGCGCGGCGAGATCGACAAGATCGCGATCTTCAAGGCGCTGCTGGCGAACGTGCTCGGCGACGAGCTCGAAGCCCTGGGTGAAACGCCGCACTGGCTCAGCGATGCGGTGGCCGAAACCTACTTCCCCGGCAACGTGCGGCAGCTGCGCAACCTCGCGGAGCGCGTGGGGGTGATCGCGCGGCAGCTGCACAGCTGGGACCAGAACCTGATCCAGCGCGCGATCGCGCTCACGCGGGGCACGCCGGCGCCCGCTGCGCTGGCCACCGACCGCAACGGCACAGGGGTCGCGCTCGATGCGAACGGCGACCGCAAGGGCTGGAACAGCAGCGAGCGCAATCGCATCATCGCGGCGCTCGAGATCAACGACTGGAAGCGCCAGGACACGGCGCAGCACCTGGGCATCAGCCGCAAGGTGCTGTGGGAAAAGATGCGCAAGTACCAGATCCTCGACGGCGAGCCCGGCATTCCCGAAGAGACTTAACCTCCCATGCTCCGCGGCACTAACGGCTTTGGCCGCCTCGGCACGGAAGCTCGCCCTCTGCATAACATCGCTCTGTTGCGATGAAACTCAGTCATCACCTCAATCTGCAATCGCTTCGGCATCGAGGGATGCACTACTCATAGTGAAACGATATCGGGCAAAAAATATCCACCTGTATCTCTTCCGCGAATGCCCGCCCCATGCTGACTTCGCGATGCAAAAGCACCTGCGCGAGAGAAGACAACCTTCAAATTGGTCCCGTCTGCTTCAGCGATTCAAGCTCTTTCTCGCCGACCATAAATTGCTGCACGATCCTTCGTACTATCAGTAAGACACGGTCCCCGCAAAAATCACAAACATCCTTAATGCATCGTTCTGAGGACTTTCTTCATCGCCACCAACACAGGCTCCGTCGCCTGGGTGCTCTGCGCCGCAACGAAGATCGACGACCGTCCCGATGACAAAAAAAAGAGGACCCCCAGGTCCTCTCATTGACTACTTTTCCTTGACCGAGCACCCGATGGTCGGATCGGACCAGCGGTAGTAGCACAGGATCGGGAAGATCTCTTGGTACCTGTTCTTGGCCCTGATCGAAGCCTTTTCCTTGAAGATTTCCCGAAGCGAAGCTTCCATCTTCTTTGGGTCATAGAGAAACGATGGCATCAGGATGCTTGCCACAACGGGACGTTCGTCCATCAGCCACTCGATTGTCGAGGGGGTAATGGGCGACTTCTTACTGACGGCGAACTGGATTCTCAGCTTGAACGTGTGGGCCCGGCCGTAGTAATCGTTGATTTCCTTCTCGACGATGGTCCGGGTGGTCTTCACCGCCGTGGCGTATCGCTCCTGCCACGAGGCTGCGTCGTCCAGTTCTTTTTGTGCCTTCGCAACGGCCCCGTTTGCTTCCTGCCTTCTCGCAGGTGCGTCCTGTTCTTCCTGGGCCTTCAGAACTTCATAGTTCCGCTGCATCCGGGCCAGTTCCAACTGGGCCGTCCTTTTCCACTCGGGGTTGTTGATAGGACTCTTCATCACCTCGTCGACCTGCGCCTCGTAGTCCTGCAAGGCCTTGCCGGCGGCCTGGAGCTTTGGGCTTTGCTCAACGGACGCCCCTTCACTTGATTTCTTGGCCTCGGCCAGTTTCTGCCGAAGAGCAGTGATCATCTCCGGGTACACATTGGCCCTCTCCTGGCTGGCCGTGTCCAGATCGGCCAACGCCTTCTTCTTGGCCTCCTGCGCGATGTCATCGAAGGCCTCGGCCGTACAGGTGTAGATCACCACGGGCCGGCCATTCGCGTCGTCATGGCGCTCCCATGCGGTGTCCTTGCAGCCCTTGGCATCGTCCAGCGCCTCACCGAAGGTGAAGTCGCTTCGCGCCAAGGAGGCTTCCTTGACTGCCGTGATATTCGAGTCGGTGCAGGCCGACAGTGCGGCGCACAGGAACCCGAGCGCAACGAGCGTTCCTGGTTTGATGGATTTCATGATCAAAAAAGATAGGTGAGTGGTTGGTATGAGCCAGGCGCTCAACTGAGCTCCGGCTTGTAGGCTTGCCTAGCAGCGGTGCTTCGGATTCCGGGGCCGGCGCGGATCGGTGCCCAGCACGGCACCTTCCTTGGTCACGCAAACACCGTCGGCACAGGCATAACCGGGCGTTTTCAACACGGCGCGATCGGCGTCACCAATCTCGCAACGCAGTTCGTCGAAGTCGAACTCTTTGTAGGCCCTCACGCGCTCGGTGGTCGTGTAGTACACGCCGCTGCTGCCTGCTTGGACCTGGATCGGATAGACCGGGTACTTCAGGTCGCGGCTCCAGCCTTGGATCTGAATTTCCATGGCCGAACGGTCGATCTGGTGCCTCACGACATCCGGGTTGATGAGAGGGTCGATGCCCCTGGCAATCGCCAAGGGTGTCAAGACAATCGCGGAGAGCGCCGCGAAGACGGTGCCGAGCATGGTTTTCATGAGAGGCCTTGAAAGAAGATGGAGTTGAAGCGAGGCCGCTCAGCCGAGCTTGGTGTCGGCAGGCTTGGGCGCAATCAGCTGCGGGATATTCCAGTCAGCCGGGAAGGTATCGACCGGCACCCAACCGTTCTTCACATAGGAGCGTGCCGAGATCCTGTTGCCGAAATGCCCGACCAGTCCGCAGGCGATGAGGATCGCCCAGGTCTGCGCCACCCAGTCTTCGGCGGGGTCGAGTACCAGCAAGATGGCGAGACCCACGACGAAGAAGGTCGCGTACAGGAAGACCGCGCACAGCAGTGCCAGCGGCCATTGACCACGCATCAGGAATGCGATCGGTCCGAAGAAGAAGAGCTGCCACGAGAAGCCGTGCTTGACGAAGCGAGTTTGGTTGTTTTTGTGGAAGTGGATATTCATGGTTAGAGCGCTAAAAAGAGGGTCTTTGGTTACCTCAGGGCGCACGAGGACTACCTGTATTTCTCCTCAGTGATCCAGTAAATGGCCGCACTTTCGGAGTTTCGTAATCGGCGGGGGACATCGGTAGTGATGCGCCCGTCCTATGCGACTGCATCGCGGAAGGTGTTTCTCCTGAAAGGTTTGTGCCTCCAAATACCAAGGATTCCTTAGTATAAGAACAAGTCAAAACTCAGACTATCTGAGGATGTCGCGTGCAAGCCATGCTCAGATTGACCCCGCGTTGCCGTTGTTCGCCAGACGGCTCAAAGCCGCACGCTTGCGAAGCAACTTCTCGCAAGAAGGGCTGGGCGTGGCCGCTGGGGTGGACGAGTTTTCCGCCAGCGCGAGAATCAACCAATACGAACGCGGCAAGCACACACCGGACGTCTTGATGTCCACGCACTTGGCACAAGCGCTGGGCGTGCCGTTGTCGTACTTCTGGGCGGTAGACGATGACGAAGCAGAGCTTCTGCGGCTCTATCACTCCCTCGGAGTGCGGATGCGCAAGCAGGTGCTTCGCTCGGTTCAGGACTTGGCTGCCCCAAAGTAGAGTGCGCCTGATGGCACTGCGGTGCTACAGGTCTACCCGAATGCAGAATGGCAGGACCAATTCTTTGAGATGGGGCGTGAGTTCTTGTCTTGCCCACCTCTTCGATTCCGTATAGAGGTGCCGAAACCTCCGCGGAAATAGGGCGCAGCCATCGAGCCGGCCGGCTCAGTGGCGCTGTGATGATCTGCCGATCGGGTGCCCCCGGCCTCACTTGAAGACAGGCGAACGGTCCCCGCGCAAGTAGCTGCAGAAATTCCATCCCAGCCCAAGGCCCAAGAGGATTCCGGCCGCAAGCACGAGTGCGAAGGCCGTCAGGTAGTCAATCGGCCCGTAACAGATGTTCATTTCGATGTCCTTATCTCTTTCTTTCTGATTGGTGAATCGGACCTCCAGCCCCACAAGGACCAAACCCCGGTCCCTTGAGAGGGGGGCCGGGGTCTGTGTCGTCGAGATGAGAAAAAGGAGATCGGGTGGGCTGCGTTCTGATGCCGCAATTAAAGTAGGGGAGCACGGACAGGCTCTTCATCTGGCAACTGGAGTTGTCGCAATCGCGCCTCCTCTTCGGTGGCGCGCCAGGCCGCTTCCTGCTGGAACGGATCGGTTTGCTTACGCTGCAACATCACACGATCCACCCGCTGAAGAAACGCCTCATCGAGCGGGAACATCTCCTTCTGGCTGGCCACGCCCGGCGCGGCGATCGCCTTGGTTGTGCTTCTCATGAGGGCTTGCCCTCGAAGAAGATCGCCTGCACGTGCTCGGCCCCCCTGCCATGGGCCGGGAAGCCCACGATGGCGGCGCGATCGCGTTGCTGACAGATCCCGCAGTTCAGGCAATCGGAGTTGCCGGTGCTGGCGGGACAGAGGATCACCTGGCGCCCAGCGGGCGTGCGAGTGGGCTTGGTGACGCCCTGCGGCAGCACCACGACCACCGGCGCGATGCCGAGGTCCGCATACGCGTCAGCCTGGGCCAAGGTCTCTGCACTGAGGTTGACCGTGAAGCCAAGCCTGTTCGCATTGAGGATCGCCGCCTGGTTGGCGGGTGTTGGCGGATAGTGGGTGTAGGTGAACCCACGACGCCCCCGGTTCGCCATGGCCAGCCTCGTGAGCTGTCGGGCATCGATGACGCCAGGCGCTTCGGGCGTCAGATCACCCGCCTGGTTGTGCCGCCACAGGGCATGGCGCCGCAAGGTGGTGATCTCCTGGAGCAATTCGCCGAAGCTGTGGCCTCGCCGCCCCTCGGACACGCTGCGCCAATGAATGGCCAAGGGTCCGCTTTCGGCATAACAGCCATTGCCCTTGAAGCCGCAACTCGGTGGGCACGAGTTCGCACTCGTCGTGGTCACCGGAATCGGGCCGGTCTTGCGGTTACGGCTGACGCGCACCAGGTGATAAGTGCAGATGTCCTGTTTGGTGGAAGCTGCAGGGGAGTGATTCAGCCGTTCCTGGGACGGCCTGGTTGATTGCGGGCGAGCGTGTGCCTCCGCCATGATCGGAATAAACAAAGTTGATCCTCTATGTTGTGAGCGCAGCCGTTGACGGCGACGCCTTGAAGTGCCGGCCCTAAGGGGCGATAAAGGGCGAGCCAGACCCACGCGCGCACCTCCACCACGCCCCAGGCCAGAGAGGCCGGGGCGTGGTGGGTGCGTGCGTAGGGGATGAAGGCGGACCAGGAGGTCCGATGCGCAGGCAGGGCGCCTGAATGCAGTTGCAGCGAGTGCGCTACCGTCGAGAGTCAGTGCCCTCGCGCGGACAAAGGGGCGGGGGAATCGGGTCGATGCGGCCGAGCCTTCTGGCCAGCTTGTCCCGCACTTCCACAGCGCAGCCATGCCAGGCATGACCACTGACCATGGGCGTGTCCAGCGCCTGGGGATCCGTTTCAGCGACGCGCCTGGCGTACTGCTCCAGCGCCTGCATCACGAACGCCTGGATGAGTGCACCGTGAGCGCTGAACTCCATCAGCTCGGTGACGAATTCAACATTGCTCGAAGGCATGCAGGCTCCCCTCATTCACCTCGCAGACCTCACATGTCGACTGCAGGATCTCGAAGCCCGCATCGGCAATGAGGCCCGGATCCAGCAGCATGACCAGGTCATCCGAGATGCCCGAGCGCATCGACGCCCACGCCTCATCGTCCAGGCCATCCTCGCGTGCACGAACCCTGGCAGCACCAGCGAGCGCCTCCTCATCGAAGACGGCAAGCTCGATGCTGAAGACCACCACCGTGCGGGGCATGGACGAGGTGAACGCGGTGCCGCTCATGCGCCCTCCCCGGTGTCGATGCGCGAGATCTCCGCACCGAACGCCAGCGCCGCGTTGTCGGGGCTGGGTGGTCCGTTCTGGCGAATCCACCAATCGGGCGGGCTGTGCGGCACGGTCATCACACCCAGGTAGCCGCCTTGCGAGGCGTAGCCCACCACCTTGGCGCGCCCGATGCCGTTGATGCGGATGATCACGTCGTCGCCGATCGCGGGAACCTCGAAGTCGGCCGACCACTTGAATACGTCTTGGGCGAAGGGGTCGCGGGTATGGGGCGGCACTGTGGCGTGCCACCGGAATCTGGTTTTCATGAATGTTTCTCTTGGGGAGGTTTTTCTTGGGACGGCAACACCGTCGCGCTGCCGAGTTGTCGGGATTTCAGGCGGCAGATCAGGCCGTCGCTCTCTCGCGCGACGTCCCAGCCACGGCGGCCGAGACTTCGGCGCAGCACGTAGGTCGATTCGCCGTAGGAGATGCGCAGGCCCGGGCGGATGGCTGCTCGTTTGGCGGCCCGGTTTGCATGGAACTCACGCACCTTCTCGCGCCATGGGCCTGCGTAGGGCCCAGTCGGAGGACTGGCCCGATCCAGGAAGGCCAAGGGACAGTCGAAGTAGTACGGCCCGCAGCTCTCGTCCATGCTCTTGACGGCCACTTCACCCTTCCTGCAATCGATGAGGGTCAGGCCGATCCAGATCCGCCCGGCGTGTTCACCCGAACGGTTTTGTGCCAGGAACCACAGCCGGTTGCCGATCGCGCGATGTGCCAGCACCGCAGCAAAGGCTGCGACGCTATGCAGTTCGTCATGGACGGCGTGGTCCTTGGTGGCCCGGTAGACGATGCTGCCCATCTCAGACCTCCGCCCGATCGCCCGCCAGTGGCGCGCAGTCGGTTGCCACGCAGTGCCAGAACTCGCGCTCGGCATCGATAAGCCGGGAGATCTCGACCTCGTCGCGCTCGACCCGGTGGATCCGCAGGTCCTGGCCGCAGATCAGGGCAACCACATCCAGGGCCTGGGCGCCTGTGACAGCCAGCCGATGCAGCATCTGGATCCGGACATAGGCGGGAAGGCCTGCCCCCCAGAGCTCAGCCGCATCCATGCCGACGCATCGGCACTCCAGCAGCTGGACATCGGGAGCGCCGACGACTTCGCGACCGGGAAGCGCCAGCATCCAAGGGTGCTGCGGGTGCCGCAGCAAGGCGCGAGTGCGTAGCACCTGGTGCCCCGTGCGCAGCGCATAGTGCGCCGCCACGATGGGCTCAAGCAGGCGGTCCCAATAGGCTGCGGTTTCTGCGGACTGAACGAGGGAAAGGTCGACAGGCTGCAGCAGGTCGTGACGCTCGGTCTTCTCCATCCACAGCCGCACGGCAGACTTGAAGGGATCGCGGCCTACGGCTGCGGCGGCGTCGAGACAGCCGATCCCTGCTTCGCGCATGTCCGGCCAGCGCTCGGATATCGGATTCTGTGAACGAGTGGTCGTCACCAGGCGCAATGCAGGGGCGCGAGACCGCGCACGAGCGCTCGGGGAACGCCGTGTGCTTCGGGGAGTTGAGTTCATCAATTTCTTTCTGAAGGTTGGAACCGCCCATCCAGCAAAAAGCCCCGCCCTCTCGATGGAGAGGCGGGGCTTTGGTGGAGGAGCTGAGGGGTGGAAGTACGGGAGGTCGAAGATCCCGTCGCGTCAAGCGGCGAGCTCCAGCGCATGGGCCAACGCGCGTTGCTTGAGGGCAGCGCCTTGGCCGAACCAGGCGCTGTCCAAGCGGTACTCGCGGTCGCGAGCCCGGCGCTCGTGGTCGACGAATTCGGTCATCGCGCTGAGCAGGCCCCAGGTCGTCCCACGGGCTGCAGCGAGCTCGGCGCCGCGGCCCCTGCCTTCGTACAACTCGAGGACCTTGCGGGCCGCCCAGGCACGCGGCACGGACTGGGTGCCGGTCTGAGCTGTGGCGAGTCCATTCGATTCGCTCGGCCCGTAGAGCACATGCTGGATGTAGGCGTCGACCTCCTTGCCCTTGACCTTGCGCTCGGACAGGACCTTCATGCGGTACATGAACTCGTCCCACTGCCCGATGGCAATGCCCAGTTGCCGTTTGACGGCGTCGGCATCGAAGCAGGTGTTATGGGGCACGCGAATCACGTTGCTCATGTTGTCCAGTGCGATCGCCAGGGTGTTGTTGCACACGACCCGCACGGTCGTCGGGGTGACCGTCGTGGCCAGCGTGCCGTCGCAAGAGGTTGCGAACAACAAATAGCCATTGACGGTGTCGCTCCCCTTGAGCACGGCCTGCTTGCCGGTGCGCGCCAGTGCCCAGACCTTGCGGCCGCCCTTGAGAACTCCTGCCGTCTCCATCTCGTAGCCGCCGACCTCGGTGAGGTCGCGATAGAACTCGAGGACCGCGCGAGGTTGCACGACTTGGTAGCGGCTGCTGACGACCGATAGTGCGGCCTGGGTGTCGCTGCGGTAGAGCACCTTCTGCTCAGCGAAGGACTCCAGGGCCTGAAGGGAATCGCCCTCAGGTCGGGTCATGAAGCGCACCGGGGTTGCCTGGATGGTCCAGTCCATACCGGCTTGCTCAGCCCAGACTTCCAGAGGCTGCTTGGGTTGAAGGCGATGGCCCAGGCGATGCCAGGGGGTATCGCCGGCATAGGCCATTGTTTCGATGAGATGTGCCACGGGGGATCCTTTGTAGATGAGGTGAGGTGAAGTCGGGTGGGATGAGACGGGAAGAGACGTCAGCGGCGCGAGAACGAGAAGGCCTGACCGCAAGCAAGGCAGCGCCGGTTGCGCAGGATTGATTCGTCGACGGCCTCGCCCAGCGCCGCACCGACGGTGCAGCCCGCAATGCCGCCGCGCAGCCCGCCGAGGATGGCGCCGGCGACGATGCCCAGGGGCATGGTGGCTCGCACGGCAACAGCCATGGCCGTGCCGATCTCGGCGCCAGTGATGGCGCCAGACAGTGCGCCGGAAATGCCACTGGCCACGCCAGCGACTGCGCCGATCGCCGCGCCCGCCTTCTTGCCCGTGTCCTGGGCAATGGTGCGTCGTGACTGACAGGTGGGGCAATCCAGGCGCGGTGCTGCAACAAGGGCCTCATGTTCAGGAAAGGGTTCATCGTCAAAGGTGGTAGAGGTGAAGTCGTCGTGCATGAAGAGGCGAAATCCAGACGGCACAAAGCCCAGCGCGGTGCAAACCGGGCTGGGCTTTTTGATGCGAATGGACCTTTCTACTGTCTATTCACTCTGGTCATATGGGGCTGAAAATTTTTGCGATCTAGCAGATTGACGGGCCCGTGGATCAGGAATAGCACGAAACACCTGATCCAATGAAAAGTGAGCATCACTGATTGAACAAGAGTCCCTTGGCACCGCCCTTTACCCAATTCTTATTGAAATTGACGATCCAGAGGCTTTGCTTCGAAAGCAGATGCCACAGCAGCATAGAGAATAGCTCACCCAAAGAGCAGGCCTGGACGTCGATCTTTCCGCTCACTGCCCCGTCTTATCGACCACGGGCATGGGCTTTATCAAGCAAAGAGAAAAACGGCGCGCAGATAGGCCAACGTAGATCGGCACTTAGAGAGACACAGAAACAATTCACTAATCGCCCCACCCATCTGCCGAGAATTGCTCCAACGCCACACCTCTTGGTCATGGAATTCGCATCTCCGCACAAAAATTTCAACTTCATGCGTGAATTTAAGATATCCACAAAGAAGGCAACATGAATTTCATCTTCAATTAAAGATTTTTCGAATTCAAAAAAACGCCTGAAATTTGAGGAGAACCATTCTGCCGAAGTCTTTTACAGGACAAACGAGCAAGCATGACAAAGGCCTTCATCGCTTTCCATGGAAATAGAATTTATTCATGAGTTCTAATTTATTTACTTAGAGATTCAAAGCAAACGAACGCCATCACAAAGAAAGCCTCATTCATTCAAACTCATCTTCAGGCAGACTGGTTTCAGCAACGGTTAAAAATATTCAACATCCATCTTATTCACCATCTGCTCCTCAGCATTTCGAAAGAATATATATTTTTCCGGAAAAACATCATCTGATGCAATCGCATGGATTCAGGGTTAGAGATCGTTAACCCGAGCTTCCCGCATGTGCTCATCAGTCATTTTTGAAGCGCCGTAGTGCGTACTTATCGGCATGCCCTCGCATGCAGCACGCCCGGTCGCTTAGCCGCCTAAGCGCTTGCTCGCTTGGCCAGCAGAAACCACCCGAAACCGGCCATGAGCCCACGACGAGGTCGTGCTTGTCTGATCCGGGCGGCCATCTACATCGCTGTGAGCCCCGTGCTCGTTAGCCTCTCCCAGAGATGTTTATATGATGTAAAACATGTAGATGGCTGCTAATTTTGCTAAAATTAGCAAAATTAGCAGCCAATAAAACAAGAATTTCCATATTTTTTATCGAAAAATCATGTCGCTCTCTCACTTTTCCGTTCCTTTTTCTCTAGACCCCTACCAGCTACCTCCCGTCATGCGTGAGGCCGTGGAAGAGGTACGTCGTCGAACCCAAGCGCCGCACGAACTAATTTTTGCCTCCGCGCTAGGCGCGACTGCTCTGGCTTGCCAGGAACGGTTCGATGTAATGCGCCCTACCGGAAATATTTCTCCCGTCAGCCTTTTTGTCCTGACCATTGCCGAATCTGGCGAACGTAAAACAACAGTTGACAATTGGTTTCAAAGGCCAATTAAAAATGTTGAGCAAGGCAGAGTGAGTTTTGATGGGGTAAGACAAATGCAATACCCTACGGAGCTGAAAATTTGGGAAAAAGCTCAGAAAGAAGCACTGAAAAAAGTATACGAAGCAGTGAGTCAAGGCGTGCACGTCGTCAGTGCCATGGCTGAATTCTCCCTCGAAAGAAACCGTCCTGCTGCGCCAGAAAATCATCGAATAATCTATGCAAATTCCACGCTCGAAGCCGTCTTGGATGCATTGAAGGGAGTGAGGCGCTCCATCGGATTAATTTCCGATGAAGGAGGCGTTGTGCTAGACAGTCGAGTTTCCCAACATCTCTCCTCGTTGAATGTCCTTTGGGAGGGAGGGGCAATTCATGTTGATCGAGTATCAAAGCCCAGTTTTTCCGTTTCTGATGCTCGCCTTACAATTTCTCTTATGGCTCAACCCGGGGTGTTCAGAAAATTTATTGGAAAAAGAAAATCAGAGGCTAGAGATTTAGGCTTTTTAGCAAGGGCGCTGACCTGCTACCCCCGATCAACCCAAGGAAGCAGAGATTTTCGAAAGGAAGAAATTGAAAACCAAAAACACTCCAACTTAAACCCCACGATTGAAAGAATAATGAGAAAATTCAATCGCAGCAATGAACGCGAGGCGCTGACCTTTTCTCAGGACGCGGCATCAGCCTGGATTTCATTTTCCAACGAAGTAGAATTTCACCTCGGTCGAAATCGATATTTCTCTGAGGTTAAAGATTTTGCTTCGAAATTGGCAGACAATGTGTCTCGCATAGGCGCGCTTTTTGAGATTACCTCAAGCGGGGAGAGAATGAATGGCTTAATCGGATTGAACTCAATTAATTCAGCAATTCATGTCGGCCGTTGGTATGCAGGAGAATTTGTGCGTTTGTTTGGAGAAAGCGCACAGATCTCGGAAGACTATGAGTTGGCGACCTTGCTATCTGAATTCATGCTGAACAAAGCAATGAATTTCGATTCCGTTATGGACGGATGGTTTGAGGCATCCGAAATACTGAAAAAAGGTCCTAGCAAATTGAGAAATGCAAGGAATCTCAATGCCGCAATTTCATACTTAGAAAGTCAAGGAAGACTTGATGTTCGATATGAGGGTGGCAAGCGCACGATTCGGCGGGTGTCCCTCGTCTAATCTAATGCGTACATCAGTACCGATCGCAACCAGCCCGACGTGGTGCAGGGCTCGGTAGACGAATCCGAGTCTTTGCTTGCTTAATTGCATCCCAATATCACGTCCATACCGACTCCATCGGCACCTACAGAATGCAGTTGTTCGTCCGCAGGAACCTGCTCGAGCAACTCCGGCAGCATCAGTGCGTCTCCAACGGCGCTGTTCGTGATTTCGATGGCGCGGATTGCCAGAATTTGTGCAGTGCCCAGGTGCACCTTTACGCCCCTGCTGGTGATAGTCGGCCGTGCTTCTAAGTTCTCCACTCGCCTTCGCTCAGGACGTCAACCGGCTGGCGAAACTCAAGAAGGCCGACATTGCCAGCAGAGCCGAGCGGTTGGTCGAAGGAACGGGCTCGATGTCCGCGATGTTCAAGAGCGAGGGCAGTTCCCGCGCGGTGCTGGATGGCGTGAGCGCGGAAGCCTCTGCGGACGTTGCCATCGAGGCGGAGGAAGCGGCCGAAGCGCTGGCTGCATGAGGCAACCGAACGAATGGCCCCGGCGCAGGAATGCACCGGGGTGCATTTCAAAAATCGGGCGCGGCAGCACCGCACCGCCTCTGGAAGGCTACTCAATTGAGCACCGCCTACACAAGACGATTGCCTTACTCAATCAACCTTCCGCGACTGCTTCTGCCGTCAGTACTACGAACTAAATTGCTCCAAGGCGCGTCGCCTTGCGAAGCGGCGGGTTCGCGATCGATGCGCCCGGCGCGCGATCGACCAACGGCTCACTGGCGCAAGTCGTGTTGCTCGAAATGCACAGCGCGCCCAGCAGACCATCCTCGGTCAGCACGTTGCGGCTCGGCGGGCCAAAGATGCGGTCGATCCAGTTGTTGGCGCCGATGGGGTCGATGCGCAGTTCACCGGTGGTGCGCGCCAGGCGCAACTCCGAAATGCGCAGGTCGAACACGCCGTCGATGTAGTCGAACAGCAGGGTGTAGTAGTCGAGTTGGGCATCTAGCACCTGGGGCAGTGTCTCGCGGCCGAACTCCATGAGGCGGCGGCGGCCGCGGAAGGCCTGACCCGAGGTGCTGACGGCCTCCATCAACTGGCGCTCGCGTTCGCGGCCAGCCACGGTGCGGGACCATGACGACGCGGTGAGCTCCATCAGGTTGAGCTTCACGCCCTCCATCTTGGCTTCCTGGTTCGCGACTTCGGCCAGGGCGCCCTTGAGCTTGAGCTGGCGGTCGAAGCCGTTGCCGAAGTTCCAGTTGAGTTCGAAGGCGGCGCGCGTGGGGTCCTGCGGCGACACGCCGCGCGGGTCCTTGCTCTTCACGACGACGGCGTCGAGCGTGGGGTACAGGCTGGCTTCGGTCTGGTCGACCAGCGCACGCGCACGCGCCACTCGGCCCTGAGCTTCGGCCAGTTCGGTGCTGCGCGCCTCGGCACGGCGCAGCGCTTCTTCCTGCGAGCCGATGCGCCAGTGCGCCGGCGCGGCGAGCACGGGCAGCGATTCGGGCGCGGGCGAGAACTTGAAGTAGTTGCGGAACTTGGCCAGCGCCTCGTCGCGCTGGGCCTCGAAGTCGGACTCGCGCGCGGCGACGAGGGCGCGGCGCGAGGCGGCCATGTTGAGGTCGTTGTCGCCGCTCACGCCGAGCGCCACGCGGCGCGCCTCGGCCTTCGACAGGTCGGCCACGACTTCGGTGGCGCGGTGCGCGATCTGCTTCTTCAGGTCGAAGCGCTGCACCTGCAGGTAGGCGGTGAGCGCGTCCAGCACCACTTTCTGCGAGGTGGTCACCACGGCTTCGTCGTCAGCCTGGTTGCCGAATTCGGCGGCGCGCTGCGCCGCGCTCATGGCGCCGCCGTCGATCAGGCTCACGCGCGCTTCGGCGGTGAGCACGGTGTAGTTCTCGCTCTTCGCATCCTTGGCGCCGCTGCTGTAGGTGCCCGACGACGTGCCGACCTTGAAGCGCGGGTAGCGCGCCATGCGCGCTGCGTCGACGCCGAAGCTGCTGGTGTTGGCCGCGGCCTGCGCAGTCAGCACTTCGGGGTATTCCTGCGACAGCGCAATGAGCGCCTGCTTCACGCGCTGCGCGTAGCTCGCGGCGCCGAGGGACGGCGGCGACAGGCGGCGCGACAGTGCCAGCGCTGCAGGTGGCCCCTCCTGCTCCGGCGACGGTTGGGCATACGCGGTGGGCGGCAGCGCCATGCTGACGCACAAGGTCGCGCAGAGCACACCCGGGGCGATGCGCGCGCGCCGGCCCGGCAACACGGGCTTGCTCATGGTTCGCGGAAGGCTTCGCGCCGCAGTTTGAGCACAGGCCGCAGGATGTACCAGATGAACGGATCGGTCCCCACGCGCAGGTCGACTTCGGACTCCATGCCGGCGGTGATGCGGTTTTCCGGCCGTCCCACGTGCGACTGCGACATGCTGATGAGCAGCCGGTAGTACGGCGCGCCGCTGGCAATGGCGGCATCGCGGTCGGCGTCGGCCGCCACGAGCTTGACCTTGCCGTCGACGGCGCCGTAGCGCAGGTAATCGTAGGCGGTGATCTTCACGCGCGCCTCCTGCCCCACTTCGACAAAGCCGCGGTCGTTCGGGTTGAGGCGTGCCTCGACCATGATCTCGTCCTCGTCGGGCACCACCTCCAGGATGGATTCACCGGGCTTCACGACCCAGCCGGGGCTGCCGCTGCGCAGGCCCTTCACGATGCCATCCGCAGGCGCCTTCACCACCGTGCGCGAGCGCTGGGTGCGGGCGCGCGCGAGGTCTTCGCTCAGGCTGGCGAACTGGCGTTCGAGAGTGGCCAGTTCGTCCGACGCGCGGCGGCGAAAGCGCCCCTCGGCCTCGGCCATCTTGGCCTGCGCCTCGGTGATGGCGGCCTGCGCCGAGATCACGCCCTGGCGCGCCACGGCAAGTTCGCTGCGCACGCCTTCGGCCTGGCGGCGCTTCTCGAGCACCTCGACCTGGCCGACGAGTTTTTCGCTGAGCAGCTGCTCGGAGATCTCCAGCTCTTTCTGCATCAGCGCGAGCCGGTCGTTCAGGCCCTTGGCCTTGGCCTGCTGTTCGAGCTGCTTGCTGCGCGCCTGCTCCAGGCCCGACACCGCGCCGGCCATGACGCCGCGCTGTTCGAGCGCGCGCGCCTGGTAGGCGCCGATCTCGCCTTCGAGCACGGCTTCGTCGATGTCGGCATCGAACGAATCGCGCTTGAGCGGCTGGCCGCGGCTCTCGGCAATGAGCCGCACGCGGGTGGCCTGCGTGGCGGCGTAGCGCGCGGTGAGCTCCTCGAAGTTCAGGCCGCTGCCGCCCAGGTCGATCTCGACCAGCGACTGGCCCTGCTTGACCTTGTCGCCTTCTTTCACGAGCACGTTGCTGACGATGCCTCCTTCCAGATGCTGGATCGACTTCACGCGGTCGGAGGGAATCACGCGGCCCGGCGCGACGACGACGGTTTCCATCGGAAAGCCGAGCCCCACAACCGCCAGCACCGCGACCGCGCCGCCGATGATCCACTGGCGCCGCCGGCCTTGCGGCGTGGTCTGCGCCGCCTGTTTCTCGCTCTCGCCCTGAAGCACCTGCGGCAAGTCTGGTTTCAAAATCCCGTTCCCCTGTCTCTGTCTGTCAGTCGGTCGATCCGTGGCAACCACGAATCACGCATCGCGTGGCCCTTCTTGCTCACGCCATCGAGCGCGAGGCGGCCGGGACGCCTGCATTGCTGTTGCTGCTGCCGTTGCCGTCGTCGGTGGTGTCGCCCAGCGCCACCAGCGGCTTCTTCACGCCGAAGAGCTTGGGCACCATGACGGCGGCGGAGCCGATTTCCACATTGCCCTGGCCGGTGACGTGATAGACGGCGGAGGCCGCCGACACGATGCGCAGCGAGTGCGTGACCACGACCACGGTACGCACCTTGGCCACCGCGAGCATGGTCGCGAGCAGGTTGCGCTCGCTTTGAAAGTCGAGGTCGTTGCTGGGCTCGTCGAGCACCAGCACCGAGGGCTTGCGCAGGAAGCTCATGGCCAGCGCAAGCTTGCGCCGCTCGCCCACCGAGAAGCCGGTGCCGCCCTCGCCCACCACGGTGCGGTAGCCGTCGGGCAGGCGCGAAATGAAGTCGTGCGCGCCCGAGAGCTTGCAGGCCGCCACGATCTGCTCGTCGCTCTGGCCCGGCGCGCCGCGGCGCATGGTGTCGACCAGCGGACCGCCGAACCAGTACACCTCCTGCGAGAGATAGCTGATCCAGCGCGACAGCTCTTCGCGGCCGAACTGCGACAGGTCGTACTCGCCGATGCTCACCACGCCGTGCGTGGGCGTGTACAGGCCCGACAGCAGCTTCACGAGCGTCGACTTGCCCGCGCCGTTGCGCCCGACGATCACGTGCAGGCCGCCGGGGCCGATGTCGAGGTCGACGTTTTCCAGCACGGGCTGCGGTGCGTCTTCGGTGAAGCTGAAGCTCACGTCTTTCAGCGTGACGCGGCCCAGCGGCTGCGGCAGCGCCATGCCGGTGGGCGCCTTCTCGACCGGCTCACCGAGCACGGTCTCCAGGCGCTTGGCGGCTTCCTTGGCGGTGGCCAATGCACGCCAGTTCGACACCAGCCCGGCCACCGGCTGCAGCGCCTTCAGCGCGAGCATGTTGGACGCGACGAGGCCGCCCACCGTCATCCACTGCTGCATGACGGCGATGGCGCCGACGGTGACGACGATCACCGAGAACACGGTGAGCAGCACGGTGGTGCCGTCGCGCGCGGTTTCGATCTGGCCGTTCTTGCCGAAGCTCTCGCTGAGCCAGGCGTTGTAGGTCTGCTGCCAGACCTCGATGGTCGGGCCGTCGTTCGACTGCGCCTTGAGCGTCTCGCGCGCATGGCAGATCTCGGAGGTGATCCGATCGAGCCCGCGCCCGCGCAGCACTTCCTCGACGCGGCCGGCGCGCACTTCGTCGGCCCACCACCAGGCCAGGAACGCCATGATGGCCAGGAAGGCCGCCACCACGGGCAGCACCGGCAGCGCGACGATGCCGATCACGATCAGCGCGAAGATCGCCATCGGCAGGTCGAAGATCGATTGCGCGAGCCCGCCGGTGACGGTGCCGCGCACCGCGCCCACGTCGCGAAAGAACAGCTGCCAGGACGAAGCCGGCCGCGCCTCGAGCGCGCGCAGCGGGCGCCCGAGCATGGAGTGCAGCAGCGCGCCCGACACGCCGTGGTCGACGGTGGCGCCCGCGTTGCGCAGCAGGCGCGAACGCCGCGTGCGCAGCCAGAACTCGATGCACAGGAAGAACAGGATGCCGCTCACCAGCGCGGCGAGCGTGGAGACGCCGCTGCGCGAGAGCACGCGGTCATACACCTGCAGCAGGAAGATCGAGGGCAGCAGCCCGAACAGGCTGATGGGCAGCGACAGCCAGGCCGCGCTCTTGACGAGCGGGTAGGCCGCGCGAAACGCATCGTTCAGCGCACCGGCATACGGACTGGCGCCGGGGACTTCCGGCCTGTCGGCAACCAGCTGGCTGGGCAAGAGGAACTTGATCATGGAAAAAGACCGATCCGTCGGGCAACGACGCCTGCATCATTATCAACTGTTACCCGACTGTTACAAGGCAAAAATTCGCCTCTGATGCCTCTCAGCATCGGTGTGCGCGAACCTGCGCCGGACCGGTCGTTTCCGCGCCGCGCGCTGCTTGCGGCGCGGCGTTTTCCCTGAGCGTGCAATTCATCGTTTTGTGGGCATGGCTGTGGGTCGCGGTGCGGCCGGATGAGCCCGGCAGGCCTTCGGCAAAAACGAGGGCGATATTGGCGCACAGCAGCATCAGCAGCACCCAGGCGCACAGCAGCTGCAGCCAGCCCAGCCACCAGCGCCGCGGGGGTACCTCGCGTTCGGATTCATAGGGGATGTGGACCAATGCGTTCCATCTCATGGCAGTGCTTTCAGGACCCGGGCGAGCCGGGAAAGACCGACACCGGCGGAGCTCTTGGCCAGCACCCAGTCGCCTGGTTGCAGCAGCCCGCCGAGTGCGGTGGAGAGGTCGGACACATCGACAAACCAATGGGAGCGGACCTTGGTGCGGATGCGCGTGTGAAGCGCCCGCATCAAAGGTCCGCACAGGAGCACGCGGTCAGGTTGCGACGCCAGCAACTCGGCCTCCAGATCGAGGTGATGGCGTTGCGCCGCGGGCCCCAGCTCCTGCATGTCGCCCAGGATGGCCACCCGGCGCGCAGGCTCGCAGGGGGCTTGTGACAGCAACTCAAGCGCCGCCCGCATCGAACTCGGGTTGGCGTCGTAGGTTTCATCGATCAGCTTGAAGCTTCCGCCGCCGATGTGAATGGTGTGCAGCGCACCGCGTCCGCCCGGCGGCTCGAAGTGCGCAAAGGGTTCGACGGCCGCGGCCAGCGGCAGGCGCAGCGCCTGCAGCGCGGCCAGCGCGGCCACGGCGCTGGCGCCCATGTGGCGGCCCGGCGCGTTCAGGCGCAGCTGGAAGGGCTCGCCGGCCACCTCGGCCTGCACCTCGCCGTGGTCGAAGGCGAGCAGGCGCACGTCGGCGTCCTTGTGCTCGCCGTAGGTCACGATCTGCAGCTGGTGCGCCATGGCCGCTTCGGCGAAGGTGGCGAACTCGGGCATGTCGCGGTTGAGCACCACGCGATCGCCCGCGGCCATGGCCTGGAACATGCGGCAATCGAGCCGCGCGGCGGCCTCCGACGGGCCGCGGTGCTTCTGCGACGCGGCCGACAGCCCCGTCACCACGATGAGCGAGGGCCGCATCAGCTGCGCCGAGGCCGGCATGTGCGAGGTCCCCATTTCGAGCACCCAGTAGGCGGCATGGCGCGGCATGCAGGTGAGGTTCCACGCGATGCCCGAGGGCAGGCTGATGTTGCCTTCGGGCTGCGCCACCTCGCCCCACACGGTGAGCGCGCCGGCCAGCATGGCGGCCACGGTGCTGCTGCCCGCGCCGCTGCCGAGCACGCCGCACACGCGGCCGGTGAACTCGGTGCGCGCGTGGTCGCCCAGCTCGAGCACGGCCTGCAGCACGTTGGCCACCTGCAGCACCGGCACGCGCTTGTCCAGGTGCGGCTTGGGGTCGGTGCACAGCACGGCCGCGGCCGGCTGCAGCACGCCCTTGAGCGTGACGGCGGCCAGCGGCGTCTTCGAGGGCCGGGCCTGGTGTTCGAACACGACGCGGCCCTTGCGCATGAAGGTGCGCTGGGTCACGCCGGTGGCGCGCCAGCCGTCCTCGGGCTTGACCACCCATTCGCCGCCGGTCACGCGGGCCATCTCGCTGGCCGTCCAGACCGCGCCGTCGTCGCGCACGCTGCCGCCACCGCCGCCCCCGGGGCCCGCGCCGCCGGGCTGGCTGCGCCGGTCGAGCAGGTAGCGGTGGTAGGCCGCGAAGCCGGTCACGTACTGCTCGACGTCGTCGATGCGCACGCGGAACGAGTGGTGCCGCACGAAGAAGGCGCCGACGACCGTGGACGGCCGGCGAAAGTACATCGCCATCTCGGGCCAGAAGAAGCCGTTGAGCAGGTAGTGCGCGCGGTAGTCGAGCGCGCGGTAGAACTTCTCGGTGTCCAGCTCGTCGAGCAGGTGCCGCATGGCGGGCATGCTCTCCAGCCGCTGCAGCATCTGCTGCGCCGCCAGCATGAGGCTGAGCAGCGTGGGAAAGGTGGTCTTGCGATCGAGCACGAAGTCCAGGTAGCCCGCCACGTTCTGCAGCCCGAAGCGGAAGTAGCGCTCCTGCGGGCTCCACTGCGTGAGCTCGTTCACGCAGCCGCTGAGCCAGTGGTCGTGCGACTGCCAGTGCTGGCTCGCAATGAAGTGGTCGAAGGCCTTCTCGACCGCGGCCAGCCAGCGCGGATCGCGCGTGAGGCCGTACAGGCGCATGAGGCCGAAGGCCGCTTCGCCGTCGTAGAAGATGACGCGCGAGGCCTGCTTGAGCGACAGGTCGGCCGCGTGCAGCACGTGGTCGAAGCGCCCGCTGGCCGGGTCCTGCAGCGCCACGATGCCCAGCGCCAGCTTCTCCAGCAGCGGCAGCCAGTGGCGCGTTTCCATCAGCTCGCAGTAGCGCACGAACATGCGCACGCAGGCCGCGTTGCCGCCCAGTCGGATCTCGCCGCCGGTGTCGACCAGGTAGGCCACCTCGCGGCCGTCGGGCAGCGTGTAGTCGCGGATCAGCGCGTCGGTGAGGTGGTCGATGGCGCGGTCGATGGCCGCGCGCAGCGTGTCGTCGCGCGTGAGCTCCCAGGCCTCGAGCATGGCGTGCACGGTGCCCGCATGGCGCATCGCGTCGTAGGTCGGGATGCGGCGGTCGAAGCACGGGAAGTAGCCGTACACGAACAGGCCGTCGCTTTGCATCTGGCGCGCCAGGTACGACGAGCCGCTGCGCACCAGCTCGAGCACGGCCTGCGGGTTGAGCGCCGGCAGCTGGCGGCGGCCCGCGTCGAGCCCCGTGCCCACGAGCTTGTGCACCACGCCGTCGGGCTGGCAGAACACGCCCACCGTGGCCAGCAGGTACACGGTGCGCTCCGACGACTCTTCCAGCGGCAGCGTGCGCTCGAAGCGGGCCTGCGCATAGACGTCGAAGTTGCGCACGTTCACCACCGAGTGCGCGATGGTCGAATCGCCGCACAGCATGGCGTTGGCGTTGAGTTCCTGCTCGGTGAAGGCGAAGCCGAAGTCCTGGTCGAAGGCCAGGCCGAGCCGGAAGTAGTTGCGCTTGACCGCAGTGAGCTGGGTCTTGAACTGCGTCCAGTCCATGGGACTGGCGCCCTCGACCCAGTCGATGCGCAGCCAGGGCGAGACGATGCCGCGCTCGCGCACCCATCGCTCGACGAGGTCGGCGCCTTCGCGCCAGGCGGTCTCGAAGTCGTCGGCCCGCGCATGCACGACGTGCGCACGCTGGGAACCGTCGCTCACCGAGAAGAAGAGCGTGAAGGCCGGGTACGGGGCAGGCAACGCCGCGCACACGGACACCAGGCGCTCGTGGCAGGCGTGGAGCTGGTCTGAGAAGGACATCATTCGGCCCCGGTCGAATGCGGGCGAAGGCCGGTCGCGTCCGTCATCTGCTCTCGCTTGAATGACGTGATCGCGGACCGGAAGCCGCCCGTGAAATCATCGCGTGCTCCCGATTCAGCGGTAGCTGAACTCGGCGCGACGATTGAGCTGATGGCCCTCCTCGGTGGTGGCAAGCGATGCGGGCTTTTCAATGCCCCAGCTGACGGCTTCGATGCGTTCGCCCGGCACGCCCATCTGCGTGAGCATGCGTTGCACGGCCTCGGCGCGGCGCTGGCCGAGCGCGAGGTTGTACTCGCGGCCGCCGCGCAGGTCGGTGTGGCCTTCGATCACGACCCGGCTCGCCGGCCGGTTGCGCATGTAGCCCGCGTGCGCCTCGACGATGCTGCGGTCGCCCGTCCTGACGTCGTACCGGTCGAAGTCGAAGTAGACGATCTTGGCCGGTGTGTTCGGCGGCGGCGGCGGGGGTGCCGGCTCCACCTTGGGCACTTCGCGCACGCTCTTGTTGGAGTAGTAGTAGGTCGCGTCGTCGCGACCGCCCTTGGGAGGCACACCGCAGGCAGCGAGGCTTGCGCCCATTGCCACGAGGGCCAGTATCCGGAAATTCTTGTTCATGACGGTCCTTTCGCGGGACGGGCCGCTGACGGCCCGTCCCTGTCTGCTTGCTATCGAGGTTTCCCTTCCTCCTTCTTCGTGTCCTTGGATCAGCCCAGCAGGCCGTGCAGGATGTTCGTCACGGGTGCCAGGGCACCGCCGGCCGGGCTCTGGTCGAGCAGGCTGGTGATCGGGGTGAGCACGTTGTCGAGCACCGGGGCCACCGTGTGTTCGACCGTGTCCAGCACACCGGTCACGACCGCAGCCACCGGGGCTGCCGGCGTGCCGGCGAGGATGTCGGTCACCGGTTCGACTGCGTTGGTCACGGTTTCGACCACCGTCGAGACCACCGAGCCGGCCGAGCCGTCGAGGATGCTCGTCACCGGTTCCAGGATGCCGGCCACCGGTTCGGCGCCGCCCGTCAGGCCGCCGAGCAGGCCGCCCACGAGACCGTCCGCACCGAGCAGGCTGCCGACCAGGCCGTCGTCACCGAGGACGCCGCCGAGCAGACCGCCTTCGCCGCCGCCGAGCACGCCGCCCAGGAGGCCGCCGTCACCGCCGAGGACACCACCGAGCAGGCCGTCGTCACCCAGCACGCCGTCGAGCAGGCCGCCGGCGTCGCCACCGGTCACGCCGCCGAGGACACCGCCCAGCAGGCCGTCGTCGCCGAGGACGACGTCGAGCAGGCCGCCAGCGTCGCCGCCGGTCACGCCGCCGAGGACGCCGCCCAGCAGGCCGTCGTCACCGAGGATGCCGTCGAGCAGACCGCCAGCGTCACCGCCGGTCACGCCACCGAGGACACCGCCCAGCAGGCCGTCGTCGCCGAGGATGCCGTCGAGCAGGCCGCCAGCGTCGCCGCCGGTCACACCACCGAGGACACCGCCCAGCAGGCCGTCGTCACCAAGGATGCCGCCGAGCAGGCCGCCAGCGTCGCCGCCGGTCACGCCGCCGAGGACACCACCGAGCAGGCCGTCGTCGCCGAGGATCCCGCCGAGCAAGCCGCCGTCGCCACCGAGGACGCCGCCCAGGAGGCCGTCATCACCCAGCACGCCGCCGAGCAGGCCACCGTCACCGCCGAGGACGCCACCCAGGAGGCCGTCGTCGCCCAGCACGCCACCGAGCAGGCCACCGTCACCGCCGAGGACGCCGCCCAGGAGGCCGTCGTCACCCAACACGCCGCCGAGCAGGCCACCGTCGCCGCCGAGGACGCCACCCAGGAGGCCGTCGTCACCCAGCACACCGCCGAGCAGGCCACCGTCACCGCCGAGGACGCCGCCCAGGAGGCCGTCATCACCCAGCACGCCGCCGAGCAGACCGCCGTCGCCACCGAGGACGCCGCCCAGGAGGCCGTCATCACCCAGCACGCCACCGAGCAGACCGCCTTCACCGCCGAGCAAGCCTCCCAGCAGACCGTCGTCGCCCAGCACACCGCCGAGCAGACCACCTTCGCCGCCGAGGACACCACCCAGGAGGCCGCCCTCGCCGAGCACGCCACCCAGCAGACCGCCTTCGCCGCCGAGCAAGCCGCCCAGCAGGCCGTCATCACCCAGCACGCCGCCGAGCAGGCCACCGTCGCCACCCAGCACGCCACCCAGCAGGCCATCGCCACCGATCAGGTTGGCCACGCCGTCGGTCACGAAGTCGACCTGCGTGTCCACCGCGTTCAGCAGGCCGTTCGTCGCGCCGGCGCCGAGCAGCTGGTCGACCACCGGGCTGACCAGGCCGCCCACGCCGTCCGTCACGTCGTCGACGAGGCTGTCGGCCGGGTCGAGCACGTTCGGGTCGTTCGGCGTGAAGCTGGAACCGAGCACCGGGGCCAGCAGACCGTCGACCGTGTCGGTCAGGCTGTCGGTCAGTTGCGAGACCGGGGCCAGCACGTCGCCCAGGCCGAGGTCGCCGAGCACGCCGTTGTTCAGGCCGTTCACCAGGCCGGCCACCACGCTGTCGGCCGGGTCGAGCAGGGCCGCGCCGGTGCCGGGGGTGCCGCCACCGCCGATGCCGCCGAGCACGCCGCCCAGCAGGCCGCCGACAAGGCCTTCTTCACCGAGCAGGCCGCCCACGGGGCCGTCTTCGCCCAGCAGGCCACCGACCACGCCGTCCGGTCCGAGCAGGCCGCCGACACCGTCGCCACCGAGCAGGCCACCCAGCGGGCCGTTGTCGCCCAGCAGGCCGCCGAGCAGGCCGTCGTCACCGAGCAGGCCGCCGATCGGGCCGGTGCCGCCGAGCAGACCGCCGACCAGGCCGTTGTCGCCGAGCACGCCGCCCAGCACGCCGTCGCCGCCGAGCAGGCCGCCGATGGGGCCGGCATCGCCGAGCAGGCCACCGACCAGGCCGTCGTCACCCAGCAGGCCGCCCAACGGGCCGTCGCTGCCGAGCACACCGCCCAGCAGGCCGTCGTCGCTCAGCAGGCCGCCGACCAGGCCGTCGTTGCCGAGCAGGCCGCCGATGGGGCCGCCTTCGCCGATGACACCGCCGAGCAGGCCGCCCAGCAGGCCGTCGTCGCCGCCGAGCAGGCCGCCCAGCGGGCTGTCGGCGAGCAGGCCGGAGATCGCGCCGTCCTGGCCGAGCAGGTTGTCGATGAGGCCGCCCTGGCCGAGCAGTTCGCCGGTGAGGCCTTCCGAGCCGGCCAGGCCGGCCAGTGCGCCGTCGCCGCCGAGCAGGCCGCCCACGAGGCCGTCGTCACCCAGCAGGCCGCCCAGTGCGCTGTCGTCGCCGAGCAGGCCACCCAGCAGGCCCTCTGCACCGAGCAGGCCGCCGGTGAGGTTGCCGAGGGCGCCGTCGCCGAGCAGGCCGCCGACGATGCCGTCCTCGCCGAGCACGGTGTCGAGCAGGCCGCCGACGGCGGTGTCTTCACCCAGCAGGCCGCCGACCAGGCCGTCCGGTGCCAGCAGGCCACCGACCAGACCGTCTTCGGCCAGCACGCCGGCCACGAGGCTGCCTTCGCCGAGCACGTTCTCGAGCAGGCCGCCCAGCGCGCCGTCGTCGCCCAGCAGCTGGTCGGTGACACCGCCCAGGCCGAGCGCATCGGTCAGGCCGCTGACGATGCCGTTGTCGCCGACGAGGTTGCCCAGCGCGTTGTCGAGCGCGTCGGTCACGTAGTCGACCTGGTTGAGCAGGCCGTCCATGATGGCGCCGGCCGCACCCGCGCCGAGCAGCGGATCGAGCAGCGGGCTCAGCGTTTCGCCGAGCGGGTCGGTGATGCTGCCGACGGTGTCGTCCACCGGGTCGAACTGGTTCGGGTTGTTGGCCTGGAACTCTTCGCCGAGCAGCGGAGCAAGCACGTCGTCGACGACGTCGGTGAGGTTGTCGACCGTCTCCGACACCGGGGTGAGCGAGCCGCCGAGGCCCAGTGCGTCGTCGATGCCGTCGAGGGCGCCGCCCAGGATGCCGTCGGCGGGGTCGAGCAGGTGGTCGCCGTCTGCGTCGGAGTCGGAATCGCTGTCCGAGTCCGAATCGCTGTCGGAGTCCGAATCGGAGTCGCTGTCGGAGTCGCTGTCGGAGTCACTGTCGGAGTCGGAATCCGAGTCGCTGTCCGAGTCCGAATCAGAGTCCGAGTCGCTATCTGAATCCGAGTCACTGTCAGAGTCGGAGTCACTGTCCGAGTCGCTATCCGAGTCGGAGTCGGAGTCGGAGTCGGAGTCGGAGTCGGAGTCGGAGTCGGAGTCGGAGTCGGAGTCGGAGTCGGAGTCGGAGTCGGAGTCGGAA